>Ga0247843_1000019_pt1 | contig 326934 bp, 268 predicted proteins | sample LaCruzMarch2017__FD_192420 | JGI IMG/M metagenome (GOLD analysis project Ga0247843, IMG submission 192420) | Freshwater microbial communities from meromictic Lake La Cruz, Castile-La Mancha, Spain - LaCruzMarch2017_8m | ecosystem: Environmental > Aquatic > Freshwater > Lake | place: Spain... | reverse complement strand
CAAAGTTATAAAAACTTTTTTCATGGATTCCTCCAAGGCAAGGCACTCAAAAAACTTTGCAGTCTTTTCGGAATTTTAAACTCATTCTTGAATGAAATGCGTTAACTATCCAGATGTATTGTTGAAAGTGAAGGCTAATTTGCGCTTTGTGGGCCATTTCAAGCGGGCGTGTCGGTGAAACATTCAGAAGGCTTGGGTCCCTTTGAGAGTGATCCGCATGAATTGTGGTTGTCGCCTATATTTCCTTCCATCTTCTTGACTTTTCAAATGTCACGCATCTAGCTTCCGGCGATTTACCAAAATGCGAAGGGAGATTGCTGTGCGCGCAAGCCTTCTGCTTGAAGATGGAACTTTTGTTGTTGGAAACGCTCATGGTGCCCGTTGTGAGAGAATCGCTGAGATTGTCTTCAACACGGCGATGAGCGGCTATGAGGAAGTTCTCACCGATCCATCCTATGCCGGACAATTTGTTTTGTTCACCACAAGCCACATAGGCAACACCGGCATCACAGACTTTGATGCCGAGTCGCAGCGGCTCTGTGCTGAGGGGTTTATCTGCCGCGACTTCTCATCGAGTGCCGACAACTGGCGCTCACAAAAGACTCTTGAAGAATTTTTGATAAGTTCCGGCACATGCGCAATCTCAGATGTTGATACTCGCTTTCTTGCCCAACGTTTGCGCGCAAAGGGCTGCATGAAAGCAATTCTGTCTACCGAAGATTTCAACCCCGATTCGCTCGGTCGCAAACTGAAGGCGGCTGCTGACATTTCTTTGCTCGACCTCGTTTCGCAAACGAGGTCTTTTTCTTGGCACACTGGACGAGCACAGAAAAAAGCAGTCTCTGGGTTTCGTGTTGTGGCAGTCGATTGTGGCATGAAGCGCGGAATTCTCGATGAGCTCGGAGAGCTCGGTCTCGATATTCATGTCGTAGGTCCGAGCGTGACTGTCTCAGAAGTAGAAGCCATCCGTCCGGATGGCCTTTTTTTTAGCAACGGCCCTGGCTGCCCCAAGCAGTTGGCAAATTCGACCTCGGTTTTGGAGCTCATCAAAACTCTCTCACCGCAACTACCCACCTTCGGTATATGTTTGGGTCATCAACTCATATCTCTCGCATTTGGTGGTAACACCGAGAAATTGGATTTTGGGCACCACGCCGTCAATCATCCGGTTGTGAGTTTAGTTGAGCTTGCTGGTGTTCCTGCGGGCAGCGTGATGATCACGTCACAAAATCACAACTATCACGTTATTGAAGATTCTGTTTCTGAACAGTTTGAAATCACACATCGGCACATGAACGATTTCACGGTCGCCGGTATTCGGCACAGAACATACCCTGTTTTCTCGGTGCAATTTCATCCGGAATGCAATCCTGGTCCGAGAGATGCGAAAGCACTTTTCTCAGTTTTCTTGAAAATGCTTGAGGAGAAGAAGAATGCCAGCGCGCTCTGATATTAAGAAAATTCTCGTGCTTGGCTCTGGGCCTATTCAAATTGGTCAGGGGTGTGAATTCGACTATTCTGGCACCCAAGCCTGTGTTGCATTGAGGGAACTTGGCTTTGATGTCTCGCTCGTGAATTCAAACCCTGCAACCATCATGACCGACACTTCCACCGCCGAACGAGTTTACATTGAGCCCCTCACACCCGAGAGTGTTCTTGCAATCTTGGAGGTTGAGAGGCCAGACGCCCTTCTTCCTACGGTGGGTGGCCAAATTGCGCTGAATCTCTTTCTCGAGCTTGAAAAGCAAGGCCACCTTGAACGCCTTGGCGTGAAGGCTCTTGGTGTTCGTTCTAGTACCGTGATTCTAACCGAAGATCGTCGGGCCTTTCGCAACATGCTTCTTGAGCTTGGTTACGAAGTCATAAAGGGTGGCGTTGCATCAACTCACGTTGAAGCAAGAGAAATTGCAAGTCAGTTGAATTTTCCCTTGGTAGTGCGCTCTTCCTTCACTCTCGGCGGCGCGGGTGGTGGAGTTGTTCGCAGTGCTCAAGATTTCGACGAGCTGCTTGCACGCATATTCGCACAAACCAAATCCGTGGAACTGGTCATTGAAGAATCCATCATGGGATGGAAAGAATACGAACTCGAAGTTATGCGCGACAGTGCAGGAACGTTTGTCGTTGTGTGCGGTGTCGAGAATATCAACCCCATGGGAGTCCACACGGGCGACAGCATCACATGCGCGCCATGCCTGACTCTCACCGACCGGGAATATCAAGAACTCCGCGACCAAGCAAAACAGATCTTTGAACGTGTGGGGATGGAAACCGGCGGGGCAAACATTCAATTTGCAGTGCATCCCACCAATGGTCGCATTGTTGTGGTGGAAATGAATCCCCGCGTTTCCCGCAGCTCTGCCTTGGTTTCTAAGGCGACCGGATATCCGATTGCCAGGCTCGCCGCAAAGCTCGCCGTTGGGTTAACGCTTTCAGATCTCAAAAATGAAATCACCCAGCAAACAACTGCAGCTTTTGAGCCATCCATCGATTACGTGGTCGTGAAAATTCCACGCTGGGACTTCGGAAAATACAAAGGAGCATCGCAATCTCTCGGTGTCCAAATGAAATCAGTGGGCGAAGTTCTCGCTTTTGGGAGAACATTTCGTGATGCTTTTCAAAAGGCCTGGCGTTCTTTGGAGCTCGGCTACGAAGGCTGGCCTGAGGCTCCAAGCGATGTTGAGTTGAATAATCAGTTCAGTGTTCCCACGCCTTTGCTCTTTCCTGCGATAAAAACAGCTCTTAAAGCTGGGAAGTCTATTGATACTTTGCATGCCAAGACGGGTGTCTCAAAGTGGTTCCTCGGGCAACTCGCGGAGCTTGTCCAAGTTGAAAAACGTCTCTCCAGCGAACCTCTGAGTGAAGGTTTGTTGCGAAAAGCAAAGCAAGACGGTTTTACCAATAAAACAATTTCCGACCTCTCTGGCGAAACCAAGGATTCTCTTCAAAGCAAGTTGGTTGAATTTGGCATCAAACCAACCTTCAAGATGGTTGATTCCTGCGCGGGCGAGTTTCACGCGCACACTCCTTATTACTACAAGACCTTCGATCACCACGACGACAACATTGTCTCCCATCAAAAGAAAGTCGTGATTCTCGGGAGCGGACCAAATCGAATTGGTCAGGGCGTTGAATTCGATTACTCATGTGTACATGCCGTGCGTGCTTCTCAGTCCGCTGGATACGAAGTGATACTCGTCAATTGCAATCCGGAAACAGTAAGCACCGATCACCTCGTCAGTAACAAGCTTTTTATTGAGCCCCTGCATGAGGAAGATGTCCTTGATATTCTCCGAGCAGAAATGCCAGATGGAGTTTTCGTTCAGTTTGGTGGTCAGAGTCCTCTCAAGCTTGCACCCGCTCTCTTGCGAGAAGGGTTTAAGATTCTGGGTACCCAGCATGAAGTGATTGAGCTTGCAGAGAACCGCAATGCTTTTGGAGAATTTATTGCAACATGCGGAGTGCATGTTCCGTCGTGGTCCACAGGGCTTACCATAACCGAATGCGTCGAAAAGGCGCGCGCGTTGGGATATCCGCTGCTTGTGCGGCCATCTTATGTTCTCGGTGGGCGCGCTATGCGCATTGTTTGGGATGAAAATGATCTCACAAACGCATTGGATGAAGCTCTGAAGGTGTCCGAGGGGCATCCTGTGCTTCTCGATCGCTATCTGAACGGTGCAATTGAGTTCGATGTCGATCTCGTATGCGATGGCACTGATGTGTTCATTCCAGCTATCATGGAGCATATAGAAGAGGCGGGAATTCACTCGGGTGATTCTGTGAGTGTTATTCCATGTCTGAAGGCAAGCGAGAGTATTCAAGCCGAGATCAAAAGAATTTGTTCTCTGTTGGCGCTCAAACTCGGAGTGCGCGGACTCTTAAACGTTCAACTTGCCCTGCAAGAAGGAACGCTTTTTGTTCTTGAAGTAAATCCGCGAAGTTCGCGCAGCGTTCCTTTTGTCTCGAAGGCAACGGGTTTCGCAATTGCACAATGGGGAGCTCTGGTTTCGCTCGGTGTCCCACTCTCTCAACTCGTTCCCAAATCAGCTTCGCAGTCTTTTTCGCGATACGCTGTTAAGGCGCCGGTCTTTCCGTTTCATAAGTTTCCAGGAGTGAGCCCAAGGCTCGGGCCTGAGATGCGCTCCATTGGCGAAGTCATGGGGCTCGGCACAACTCCATCGGCTGCGCTTGCAAAGGCATACATCGGAGCCGGTTGGAAACTTCAGTGCTCTGGGAAAATCTTGGTGTTGTGTGAGCATTCTGAATTAGCGCGGATTGCTAATGCTCTGAAACTTCTTTCGAGTGAATTTGGAATGAAGGTGTTCAACGTAAAAGGTCATGCAGAGGAAAAATCACTCCACTGCTTTGCGCTCGATCATCACCTTGCTGAAAATAATGAATCATCAGAGGTTGTGTTTCCATGGGCGCAAAAGAACCTGATCAAAGGCGAGCTTGCAATGGTAGTGTTTCTCTCTGAACACTCTGTGCCTCAGTTGCAAAAATTAGCCGAAGACGTGGGCGCTCTCACAACTCAATACGGTGTGCCATTTATTGACTCCGCATTTTCACTGGATGCTTGGGTCATGGCTTTGTCTGTTAAAAATCAACTCGAACTACCCTCTCCATTGGAACAAGCGAGGTTGTCGTGACAATTCGTGCAGCAAGATCTTTTCTCAGCTTGGCAGATATCTCTCCCCTTGAATTGCGTGAGATCATTCAACACGCACGCGCATTGAAGCAAGAAAAAAAATTGGGACACTTTCCCCAGCGACTCAAACATAAAAATGTTGCGTTGATTTTCGAAAAATTGAGCACACGCACCCGTTGTTCATTTTCTGTGGCTTGCCGCGATGAGGGTGCCAACGTTGAGTTTTTGGGTGGCAACGAAATTCATTTTGGAAAGAAAGAATCTTTAGAAGACACAGCTCGTGTGCTTGGAAGATTCTTTGATGGCTTGGTGTATCGCGGGTATGCTCAGAAAACTGCCCAAACACTTGCCGAACTCTCAGGTGTTCCGGTGTGGAATGCTCTCACGGACGAGGAGCATCCCACTCAAGCTATAGCTGATCTCATGACGCTCGAAGAGCGTTTTTCGCATCTTGCTGGCCTGCGGGTTGTATATGTTGGCGATGCTGCCAACAATGTTGCGAATTCACTCATGGTCGGCTGCGCAATGGTGGGAGCGCACTTCGTTGCGGCAGCCCCTGAACAGTATTGGCCCGAGAAGGCATATGCCGAGCAAGCACTGAAATTTTGCAAGGAAACTGGCGGGAGCGTCACTTTTGAAAGTAACCCGCACAAGGCAGTTCTTGGCGCAGATGCCCTCTACACAGATGTGTGGGTTTCAATGGGCTTTGAGAATGAGCCCAATGTCCAGCAGCGCATTGAAACACTCCGTCCATACCAGGTGAATGCCTCATTGATGAAGGCAACCGAAGTTGAACACTCCATTTTTCTCCACTGCCTCCCAGCCAACAAAGAAATGGAAGTCACAACAGAGGTCTTTGAATCTGGCAAGAGCTTAATTTTCGACCAGGCTGAAAATCGCCTTCATACCATCAAGGCGCTGTTGCTGCGGGGTTTCTCTGCGGGATAATGAGTAAATTGCCCGCGAGTGTGCAGCGATTTGTGTTGTGTCTTTGCACAGTCACTCCATGTCGCATGTGACTTGGGAAGAGAATCACATCCCCTTCCGAAATTTTGATTGGGCAAAGCTCATTTATGTTAAGAGATTCTGCAAGTCGAAAGACATCATGCAGGCCAGACGCTGAATAATGCTGTGAGCGTTCATTTAAAAAGAAAAATTCTCCATCCTTAGCCGCATCGTGATTAATGAAGTACACGAACGAAATGTTGTTGTGATGGGTTGAGTGGTTGTGTGTTTCCTGCCAAGTGTTTTCATTGTAAAGATTCAACCACATCGATTCAATTCTTAATTCGACTGGTCCGTTTGTTCCAATTGCATCACACATCGAGCTCACGACACTCTTAAATTGGTTTAAGAATGGTGCAAAGTCTATGGTCTCCGTTCCTCGAGAGGTCAGGACATTACAGTTCCAATTCGTTGGCGCGGTTTTGCAATGGTTGAGTGCCAGCGGTAAAAAGTGTGATTTTAAATTTTGATGCCCTGCAATTTTCTCTTTGAAATAAAACTCGGAGAGAACTAAATTTAGCATAACGCAGATCCAATACTACTTCAGGGTTCAACCAGCACCGTATCCAAAACTCATTTTTATTTCAGGCGAAATGTAGCTCTTTGCTGATTTTGTTTCGTCAATTTTGGTTTCTATCTGGTGAAATATTGCGCCGCCGCTGAGGTTTAGAATGAGCGTTGATGTTTTTGTGGACCCCATGGGATAGCGCAGCTCGCCAAAAATTGCGGCTGAAGTGTTGTTCCACTTGCCACTTAAAGCAGATTGATTTTCAGAGTCTGTGGCCGTGTAAGATTGGGGAATTCCAATTTTTGACTGCAGTCCAAGATAGAGAAATGGCAGCGGTGAAAAGTCGCCCTCTAAGCCAAAAATGGGTCCTTTGTGCTTGAAGCTGATTTTTGTATTTCCAGTTCCAGTGCTGCTTTCAACATCAATTTTGTTGTCAACGATCTGGTAGCCAGCCCCGAGCGAAAGGCGAGCAAGACTCTTTTGGTCGTAGTTGAAGCGGAAAAGTAATGAGGCTTCTAATTTTGTGGCTGAAAAAGAAAGAGACTGTGTTTCATTACTCGTAACCACACGAGCAACAACCTGGGTGGGAAGTGTTTGCGCATAGTTGAGATTTATTCCCATTCTATTTGCAGTTCTTCCTGCTTCCATGGGTAGAAAACTCACGACATCGAGTGCAAAAGAGTTCGAGTTTTGATTAAGATTTGAACCAGTGACTATGTTGGCAGCAATGGATTGCTGGAGTGAAGTCTGAATTGCAAAATACACCCAAGGATTTCTTCCTTGCAGTGCAGGGGGGGCAACAAAATCTGCAATTCGTCCCGATGGCTTTCTTGTTTTAAAGTCTTCTTGCCCATAAAAATGCAGCTTGATCAGATCTTGGGCTAAAAAGCCAGATTCAAGTTGAAGTACTTTTGCACTTGCGAGTTTTTTGCTTTTTGAAACGCCGGTAATTTCAATGCGCGCGGCCATTTGTCCTGGTTCTTTGCCTTCAACGATATAAATCTGTTTGGCCGCAATCGTCGGAATATTTTCACAGGAGAGACGGAGCGACTCGCCAATGATCCCCTGAACCTGCCCCTTGCGAGCTTCAGCTGATGCAGAGCTCTGTGCTTTAACAGCTTGCTGCTGTGGAGATTTGTTGTCAGTTGACTTTTTCTTCACGCTTGGTGCAGATACTTTCTCCTCGGTTCCTTTGCTTTCTCCAATAGAGTCCTCGGCTCGTCCGTACGCGGCGACGAGCAAAGAAACAGAGTGAAGCAATATAAAAAGTTGCACGTTCGATGCGAATTTCAAGAAGCCAAACCCCCAATCTTCTTGCTACGTCATCTTATGTGGATGAGGGGTGAGCTGTCCATTCCGACGCTCCAGGAGAGTCAGTTTTTCCAACAGACCTTTTCACTCGAAGCTCGGGTTGTGTCTGTACAAGGCGCAATTGATAGTTGGCCTGAGCTCGGATTTCCTGCAAGGTCGAAAACAGTAATTTCGAGAGTCGCATCCGCAGTGGGGTTCTCTGGGAATCGAAAAGAATTTTCTGAGAGGGGCAGCCCTTGTGATGCGCAGAGAGCTCCAGCATTGAACATCTCGAGTTTGGTGGCTTGGGTGCCGAGGTAAAACCGGGAGAGTGCGCTTCCTCCATCAGGCTCTGCATTGTTTGTGAGGGATGAAGCGAAGCATTGAATTGTGCCGCTATTCGTTCTGAAGCCAAAAATCATGTCTTTGTAGTTAGCTGGGGTCACTTCAACGATGCCAGAACTTACAATCGGTACTAGAGTTTCTTTGGGGGCAATGGCTGTTTTGATTCCAAGGTCTATATCGCCAAGGTCGGGAGCATCTGAGTCAACATAAACTTTGACAACTGACATGTTTAATTTGTTAATGCCTGTGTCATCTTCCGACTCATTTCCATATCTGTCAGAGTAGAAATATCGAATGTTTCTTTCTCCACTGCTGCGGGGCGACGCTATGTCGCGCCATCTCACATCGTCTCGGCTAAGGGTAATCCCATTTTCGCTGCATCGATGATATTTGCTTGGAAGAAATCCATTTTCATCATCACTCAGTGTTGCTGCAATTTTTTCTCCAGGTCCGCATTTTTGATAGCCAAGCTTAATAACTGCATCTGGTAAGCCAGAAATAACGTTAGGTGTGTCTGAGAGTCCTTTGATTTCGAAGTCGGTTGCATTTGCGCTCAATCTGGAAATGCGCTTGTCACCTTTTAGGCCAAAGCTGAATTCTTTGATTCCAGCTGCTTTATCTCTTTCAGAAAGCTGGCCTGTTAGACTTATGAAGAAACTGCCACTTGCTTTCGTTCCGTTCGCAAAGCTGGGCGGAATATTCACTGAAATAGATTCGTTGAAGGTTGGGAAAATCTGGGTGAGTACCACTGGCGCGGTAATATCATTGCCTTCGTGAATTTCGACGAGCAAACTTCTGATGAGGGAGCCTTGGTTCTTCAAGGAAAGTTCAACAGTTTCTTTATTCGTGCAACCCGTGCCAGCTTCGAGGTTTCCAATGGGCTTGTCTAACACAAAGGTTTGCCCTGCAAACGATGCTGAAAAGTTGATTTCTGGGTTGTTTATTTTCTCGTCGCTGCAAGCATCGAGTGTGATTTCAATTGGCCCGAGATCTTTCGAGAAAAAAAGAGGATTGGAAGTCTTCGGACAGTAACCGCTGCGCGACGCAACGATCTGAAATTTATTTTCTCGGGTTTCACCGAGGGGCACTGGCCAAGCGAATCCTTCCCCTTGTGCATCAGAGAGTGTTGCTGCCGGAGTATAATTCTCTGCTTGTTTAAAATTGAAAGTTCGTAAATCAGAATCAGCCGTTCCAACAACAGAGAGAGGAATAATACTAATCCGTGCATCAGAGAGTGGTGTTCCGGTAGCGTCTTTAACTTTAACTTTCACTGCTGCGACTCGAATAGGAACTAAAGCACTCGTAGCGACATTGAGTATAGTTTTATTGCCAAAGCTTGCTGAAAGAGGAAAGCCTACAACATTTTGCGAGTATGAAAACCCCTCTTGGTTCGTGCCATCTGGCGCATTGGCCAGATATTCGAAGCGAATATAACCCATTTCATTCTTTTCATATCCAGCAGCAGAGATGCGCTCGATAGGGAAGGCGCTGCCCATCAACGCAAAGAGTTCAGGCTTTGAAACGCCCAGTTTTCGAATCAGATTCTCACGTTTGAATTCGAAATTGAACTTTCCAGTTTGGACTTCGAAGTTGGGTTGCTCAATCTTTCTTCTCACTCCCTCTTTGTCTATCCAAAAAAACGATGGGCCAGTGCTAGGCCCATCAGCTCCCACTTGCGGGGAGAGTTGTATTTGACCAGAGATTGAAAAAGTTGGCCTCAGAGGCAGCTCTCTGCGCCCCGGTGCACACGATGGCAGAGCAACAAGGCAGCTCAGCAGCCGCCCCATTAACACTGCTGCGTCTCTCAACCTCATTTTGATGCAACCGACTGAACGGTTGTATCGTAGCCGAAATACACATCAAACGATGCGCACCCAGTGCTTGGGCATATCGTTCCGTAGAACTTGCCTTGGTAGAGCGCCAAGTTGGTTGAGTCGGTGCCCTTGTGTTGAGCTTGTTCGGGGGTTGGAACGCTGCTGTACTTCACACCAATTGCCGTAACCCCGAGTTGCGCGAGCTTTTTCAATTCGCCTCGCTGTGTTTTTCCATCTCCATTACCATCCATCCAGACAACGAGACGGCTGAAGATTTTGTCTTTCTTGTCGATCATTCCATCTTTGTTCGTATCGTATTCAGCGAGCGCTTCATACCCATTCCAAGCTCTCTCACCCTTACGCGTGATTGTATAGTTTCCGAACAGTTCGCGTCCTGAATCAATCTGGCCATTGTTGTTCCGATCGAGCGCGAGGAGTCCTGAGTTCTTGCCAATCCATCCCACTCTGTTTTTCAATCCGCTGCCTTCAATATCAAACATCGCGTTCGACTTGCGCGGCTCTACTGTCGCTAGTTTTCCTTGACCCGAAAAATCTAGAACAATTGGCGAGGTGTACCAGCTCACATAGTTCCCGTGATTTATTGAAACAGAGTTGGTGTTATAACGTACACTGGAGCTCGAGCTTGCTGATGAACTTGATGACGACGAAGTGCTTGTTCTCGATGTGTTCGTAGTTCCGCCATTCATGCTGTGGAAACATGTTTTTGCCGAAGCCTCACCGAAAGCATCGAGTGCTGTGACTTTGGCCATTTCCGTGAATCCTGCTCGGCCATCAGTTTTTGACAGGAACATGGACGCAGGGATCTCGTAAACAAGCCCCTTGGCCGTGTCTGAAACCTTGAAATCATCCGCATCGACGGTGATATTTCTGCCCGATTCCGGATCTTCGATCTTCCACTTTGATGCATTTCCAAATACTCTTAAACCAATCATCGTTTTTCTGTCTGATGGGAAGGGTGCACCCGCAGCCCGGCGCAAAATAGTTTGAGCATTTGAATCCAAGGGGCTCAACCATGGAGTCCGCAGTGCTCCCACAAATGCCTCCTGCATCTCCACCCACTTGCTTTCTTGTGCGCTTGTTGTGACCTGTTGGCTTTGCGAAGAGCTGCTGGTTGAAGAAACGCTTGTGCTCCAGCTTGAACCTAACCCGACCCAATAGGTGTTTCTGTAGAAGTCGCACCAACCGTACTCTCCACAACGTGTGTTTCGATAACGCAGTGTGTAGTAGTGATTATACTGTGTTTGATTCACGGTGGTATTTGTATCAGTGTGCGTGTTGGTATTCACATTTGTGTTTGTGTTGATGTTGGTAACGTTATTTTGTTTCGTGCGGCACCCACCGCTGTCGCCAAGCATTCCGTCTACTGTGCTGACGCCCGAGTCACAGCGTTTGAGCGACTCTCCCTCGTTCGCGTAATTGAAGAAGTGAGATGTTGCCTTGCAGCCAAGCTCCAGCGTCAATGAAGGGTCAGGCTGCACTGCCAAATTTCCAATTTCTGTCTTGGCCTTTTCAACCAGATCCGCAAATCCGAGTCGTGTTGCCATCGCTGCAATCAATCCGAACGCTGCAGCTTGTGACTTTTCAAGGTTTCCAACCCGCTCATCGAGTTTTGCAAATTTCGCCAACTGCGACTCCAAGCTCGCAAGTTTGTTTCTAAATTCTTCGCTGTTTTTATTCGCCTCGCGTGCAACGTTAGAGATTGCATTTTTGTTCGCCTCGAGAGCAATTTCGTGGTCATGGAGCGCTGCTGCTTCATGAATGATCTGTGCAGCCTGAACGAAGAATCCAGGGTCTGATTTTTGCGAATCTCCTGCACGCATGTAGGCAATTGTTTTTGCTTCATCGCCACCGAATGCTGACTTTAAGGTGTCTTTCGCGAGACTCTCAATTTTGCCCGCAGGTATCCCGAGCGCGTCATATGCACTTTTCATCCGACGTGTTGCTAACAGTTGCTTCAGACCATTGTGGTCAGCGAGTAACTTTCTAAGTTTGACACTTCTGTCATTTGAACTAGTCAATTCCGCTTTGGCCCAATCGTTGACGCGGGCAATACACTCTCCGCTCGCACCTGAGGCGTGACTTGGCACTGTTGCCATCGCAAGGGCCGATTGGAGGCTCAAACCATCCGCAACCGGTGCAACACCGTGGAAGATTTTGTCGAGATCAACAACCCCCGAGCGAGACCCAGAAACGAGCATTGAAACGTATGCGCGAGCCAAATGCGCCCACCACTCCTTGTTTCCAACACCTGCCATGAGGCCTCGATACTCTCCCTCGGGCGTGTTGTCTTTGAAGCCTGTGTACCCATCGAAACAGACTTGGCTGTTATTGACTTTGAAACCAGCCACGTCTTTGGCAAACGATTTGTTGAAAGGCACGAGTTCAATGGGTCGGGAATCACCAAACTTAGTTTCTGCGTAGTCAATTGCGAGCAAGAATTCTGCTTCAACTTGTGATAAAACAGAACTGAACTCTCCTGCGCGTTGTGCTGCGAGGTCCTGGACACTCCTCTTTACGCCGCCCACGTCTTCAGACTTGTTGATTGCAACTTTTTCGTTGAAAATTGCAATTCTCTTCGCACGGGCTTCCATATTGGCGGTTCCCGACAATGTCGGATCAGCAGAGCTCGCAAATGGTTTTTCAAAAGTGCGGCCTAATTCGCTTCCTAAGCCAGCGATCTTAGCTTTTGTCTCGGCGAGTGTGGCTGCTGTTTCAGTAAATTGCTTTTGTACTTGCTCTCCGAGGCCTTTTACGAGTCCCTCGGCAAATCCTTTGACTTCAGCGATTTCATTTTTCATTTGTCCGCGCAAGCCATCAAGTTGATTTTTCCAATTTGCTTCTGCTTTTGCTAAGTCTTCTCTGAGACCCGCAACAGCAAGATCGTTTGCCTTCGCAAGATTCAGCGCTTGGCTCGCGACCTGGCTCACGCGTTGCACTTCTGCCTGCAGTTTGACAACATCATCAGCAATTGCTTTTCTCTCTGCTTGTTCTTTTGCTAATGCATCGTTAAAAGTTTTTGTCACTTCATTTCGAGCGGTACGAACATCATTGGCAAGTTCACTGTCTTTCTGCTCGAGTTCAACAATCTTCTGCGCAAGCGCATCTCGGGTCTGTGTTGCGAACGCTTCTGTGTTCGTAATCTTGTTTGCCAAATTCTGAATCGTTAATTCGAGCTTTTGCTGCGCCTCAGCATCCATTGCTTTATAGGCCATAAGCTCTTTTCGCAGCTCCGCTGCGGCATTTCGGCTTTCCTTCGAAAGCTCTGCTACCTTTTTCTCGTATGTGGAAACATGGTTTGTAAAGTCGCCTCTTAGAGAATCAACGCTTGCCGTAACGCTTCGAATCTGTGAGCTGAGCTGTGCGCGTGTCGTGCGAATTTCTGCACTGAGTCTGGCGTCATTGTCGTCGACCTTGGCATCAAGGCGGCTAACGGCATTTTTGATTCCATTCACAAAATTTTGCAATTGGGCTAACTCAGTTCGTTTTGCGTAGGTTGCATCGACGTGTTGCTTAAACGCGAGTAAATCTTTTGATTGCTGTTCAGAAACATCGTTAATTTGGGCGGTCATCTGTTCTCGAAGAGCATTATCGCCCGCAACCATTGCATTCACTAGGCGGGCTTGGGTATCACCAACTACCGCCACCAAATTTCTCTCGGCCTCACTTCGCGCATCATTCACCCAACCTTCAACGAGCCCCATGTTGTTTGCCATGAGCCCTTCAAGCTCAGCCTTCATGGCTTCACCATCTTTTTTGGTCATCAGCTCTATCGTACTAATTTGGGTCGTCATGGCGGCGTTTTGCTTCTCTTGAGCCACCTTCATTTGAGCAATCTCTTTTTCTAATGAGGCTCGTGTTTGAGCAGAGGCACTCGAAAGTTCAGATGTTTTTTGGTTGATGAGGTTGTTTAGATTTCGATTGCTCATCTCAAGACGCATCTGCAGAGATTGCTTTGCGGTGTCCAGTTCGCTTCTCACGGAGCTAATAGACTTATTCATCTGATTGATGAGTTCTTTTCTAAGTTCATCCTGGCTCAAGGCAACTTTTTGATCGAGGCTACTCAGCTGGCTCAGAAGTTCCTGATTTGCTTTTGCGGCCTCAGATCGTGCATTCTCAACCCAACCAGCGACCTGGTCCATGTTCTTTGACATGGTTTGGGTCAGCTCTAAGCGAAGAGCCGTATCTTGTTTGCTCGTCAAATCACCGAGGTTCTTAATCTCTCCTCTCATTGCTGCATCGTGCATTTCTCGTGCTGCTATTTCTTTTTTGAGGTCGACCTGCAAAGCCGTATTGTTTTGTTCGACAGCTTTTGCGAGTTCAGAATTCAAACTCAACATCTCAGATTGAACGCCAGCAACTCGTTTTTCCAGGGCGTACTTTGCAGCGTTGAGATCCTTCCTGAGGGTTTGCAGCTCTTGTGCAGTGCCGCTTGCTTGTTTTGCAAGATCGTCCTTTAGCTCGCTCCGAGTCATTGAAATGCGTTTCTCGAGCATATTGGATCTGGTGTTCAATTCATTTTTGAGCTCGTTTCTAACTTGAGTGATTCGAGCATTTGTGGCCTGAATCGAAAGCTCAAGAGCAATTCGGTCTTCTTCTTGTTTCTTGGCAAGTTTCTGGAGATCTGCTTGTTGAGCTTTGAGTTGCGCTTCGAGGTCGCCGTTTTTGTCGTTTTGAGCTTTGGTTATCTGAGCCTGGAGTGCTTCAAATTCACTTTGCCGCTTGGCGAGTGCTGCGCCCTGTTGCTCTCGCGCGATTCTCTCACGATCGACCGCAACGCTCAATTCTGTATTTTGAGTGTCTATCTTAGTGTTCAGCTGTTCAAATTTTCTGTTCGATTCTACGATGCTCTCAATGAGAGCAACCTTTGATTCGGTCACTGCCTCTTTGAGTTGATTTTGTGCGTCAGTTCTTGCAGCGCCGACCCATCCGCTCACTGTGTCCATATTGCTTTGCATTTGTCGTTCAAGTTCTTCTTTCATCTTCTGACCTTCGGCTCGCGTCAGAAGGTCGAGACGTGTCACTTCGTTCTGCAGTGCTTCGTTTGCCATCGATTGCATCTTTGCATTTTCGACCATCTCTTTTGTCAGTTTCGCGGCCAATGTTGCGTCGTTGGCGTCCATTGCCTTTTTAATTGCAGTGTTTGAATCCCTGATATTCCGCTCAAGATTCACCTGAGCGGAAACCAAGTCTGCCTCGAGTTGATTCTTCGCATGACTTAGAGAGCTTCTCACATCTTCAATATTTGATTGGAGTTGTGAGCTTAGTTTGATTCTCAACTCTTCCCGGGATGAGGCTTCAAATTTCGCTAAATCCTCAATTCGTTTCGAAAGAACTGACGAATTGCTTTCCATAGTTCTTTTGAGTTCATCTGCCGTTGCGTTGGCTGTGTCGATTCTCGAATCAATTCGCTTTATCTGGGCATTAACGCTTTGGCCTGCCTCACGCATCCAATCGCCTACTTGAGACATGTTGTTGTTCATTTGGCTTAATAGTTCTGACTTCAAATCTTTAGCGTTGGATCGCGTAAGACGATCGAGTTCTGCAATTTGAAAAGTTAGTTTCTGATTGGCATCACTTTGGATCGCAACGGCCGCTGCCAGTTCTTTTTCTGCTTTTTCAATTGCGTCTTTTTTGGAGGAAGCAATTGCTTTGGTTAAATCTGCAGAAAGTTTTGCCAAGTCGGCACTTCGAGCTGATGTTTCAGTCTTTAATGCTTGTTCGAGACTGCTTTTAGCAAGTTCAAGTGCACTGCGCACCGACTCGATGTTTGAATCGATCTTTGATGTCATTTCACTTTTTAAGTTTTCGCTCGTTGTGTTCACCAGAGATTTCACAGAGAGAATTTCCGATGCGCGGCTTGCTGATTCGGCTGCAATTGCTGCTTGCAGTTCTGCTTTGGCATTACTGAGGCTGAGTTTTGTGGCGTCCAGATCCTTTTTTACATCCGCAACCTGGTTTTCTAGAGCCTTCTTTTCTTCAGCTATCTTTGCGTAGATGAGAGCATCTGCAGCTTGTCTTTCACTTCGTTCTACGTCAATGATTCCGCGTAAGCTGTCGCCCTGTTTTTCAACTTTATCATCCAAAAGTTTTTGTTGTTCTGCGAGCGCTAGAATTTCTAGTTCGAGTTTCTTTTGAAGGTCGGTGACTTTTTTGTCGAGTGCCAGAACTTCGCTTCGAATTGATTCGTCTGCAGCTCTTCGCTCTTTCGATTCCTCTGCCAAGCTCAGCTTCCAAAATTCAGTTGCGTCTCGGAGTTGTTTTCTGATCTCATCGAGCTGAATCGATACTTTGGGTACCGCGCTCACGCCCCCAGCGTTGGCTGCTTTCTGATAGTTTGCCGCAAGCCGTGTTGCGTCGTTCGATTGCGTTTGTCGGTTTCCGCAACTCGTTCCAATCACCCCAAGCGTTGTTAAGGTGAGAGGTATTGTTGCTAAACGGAACATTTGGCTTTTTTTCATATTCGAACTCCTCGAGAGTCTAAAAACATCAGCTCAAGAGGCAAGGTCGGTAGACTTTTTGTTCCACTTGAGTGAAAAGTCCGACTGAGGATTTATTTATTTTAAATAATTGGAATCATTAATTTAAAACTGGGAGCTGACGCCAAATTTCTTGGGGCCGAAAAAAAAGAGCCTGACGGCTCCATTCTTCGTTTGCTCTTTGAATAAGAATCTGATTTTGTTTGTTTTTGTACCCTTTTTTGAGCCGAGTTCTTAAAAGAACTCGCTGAGAACACTTTCAAAGTCCGACGGTCCGTTGTCTGCTTCTGCAATCATTGCAACCGATTTTTCAAAATGCTGGCATTCGACTGGTGCTTTCTCGAATCCAAATCTTTCGAAAAAGCGAATTCCGATTTCTGAATGAAGAACGAACGACATGTTTGGCTGTTCGTGTCTGAAAAGCGCCATCACCGAGTGCATGAGGAGAGTTGCATGCCCCTGTTTACGATGCTCAGGATGCGTTGAAAGCCAGGCGAGTCCTGTGATTTCGGGTGCGAAGCGAAGTGTGTTTACAGTTGCTAGCGTTGCACCCTCGAGAGTTTCGAGCACGAAACGTTGTCCGCGGAGGTGGTTTTTGTTGGTGGCATAAGATTTCACAAAGTCTGGCAGACTTCTGCCTTCTCCCCAGGCATCGAAACCAAATGGCAAAACAGAATCTGCTTCATTGAAAGAAAGAGTGCGGAGTCGCGCCAAGGCCGTAAATCGCTTGCTGCCGCGCGGGCCGCCATTGTCGAGGAACATTCCGCTCGGGCGAACCCAGAGCCCGCCTCGGGGATTATCATAAAGTGCCAAGTAAATTGTATGCGGTTCCATGGATTCCGAATGCAGGCCCTTTCCCAGAGCGAGATAGTGCATTCCTTTGTGGTGTTGGTAGATAGTCCACATGTGTTTTTGCCTTCCATGGCATTGTGGTATTGGAACCCAGTTTTTGTCAGGTGCAGAGGGAGTGTATCACATTCTCAGATCGCGCCAATGCGTCCCCCATCAACTTGCAAACTCACGCCCGTTATATAGGCAGCTTCCCTGCTTGCAAGGAATGCCAGAGCCGCAGCCACTTCCTCTGGTTGAGCGAATCGGTTCATGGGAACTTGTTTCAGCCAATTTTCGCGCACGGAATCGGCGGTCGATGAATTACGTGCTGCTGCGGCATGGGCAAGCGCGGCAAGCCTCTGCGTTTCTGTATAACCAGGCAAAACATTGTTGACCGTGATTCCGCAGGGCGCAAGCTCATTTGACATCGTTTTCGCGAATCCTGCGACTGCGGCACGAATGGTATTACTGACACCAAGGTTGGGAATGGGCATGCGCACTGAAGTCGAGATAATGTTAATAATTCGACCAAAGTTCTTGTGCTTCATTGAGGGTGTGAGTTTTTTACAAAGATGAAGCTGCGCAAGAATGTGTGTTCTAAGTGCTAACTCGAAAGAGTTTGCCTCTGCATCGAGCAAAGCGCCTGCCGTTGGTCCGCCCGCATTGTTGACGAGGATATCAATGCTCCCGAGCTGGGAGGAGATTTTTTCAAGCGCTGCATCAAGTTCATCTGAACGAGAGACGTCTGCAGTAACGCACATATGCTTTTCGGGCGATGGCAGTGCCGCGCGCGCCTTCTCAAGTGCTTCGGCATTTCGTGCCAGCAACACAACACGTGCACCCTGTTTAGCAAAGGTTTCAGCTGTTGCTCTGCCGATTCCCTGGGATGCGCCGCACACAAGAGCATTCAATCCGGTGAGGTCGAAAAGCATATTTGTTCTCATTTTTAATTTTTTCCATTAACCAAAGGGGCAACGAAGCGCTGGAAATCTCGCATTGTAGTGATGACCTCTTTGCTGTTGTGATTGAAGAAATCGAACCACAGCATCAGTCGGTCGTCTGCGTGGAAACGCTCCTTCAGTTGAGTTGCAACTTCGAGGGCATTGCCAACGAGTGCATTGTTCACTGCATTTTCAATACGTGCTGGATCGAGTGTGCCCTCAAGGGCGCTCCAATAAGCATTCAAGGCATTGCGAGCCTTTTCATGCGCGCGGGCACTTTGTTGCGCTGAACTCAATGTTGGAGTGGCGTCGAGAAAAACCAAAACGGTACGAGGCATCAGTGATCGCTGCCATTGGCCACCATCGCGATGGTAGGTTGCTGGCATCCGTGCGTGGGTGCGCTCAATTTCTTCGCCGGGAGTAATGGAAAGATTCAAGACGCCGCAGGGAAGAATAGTGTTTGCAAAATCGTGGATTTTTGCTTCGTGCGAGCCAATATAAATTTGTAGCGATTCGAGTGAGGTTTCCTTCGGAACAATACCGCTGCGCGCAAAATCCCAACGGTGAGCAAAATCGACTCGCGCTGCATCATGAGTTCCTGCAGCCATTGTTACTTTATTCCAGTCGTCGTCGCTGCGCATTTCGGCACGGGTCAGAGAAGTGCCTGCGACATCGGCTGAAGCGAAAATGTCGCCCCGCATGAAACGCAAAAATATTTCGAGCGATTCGGCGAAAATTTTTCCCTTGAGCGCAGGCCAGGCAGCTTTTTCGGCGGCGTTTCGCGGAACAATTCCATATGGGGCGCTTGAGAAGGGGAATCGGCCGGCAGCAACTCCAAGATGGAGGCGTCGGTGGGCATTTGCGGTGAACTGCTGCAAGCTTAGGAACGATTTCACAGCCTCGGCATGCGCAATAGGACCGCCGTTGCAGAAAAGACTTTTTATGGCGGAGCCAATTTCGATGCGTCGAGTGCGTGCAAGAATATGCGGCGCAAGCAGAAGTATGTCGGTGTTGAGTCCAATTTCGCCCTTGAAGTTAGGAATCACAGCTCCTGGGTTGTTTTTTTGCACCTCGCAGGAAAGATGACTTTCTGCCACCCAGGCGACTCCGTAGCCAAGCTCGTCCGCAGCTTCCACTTGCTCAAAAAAGTGACTGAACATTTCGCGTTCACTGGGCTGAACGCCATCTACTGGGGTCTGACAAATGGAGAAGAAGACATCAAACAGCATTGACACGACCTTTCCTAGCTGGTCACATGCAATATCTTTGTGAGGTAGTAGCCGATGCAGGGTCTTCTATACGATATTTCCCCAAAACTCACCCCCCAGACGGCCGTATTTCCAGGCGATACAGCTTTGAGCCAGAAAACCCTTCTGAGCTTCAATCAGGGCCATCATTTAATGCTTTCCGCTCTCGAAAGTACGGTGCATCTCGGTGCTCACGCCGACGCCCCCTCTCATTATCATGCTGACGGTGAAGATATCGCTGCACGTGATCTTCGCCGTTATCTTGGGCTTTGCCAGATTGTGACCATTGAACTCACTTCACCAGGTGAGCGTATTTATCCTCACCACCTCGGCTCACGCGCCATTACGGCGCCAAGAGTTCTCTTTCGTACCAACTCTTTCCCCGACCCTGAGGTGTGGCAGGATAACTTTTCATCGTTGAGCCCGGAGCTGATTGTGTGGTTGGCGGGGCAGGGGGTTGTGACGGTTGGCATTGATACTCCCTCTGTTGATCCACACGACTCCAAAGAACTCGAAAGCCACCAAGCTCTGTTCAAGCACGATGTCGCGGTGCTTGAGGGGTTGTTTCTTACCCATGTTCCCGACGGTGAGTACACGCTCGTGGCCCTCCCTTTGCGGCTTGTGGGATTCGATGCGTCTCCGGTGCGAGCCGTTCTCCTTCCGCCTCGAAGTGTCATTGTTTAATTCTTTGGGCTAAGAGGCTCAGAACGAGCTCGTTTCAAAACTTATGAAAACTTTTTCTATCTGTGTCTAAGGTTCGCTGCTTTCAATGTTTTTTGCTTTCGCCATTCTAGCATTTCAGTCATTAAGGAACGGAGTCGGCGGGTGCCCAAATGCATCCTGTTGAATTCGGCTCCACTCCACAGCGAGCCAGAGAATCTAGCAGAGTCTTGCGTCCGTCTGCTGTGTTTCGCTCGGGAGTTCCGGCAAAAACAGCCTTCCAAATTGCGTCGTCATGATGGCCTTTAACGATATGAACGCGTGCTGACCCTTCGATAAATTCGGCATCGGCGCGCCGGCCTGCGTATTGAGAAAAGCTCGCCCAAGAATCCTTGTTTTTAATAAGTAGTTCAGGAAAATATCCTGTCAACTGAGGGACAAGTAGACGTAAATAATCTCTTCCGCCGATGTCGTGACATTTGCTGCAGGCGGCAGACTCGGGATTGTCTAAAACGCGCGGTTTACCAAGAACTTTCAACTTATCGGGAACAACAGCGACGCTGTAACTTGGATGCAATTCGGTGATATATCCTTTGCTGGGGATGTAATTACGAAGAAATTCTTCCGCGACGAGCGTGTAGGGAGTTGCTGAAAGGGTTCCGTCACGAGAGCGACTGAGACGTGTCGATCTCGGAAGAATCAATTCTAGCGAATCGGAATTGTCCTTTTTAAATGTCTGTTTGAGTCGGCTGACAGCGGGCGAATGGGCAAACGGCTTCGTTGAGTGGCAGGTTGTGCAATCGATTGACATAGGTTCCCACTGGCTCGCAACGTTCTGCAACCGAGAATCTGTCGGCGCGAGCAGCGGAGGAATATAGTCTTTGTTCATGCGTCCGGCAGCGGCTAAATAGGTTTTTCCGGATTCGCTGTTCTTCACTTCGACCTTGTTGGAGCGTTCAATAAAGCAAACTTTGTTCGACTCTCGATTGTGGCCGATGAACGCGACAGTGTCATACAGGCGGGTGTTCCCGCCACCTTGCTCAGATGTTTTTCCCTCGAGGAAGGTATTTCTGCGTCGGCAGATAAAGACAAAATCGGTCGTGGCGGTCGACATTCGCCGAATCCGAGTTCCCGGAATACATCCGCCATGCGTTTCATCACGCACCGACATGATTGGATTATCACATTGAATTTTTTCCGAGGACTTCGTTTTTGCAGATGCGAAAATTTTGCTATCTAGAGCTTCATCATTGAGTGTGATGGGCACTTCTGTCGCTTTCTCGCAATCAATTTCCTCGGGCAGTTGGCCGAGTTCATGAAAACACGCCGCCGAATATTCCTTCATTCCCCATTCCGAGCCATTCGAGGAACCACGACTGTTGAATTTTCTTTGAATGCACCCAGACAAGAAAATAAAAATGACGACGACGGAGAAAAAATGTCGATCAGGGGATTTGAAAATCATAATGTCCCTTGGAAGATTGTTCTTTATCATAGAATGCTCCTCGGACATTCTACGATCAATATCCTTGTTACCGAGGCAAAAAATTCCCATCTGATGTGTGAATTCTTTTTCGTTGCGCCTATTCTTCTCCAATTATGAGCCTGTCGCGAAGTCGAAGGTCGATCACTTGAGTTCGGGTCTAGGCACAGCTTTTGCTGTCCCTTGTCTCTGGAGAGAGGGGGTGCGTTATGTTTAGCATCAATTTGAGACCCGGAATCAAAGCAAAAGCATCGAGACGTCTGTCCATTTCAGTTCCGCGGCTTGTCCTTGCAGCTATGACAGGATTTATTGCTTTTGCGCTTTGGGCTTGCGGCTCAAGCAACTTTCGCGGCACGGCACCGGCAAATCCGAATCCCCCAAACGTGAAAGATTCTGAGCAAAATCCGTCGCCTCCGGAAAACGGAGATGGTCAGCAAGAAGGACCAAAACAAGACGCTTCCATTGATCCGCGGCGTTCTTTGGAGTTGCAAATCTCTGGTCTGCAGCCCGAAGCATGGTGGAACAACTGTCTAAAAGTTGAACTTGGTGGCAAATCCTTTTCCGTTGCCTGTACAAAAGATAACAACGTGACTGGCAAGGTGGTTCGCATTCCAATTCCTGAGGGGGTGAGTTGCCCAACTCTGAATCTCAAGGTTGAAACGTTTATGAATGTTGGCACTGCCTGCGCGGATAAAGCTCGACTTGGACAAACCTGTAACGGGCCCTTTGATTCGCTTGCTACGTTTGTTCGCAGTCATGATAAACCAGCAGATCGGGCTCATTTTGTACTAAGCGAGGCTGCGCAAGCGGGTGGCGGTAAATTAATTCGAGTTTATTTCGAAGATCAGCCAACCCAGAAAATTGATCAAGTCAAAATGGATCCGGGCAAAGCTAAAGAATTAGGAATAGATTACAACGATGCCATTTTTGATATCAAAACTCTTCTGCTGCCCTTTGAAATTCAGGGTGCAGCGGGTACAAAGTGTCCATAACAGAGGCTTCTCCCTGCACAGTTGCACAGGCGCGTGACTCTGCCTGCAAGGAGACACTCATGCCTTTCGACATCAGGAGTCGGGCTCGTCCCGTTCTGAAGTGGGCTGGTGGGAAGTCGGCACTCCTCGAACAATTGCTTCCACTTTTTCCTGTTCGGTTTGATCGTTATATCGAACCTTTTCTTGGCGGAGCCGCAGTTTTTTTGAGTTTGAATCCAAGCTTGCCAGCGGTGGTCAATGAACTCAATCCTGAACTTTTTAATCTCTACTGTGTGATTCGCGATCAGCCCCTTGAATTGTCTCAACTCCTTCGGCAGCACACACAGCAATACTCTAAAGACTTTTATTATCAGCTAAGGTCAGAAGCCCCCGCCGATCCCATCGAACGGGCGGCACGCACAGTATTTTTGAACAAAACAGGATTCAACGGCCTTTATCGGCAAAATCAGCGTGGACTGTTCAATGTGCCTTTTGGGCATCGAAAGAAATGCCCATCGTTGTGCACACTCGAAAATCTACACAGTGTTGGGGAGCGTTTTTCGGCAGCACAGCTGTTGAATTCCGATTTTGAATCTGTGCTTGCTCAAGCCGGGAAGGGGGATTTTGTGTATTGCGATCCACCCTATGAGCCTTTATCGGCCACTTCGTCTTTCAACTCTTACACGGGCAGAGGGTTTGGCCGAGCCGAGCAGCAACGCTTGCTTAATGCATGCATTTCTGCGGTGGAACGTGGCGCGAGTGTCGCTGTTTCTAACTCAACAGCACCATTTGTCATTGAGCTGTATTCAGAGTGGGACATTCGTAAAATCAAAGCAAGGCGCGCTATTAATTCCGTTGCACAGAAACGTGGAGAAATTGAAGAAGTGCTCGTTCTCATGAATGTTTGAGAAGTGATTTTTGACTTAAAAGTACAGGCTTGCGCGGGCTGAAAAAATCAAATCCGAGTTTATCAGAGCGGTTGAAAAATCAATTTCCGCGGGCGACACGGGCCGTAACACGAAGGATGTTTGTGCCTCGCGGTTCCAGAAGGGTGATTTTTTCAAGCTCTGAGTTCGGCTTAATGCAATGCGTGTGATCCAGCGCTTATCGTTTGAGAATGGTACGTTCACAAGACCGCTGATTCCTGGTTCAAAAAACAAACCACCCGATGCGTCGTCGCCGAGCCTCATGCCAGCACGCAGTGCCATACGACTGTTCTCGCTCATCAGTTTCCAGGCTCGTCCGAGCTCACCGGCAACACTCGTTTGTCCGCAGCCTGCAAAACAACGCTGCTTATATCCAGCCGCAAAACTCCATGAGACAGCGCTGAATTGTGGACGATCCACAGGGATTGTTTCGATTCCTAAAGGAGTGAATTCACGCAGCCAGATTTTTCTTCTGTGAACAAGATATTCGAAATTGAAGAAAGCAATTCCCAAATCTGCACCCATTCCGGCAATAGGATTATCGAGGGTATGAAGAGCAGGCCGCCAACCCAAAAGCATTCCGTTCCTCGATGAGCGGTTGGGTGAAAATGCCAAGATTGAACCCAATGAGAAACGAGTGGGTGGGTATGCTTTGTGAGGTGCTTCTTGTTCTGGTTTTGGAATTTTGAGGGGGGCTGAGGTGAGTCCTAGTTGAGCTCTGAATTTCAAAAGTTCTGGACGCTCTTTACGCCATTTCTCAGGTTCTTTTGTTCCTGCGAGCTGTTCATCTGCATCGATATATTCAAGGACGGTATCGATGACGTGCATTTTTTGTTCTGGTGTATAGTTCTCCATGGCTCGCAAATCAAAAGTCGCTTTCTTCTTGCTCTCAATGAGAGAGTTGAACGCACTTCGTTCTTCATCAGTGAGTTTCTCTTCAAGTTGCAAAAAGCGCCTCACATTCGAGGCTCTGAATTTCACTTCCGCCACGAGCCCAGGTTGGTTGTGAAGAACTCTCACCGTATCTCCTGGTATCACCCAGGCATTGAATTTTTCAACCAGCTGAAGACTTGGACGAGCAACATCTATGACTGCGAGCATAATCAAAGAGCAGTTGTCATCAAAGTAGAAGTAATCAACACGGTGAGTCGAGAGTTCGAATACGGATAAAAGGGCCATACGAACTTCATCAGGGTTTAAATCGATTTCGTATTCCCAAAGATCTCTGCTTTCAGCGTTGTTATATTCCTGAACCTTCACGTAGTAAGGCATAAAACTTATGTATCCGGGGAATAGTCCTGAGAGTCCCATAGGCGCGTATAGAAATGGGCTATTTGTGGTGGGTTGTGCTGCGTGATTGAGGCCGAAATCCAATAGCTCGTTGCCACTTGCCCCTGTTTCATTCACCTTTGCAAATTTGAGTAAGGTGTGTCCGAAGAGAGAACCCGGATTGCCGGGATAATAAGAAGAAAAAATCAGTGACGCTTTGTTCGCCTTAACCGATTTTTTGAAAATGTTGAAACGCTTGCAGACATCAGAGCTATTTTCGGGCTGAGGATCTTCAAAAGCTCTCTTTAGCTTTTGCTCGAGCCAGAGTCTGCGCGCAGGATATTTGCAAAGAGCTTCCTGACGCTCGGAAGGGCTTCCCTCCTCAAACGCCTTGAGAGTTGATTTGAGTTCTTCCTCTGCATTGCTTTTGCCATGTTCGGATAAAAAAAAGCGCGAATCATCCACCAAGCTTTTTTTTCTCAGCATCCAGGTTGGAGCGTAGAATAATAATTTGTGCCACTGCTCTGTGTTGGCTAGAAGTTCGGTATTTAAGCTCGGCAGTGCCGAGTGTGCTGGAGTGCCTTGTGCTGCAACAGATGATGTCGCGTTGAGTGCCGCTGTTGCCAACGAGCTGCCAAGCAAGGGCATGGGGGCAAGCATGAGGAGTGAAAATGCAATGAAGGTGCGCCAAGCAGTCATGAAAAGTGTCCATCCCTGAACAAAAAAACTCCGGGTGTTGTCTCCCGGAGTTGTGTATCAGTTCAAGTGCCGAAGCACTTGAACACTTCAAATTCATTTATTGCGCAAGCAACTTTGTAATGCATCTGTTTCTTTTGCTTTGGCAACGAAACGGTTTGCTACATTTGATGCAACGGTGTCGGAGAAAATGACATCATGTTCTGTTTGCGCGACAGCAGCAAAAACTTCGAATTGTGAATCGTTTCCGCAGCCAATCATTTCGGCCAAGCCGCGCAAATGATTGCCTTCGCCTTGTGAAGCCTCCTTGCTTAAGTCGCCAAGGTTCATGGAAACATAAGTTTCACGCTCAATCCGGAATGCTTCCTCGGAGCCTGCAGGTGTGTCGGTGCAGTTTGAGGTGCCTGATGTAATGGCTGACGATTGCGGAAACACATAGTTGTTCGTTGTGGCTGCGAGCAACTGAGGGACCATCGCGTTATTTTTGATGTTCATTCCGGTGTTGTCACCAGAAAAAATAATAGAGCCGAGTCCACATCCAGCCATGCCATAAGGCGGAAGACTATAGTTTCTTTGGGGTGCTGATTTTTTGCCTTGAGCAAAAGCAGCTGTTGAGACCAGCAATGATGCCGCAACAAGAGTTTTGGTTGAGAAATTCATTATTTCACTCCTTCCGTGCTCGAAACAAATGCAAACTTGCAATTTTGAGCAAGTGATTCATTTTGAACAATTGATTCCTTTAAAGTTTCAAGAGCAGCTACAGCACCGGGTGAGGAGAAAATCTTGCGGTGTTCAGTTTGTGCAACTTTGTTAAATGCTGCCTGGTCTGTTTCGCCACAGCCCAACACGTGAGCCAAGCCTGCCAATGTTGTTCCTGAACCTTGAGCCATCTCTTTCGAAAGTGTCGCATAGTTGCTGAACATGAAGCTTTCTTGTGCTTCGCTCATTTCGCCCCTTCGGTCGGGTTGGCAGTTTGATGTTCCAGTGGTGATGCCATAGAGCTGCGATCCAGATGTGCTGTTCGTGGTATAGGCCGAAATCTGTGAGCCTTTTGGACCCATAACAACCGAACCCAAACCGCAGCCAGCCATTCCGTACTTGCGTTGCGCGTGAGCCATCGTTGGCGTGATTAAAAGTGCAACTGCACCTGCAGCCAATGCCTTTTTCAACATCATCACAAAACCTCCCTGTGAATGACAATGCGTCACTATAACAGGGAGACAGAGTGGGTTACGAGGTTCTCTAGTTTAGATGAAGTCAAAACCTTGACTAAGCCGGAAGTCGCTTGGATTTACGCGGAAAAAAACGAGCAGGAGACTTTGATTTCCCACCCTGAAAAGCAGGCTTCGCGGAGCGAGCGGCTTGCAGCGGACGCAGCCTGAGCTCGAGGAGCCACCCACGGCTTTTTTCCAAATAAAGAAAAGAATGTTCGCCTCTATCTCTCAAAAGAAACACGCCCGCATTAAATGAAGTCGATCCGCCTCCCTCTTGTTGGCGACCCACAGTTCCACTTGCGCTCACTTTGACCATCTGTGTTTTTCTAAATCCGTTAGGTTCACTCTCGAGAGTGACATTCAGCGAAGTCCCCTTTAGCGAGACGGTTTGGGTGCCTTTGAGGTTGACTTTGAACTCGGCCGTGCTGAGTTCAACTTTGCGGTCGGGCGAAAGGAGCCGAGCGGTCGCGTAATATGAATATTTTTCTTCATCATTTCCGAGGCTTGGTGTCGATGATTGCGATTGCGGCTGCAAAGGTGCTTGCGCCCAAGCGGTTCCTTGCAGGGCGAATTCAGTGAAAAGCGTGATGACGAATAGCACTAACAATGGTGTCTTCTTGATTGCAGCAAAGAAGTTCAGCATAACCGTTTGACTCTCGTTTGTGCCCCGCGTGGGGTTGCCTATTATTGCCTCAAAATAGCCCAGGAGTTCCCGAATGGCAAATTACATTTTCAGCATGGTGAACTTGCGTAAGATGATCAACGGCAAGGAAATCATCAAAGGCATGTACCTTTCCTTCTTGCCTGGTGCGAAAATCGGCGTCATTGGTAACAACGGGGCCGGTAAATCAACGCTTTTGCGCATCATGGCTGGAGTCGACACTAATTTTTCCGGGGAAGCTTTTCCTGCGAAAGGTATAAAGGTCGGATATTTGCCACAGGAACCTGAACTCAATCCTGAGAAAAATGTTCAGGAAAATATCGAAGAGGCATTTGCTGAAACAAAGGCACTTCTGCAGAAATTCGAAGATTTGAATATGAAAATGTGTGAGCCGCTGGATGACGCTGAAATGCAAAAGGTCATTAATGAAGCTGCTCGTGTGCAAGATCAGCTCGACGCGACAAATGCTTGGGAGCTCGATCGCACCATTGAAATCGCTATGGACGCCCTGCGCTGCCCCGCAGCCGATTCTGACGTGACGTCACTTTCGGGTGGTGAACGGCGCCGCGTGGCACTCTGCCGTCTCCTATTGTCGAAGCCCGACATGCTTTTGCTCGACGAGCCTACGAACCATCTCGATGCTGAATCGGTTCAGTGGCTTGAAAGGCACTTGAAGGAATTCCCTGGAACGGTCGTCTGTGTCACTCACGATCGCTACTTCCTCGACAACGTCACCGAGTGGGTTCTTGAACTCGATCGTGGTGAGGGTATCCCATGGCACACAAATTATAGTGCTTGGTTGGAGCAGAAAATTAAGCGTTTGGGCGAAGAAGAAAAGCAAGAATCCGTGCGCCAGAAAACTCTCAAGCGTGAGCTCGAGTGGGTGCAAATGAGTCCGAAAGCTCGCCAAGCGAAGGCTAAATGGCGTGTTTCGGCATACCAGCAGATGGTGAATGAATCGAACGATCAATACGAGACAATTAAGGAGCTTCCATTTCCACCTGCTCCAAGGTTGGGGGATGTCGTGGTTGAGGCGGAGAATCTGAGCAAAGGATTTGGCGACCGCTTATTGTTCGACAACCTCAATTTCAAGCTCCCACCTGGTGGAATCGTTGGTATTATTGGAGCCAACGGGGCTGGTAAATCGACACTCTTCAAAATGATTGTTGGTTTGGAAAAGCCTGATGGCGGAGCGCTTAAGCTCGGCGATACGGTGAAGGTGTCATACGTGGATCAAAATCGTGAAACCCTTGTGAGCAATAAATCAGTTTTTGATGAGCTTTCTGGCGGACGCGACATGATTCAAGTTGGCACTCGTGAACTTGCATCGCGTTCTTATATTTCAAGCTTCGGATTTCGTGGTTCCGATCAGCAGAAGATGGTCGGCAATCTTTCGGGCGGTGAACGCAATCGGTTGAACCTGGCTAAGCTCATCATGAACGGCGGAAATTTGCTTTTGCTCGATGAGCCCACCAACGATCTCGACGTTGATACACTAAGAGCCCTAGAAGATGGCCTTGTGAATTTCCCTGGATGCGCTGTGGTTATTTCCCACGATCGCTGGTTCCTAGACCGAATTGCGACCCATATCATGGCCTTTGAGGGTGATAGCCGAGTTGTTTGGTTTGAAGGAAATTATCAGGATTACATCGAGGATAAGCGCCGTCGTTTGGGTGATGACGCTGTCAATCCCAAGCGGATTAAGTACAAGCCCCTGACCCGCTGATGTTCGTGAAACAATTGTTTTTACGGCTCTAAATGTGACCAGCTCGCTTGCCAGCCGGTCACATTTCGGGATAGTGACACCAAATTGCTCCCTTGAACGCACAATTGAACGGGGATTTTGGATCATGCTCCAATTTACGCTTGCGCGAGATTCACTTCTTGTAGGCTTTGGTGCCGCTCGCGCCAGCGATGTATCCCCGCTCGAAACTTTGCCACAAAGCAAACCAGGCGCGCGTCCCTCGTTATTTTTTGCTCCTACCCGTGATGCCAATGGTCTTTTAACGCGAAAAAGTTTCACCCATCTGCTTTTAGTGAGAAAAACGCTTGTAGATGGTTTGCCTAGGGCAATTTTCTTGCCATTTCCCACCAACGAATGGGTCTCTGATGCTCAGCTAGAAGCGTTAATTCCAGCTGATCAACCTGTGGGTGTTGCAACTTGCATTGCCCGCGAGAGTGTTCTCCATCCTGAAGCTGATATCGCATCATCTGAGTATTCATTTGAGTTTGCCGAATTCAAAGAACCAGTTGTTGCGCGCATTGAAGGATGTGTTGCTGAGAACTCTCTTCACGAACAATTCACTTTGGAAAAAGTGCCAAATGATTTTGCTTGTTATGTAGTGCATTGGCACCAGCCAGAAATTGGCAGTTCTGATCTCCTACAAACAACCTATGCGAACATTGAGAGTGGCGCGCTTGTCTCGTACAAAAAAGGCGATTTTTTTTCCGTTAAAGTTGCGCGGAATAATGATTTAATCCGACCAGCGTTTGCCGCCTGCGTTCAAATGCAGTCTGGACATTGCGCAATTCGTGAATTTGCTTGTGGCCTCTCGAAAACTCTGACAACAATTAAACAGCTTGGCAGTGGTGCACCGAAGGCTGTGCGTGCGCAGGTTTTGCAAAACTGGCAAAAGCTTCAAAGTGAGCCAATCGCAACAGGTACCAGCCAGGGGATTATGGTTTGGCCCGTAGATGCTCACCACCCCTTCGAAATATGCATGGGTTGGAACAAGTCCTTAGAAGCGGCAATTGCGCAGAGTCCTCTTTCTTTCTCCGCATCGCGTTCTACCGTTTTGGCATCCGACAAAGCTTGGCTGTTAAAAATGCTGGAGCGCAGGCCACTCGATCTTCCTGAATCAGTTTTTTCCGTCTATCAGCGCTCTTTACTTACTTTGAAACAAATGCAGGATCCAAGCGGTGGAATAATCGCAGCTCCGGAGTTTCAATTTGAATTCACTGCCTGTGGTGGGTATGGATACTGCTGGGGGCGAGACGCCGGATTTATTTCCTTGGCCATGGACACTGCTGGCATGTTCGAAGAGTCGGCCCATTTCTATCGCTACATGGCTCAGTGCCAATCCGAAAATGGTAGTTTTCTTCATCGCCACGACATGCATGGAAACCTAGGGCCAAGCTGGGGTTTGCTGCAACCCGACGAAACCGGAAGCGTTCTTTTTGGCCTCTGGCAACATGTAAAGATTTCTGGGCGTAAAGAAACCGCGGCTGAACTCCGTGGCATGGTTGAGCGTGGCGCAACATGGTTGGCTTCATGTCGGTTTGCCGATACCCAATGGCTTTCCGACGGGTTCGATCTTTGGGAAGAGCGAGAAGGCGTGCATCTTTATTCTGTTGCCGCGGCAGTGGCCGGATTAAGGGCCGCTGCGGATCTTGCAGATGAAATGAAATGGTCCTCACCTAAAGCCAACTGGCGTGGTCGAGCAAATGAACTCTCGAAATTACTCGAAGAAAATCTTGTCTCCGATCAGGTTGCGGGAGAAACCTGCTTTGCTAGAACTTTGTTTCTGAAAAACACAACCGAGCAAACGAGTCTTCAGTACTTAAGCACGGCCGCAGTTGAGCAAGGTTCAATTTCTGCGAGTCGCTGGATTTCGGATTTTGTCGTCGACATTTCTTTGCTCGGTGTTGTTGAACCTTTTGAGGCGGTTTCGCCCAAATATGCAGAAAAAGTGTTGCCAGCAATGTGCAAATCGATGCGTAAACATCTTTGGCGTAAGGGTGTGGGTGGAATCGGGCGTTATGAAGGCGACCACTATCGGGACGGACAGCCCTGGATTCTGACCACTCTTTGGCTCGCTCTCGCTGCTGTTCGGTCGGGCGACAATCAACTCGCTGCCGAGTGTCTTGCCTGGGTTTTGGCACACACACCACGGGAAGGTCAGTTACCTGAACAAATTGATTCTCAAACAGGGGAATCTGCCTGGGTTATGCCACTTACCTGGTCGCATGCGATGTTTGTACTCGCGAGTGCTCAAATTCCCAAAGACGTCTGGACGAGCTCGCTTCAGGCGGCGTCTGCGTTCACTTCAACCAAGAAACCTATTCATCTAAGGATGCAATAATGTTCAACCCGAGAAACAATTTTAATTTTGGCAGTGAACCAACCTCCTCCGGACCATCATCCGCATCGGGTGGCAACAAGCCAAAAATTATTTTCGCAGCGGTAGCGCTTGGCGTTGCTGCTCTTATTGGCCTTCAGGTATTAACGAGTAAAAATAAAGATCAGAAAAATGTCGGCGAAACAACTGGCTCTTCCTCAGAAACTGTTGAGCTAACCCTCTGGGATCAAGAAGAGTCAGAAAACACAAAGGTCATGGACGACTGGATCACTCGTTTCACGACGGCGAATCCCGACATTCGCGTTGTTCGCCAAACGTATCCAAATGAAGATCTGAGAACAAAGTTCACAACTGCGGCTACTGCTGGTCAGGCTGCAGACTTGGTATGGGGCCCGAACGACATCGCCGGAGTTTTTACCACAGCGAAGTTAATTCAATCGGTCGAAGCATTTGTTGACATTGCTAAGTTTACAACTGTCGCCTCAGAGGCTGTCACTCTGAAAGGGCAGGTGATGGGCGTGCCGGCAACCTACGGCAATCATCTCATGCTGTTTTTTAATAAGAATCTTGTTGCTGATGCACCCACCACCACTGCAGAGCTCATTGCTGCCGCACGTCAGCACACTGATGCCAAGAACAACCGATTTGGGCTTGTGTTCTTTCAGAACGAACCATTCTGGCTTGTGCCATTCGTAGGTGCATTTGGAGGATGGCCTTTGCGTGTGGACGCTGATGGTTCATCTCATTTGGAGTTGAACTCTGAGGCAATGAAAAACGCGTTATCATATGTTTATAATCTCAAAATAGTGGAGAAAATCATTCCAAAAGAGTGCGACTACGATTGTGCGAAAGGCTTATTCATGGAAGGAAAAGCAGCTTTTACAATCAACGGCGATTGGAGTGTGAGAGAATACCAAGTTAAATTGGGCGACAAACTGGGAATCGCACCTTTGCCTATCTTGAGTGAAACCGGCAAGGCCATGACCCCAATGGTGAGCGGGCGCTATGTGTTTGTAAATGCCCAGCTGTCTGAACAAAAGAAAGCCGCGGTGAAAAAATTCGTTAATTATCTGACCTCTCGTGAAATTCAAATTGAAGTTGCGGAGCGCCTGGGCCGTATCCCCTCGACGATTGCAGCCATGAGCGATCCGAAAATCGTCTCACTCAAATCGATTCAACCTCTCATCGCTGCCGCGGCGAGCGGACGCCCAATGCCGGCGCAAACAGAAATGCGGGCTGCTTGGGATGCCATGCGACCTGTCCAACAAAAAATAATGTCGGGCGATCTGAGCGCTGATGCTGGTGTAAACATCATGCAACAGAGTGCTTTGGAGAAGCTCGCTTCTCTTAAGAAGTGAGTTTTTTGAAACATGCTAAGCTTGTCGTTGTTGCCCGCAGTTCTTGAAATTTTAAGATTATTGTTGTTTGTCGCAATTGCAGTTGCTGGATTGGTTGCGTTTGTATGGGCCAACTACAAAGCCTGGAAGTCCGAATACTATCTTGGCGGAGCATTTCTGCTCTCAGCGGCTCTCGGCGCTGAGCTAAACTTGATGTTTGGTTTCGCTCTGACACCGGCTGTGTTGCTGGGTTCGGTTCTTTTCATTTGCGCGCTCGTATTTCGCTATATGATTCGTGGCCGATGGATGGTGCCTTTTCTTTTTGCTGCTCCAGCAACGGTCGGAGTTGCATTACTTTTCTTGTACCCGCTCGTTTTTGAAATTTATCTTTCATTTCATCGCCTCAACTTGGAAACCCTTGGTGATTGGATTCGCACTGGGTCAATTGAGTTCACGGGGCTCGAGAATTTTATTCAAGTTTTGCAGGTAGGGAGCGAAACAAAGGAGAGCTTTTGGCTCGTAACTGCAAGAACGTTTGCCTGGACTGGGATAAATCTTGTCTTTCACGTGTTCTTTGGTTTGGTTTTAGCTCTTTTTCTCAATCAGAAAATTCGTTGGGTGGGTGCATACCGAACTATATTGATGTTGCCGTGGGCTATCCCACAACTCATTGCTGTGTTGGCATGGCGTGGTGAGTTTCACTCTGCCTATGGTTATGTGAATCACCTTATTCAAATTGTGAATGAGGTGTTCAGTTTTGGTGTCGGCGACGCACGTGTTGCCCCACTTGAATGGATCGGTTTCAAGCCGCAGGAGTGGTGGACCAATCCCCAAGCCCTGTTTGCATCCATTTGTATCGTAAATATTTGGCTGGGTATTCCCTTCATGATGATGGTTTCTCTCAGCGGTTTGCAGTCGATTTCGAAAAGCTACTACGAGGCTGCGAGCTTGGATGGCGCATCGGCTTGGCAGCGCTTTCGTCACATCACCGTTCCATTGATAAAGCCAGTGCTTGTTCCATCCATGATTCTTGGAATGATATGGACATTTAATAACGTAAACGTTGTTTATCTCATGACGGCGCAGCGTGGTGGTTCCGAGGGGGCAGATATTCTCGTGAGCGATCTTTACAAGCAAGCTTTCGTTTATAATCGCTATAGTTTTTCAGCTGCCTACGCGATCGTTATTTTTTCAATTTTGTTAGTTCTCACGGTTGTGTGGATGAGGTCGTCGCGCATGACCGAAGATCCAGGCCGCGGCTGATATATTTCGGGGAGAAATTATTCTGTGTCGTCTCTTGAAAAAGTCAGCCATCGACAATCACTCTTGAGTCATGTTTTTTTGTGGGCTGCCTGCTTGGTTGCGTTGTTTCCTGTGAGTCGCATTATAACAATCTCACTGCGTCCCGGAAATCGACTTTTATCGTCTGATATGAGTTTGATTCCTGACGATGCATCGCTTGAAAGTTATATAAAGATACTCACCGAGAAACCTTTTTTGCAGTGGTTGTATAACAGTCTGCTTATCACTGTGACTACCAGCATGATCGGCGTTTGTTTGGCTGCCACAGCTGCTTATGCTTTTTCGAGATTCAAATTCCCTGGCAGAAAATCAGGGCTGCTTTTTCTTATGACCACCCAAATGATACCGGGTGCAATGTTATTGCTTCCAATTTATCTGGTGCTTACCAAAATCGGGCTAAACAATACGTATACTGGGCTTGTTGTGGCTTACTCTGTGACAACGCTCCCGTTTTCAATATGGATTCTTAAAGGTTACTTCGACACGGTTCCAAAAAGTCTCGAGGAAGCAGCACGCATCGATGGCTGCACCGAGTTTGGTGCCTTCTACCGAATCTTGCTTCCGCTATCGAAGCCCTCTTTGGCCATTGTTTTTCTGTTCAATTTCACCCAAGCATGGAACGAGTACTTGATTGCTTCAACAATCTTGCAAGATTCCAGGCTCCGAACATGGCCGTTAGGGCTTTATGAGTTGCAGGGAAATTTTAATTCGGAGTGGGGATTGTTTGCAGCTGGCTCGGTGCTCATCTCAATTCCTGTGATTTTGCTCTTCCTATATTCTAGCAAGCACATGATTTCCGGATTGACTTTAGGGGGAGTGAAGGGCTGAAAATGATTTTCTGTGCCGGCTTTTTTTGCTTGAGTGGCGCGGCCCTAAGTGCTACGCAGGCGGGTCATCATCACTTTTAGGTGTATTGGAGGTTTCCATGTTGAAGCTTGCATTCGTATTCTTGGCAGGTCTTGTTTCCTCTCTTGCATTTGCAGCTCCGGGGTTCGTAATAGACGCCCCCAATGGCTCTCGCACCGACTCAATCATTATGGAACGTGTTATCTACACCGGTGCCTGCCCCGGCTCAGCGTTAGATCCTGTGCGTGGCTATTTCTTTGACCGCGAGGTGCCAACACTCGCTGGTCGGCGTGTGAAAATTGTCAACGTCACGCCTGGGTTGTCGTCTGCCCCTTATCCCTACACCGACCGCGAGTATCAATCGGGTGGTCGTTCCGAAAAAATCGATTTTTTACCTCGTTCAGAACACGGACAAAGATATTTCTCGGTGGCCGAGGGTTTGAATGATTTTGAGGTGACCTTCTTTGATGGCGGGCGTGCGATTGAATCAAAATTATTTCAGTTTCCCGTCTTTGTTACCACACGCTATGAGAGCCGTTACCCAGTTTGTCGGGTCGAAAGTAGATGCAGCTACGGCCCCAACGGCACAGTTTGTTATCCCCACACAATCTGCGATTGTCTGAACTGATCCATTGAAGGCAACTTTCAATCGATTTATTGGAATCGACTATTCTGGAGCCCAGCATTGCAACGCGGGGCTTCCAGGCATTCGTGTTTTTGAGGCTAGGGTGAAGCAGGATAAGGTGTTGGAGTTGCGCCCCACAGCATCCGAGAAAGTTCATTGGAGCCGCGCTTCTCTCGCACATTGGCTACTTTCAGAACTGAGCTCTGAAAAAGATGGCCCATCTCTCATTGGCATCGATCACGCTCTGTCATTTCCAATGGAGTATTTCGCTCTGCATGGTCTCGAACAGAATTGGGATGTCTTCCTGAACGATTTTTCCTCCTATTGGCCCACAGATCTTCCACAAGTCACTGTCCGCGCACTCTTGGAAGAGCAGAAGAGGGGCAAAGCGGCACGACTCGGTCACGCACGATGGCGCAGACTCGCTGAACAAAGGTCGCGTGGTGCAAAATCAGTCTTTCATTTTGGTGTGCCTGGTGCCGTAGCGAGTTCAACTCACGCTGGTTTGTCTTGGATACGTTTTCTTAGAAACGCTCCTGCCCTCCGCAATCGAATCCATTTTTGGCCTTTTGACGGCTGGAGTCCTAGCTCATCTCAGTCAGCGATCGCAGAGGTGTATCCTGCACTTTGGAATAAGAGCATTTCCCGTGGAGCCCTATCTCAGGATCAGCATGATGCCCGCACAGTTGCTCACTCACTCAAAGCCGCAGCCGCAAATGGCGAGCTTTTGCGTTGGTTCTCGCCTGAGAAGTGGGAGTCCATTCGGTTGTCTGACGACGAAAAAAATTCTGCTCGAATTGAAGGTTGGATTTTGGGCCTGACCTAAAACGCGAAGTTTGTTTCAGCTCGAAGCCTTATTTTTTTTAAATTCGTTGTTCCAAAAATAATTTCAACGACCCAGTCGCTCGTCGAGTCGCGCACGGCAAGCCTCGACCTTGATCTTCAACGCCGGAACAGCGCCACCACAATCCCAATCGTTCCATCCGGCTCGAGAGAGACGAACAAAGGCACAATCTGCATTTACCTGTGGATCTTCGAGGTTGTAGCCGCATTTGCGGCCGCTTGCATCCCAGGCTGGTTGTGTTTGGTGCTTCACACCTCTGCCACCTTCCCCCCCGGGATATGTCTCGTTTATTTGGAAAAGTCCGACATGAACGCCTGTGCGAGCATCAGCTCGGCCAGACGACTCACAAAGAATGATACAAGTTGCGCGGTTTTGGTCCCACTTTGGAAAGCCAGCTTTGTCAACGTATGAGCGCAGTTGGAGAAGCTTGTTGTCCTGCATGAGGAGATCGTCGCTGGCTCCCGAAGGCGCCGAATCATTTTGGGGTTTATTGGACGAGCACGCAACAGCGGAAGTCAGAGCAAGGGCGAGCGAGAAAATGGTTTTCATGTTTTTCATGAGTTCGTTCCTCCCAAGGACACTCGTACTCAGGAATAAGCAAGGTTGACAATTTAAAAAAATAATCAATAAATTTGATATCTTATCTGCATGATAATGCGGTTGGCCGGGACACGATCATCTCGTCGTCGCTGGGTTCAGGGAGGGCTAAAATGGCTGCGCCTCCACTAATAGAACTGGAGCCTTTCGCGCTGAGGAGAAGAAACGGGGTCACGTCATCTAGTAAAAGAGCACTTCCACTGTCACCCGCAGAGAGAACTAGGTTCTTTCCTGGAGGGGACTCAAATCTAAGAAAAGCATCGCGCGAGCTCTCTTTGCCAAAAAAATCAAATTGAGGACTCATTCCTTGTGAAGTGAAAAAATCCTTCAAGGGAGCGCTTGAAAACTTCCACGATTTTCCGTCTGCATCAGCAAAGTTTCCAGCAAAAATGAGTCCCAAATTTTCGTTTTGTATTGATGCCTGAAGCTCAGAAAATAGCGGCAAAAGAACGCTGTTGTAGTGATTCTGTGCCCCAGATTTCTTATATTCAGAATAACTTTTTCCTGGTTGGAAATATCCATCTTTCTGCGCTTCAGTAATGAGATCGCGACCCGGTGCTCGCCATTTTCGCGCGAGAATCTGCAGTGTGTCTTTGTAATTGCAAACCGCTGAGGGTGTTTTTTACTGCATTGAAGGAGCATGTCGACAAATCGCCCTCGAGAAATGTCGAGTTCCATTTCCATTTGCCGCGTGACCGCAAGTTGCCATTGTTTGACAATAGATTCAGTTGCGCCTCGCCGGTTGGAATCGTTCTCGCGAGTGAGCAGGGAGTTTAGGATCTCACTGCCGATTTTAGTTTTTGGGCGAATGTCTGCATCAAACAATCGGAAATCCTGCAGAGCTGAACAAAGGAGTGTTTCACTCACAGTTTCGCTCGCACCATTGCGTTTGCACTCTGCACCGTAGTTTTTCTTTCCCTCTTCCTCGAGAAAAGTGTAGTTCAGAGCGATGCGTGCGGGATTCTTTTGTTTTTTTTTGTCAGTATCGATGAACTCTGGAATTTTTGCTGCAACTAAATTGAAGAAACCGTCTCGAGCTTGCGCGAGTGATAGCGAGATATCCAATTGCACGTAGGCATTTCTGCCATCAAAAAGACGCAGATAGCTCCTCACAATGCGAGATGAAAAATCCGGGAGACAATGTCGCGCAGTCCAGATTTGGCTCTTGAATATTTCGCCTGATTTCGAAACAACTCTGACGAAGGCAGAGCATTGCGAGGTGACTGATTTATTTTCCTGCGCTGGAGAAAACGACAAACCCATCGAGGATGAGAATTCCACCGCCTGTTGTGAGTTTCGACACATTGGCGTTGCTCACTGCTTGTGTGGATGAGCACGAAGGAAGCACCTTTCCACCCTGGCATGCCACCAGGACTGAAGAAAGAACCAACAAGCTGGATTTGTTTGAAATTCCGACTACCGCCATAACAGCATTTCGGAATTCTATTCGGAAACTTAAGTGGACATGCGCTTTGTTGAGGAGAGTCCGCCGTCAACTGCGATAATTTGTCCTGTGATCATTTGGCTTTGTGCGCCGAGCAAAAAGGAAATTGCTTGAGCCATGTCGCTGGGCTCCGCAAGCCGTGGAATGGCCTGCAATTGCAAACTTGCTTTTAAAGCTTGCTCACTTTCAACGATCCGCTTGCTCATTCTTGAACGAGTGAGTCCTGGTGCAATGGCATTGAATCGCACGGGAGCATACGTCGCTGCGCTTGAGCGCACGAGAGCCTCGAGTGCACCCTTAGCGGCCGCAATGGCTTCGTGATTCTGGAGTCCTACTTTGGCAGCGGTACTCGAGATAAGTACGACGCTTCCATGGCCTTGGCTTTTGAGTGTGGGTAGAACTGCTTTCAATCCTAGAAAAGCTGAGGTGACGTGCTTTTTAAAAACCTCTTCCCACTCGTCGAGTCGTGTCATGTGAAGCGGTTTTAGAAGTATTGAACCACTGAAGTGTGCGTATCCATCGATACGCTCCCAGCGCTCCACGGCTTGCTGGATAGACTGCTTCAGGAAATCCTCATCAAAAGCAGATCCCACCAGCGAAATATGCTCGCACTCCGGAATTCTTTCCAAGGCATGCTCTGACAAAAGAAGAAATCGAGCGTTTTTATTTTGTGCCACAAGCTCTCGGGCCATGGCAGCGTTTGCACCTTGAACAACATAAATTGGTGAACTCATCCGAGCACTCGCTTCAGTGTTTCAGAAAGTGATTTGCCATCGACTCTTCCCACGAGCTCACCTTGCAGACCCTTCATCAGGATTCCGAAGGTTCTCTCACTTGTTTTGCCGAGGTAGTCCTTGATAAAGCTTTCGAGTTCAGCACCTGAGAGCGCCTCGGGTAAGTAGCGTTCTACGATCCCAAGTTCTGCTTTAAGCGGTACCTGGCGGTCAGGAGGGTACTCAGCAAGACTTTTTTGAAGTAGCTTTTGATATGCAGCAAGCAGTTGCACAACTTCTGCTTCAGTACGAGCACGGCCTGGTTCCTTCAGGTCATTGATTTCTGCATTTCGCACTTCATTGAGCATCATTCTGACGACAGCAAGAAGTTCTTTATCGCCCTCTTTCATCGCTTTCTTCATATCTTCAGTGAGGCGCGTTCGCGTTTCGCTCATTGCAGGAATCTCCTTATCAATCTTAAAGCAAGATTGATAAGGAGATAGCAAATTTAATCAACAACAGGAAGTGCGCGACTTATTGAGGCTGCACGAAAAGTACTGCTCGCTCTCTTCCAATTGAGACAGTAATGCGACCTTGGTCGTCAATGGGATACGTGCGACCGGAAACAACTTCAAGTGCGCTGCGGCCTGGAATGAAGCGAGTGTAGAGAGTGACGCTTTGCGAATCGCTATTCATTTGCTGATTCGAAAGGAAATAAGCAAAGTTTTTCTCACCGAAAGCGCGCTCGTAGCCCCAAAGCCATGTGGCATCGGAGTCTGGTTGTCCGGTTGTAAACACGCGGCTTCCGAGCTGGACTTTGATGCTTGTATTCATCTTTCCGCGGCGCAGAGCAGGGTTTGCATTACGAGCCTGGATAATGCGCTGGTACATGCTGAGTAAGTCTTTGTCTTGCTCAACAGAGAACTTCACACTCGGGTTTTCGAGGCACCAAGTTCCAGGATGCGTGATGCATTGCGTTTCGAATTGTTGATTAAGAGCCAAATCGTCCCAAACCATTGGTTTGCGATCAGTTGGGTCATCTGCTCCCCACATACCAACTTCAGCACCGTAATAAATGACTGGAGCGCCTACGTAGGACATTTGAAACGCAACAATTCCCTTGAAGAACTCCTTCTCAAGGAGGCCAGGTTTGTCGTTCGAGTAAAGGGCACCACGGTCGGGTTTGTTTACGGTATCATTGTCCCAGCTGTTACCCTCTTGTGGACGGGGTGAGAGGGAGCGATTTTGCCAAATCGTTTTGCTCAGGAAACGATCGGTGTCGTGGCTATCGAGAATCGTCCACAAAGCGTGTTTCGTGTGCTCTCGGTAACCATTCAGGCGTTGTTCAATAAAATTGCGTGCGCCGCTCGGTGTGAATTTGAATTTCTGATCGAGATTAATAAACCAGCCTTCAGCCAGGGTACGGCTTCGGTAGTTCATGATCCCATCTGCTTGGTCTCCCTGCAACATGTCATAGCCGTCGTACCAGTCTTCAGCGATGATCAGGGCGTCGTTACGCAGGGTTTTGAGGTGTTTGCGGAAAAGTTTCCAAAACGATGCGGGCACATCGGCGTAAACATCGAGGCGAATTCCATCAACGCCTTTGAATTGAATTCCATCGATTTCACGCGGTGTGAACCACCGATCCAAAACAGCAAAAATATGTCGTTGGAGTCCGGGATGCAGGGCGCCATTCGGAAAGCCTTGTCGATGGTTTATCAAAGGACAGAAACCCGCCCATGAATCAAAGCGAATTTTGCTGGCAAATGGGAAATTGCTGCTGTCAGGATAAAACTCGGAGAGTTGGCATGAACGAGCGTAGTAGTTGGCTTCACCTTCGAAAGAGGTGGCAAACCACTCATAATAGGGCGACGATTTCCCGCGTTTGGCAATGTCTTCAACCAGCGGTCCGTTCGCAGCAGAGTGATTGAAAACTCCGTCGAGCACCACTCTGATGCCATTGCTGTGAAGCTCGCTTGTCAGCTGCATAAATTCTTTGTCGGCGCGCGTGAAGCCCCAGGTCGAGGGATCGTCGAGACGCTCACTCGCCAAAAGACGCTTGTCGTCTTCATAAAGATCGGGCTTGCCATTGCTTCCGCGATCCATTGGCCCAAGTTTAGCATCAACGTGACGGTAATCTCTTGTATCATAGCGATGCAAGGAATCTGAATCGAACACGGGGTTGAAGTAAACACCCGTGATACCCAATGATTTGAGGTAGGGAATCATCTGTCGCACGCCGCGCAGGTCGCCTCCATATCTGCGTGTGAAGATAATTTGTCTTTGCACCTCCCTTGGGTCGAGCTCAGGTTGGAGTTGTTTGACAATACGCTCCATATTGCGCTCAACGGGGGTAAAGCTAAACCAGCTGCCCGTCCAAGGAGTGGCAGTGCGGTCGAGTTGTTTCAACGCAGAGTTGCTGCGCTCCCATTCAGTAGGGAGTTGTCCGACAACATCGTTGCTGACATCGCCATTACGGAATCTTTCAGGAAAAATTTGGTACCAAGTCGTATCCACGGACCAGAGTGGGACCTGGTAGAGATCAGAGCCATTGATTTGTTGGTTGCTAGAATCGTAGCGAAACGAAAAAGTTTCAGGACGCGTTGCACTTGAGAATGGGTCGCCAGCAACAATGCCCTGCTTGCCCAAATTAAACGAAGACGGCGAATCGTGAGCAATGATAACGAAATTTGAGTTAATTGATTCAGGTGGAAGGGTCAGTAATCCAGAGTAAGTTGTGTAGCTCAGTGAGTCGAGATTGAACGTGCTTTGTGGCAACAGCTCCATGTGCTGACCATCGGAGAACAACACTTCTAATCGTTCAGCATCTCCAGTGAGCATTTTAATTTTGAATCGCACAACGCGTTCGCCCGCGTCCAGCGCTGCAACAGTTTGTGCATCAAGTTCCAGACCCGCTTCGTCAATGAAGCCATCTTTGCGCACTATAAATTTCTTGGCGAGAAGAGACCGCGGCGCAGGAATCACATTGTTGTTGTAAGGAGCCAGGCCAGATTGCGGCTGTGAGGAATCAGCAAGCCAATCGAAGGTTTCGTCTTCGTACCTAATGACGAATTTAAACAACGTCTCCTGACTACGATCGACCCGGAGACTACGGAGAAATGAGCCGTCAGTTTGCGGGAGAAGACGATAGTTTTCATCGAATCCAGTGCTCCAGTTGCGGAAAGCTCCCGAGACATAAACAGCCTTCACCTGCCTATTTTGCACAGGAATTTTGCCAAGACGGAAATCCACACGCCGAGGCACGACCATTTTTGAGCGCACCATCGAAGCTTCACCGCGACTGTCGACGGCTACGGCGCGGACAACTGTCGGCTGTGTCACCTTGAGAATTTGATTGAATGTTCTGGTTGAGCCGGTGGGCCGATTGCCCGAAAGCGACGGAAGAGTTCCATCGACTGTGTAATAGACCTGATAGCCTTCAGAGGTGTTGAACGTAACATCAATGTCACCTGTTGCTTCAATAGGTGCTGTTTTGATGTTGAGAGCGATGTTGAAATTGCGATTACGGAGTGTATTTTTCTCTGACTTTCGTTCAGTTGACCTGCTTTTGAGTGCTGTCCAATTGTAACTTGGTTCCGTTTGAAATGACGCCAAAGGCAACTTCGGCTTGCCACTCACGGAGGAATGACACGCTGCCAGCATGAGCAACACAAGCACACCAGGAATTCTTACTCTGCACAAAAGGCTCGCGAGTTTTCGTTCATTTGATCTCATAGATACGTCTGCCTTCTTCCGTTGAGTCGAACCAGTGCATTGCTTTGCGATCAATTGTTGTTGCAAGTTCCGAGCCACGAGTGGCTTCTTCCATGACTTGTAGCCGTTTGGGGTTGGCCGAACGGATGATTACCTGCTGACCACCGATTGATGCGACCAGATGGGTTTCATGTCCGTGCGGTTCGATGAGTACAACCTTTGGTTTACAGTCCACAGTTCCTTGTGATTCACGTCCCTCTCTAGCGAGCACTTTAAGAGACTCTGGACGCAATCCAAGAACATATGAGCCCGGTTTCGTTGGAGTAGAGGCATCTGATAAATCAAAGCTGAGACCGTTAAACGAGAAAACTTTCTTGGAACCCGAAATTTCGAGGTTGCCCTTGAAGAAGTTCATGCTTGGGTTGCCAATGAACGATGCCACGAAGGTGTTCACTGGATTATTGTAGAGATTTAGGGGGGAGCCCAGTTGTTGAACTCTTCCCTTGTTAAGCACGGCAATGCGGTCGGCCAAAGTCATAGCTTCAACTTGGTCGTGCGTGACGTATACAACAGTCGCTCCAACTTTCTGGTGAAGTGCTGCGAGTTCAATTCGTGTTTGGCTGCGCAATTGCGCGTCAAGATTCGAAAGCGGCTCGTCAAACAAGAACAAGGCTGGCTTTCGCACAATGGCTCGGCCAATTGCAACGCGCTGTCTCTGTCCACCCGAAAGCTGGCTTGGTTTGCGATCGAGAAGGTGGTCGATGTCCAGCATTTTGCTGGCCGTCTGAACTCTTTCGTTGATTTCATCTTGTGGACGTTTTTTTATGCGCAATCCAAAGCTGAGATTTTCTCGCACTGTCATGTGAGGGTAGAGCGCGTAGTCTTGGAAAACCATGGCAATGTCGCGTTCTGCTGGTGGGAGCTCATTCACAACTCGCTCACCGATTTCGATGCTTCCGGAAGTGATGTCTTCGAGTCCTGCAATCATTCTGAGCAGGGTCGACTTCCCACAGCCCGAAGGCCCAACCAAAACCAGGAATTCTCCATGGCCAGCTTCAATGTTTACGTTTTTGAGAACTTCAACTTTGTTTTCATAGATCTTGTTCAGATCTTTGATGACCAGCTTGGCCATGTGGACTCCGAGTTAAATTAAACAGTGTTGATTGGTTTTACTGCTCAAAATTGGTACTTGAGTGGTCGCTTGAACGCAAGTCACGGGTGCCCCTCAAAAAACTTCTCCAAGGAATGATAAGCGCTGATCATGCCGCATGTGGAAGATATCCCTGCGAGCTGATTTTTCTGAGAACCGGCGCAAAGTAGTTCCTCTGCGCGCTTCTTTTGTTGTTCTCTCGACCATTCTGGGGTCGCTTCTCGGATAGCACCTAAGAGCAATGCGCCTACGGATGCAGCAATCGGTGATGCCATGCTGGTTCCAGATTTTTCCCCCATGCGCGCGCCAGGCAGTGTGCTGGTGATGTCCGAGCCAGGGGCGAATGCAAAAACTGATTTCGACCCCCAATTGCTGAAACGAGCTCGCCCGTTCCCTGCTGTGGAAGCCCCAACCACGATGACCCCGGGAAATCTCTTTGGGACAGGGGGATTATCATCAACCTGGAGCCCATCATTTCCTGCGGAGGAAAAAATCATCATTCCGGTCGCATTTGCTGCTGCGAAAGCATCGCGCAGGGCTTGAGTTTCCGGACCCCCGCCCCATGAGCAATTCATGATGTCGGCCTTGCTTCGGATGGCCGCTGCAATGGCCCTCGAGAGATCAATGCTGTTGCTTTTGCCACTGCTATCGAGAGCTCGGAAAATTCGAAGTTTTGTGTTGAAGGCACCGCCTAACTCGCCAGTGTGCGACCAGGCATTATTGATGAGGCCAGCAACGTGAGTGCCATGACCAAAGAGGTCGATGGGTTCGGGCTGTTCGGTGACGAAATCGTATCCGATGTCGTCATCCACAAGTCCGTTAGCGTCGTCATCAACTCCATTCCCCAGAATTTCATCTTCGTTGTGATGCAAAACACTTTTTAAGGCTGGGTGACTTGAATCGATTCCACTGTCAACAACGGCAACGAGAACCGGTTTTAATTGATTTTTTTTCGCCTTTAAATGCGAAATAGCACGCTTTAAACCGGAAGAACTTGTCCACCAAGGCGCCTTGATCGTGGGAAGATTGCTGTCGCTGAGGCTTGGCGTCCATTCATTTGCGAGCGTGAGTGCATTAAATTCGATTTCCTCTTCAACTGCAGCCCAGTCATTGGGCAAGCGTTCTGGTAGTGCTCCTTCAAAAACGATCACATCTCCGAACTGTTGATATTCCCCGCTGTGCGGGGAATATGTAAAGAGTATTTCTTCTTTAAAGGTGGCATAGTTATTTCCCTCGGATGCGACTCGTTTTCCCTTCAGCCATACCGTATACCGTTGAGAGTTCTTTCCGCGAAATTCGCTATTCTTGGTATGCTTTTCTGCAAAAACGAAACGAGGGAGTTGTGCTTCAGGGGGCAGAAATCCAACATCAGCATCTATGTCACCTATCAAAATGAATTGATTCGTTGAAGCAACCAAGGCGGCTCCTGGGCTGGTTGAATCAGTTGTGAGAAGTGGAGTTTTTATCCTTGAAAATGCAACGCCGCGACCAACGAATGTTCCCCAGCTACCAGCAACTATCCATCGTTCATCTTCCCCCAGCCAAGAGCCGCAGCCCCCATTCTCTGAGCACGGATTAACAGCAATGCGGCGCACATCAGACCATTGAAATATTTCCTTGCTAGGCAGCTGTGTCACGAGGGATGTTTGGCTCTCTCCAGTGCGAAGAATAAGTGAACCACGAGTGGAAAGCGTGTCGCGGTTTTGGAGGTCGGGCCAAGGCGCTTTGATTGCCCGCGTGTAAGGTGCAACGTCTGTGTCTTGGATGATTCGTTCGGCCAAACCATTTTCGCCTAGGGCGAGGAATGAACCATCGACATGAACTACGTGCGTCCAGGTCGATGAATTTTTCTTCAGTGCCAAAAGTGTTCCATTGCTGAGAAGAACTTTGCCAGACGTGGTGTTTAAGGCCAGCCATTCCCCTGTTGTTGGGTTCACTGCGCAGCGCAGCTCGCGGGGATTTTTGAGTTGAAGCAAATCTTTGAGAGAGGTGCTTTCTTTTGTAGATACTCCTGATTCATCAATGCTTAGAATATGAATTTTTGTTTCAACACAAACAATCGCCCGGGTCAGGAATGATGAATCGTTCGGGACTCTCTTAGCTAATCGAACCAACAAAGCGCCAGTTGCAATTGAGGGTTCACCAGGAAATTCTTTGCGAAGAAATAGACCATTTTCGAAACTTCCCCGCTTCATTAGAATTTTTTCGTCGCCTGCGAGAATGAAGTCACCTGCAAGATTGCTGTCCGCAAATGCTCTCGAACCGGGGGAAGTGTATCCTCCTCCGGCACGAGCATTCGATGCCGATAAGGTAACCCACAGCAGTATAAAAAAACTTGTGTGCAGGGCGAAATTCGCTCTGAAATGGCTGAGTTTGAGCATGAGAGTCTCCCGTGCTACAACGTTGTTTAGAACGTCTCAGTGTTTGTGTTCAATTCTACGAGGTTCAACAACACCAACGCTATTCTTAGAGTCTTTTCCCGAGCGGAGCCAGAAGAGCCCATCTGTTGAAAACTGAAATGAGTAGTCGAGCGACTTCCAAGAGCGGGCGCGGAAAGACGCAGCGGGAAGAATCCAACGGTAGCGGTAGTTCGACCCGTTTCGTCCCGCATAAGTAAGCCATTGTTTGCTGGGCTGTCCTGCATCCACTTTCCAATTTACCTGAGCTTGAATAGCCTGCGGTGATGCCTCGAGTGAGGTTGTCAAACCCGGAACAAGAACTTCTGCTTCAATGGCATAACATGCATTTTCAAGTTGCTCGTCGTTGAATGTTTCTGTGTCAGCGAAAGGAGTTGGATTGGAAAATGAAGAGCAGTCGGGTGGGCCTTTGAGCACTTGCCACTGACCTGCCCATGTGGGCGAAGAAGTTATGCGCGAGCGAATATCAATGACATAATCTCGCCCAAAATTGCTGTCCCAGCCTCCTTCGCATCCGCGCCCGCGAGTGCGGAACCAAAGTTGAGCGCGGGTCGCGTCTTCAGGAACCTCAAAACGAGCGGGTAGAGAGAGCATTGTTCCACTTTGAAACGAGCTCAAAGCAGAGGAATATTCTTCGCCGTTTGGGAAGAACCGAACGAAGGCCTCGGTTTGCCATGCTGGTAGGCCGTTATAGCTGCTCCCTTGGCAGTTTGGCAGTCGAGACAGATCGTATTCCACGAGCAGCGATTGTCCGGGATGTACTTCACCACGGTGCTCTGAACTCCAATCACCCAAAAATCTCAAAGTTGCCGAGCCGCGCCCGGCTCTTTCGCAAAGTGTCGGCTCAGTTGATGTTTTCCAAATGTTTGCAGAACCGAGTGTGTAAGTCTCGCTGAGATCTGATTGCGAATTGTGGTCGAAAATTCTTCGGCCGTCGCTGCTTTGCAGAAATGGAATGACCTGAAGAGACTCTGAATACTTGGGAAAAGAGGTGATATCACCATTTCGGGCCGCAATCGTATCGCTAGAAATTCTAAATTGGTGCCTTTGAAGAGTTGCTGAAGCCCCTGGAACTGCAACTCCAGGAGCCGTGTGCCAAGTTGAATCGCGCTGGAGGCGGTACAAAAGGTAAAGAGATGCTCCGGATTTAAGGGGGGCAGAAGCCGTATCAACGGTGGCCTCAAATGCGAACCACGATTGTCCCTGGTTATCGGTTTCGGTTTCTGGAAGACCTGTTGCGGAGTTCAAAACGATTTGAGCGCTGCGCAAAACGACCTGACACGAATAATCCGCGCTGTCGCTTGAAAGGGCCTTGAATGTTTCACCTCGTGCCACCGGGGTGAAGTGAGGCAATAGTTCCGCCGCTATCAAAAGCAAGAGGACTATTCCCGCGATCTTCTTGCTGGAGTTAAATGAAAGCATCCTTATGACCCCCTAAGGCCGGTCGTTTCTTCAGAGGGCGTAGCACAGAAAGCTCGGCGCGGCAAAAGCCCAGCCTTTGCTTGCCCTGTGCTTTGTCATGGGTGATACACGCTGGTTACAAAGCGCGACCGTAGCGGGGAGAAAAGTGCGATGATTTTGGGCTCACATCTTGAAAAAATGATTGAATCGTCTGAGAAAATGAATGTTCAGCCGAGCGGCTCAGGCACGGCAAGTCAAACTTCCGGGGCCAAAAACTTCCCCGCTCTCAGGAGCGCTCGCAACTACTATGAACCTAACCGTTATTGCAGGCAAATACACCTCACTCTCGCTGGTCGAATCAGCTTCGAAGAAGACCGTTTTGAAGCCTATGCATATATTGTTGTGAAGACCCTTTCTGAGGGGGCTCAGCAGGTGACTTTTGATGCTCGTGAAATGCAGATTCACGAGATTGCAACTGCGCCAATCAATGCCTTCGACATTATGAACCCATACGCAATTGAGTCGTTACAATTTAATGCGAGCGAATTCGAATACGATCATGCAATTTTGTCGATCAAATTTACCGAGTCGATGCGGCAAGGTCAGCTTGCAGTTGCTCGTATTCACTATTCAGTTGTGAGGCCCAATGCCGGCCTCTATTTCGTGCATAAGAAAACGACAACCGACGCAGCATACGACTGTGTTTGGACTCAAGGCCAAGACACGGATTCTCCATTCTGGTTCCCATGCCAAGATGATCCTCGAATGAAGATCACCGTCCTGCAGCGAATCAGTTTTCCCGCTGCTTGGAAAGGCCTGGGAAATGGGCAGTGCATCAGTGATACGTCAGATAATCATTGGCGCACTCAGGAATGGATTTTGCGCCATCCTCATGCCCCTTATCTTGTAGCCTTTGCCTGCGGTGAATTTCATGAACACAAAACTTCGTGGCGTGGTCGCGACGTCAATGTTCTGGTTCCTCAGAAATTTTCTGATTGTGCTGTGCAGCTCTGTCAAGATACTTCAAAAATGCTCGAATTTTATTCCAACTATTGGGGTTATGAGTACCCTTGGAGTAAGTATGGACAGGCTTTTGTTGCAGATTTTCTTTATGGTGGAATGGAAAATACTACTGCGACGTTCAATACGGACAACGTTATAGGCCCACAAGAATTCTTAGTGGGAAGTGAGTCGCGAAACTTTCTCGTTATGCACGAGCTTGCGCATCAGTGGTTTGGCGATACGGTTACCTGTGAAACCTGGTCTGAGGGCTGGCTGAACGAAGGTTTTGCAACACATTCCGAAGTGCTTTGGGAAGAGTTTTGCAATGGTAAAGCCAGCGGAATTTTCTATCTCATGGAGAACTTTCAGGAGGGGTACCTCGAGGAATCTAAAACTTACCAGCGCCCTATCGTTTTTAATCAATTTGAGTTTGTTTCGGAGATATTTGACGCCCATTTGTACGATAAGGGCGCCTTGGTTCTGAATCATCTTCGCGACACAATCGGTGAAGACGCATTTCGTCGAGCGGTGGGTCACTATCTGACCAAGCACCAGTTTTCTCCAGTGAGCACTCAAGATCTTATCCGGGCAATTGAAGAAGCAACTGGGTTTAACGCCCGCAGATTTTTCGATACCTTTGTATTTCGTGCTGGTCACATTGAACTTGAGGCCGAGATTAAGAAAACTGAGGTCGTTGTGAACGGCCTAGAAGTGACTCTTGTTCAAAAACAGAAGTCCAGTGACGAGTTGCCAGCCGAGTTTCAAACACGAATCTTCATTCAATATGAAGATGGAAGCGGCGAAGAACGACCACTTGCTGTTGCAAAAAACGAAGAGAAAATGATCATCAGCGCGAACGCACCCGTTGCATTTGCAATTGTTGATCCCAACTGCGCGGTGGTGGGTTCGACAAAACACAAAATTGCTCTGGATTTTGCGAAGAAAATCTTGGCGACAACTGAATGCAATGGTCCGCTGAGCTACTTTAAGTTTTTAGCTACGAAATCATTATGTGAAAGCTTTGTATCGCAGGATCTAAAGGAGTTGATTCTTGGCTGGCTCAAAGGCGAACAGCTTTGGCGAGCGCGAGCTTCTGCTTACTCCATGCTTGCCGAGACGAATGCCGAGGTTGCTGCGCAGTTGTTAACATCAAGTGTTGAACGTAATCCTTTGGCGCGTGGTGCTTGGATTTCAGCAGTCAGTAAGTCTACAACTGAGAACAAGCAAGGTTGGCTAAAGAACCTGAAAGACATTGCAAACAACGTCAATGAACCCCTTATGGTTCGCGACTCTGCTCTTGCTGGAATTGTTGAGCTTTTGAAAAAGACACCAATTCTTCGCACACCCGATGAGCGTCAGGCTATCGCTGCCTGGGCATGGTCATTGGCGCGTGGAAGTACTCACTTGGGATTGGTTGAGGCAGGAGCTTTGCGAGTGGTTGCAGAGTTGGTGCAGGCTCAAGATCTTATTCCGCTGCATGAATTAGTTGAAAGCCAACAATTGCCCTTTCGTGTTCGCGTTGCAGCTCTGAAGGCGATCGGGACTCTCTCAAGTCGATTTCCAGAGCTTCGTGCCGAAACTCGACCTCTACTTCAGCAATACGGCAACAAGCACCATCCGGTTCGGCTTATTGCTGCCTTGCCAGAGGCCTGGGTTGAGTCGCAAGATTCAGCGCTGACAGGAGCATTTGATTCCTATATTCACAGAAAGAACTATGGCCTGCTGTCGATGTTGATTCCGCGCGCTCGCCGAGCACAGGAACGATTCAATAAGCGAATTTCTCCCAATGGCGCGGCGGACAAATTTTCCGAGCTGGCGGAACTTAAAGAGAAGTTGGGCAAACTTTCCAAGGATTTTGATGAACTCAAGGAAGTTGTTAAAAACTCAGCACCAAAACCTTCTTCGGCTTTGCCAGGATAAAATTGCCCACCGTTCTTGTCAGTGATTGTGAGATTCTCAAAAAGGTTTTTGCCAAATTTGAGAATCTCACATTTTTTTTGGCTGAAAAGAGCGGGAGATCAAACAATGCTGAAGAAAACGGTGGAGTCATTGGCTCGAGAGCTCGAGACGGAACGCCTTGGAAACATTCGTCGGCTCGCACTCATTCGTCTTTGCACTGTTGGTGCATTCTTCCTGCTTCACCTGATTCTTGGCTGGGGATTCTCGATGTCGAGTTTTCGCGGCAAAGAGGTGATCTTCACAAGCTACTTGCTTGTCAGTGGGTTGCTTTGGCTTGCTTCGAAACGAAATAAATCAGTCCGGAATGCGAGTACATACGCCATTCCTCTCCTCGATCTTCCCTTCACATTCATGATTCTCGCGCAGTGGGCAGAGGGCAAGGGCGTTCAAGGACAAATTGCCACGGGTTTGATTGGGTTGTCCTTCATGCTTTTTTTCATAAATTTATCGGGATTTTACTTCAGCACTCTGCAGTCAATCACAACTGCTTCCATGGCTGTGGTGCTAACCGTTATATTGCATTCTGAAACTAGAGTGCCACCTGATTCAAGAATTGTAGCTGTTTTGTTGTTGCTTGCAGCTGTTGTGTCAACGCACATAAAGGCAAGCCGATTGCACGTTCTTGTGAAGCGTTCCTTTGATGAGCATATGCGACTTGAAAAATTGACGCGGTATTTCTCGCCCTCAGTTGCTCAGTTACTTCAATCTAGTCAGGCAGACATTCATCAAAATGGTCGTGAGCTTGATGTAACGGTTTTGTTCGCTGATATTCGTGATTTTACGAAAATGAGTTCAACTCTTGCGGGCAAGGATGTTGTTAAGCTCCTCAATGAAGTTCATGAGCATCTTGTGAAGTGTATCTTTGAAACAGGTGGTACACTCGATAAATACATCGGCGATGGTGTAATGGCGTACTTCGGAGCCCCGGTCGCAAATCAACTTCATGCCGATCAAGCCGTGAATTGTGCGCTCAAAATGCGCGCCGCCATCAGTGAATTGAATGCGTTGCGAGCATCACGAGGCGAGGAACCTCTACGCGTGGGAATTGGCATTCACTCTGGGCTCGCTGTTGTTGGGGATGTAGGAGCAAAATTCCGTCGCGAATTTACCGTCATTGGTGACACAGTAAACACAGCATCAAGAATCGAATCTCTGACAAAAAAACATTGCGTCGATATTCTTGCGAGTGAAGAGGTTCGGGCTCGGCTCAATTCCAACAGCATTCTCACTTTTCAGGGCGAGGATGTTTTACGAGGTAAAAATTCCAGCATTCGCACATATGCGATTGCTGGAGTCTGATTTTAATTCGTTTTCCAGAGCAAAAGTTAAGCAAAGCAAATTTGCTTACTCATTGAAAAACAAGCTATTCCATTGAGAGTCGCTTCTCACAAAAACGGGGCATCCAGCCCAGCGCGGAATTTTATGAATCTCTTTCCCTGAGTAATTATTCCCGTCAGTAAAGCACCTCCACTGTCCTTCGGGTAAATAGACAGTGCGACCATTTTCGGGTGTAAGGTACGGCGCAACGAGGACATCTTTCGAGCCTGCAAAAAATTGATCTTCTATGGTCCAGCAGAGAGGATCAAGAGCATGGTGAAGCCAAAGAGGGCGAATGAAACTTTGCTGAGTGCGAACGCTATCTTTACCGCATTCAACAAAATAGGCTTTGAATTTGTTGCGCAATGCCACGTCTTTCTTCACCTGCAGAAGAGCTTGTGTGCCAAACTCCCATGGTTCGCGTGCTGAGGTTCCGTGCATGCGCGCATGACTTCCCCAGAGACCAGCCTGGGTCCAGCGCGTGAATAATTCGGCATCAGGCGATGGCCCGTAGAAGCCGCCAATATCGTGAGACCAAAAAACAGCTCCACCAACAGCTTGCGACAAACCACCACGCAGTGAGGCTCTTAATGCATTCCATGAAGTTTGACTGTCGCCAGCCCATTTCACTGGAGTCTTAGACATTTTAGTATAGCCGGAACGAGCCCACAGTATTCCCTGCTCTTTACACTCCTCACGGACAACTTCCATGACGCACAGGTTGTACAAATCAGAATAAACATTGCGTAATTCTTTTCCCGTGGAACCGTCGCTAAAGATGGCGTCGTGTGGAATCTCTTCGCCGAAGTCCGTTTTGAAACAATTTACGCCTGCACGCAGATAGGGTCTGTGTTGATCCTTCCACCAAGCTCGGGCGTTTGAGTTTGTGAAATCGACAAGGCCTGCCAAGGGTGGTTGAGGAAATCCCTCCAAACCGGTTGGAACCCATTGGTATGGATACACATCGCCTTTGCTGTTTTTAGCAAAGAATCCGTTTTTTACACCTTCATTATAGAGCGATTCGGTGGCTGAAGAAACGTAAGGGTTTTCCCAAAGACAGACTTGAAATCCCTGCTCCCGAAGCCAAGGAATGAATGTCTGGTAAGGACTCCAACGCGCAGTATCCCAAACAAAGTCAGTGCGCGTTTCAGCACGCATCCATGCTCTTGCATCGAGGTTGATAACCGATGCTCCTAGGCCGTGTTTTTTGTTACCCTCGAGAACAGTTCGAACTTCGTTTTCATCTTTGTAGAAGCATCTTGAGAGCCACAGACCATAGCTCCAATCGGGAACACTGCTGACACCACCCATCATTGCTCGCCATTGCTCTATGGCTGAGGCCGGCGCGGTTGGGTTGGCAAGATAAAGGCCAAGAACCCGGCCATCGCTGCAAAATGTGGTGATGTCATGGCGGCGTGAGCCAAAGTCAATGCGTCCGGGTTCGCACTGAAGCATGGCAAACGAATGTCCTTCGTTTGTGAGGAAGAAAGGTGTGCTCTGATAGCGGAGATGTCCGTTGACCCCAAGAGCGTCGGAGTTCATCACATCATAAACGCGGCCACGCAGGTTAGTTGCGCCGAATTGTTCGCCTCCACCAAAAATATATTGACTCTCTCCCATGTCCAAGGAACATCCGTATCCATCAGCATGTTTGAAAAATGCAAAGCTCATGGGGACGTCACCCACAAAGAGATCGAGCCCTGCGCTTTGCCAAGATCTCACTCCTGCAGAATTGAAAATTGAAATCAGAGGGTTTGATTTGCCGATCTTTAACATTCCTGCAGGAGATCTAAGCAACCAGTTGTCACTTTCAAATGAGACTTTAATTTCATTCGACGCGGTGTTGCTTAAAAGATCGTGTTCTCTCGGTGCGTCACCCATCCAAAGAACCCAAGCAGAAGGGGTTGTATCTAGTGCTCCTATGCGGAGTGACGAGTTTGAACCATCTTTGAATTTTAAATTGAACAGAGCAAAACCACTGCGATCGATTGTGTTCAAAGATTCACATTCGACTGCCGCAATTTGCCGGAAAGCTCCCCGGGCACGTGCAGTGAGGGATGGCCATTCAGGAGTGAGCGCAAAATTAATATCACTTGCAACTTCGTCATTGAGACGCATATCAAGCTCCCTTCACTCCACCTTGGGTGGGCGATGCAATCATGTGTTGGTGCAATTTGAACGAAAGAGCAAAAACGGGAAGTAGCAGAATGCACGCTCCAGCGCACAGTGGCCCCCATTCGGTTCCAAAACCTGTGACGTAGCCATTCAGCGTTAAAGGTGCTGTTTTTACCTGCGAACCAGCAAGAATAAGAGAGAAAAGAAAATCGTTCCAGCTCATTAAAAAACAAAAAAGCGCAGCAACGACAATTCCTGGTTTTGTCACTGGCAAAACAACGTGAGAAAATGTTTGCGCACGTGATGCACCATCGAGCGAAGCTGCCTCCTCGAGAACCCGAGGAACAGCATCCATAAATGGCATTAAAATCCATGTGGCAAGCGGGAAATTCAACGCAGTGTGAGCCAGAATAAGGCCCGAAATTGTATCGTGGAGCATGAACTCTTTGAGCACCAGGAAGAGAGGAAGTGCAAGTGCCACTGGTGGCAGCAAACGTGCAATTAAAAGTGTTGTTAAGAGATGTTTCTTTACGTTGCTTTGCCAACGCGTGAGTGCAAATGCCATCAGCGCGCCGCAGGCAACCGAAAGAATCATGGAGCCACAAGCAATCAGAAGTGAGTTCAGGAGGTCTGGAGCCAAACTTTGCTCAACGAAAAGCCGGTGGAAGTTTGCTAAAGTCCAGCCACCCCATGTGAACATTCCAGACTCCAAAAGACTCCGCGGGGTTTTAAATGCAGTTTGAATAATTATGGCTACAGGCGCTATTTGAAGCGCTAGTAGAATTGCAATGATCGCCTTTGAAAAAAGAGGGATTTTATTCTGCGCGAGGGTTGTCATTTTAATTTCCTCCCGCCAGAGATGCTCGATTTTGAAGACGAGTTATTCCCCAAGCCAAACTCATTCCCAAGATCAACAACAGAATTGAAGCTGCTGATGCCGGACCAACCTGGAAAAAATGAAAGGCTTGTTTAACGACGAAGAGCGAAAGAAGTGTGGTGGAATCGCCTGGGCCGCCGCCAGTCATCACATAAACTTCGGCAAAAACTTTGAGCGACTCCATGACCTTTAGCCCCATGGCAACCGCCAGAGTAGGTCGGAGAGCAGGCAGTATAATGTAGCGAATGAGCTCGCGCGTGTTTGCTCCATCCATTTTTGCAGCTTCGTGTGCTGACTTAGGGAGTGCTTTCAGGCCTGCGTAAATGATGAGAAAGAGAAATGGCCACATGCGCCAAATGTCTTGCAAAACAATGGCCCAAAAAGCCCAGAATGAATCAGCAAGAGGTGACATGGGTTCATAGCCAAAAGCATTAAAGAGCGAACTCAGAGGACCATCGTTTGGGTCATAGATGTAGCGAAATGTCAGTCCGGAAACAACCGGCAGAACGAACATTGGCAAAATCAGTAAAACCTCCACGATGCGCGGAAGCTTTCTTTGAAAATAAAGAAGCAGTGCCACAGTCAGGGCAATAACGAGCTCCAGCGCAGTTGTTGTGAGCGTGAATACTGTTGCGAGCGACAGTGAGCTCCAGAAAGAAGATTGCGTCACAAGCGTTCTGAAATGAGTCAGGCCAGCGAATTGCGGGACACCTTCTTCGGTGCCTGACGACAAAGAAAGTGCCGCAACGGCGCTCTGAAGAACTGGCCACGCGATGAGAAGGGTGAGCAGCGCGCACCCAGGAAGAATAAATATGATCAGCGAACGCTGCGAGCGGGCAAAAAACATTTAGTGTGCTTCCTTGCGCTGCGAGCCATCCATAGCAAGTTCATTCATTCTTCCAAGTGCTGCATGAAGTTCTGAAGCTGTCTCGGAAAGAGTTTCTTGTCCTGCGATCCAACGCGTGAAAGCCTTGCTGAGTTCATCGGATGTGCTTCGATATTGTTTATGGCGAGGGCGCAGAAACGCTTTTTCAAAATTTAGATGAGTGGAGCTTAACCAAGGGAATTGAACAGTAAGCTGTGATTGTTGAAGAAGATCTGCGCGTGCTGTGCTTAGCCCTTTGGGAATCAGAGCCTCGTTCACTTCGCGAGATGTCCACCACCGCACAAAATTTGCGGCAGCCTCAACTTCCAGCGAATTTTTCCGAACTCCGGCGATCCAGGTTCCGGCGATTCCAGTTGACTGTGTTCCTGGAGAAAGCGCATATCCAGTTTTTCCAACAACCAGAGATTTGTGTTCGTCTTCAAGGTCAAAAAAGAAACTATTCCAGGTCATCATTTGAGCAACCCGGCCTTTTGCGTATGCCGACATGCGTTCGGTATGATGCCAAGCGCGAGCTGATTTAGGTGCAGTCTTCAGAAGCGATTCATAAAATTCGAGTGCTTCAGAAATTGTTGCGATATCGATGTTGGTTGAGCCTGGTTTGTAGCCGAAGCCAGCCAAAAGCCAAAGCAGTTCTACGGTTGTGCCCTCTGACATCTTCGTAAACGGTGCGAAGCCATAAAGATTCGGTGGCCGATGAAAAAATTGGGCTATCTCGCGTAATTCCAAAAAACTTCTGGCGGGCTGAAGCGCTCGGTTGAAACGCTTCTGAAAATTCATCTTTTCTTCGGGTTCGTTTAGGAGATCTTTTCTAAAAATATATTGATAGACGTTTCCGTTGACAGGCAAGCCCACCAAAGATCCCCTGACTCTAGCCGCTTCAAGCGCTTTGCTCTCAAAGCCACCTGTGTTTTTGTCGGCAACTGCGAGGGGCCATTCTTCTACGCCCAACAATGATGTGTGAAATTGGGGAATGAACGGCTCGTCGACTGTGTAGACATCGTAAGTTCCACCGGTTGCAAGGTCAGTCATCATTTTGGTCGCAACTGTGGAGGCCGGAATGTCATCGAACTGAACGCGGATTGAGTGTTGTTTCTCAAATTGCGGCAACGCAATCCGCAACGCTGCAGATTGCCGATCGCGGAACGACAAAACACGCAGCACTCGTTCGGGTTTCTCGATGCAGCCAAAACTCAAAAGGGTTGCAATTGGCGCAATAAATATTTTCCAGTTACGCCACATCGTGACCCACCGCAGCTTTTAGCAGAAGGAACCAGTCTTCGTGTTCGAGTTGGATTTTGAGGGCATCAACGGCAGCTTTTAAGCGTGCTTCTTTGCCTGTGCCTAGTACCGGCAAAACCTTTGACGGATGTCGCAACAACCAAGCATATGCAATAGATTCTGGATGTTCGACGTGATATTTTCGGCTCAGTTGATCAAGACAATTTCGCAGTTTGCGGGTGTGTTCTTCGTCATTTGTAAACAAACGTCCACCAGCAAGCGGCGACCATGCCATAGGTGACATGCCGAGCTCAATGCATTGATCAAGTTGCCCGTTGAGCATTGGTTCCGTGCGCAGAAGCGAAAACTCTATTTGATTTGCGCCAAGTGGAGTTTTCAATCGCGCCTGAAGCATGCGAACTTGATTTGTTGTGAAGTTTGAAACGCCAAATTGTTTCACTTTGCCCTGAACTTGCAGGTCGTTGAAAGTTTCCCCAACTTCATTTGGATCCATCAGGGGATCTGGACGGTGGATGAGTAACAAATCGATTACGTCGGTTTTTAAATTTGTGAGCGAGCGCTCCACTGATTTGACGATATGTGTTCGGCTTGTGTCGTATGTTTTGATCGCGTGTTCGGGCCGGTTGTTCGACACGAGTTTGATGCCGCATTTTGTGATCAATTGCATTTTATTTCGTGGGATTTTGTGCTTTGCGACTGCCTCGCCGAAAAGTTCTTCACAGGTGTAATTCCCGTAAATATCTGCGTGGTCAAAAGTTGTAATTCCGTGTTCAAGTGCCATTGATATCTTTTTGGCAACAGCATCTGCGTTTGCTTCAGCAGCAACGTCGGCAAGTCGCCATGCACCAAAAATAAAGGGGGAGAGAATAGCTGTTGTCATAGGCGAACTCCTGCAGCCAAGGGGGTATCGGGGGGCGTTGTGGGAATGCGTCCCTGAATCTCGGCAAGTTTGCCAAGACGGAACTTAGGAAGCACATATTTTCCAACCAAGCCGCATTCATCAAAATGTGGGTAGCCCGATAGCACAAATGAGCGGATTCCCATTTCAACATAGCGGTTGAGTTTCGCGACGATTTGGTCGGGGTCTCCGACCAAGGCACATCCACACCCGGATCGAGCCCGGCCAACACCTGTCCACAGAATGTCCTCTGCAAATCCATCATTGTCTGCCAGCGTTCTCATCTCTGTCTGTTTTGCAACGCCAAAGGATTTTGAATCAAGTGCGCGCGAACGAATTTCATCGCCCTTTGTGTCATCAAGTTTCGACAGTAGGCGTTGGGCAGCAGCGCGCGCTTCAGTTTCAGTTTCCCGAACAATCACGTGAACTCGCAATCCAAAATCCACTTGCCTGTCAAAGGCTTCAGCACGCCTTGTCATTTCTTGCATATGTGAACGCAGCCTATCTTCGGTTTCTGGCCACATCAAAAAGACATCGCACTCGCGCGCGCAAAGATCGAGAGCATCTGGAGAAAGCCCGCCGAAATAGAGAAGCGGCCCGCCATTTTGTTGATAAGGTTTGCAGGGACTTGTGGGCAAGTTAAGATTGTAGAATTCGCCTTGGAAATTGATTTGTTCTTGAGTCCAGCACTGTCGGAGAATCTCGCAGACCTCACGCGATTTTGCATAACGGGTTTTGGAATCGAGAGTTTCACCCGGTAGATCTGAAGAAATGATATTTACCGTCAGGCGACCTTCGAGCATGTGATCAAGTGTTGCTAAGGTGCGCGCTAACATTGCAGGGTGCACTTCACCGCAGCGGACGGCTGCGAGTAAACTCATCTTCTTCAGATGAGGAGCGATGGCGGCTGCGAATGTAAGCGTGTCTTGGCCAACTTGAAAGCTGCTCGGGCAAAGCATGTTGTTGAAACCCTGCCGCTCTGCTTCAAGTGCAATCTTTGAAGTGTGTGCCCAAGAGCTTTTGAGCTTGGCGTCGGGCACCCCGAGAAACTGGAAGTCGTCAGAGCAAAGCGGGGCAAACCAACTCATTTCTAGGATTTCAGGAGAGCGGGTCCGAGGAACTATGCCAGCGTTCAACAAAACATCCGTAGGAGTATTCACTCTCGGCGCTCCTTGCAGAGAATTTCAAGGTTGAAAATCCCCCCAATCGGCGGTGAGTTCTCCAGTTTTAGCGTTCAGGGAAAAGGAGTCGGTGACCATGATGGTTCCGGTTATTCCTTTAGCCTTAAATGCCAAATTGAACTCGAATTCCGCGATGGGGTCATCGAGCGTACCGCAATTTCGAGATGCGAGCGAGAGGGAGTCAACCTCAAATGTATCCGACCCTTCGGGCGTCGAACTGAAGTTGCTCCCGGACAGACGGATGAGCAATGGAAATAAGCGCTTTAGCGCGTTGCGCGACACTTAGGCCAATGAGCTCTGCCAATCCGTATTCTGTGACAATGGTATCAACATCATTGCGGCTGATTGATACCTTTGCTCCAGGTTTGAGCTCAAAGCAGATTTTCGACGCTTTGCCGTCGGGCGTCATCGAGCGCAATGCAATGATGCCTCGTCCACCCTCCGACCGTTGCGCGCCAGTGTGGGTATCTGCAGCACCACCGACACCGCTCAGTTCTCTATGTCCAACAGACTCAGAACAAACCTGCCCAGTGATGTCGATCTCAACCGCAGTGTTAATTGAGATCATTATGTGATTCCGACAGATTCGGTTTGGGTCGTTGATTATGGATGCAGGGTGAAGTTCAATTGCCGGATTTTCAGCAACAAAACGATAAAGAGACTCCGAGCCGTAAACGAATGTCGCAACAATTTTTCTCGGCCAGAGAGTTTTGCAAGAGCCATTCACCACACCATGTTCGTACAGGGTTTTCATTGATTCGGTGAACAGTTCAGTGTGTATTCCAAGATCTTTCTTGTGAGTTAAACACTCGCCCACTGCGTTGGGAATTCCACCAATTCCAAGTTGGATTGTTGCGCCATTTGGAACAAGTTCAGAGATATGAATTGCAATCATTCGATCCAGGTCATCGGGTCGTTCACTTTGGAGGGCAGGCAGTGGCCGATGATTCATAAGAAAAAGATCTACGTCTTCGATGGGGACGAAAGTGTCCCCGTAAACAACAGGCATGCTTGGGTTGACTTCAAGAATGACACTCTTGGCTTTGCGCAGAATATCTGGTTCGTAACAAGCATTGACCCCCAAACTCACAAAGCCTTTTTCGCTTGGAAGGCTACAAGTTCCCCAGAACACGTCTATTTCATTTTTGCGGATCAGATTATGAGCCCACCGCGAAAGATGCTGAGGCACATAGTGAAGTAAATTGTGACCTTGAGCATTTCGGACAGCAGAAGTGAGAAACATAACGTTGAAGTGAAAGCTCTCTGAATGGCGAGTGTCACTGAAGCAGGAGTAGCTCTTGGTTGGATTTGCGCAATGCACGAGCAAACCTTGGTGTGATTGTGGGTGTTCATGTAGATGCTCAAAAAAGAGACCGGGCTCTGCTGCCGCCATCGAAGCAACAACATGACCCGTCCGGGGGATGAGAGCGAATGCGGAATCTAGAGAGCTGAGTTTCCCGTCTAAAAAATTTTCATTCATTTCTGATTTATCCCACGATAACAGGGCAAGTCGCTTTTCGAAGAAATCTGTTCACCATGCGACCCAAATGGAAGCGGTGCGCTCCCTCTTCAGCATGCCGACCGAAAATCATAAGATCGATTTCGTTGTCGACAACGAAATTCAGCAGCTCCTCGTCGGCATGTCCTACAAGCAGATGTCCCTGACCGTGGTAGCCATCTTCGGTGAGTAGCCTCGCTCGCTCTTGAACCGCTCTTTCCAGCCTTGATTCAGCCATGTCGTAAATCATTTCTAGCTCACGATAGGTTGAATAAGCATCTGTAGTTTCAAAACCCGAGTATCCGGGTGCCACGCGTTCAAAGCAATGAGCTATGTGTGCAATAATTTTTCTCGGCGAATCAGCAGCAAGAAACTCGCGAAGCAGAGCTTCACTGAGTTGTGTATCGGGGCGCAACGCCGTTGCGAGACCAATGTTTTTTATCACCAATGGAAGTTTCTTTTCGTTGGTGGGAAGTATTACGACCGGGATTCGGCTTTGTTCTGCTATTCTTTGAGCAACACTTCCGAAAAGAGCTGTATAGAGGCGAGCGTGATGATGGCGCCCAATGATAACTGCCCCATATTTGTTTTCATCAGCTTCTAGAATGCTCAGTATTTCGTTTTCAGCGTTTCCTAATTTTAATTGAACCTGAAAATGTCCGCCCTCAGAATGAAGAACTGAGAGAGCTTTTTCTGCTTTCATTTGAGTCTGCGCCAGTAATTCACCACGGTATCGAGTCTCGAGCTGCTCCCATTTCTGCCCTTCTTCAAATGGCATTGGACCAAGAAACAGTGGTGCATCTTCGAGGACGTGAACAAAAGTCACCGAACATCCGAGTTGTTTTGCAAATGTGAGAGCAACTCGTTCAGTATTAAGGTCGGGATGCGATAGATCGGTCGCACAAAGGAGGCGTTTGCCCTGAAGAATACTCATCACGAATTTCCTCCGACAAAGAGAAGAGTGACTGAAAAGTATAGTCTGGTGAGTAGTTGATAAAGCTATTTCTCGGATAAGAGCGAAAGAATGCGCCTCATCCTATTGGGGCCAAGGAGGTCTGATGCGCTGCATTCTAATTATTTCGTTATTATTGACTTGTCTTGGAGGTGAAGGATGGGCTCAATGGGATGTATCTGCGTTGCGGACACTCGGAGGCGAATGCTTCATTGCTGATAGGTCTGTTGATGAATCGAAGCTTACGCTGAAATTTTCCCGTTTCTCCGCATCATTGGATTCATTTGGGGGGCGCTTGCTTGTCGATGAGGCTGATTGCACAGCAGGCGTGCAATTCAAGGTGCCTCCGCGGCAGAAATTGGACTCATTGACGCATCGTGTTTTCGCCTACGCGAATAAAAATGAAGCTGCTTCAGTTGCGCTCGATGTAATACTCTCCCTCTATACGCATCCCTTCAAAATTCACGGGCAGCTTCCCGACGGAACTGCATTTAATAACACCGTTCTTCTCTATAAATATTTTTATGCTGGTTCTTTTTTTGAATGCTTCGACGAGGCTAGGACCGTTGATGTCACGATGAATTGGAAACTAAAAGTAAAATCAGACGGGGACAATGGCAGAGCAACACTCAATCTCTCTGGCGATGATTTGTGGACGGACTCATGGATTGAAACCATCCCCTGTGATTCAACGACCAGCTTTGCAATGTCCGATGATGCTCTCCGGTGAACCACCGTGTTGAGTCTTCTTTTTAAAACAGTCGACGGGCGCGCTCGAAGTTGCGCCCTCGCAGAGAGTTGATTGTTGAATCTGGTTCAGCGAAAGCTGCGCCGCTCGTTCCAAGCAACGCTTCTTTGCATCGGTTGAAAAGAGTTCCACGGGTTTAGTCGCCATTGATGCGCTTTCAGAGGAGTCTACACGACGACAGGCAACTGTTGCGAGAAATGCAGCAGCCATTAAACAAGTGAGACCAAGTCTGAATGTGGTCATATCCAATAACCTGCCGAGCAAAAGATTTTATAAATCACTCTTAAAATTCTAGCAGACGTCAGGGGCAGCGGACAACTGTCTTCGGTCGGCGGGAAAATGTCGCAAAATATGCCGACACGGAGAAACTTGCGTGAAACTTGGCTCGCCTGATAAGGAACTCGGATGACCAGGCAGAGGGGGGTCCGTATGAGTCTTTCTGGTTTTCGAACGTTTGCTTGGGCAACTTTGATTTATATGCTGTTCGTCATTGTTTGGGGCGCATTCGTTCGTGCCACGGGTTCTGGCGCTGGTTGTGGTGACCACTGGCCGCTCTGCAATGGCCAGGTTATTCCGCGGGCTCCAACTGCAGAAACTCTCATCGAAATCTCGCATCGACTGACGAGCGGTCTGGCGCTCGTCGTGGTTGTCATTCTCTTTTTTATGGCCCGACGCGTTAGCGCGAAGAAGTCTGCTCTTCGCAGTGCTGCAGGATGGTCTCTTGGCTTTGTCCTTGTCGAAGCCTTAATCGGAGCTGGTTTGGTTCTGTTTGAGTTGGTTGCTCACAATGCTTCACTGAAACGCGTTTTTTCTATGTCGGCTCACTTACTCAACACGTTTGCTCTTTTGGGTGCACTCTGTTTGGTTGTTCACAGGGCAGACGCATCAATTCAACACCGTAAGTTCAATTCCTCTGATCTTGACGTCTTAAAATTACCGATAGTTACAGCTCTTCTTTTGTCTCTTACCGGCATGACCGGCGCAATTGCGGCCCTTGGAGACACGCTCTACAGCGCGTTCGGCTCAATGCCCCTTCAAGCTTATTTAGATAATGAGTTACCGCTTTTGTTGCGGTTGCGGCTCGTTCACCCGGTTGTCGCAATTGCGACAGCCGCATTTGTAGTTTGGTACCAGGGCCAGGTTGCAGTTCGCTTTCGGGAAGCGTCCATGACGCAATTGACCTGGCTAGTCAGCGGCCTCACATTGTTGGAAATAGGGCTGGGGTTTGTGAATGTTTACCTGATGGCGCCAGTTTGGATGCAGTTGGTGCATTTGGGTGTCGGAGTTTCCCTTTGGATTTCCTTCATGCACCAAAGTTTCCTTGCACACTCTAAGTCATTGATAAAATAAAAATAAACTGTTTAAATTTAAATTTCTGCGCAAGTCTCCGAACTCATTCCTTGGGTTAGACAAGCAAGGTCAGTTCTATTCTAACTTTTTTTTTTCAGCGGGGATATCAATGGTTTATAAGCGCAGTCGCGTGGACGAAATTGCTTCTCAGAGACAATTCGAGGAAGCGCTGAACCTCGCTATGCACCACACAGGTGTAAACTATTCCGAGGCCCTGGAGCTTGTATTTACTCCTTTACGCGATCAAGGGGGGCTGAGTGTTGCCGACTATGTGCGACGGGGTCAACTCCCTCAAGCGAAAAGGGCCCTAGTGGAACTTATTGATAACCAAAGAAGGAGCGCGGCCTCCAGCCGTCTCGCGGTGTCTTCGCGCGGTCTCTGAGTATCTGCATTGGTTTCTCGTGTTCGTGCCTAATTTTGTTGAAATTTTTCTCAAGTGAGTATGCATGCTTCCGATATCCCAAAGGGGAAGTTTTCGGTCGGAGGGCTGTGGTGCACTTGAAATCTCAATCAACAAGAGACGCTAACTTTTGCGCATGTGTGGTTGCGACTGGCGGCCGGGTTGCCCTCTGGAAGATTGTTTTAGCCTTCGTTCTTGCGGGATTTTTGGAATCTCCCGGTGCGCAAGCCGCTGAAATTGTCGTTTTAAAGCAGAAAGGGTGCACACTTTTACTTTCACCTAGTTCAGGATTTTCGAAAGACCAATTGGTCAAAGCCGAAACTTCATCCGGGAAGCCTTTAACTTTTCGCGTGACAACTGTCAGAGGAAAAAAAGCATTGGCAAAAATGACCGCCCGCTCTGGTCGATGCTTCTCAGTTGCTGGGCAAACACTTTCACCCGATGACAATTCTTCCAGGCGTAAAACGAAACTCTCATTTGGGGTCACCGGTTCAGGCGGGCAATTTACTTTCAGACAACCGTTTGTACCTTCGGATATCGAAGCAGATTCGAGCCAAGACGTGCAAACCTCTCAAACGGTCAATGGACTCAGTGGCCTTGGATTTTCTGCTGGTGGTTTGATTCGATATGAGTTTAAAACACCGTTCGCAGTTGAGTTGGGGGTCGGCGCGCTCAGTTCAACAACAAACGGAAAAACCAAGCGTGTCAATGGTGATGATTACCTGGTCGAAGGGAAATTTCTAGAAGTTATGTTGCAACCGGCATTGGCAATCACAAGCTGCATGAGTGCAAGACTTTTTTGTAAAGCTGGCGGGGTTTTTGCCTTTCCAATAAAATCATCAATCAGCGTGAAAACAAATATTTTAGCTGAATCAGCTCCCTTGAAATACACGCGTATGGGTGGGGAATTCGCGGCAGGAATCAACATTGGCCCAAATCTTGTGCTTCTTGGAGGTACGCAGATTTCGCAGGATAAAGGCAGCTTCAAGTTTGATAGTTCAGAGCAGTCGGTCAATATTGGGGTTTTAACTGTCTATGTTTTTGGTGGCGTCGCTGCCGTCTTCTGAGGGCACTATTAGTGCATTATCGAAAGCTCAGATATCTATCAAGAAGCTTCAAAAACAATACCTTGATTGCAACAAGTTTGCTTATTTTTTTGCAAAACGGGTTAGGTTGTAAAAAAAATAGAACAGAAATAGCGGAAGCACTGCCGCTTGAAATTCAAAATGAACCCCGCGACTATCTCCGAAGTGCCTTGCTTGATTTAGTTGGTCCTGAACAAAGCGCAGGAGCAGACTTGGCGGCGCTCATGAGGCAAGGTGTGCTGACTTTGCATCCTCCCGTCACTCATTTTTCAACGAGTAAAAATGTTTTTTCTTCCCTGCACGTGATGGTGCAGCACGGGATAGGTTCATCAACAATGACGAACGGGGACGTGCTCCGCGCTGAGACTTTCTCTGTGAGGGGCAACATAAATCCTGGACGTTTGAATTTCTCGGGAAAAACTTTGCCCCTCCATCTCTCGCTGAGTGCCAATGCTAATATAAATATCTATCGAAATTTCGCAGATACCGCGGAGGCAAAAAGATTTGCCCCATTTTCCTTTGTAGACATGCCACTCACAATAGAAAACGCACGAAAATTTCGACAAGGTGATTTGGTAGTTATCCCCATCGATGCGCAGTTCATGAGCTCAGTGGATGGAAGTTTTCTGCGGTCGGTTCATCAAGCTGGGGTTGTTGTTGAAAAATTAGTTGGCAACAGTTTGCTTGGACACGCACAGTCGGGTCTGAGGGGCAACCTAATTGTTTCCGGACGCTTTGAAATGCATATTTTCAAAACTGCCAATGACGTTGTCAGGGTAAGAATATTCCAACAATCAGAACGAAATCTTTCTGGAGGAGCCCAGGCTTCTGCATCCGCATCTGCAAAATATACTTTCATTCCCTTTTCTAAGATTCATCAGGTGAGTGAAATAAAGAAAATTCGAAGAGTCAGCTTTTATGGAAGTAAAGAATTGAAAACGCAGGATAACAAATACAGCATGTCAGAACCGAGTGTACTCAAGGGCATGGGTTCGAATGATTTAATAAATAAGCAATTTGATGAACAATTGAAATTAAAAAATGACGGATTGCTTGATTTAGCTAACCAAGCTTCGATAATTGCAGAAGACGTTCAAAGGGCGACGACAGATAAATTGAACTCAATTTCAGACGTGATAAACACGAATATAATCGGTAAAGTGAATCAACCCATCGCGAAAATGAAAAAATTCACAGACCAAGAACTTCGATTCGATGCGCAGGTGAATTGGAATGAAGGTCGCAAGAATAGAATTCAGTTTCTTGCTGACTATCAATTCGATCTCGGCACTGAACTGGGCCAACAAGCTTTTCTTCATGCGGTCACAGGGGCGACTGCATTTTTTGCAACTGGCGCTGAAAAAATAGATGCTTTTCAGCGAGGAAAAGCAATTCATAACTTCGCCCCCGCAGAAAGAATTGCGCGTGAAAATGCAGAGTTGAAAAGTCCCCCTGTCATTCGAATTTTAGCTGCTAGCGCCCGCAGCGAAACGGCTGAGAGTATTTTTCAAATTCGATTTGGTCAAAAAGCAAACTTCTCTCTCTCTGAAAATTGGCAGCGCGAAAATTACAGTCTGGAAAAAAACGACTCTTCCCGAATGCCAGAAGAGTCGTCTCTCACCCGTTGGATTTTTAAGCAGGGATATCGTTTCGGAATTGTTTCTGATCGGCAGATTCGCAGCAGCGGGTACATAAGCGACGCTTCGTCGCTCCCCGATGAGCAGCCGCTTTATTGGTACAGTCGCGAAACGGAGGGAGTTTCTCCTGCGGCAAATCACCTCGCTCAGTTCATCGGTTCTGCCTATAACGCCTTGGGACCAGTTGCTTCGAGTCTCATGCTATCTGACAAGTATCGTGGCGAAGTGGAGGGGGTGTTTCGCGCGCGAATTATTGTTGCACTCTCGTCGAAGAGTATTAAGCAAATATTTGATTCGAAAGTAACAACCGACGCAGCCGTCTGGCGTGCGGTCGCAAAAGTATCAAAAACATTCGACAATACCTTTGGTCTGCCATTCTTGATGTTCCCGCCAGGACTGCCTCAGGGTGTTGCGGGTTCAGTTTATCAAGAGGATTGCGAGACAATTTCTCGAATTTGGGGCAATTTCTATTGCCATTTTGTTTCGTCCGAGTTCCTGCCTCGGCTACGGAGTGTTCAACAAAGCCCCAATTCCCAAGACAAGCTCCGGTTTCTTGAGTCATTTTTTGGAATGGGGTTTGGAGCCAATAAGATTGGGGCCGAGGTCTTGGCTCGAGTGCTCCTTCAGATTCTTATTGAGGTTCAAGGTCAATTGGGGCCCGAAGATGTGGCTGTTTGGTTTGAAACACGTCAGGGTTCTTCATCCGCCGTCGAATACAATCCCCACGTAAAGTATGGAAATCCTGAGCTGATTGGTCTATTGGATTCCGTAATTTTTCCCTGGTGAAAAAATTATAAATTAACTGTTGGATTCCTTTTTTTGCCATGCTAGGTTTCCGTCGCTCTGGGGTAGAGGATTTTGAGTATACTTCCTTTCCAGAGATGAGACGTTTTAAGGAGAAGTCATGGGTAAGAAGTTGTACGTTGGTAATATCCCTTATACTGCTACAGAAGAGGCGCTTGCACAGGCGTTTTCTGAGTGTGGCCAAGTGGAGTCGGTTCGCATCGTAACCGACCGGGAAACAGGCCGTAGCAAGGGATTTGCTTTCGTTGAAATGGGGGCTGATGATCAAGCTCAGGAAGCCATTTCGAAGTGGAACGGCGCGCAATGGGGCGGTCGCTCCATGACCGTCAATGAAGCTCGTCCTCAGCCAGAGCGCGGCGAGCGTCCTCGCCGTGATTTCGGCGGCGGTGATCGCGGTCCTCGTGGCTTCGGCTCAGGCCCACGCCGTTAATAAGCGGAAATTAAAAAGAACCGGTGGTTAATTCCGCCGGTTTTTTTTTGGCCAAAACGAAGCTTCATTCGAAACATGTTCCACTCAGTGGAACTTTTTCGCCGTCAGAAAAAGTGAGCTCAGGGATTTCCGTTGTCCTGCTAAGGAAATCAATCTCAAACAATTCTGGAGTCTCTCCGGAGCTTGGCAGTGGAGTTATTTTTCCCCGCAGCATTCCTGATACGGGGTAACAGTCGTCCGAGGAAGTAAAAGTCATATTTTCAAAGTTTATTTCAACCCTGCTCCCATCTGCGCGAGTCGTGAATGTTGTCCCACTTTTTATAATTCGTGACTTCATTGTTGAAAGCGAGTCTCGATTTCTTTCAGTGACAATCTTGATTGGATTCTCGGCAAGAGCCTCGGTTGTTGACTCCTCTGTCGACTCACCTTCTTCTGTTGAAACGCGACTTGATTTTTTCAGTTCCCAAAAAACTGATTTTTCTACTCTAATCGTGTTTGTTTCGATTCCTACAACATCAAACCTGGTTGTCCTTTGTCCGCTGGAGGAAAATTCGGCATTTTTGTAGCCACGCTTTGCCGAGCCTCGCGTGCGAGCAAGAGTTCGCTTGACTGATCCTTTTCGAATTTCAGTTGCACCCTGCAGTAATCGAACTTTTCTCTGAATTATTTTGTCTTCAAAGCACGAGAGACCACCTAGCGGAGATTCCCAAACAACGCTCTGTTTAGATTCGAAAGAAATCCGCAATGAGGCTTCGGCCTTTTTAAACTCCTTTTCCTTGTACGATTTTCTTTCAACAGACGCGTCAAGACGTGTTTCGGTGCTGGAACACCGAGGGGAGTCGCCAAGTTCAGATGATTGTCTCTTCTCTAAATCCAAGATTCCTACAAAACCAAGCGAATTAGTAGTTGAGTTGTTAATGCTGTCACTTCCTAGTTCCGAGATGCTTTCGGCTAGCTCCATAAGCTCTGCCTCTGCTGTGTCTTGTGCTACGAGACGCGGTGTTGTTGGCCTTTTAATGACTGGGTTGCCAGTTTCTGTGCCGCAGCTGATCAACAACAATGAAAGCAGTGAACTTAAAAATGGCAACCTTAGCATAGTCTTGAATCCCCTTTTGAGATCTAATTTTATTGCTTGATTCATGGGATTATTCCTTGACCGGCTTTGTAAAGGGAAAAAGTTGTATGTTGAGTTGGTAAACGCGGTCTGGATTGTTTGATTGCTCGGAGATTTCAAGAATGCGTTTTCGAAATTCAGAAATTTCATCTGCTATTTTTTCGAAGACATCTTCGGAAATGGACATTGTTACAGAGCTAATATTTCGCTCGGTGTGATCAAAGTTCATGACCGCTTCTCGTCCGATTTCAATCGTTCTTTGATGGTAACGCACAACAGCGTGGCTCGCGACCTCGTCACCTGTGCTAATGTGTTGTTGGGTTAATTCAAGTTGGTTTGTATTTTCATTACGTTTCACAATCTCGAGTTCTTCAAGAAGAGCCAAACTCTTTCGAGCTTGATCTGGCAAAACTCGTGGTTCAATGTGTTTGACGATCCAATGTGGATCGGGATTGAAACCACGTATCCCAACCATTTCTCGAATGACGGGATGAAACCACTCATTGTAATATTCTAGTTGGCTCTGCTCGAGTGGTGATGAAAGGCTTTTCGACTTGAGATCCATGAGTCTTGCGAAAAGAGCTTCCCTGTCCGATGCCAAGCGAGCGTTCTGATAACGCACAAGGGTTTCGAGGTACAAACGCTCTGTGCTCTTTATTAATAGAGCTTCTATAATTCGCTCTGCACCCTTCACACTCAACCGTCGTTTACCGCGGATCATAAGATGTATGACATTGGTCTTGGAAAACCCTAGGTCTTCCGCAAAAAGAATGTAAGAATAACTTTTGCTCCGAAGTTTAACCCATTGAAAAACATCTTCGAGAAATGTCTCATACTCGAGATACTGGCTCGGTTTGATTTGCTGGCAAACCTCTTTAAGGGCTTTTTTTTGCTCATTTTTCATGATTTCAATACCTAAAGATGAACTTCAATCGGATATAAGACTCTTTTCGGTTGAAAATTAAGCAAACTTGAATCTGTAGATAAAATCAATATTTTTGCTATCTTATATTTTCAGGTGGCTTTTGGCATGCGAGAATTTTGCAAATGTCAGAGGCCCGCCGCTGTTGGCTTTTTAGTTGCTCGAGTAAACTTTGTCCTAAATTTGAAAAAACGAGGGCCATGACATGTGCGGAATTCTTGCTTTGCTTGAACTTTCAGAGGATTGGCAAAAGCTACGTCGCGATTCACTTGCACTTGTGAAGAAACTTCGCCACCGCGGTCCCGACTGGAGTGGAGTTTATTCTGACGAGAATGCAATTCTGTGTCACGAGAGGCTGGCCATTGTGGACGTTATGAGTGGTGCTCAACCACTTGTGAGCAACAAAACCGGTGCAGTGTTGGCAGTGAATGGCGAAATATACAATCATGTTGAACTGGCTGCGAATCATCTCTCGGAAAAGCATGAATTTCAAACTAAGTCTGATTGCGAAGTTCTTCTCTACCTTTATGACGAGCATGGGCCAGAGTTCTTAAATTTGATTAACGGAATATTTGCTTTCGTGCTGTACGATAAAGTGAGAAACACTTACCTTATTGCTCGCGATCACATTGGTATCATTCCACTCTACATGGGACGTGATGCTCACGGAACTCTCTACGTCGCCTCTGAAATGAAGGCGATTGCGGACGTATGTAAGGTGATCGAAGAATTCCCACCGGGCCATTGGTACTCAAGTGTAGAGAAAAAGTTTGTCAGATATTACAAACCTGAATGGGACAGAGTGGATGTTCTTCCATCAGTGTCCTCATCTGGTGAGATGATAGCCAATGCCTTGGAATCCGCGGTGAGACGGCAGCTTATGTGTGACGTTCCGTATGGCGTTTTGATTTCCGGAGGTGTTGACTCCTCTGTTATTTCTGCACTTGCAGCGAAACTGAGTTCGCGCCGTGTCGAGAGTCAGGGACAGGAACGTGCATGGTGGCCACAGCTGCATTCTTTTTCGGTCGGGCTTATTGATTCTCCTGATCTAAAAATGGCGAGAAAGGTGGCTCACCACATTGGTTCGACACACCACGAGATTAATTTCACAGTCCAAGAAGGCATTGATGCGATCAGTGACGTCATTTATCATCTCGAGACTTTCGACATAACCACAATCCGTGCAGCGACTCCTATGTATCTTATGGCACGGAAGATTCGTGCCATGGGGATCAAAATGATTCTTTCAGGAGAAGGCGCTGATGAGGTCTTTGGTGGTTATCTTTATTTTCACAAAGCGCCAAACGCACAAGAGTTTCATGAGGAACTTTTGAGAAAACTTTCGATGCTTCACAAGTACGACTGCCTGCGAGCCAACAAGGCCATGGCTGCTTGGGGAATCGAGGCACGAGTTCCTTTTCTTGATAAAGAGTTTTTAGATACAGCTATGTCTATTGATCCGAGCGACAAAATGTGTGGCCACGGAAAAATTGAAAAGTTTATTTTGCGAGATGCCTTTAAAGGACTTGTGCCTGAGGAAATTCTCTGGCGTCAGAAAGAGCAGTTCTCGGATGGGGTTGGCTACAGTTGGATTGATTCCTTGAAAGCTCACGCCGAAAGAGAAATCAGCGACTCCATGCTGAACAATGCACGGCATCGCTTCCCCGAGAAAACGCCACAAACAAAAGAAGGAGTGGTGTATCGGTCGATTTTTGAGGGGCATTTTAAAAATCCCGCAGCCGTGCAGCTGATTCCCGATGGGCCGAGTGTCGCCTGCAGCACTCCAACGGCCATTAAATGGGATAAGGCCTTTTCGCAGATGGCTGACCCATCGGGTCGGGCTGTGCGTGATGTTCATCAGTCCGCTCAGTAAATATCTGTAAGGCTTAGAATAATTAAAATGAAAACAGAGTTTGTGCAAATTTCTTAAGATTGTACAGACTAGTTGCGATACTGCGACTATGCGAGAGTCTATCTGTCTTTCATTGTTGGGTTCGGTGATTGCTGCTTGTAGCGCTCAAAACGCGCCCAACCAGCAGTGCTCAAGCGTAAAAGCAGTTCAAGTTCCGGGCACAATCCTCTCACAATCCATAGAGAGTGGTGAAATTCCCCTTGGTTGGGGCGGAGTTCTTGACCTTCTCGAAAATCCGGAAAAACCGGAGAGTTCGACGAGGCAAAGGTGCACCGTTCACATGGATTACATCCCAACACCGAGCGGTGGAACATTGAACCCGAATCGTATTGCGTTCTGGACCGCCGAGCATTGCTTGAGGTGGCAGAAGACGGGGTCTGCAGAGCTAAGTTTGTTTGATAAATCCTCTAAAAAATATATTCGGTTGCCTATCCAGCTCGACGAACTCGAAAGATTTAAAGTTGGAAAAGAATTGTTCTCCCGTTTGAAGCCCGACATGTTGCCGCAGTACTTAAACGCATCTGACCGTCCGGAAATGGGCATTGTGGAACGCGGCGCTCCTGTTTGTAAAACAGACACAGGGGCTCTTCAATCGGTGGACCCCAGTTTGGGAGTTGTGTGCAGCACGGTTTTGGATTTGGCCCGCATTGAAGGAACTATCAGTCCGTCGGTGCAGGGGCGGCCCGACGTCGCAGAGGTTGTGGCTCGCATGCGCGCTGATCTTGAGAAAACTGAAAAAGATCAGTTCGATAAAGTGGATGATCTGACTCGTATCATGCCCTCGGTTGAGAGGAGTGGGTTAATTTTCTGGTTAACGCATTGGCGTTCGAAAGTTTCACTCATCACAAAATGGCGCGGTTACGAGGGAATGGCTAGCATTATTGACCAAGTTCGCTTGTGTAATGTTGGAGTGAGCATCGGCTTGTGTAACCAGGAATTTAGCGACTTTTTTTCGGTTAGTTTAACCGAGTATGAGCAGCTCAAAGAGCCTGGTGAAACTTATCCTGCCTTTCTCCTCAGAGAAGTCAATCGACCAATGACAGCCACAAGTCACAATTTGCAGTGGCTGCTTTATTCGCAAAAAAACGTTCAGAAGGCGATTGGCCTCGCAGGACAAGCTTCGTTTGGAACGAACCTTCTCAGAAAGACACCACTCTTAGCACCCCAAGAATCGATCAAGACACTCGGAAACTCAGGGCCAACTTATTATTCACACGCAGGGCTGGACCTCTTTTCGGCTGGCTTTGGAGGTTCATGGGCAGATCAGATGTTCTTTAACGACAAAACCATTCTCTGGAAGTACAAGAAAAATCTGATCAACGGCGAAACATTTCTCCTGCAGCCGGGTGATTCCGGAACGGTTGTATTGATTGGAAATATGCCAGTTGGCGTTGTGAGCACAGTGAACGGCAAGGAAACATCTGGCGGAACATCGGTGCTTCCGCTTCCAGAATACGATGCCGATGCCGAAGATGCTGTTTCAGTTGGTGGTGCACGTGCAAAGTCAAAATCATTGAGTTGCAAATAAGGGAAATGGTTATTTTGAGATGAGATATCTCAAATCTTCTGTTTCATGGATGGAATAAGTTTCAAAATCAATCCAGCCAAACAAAAATTCTGGTCCGAGACCAAGAGTGAGGCCCTGGATGGTTGAGGCTTGGCTTTTGTGCAGCAGAGCATCTGCAACTTTTATCTTTTTTAATTCACCGCGAGTAGAAAAAATACGAACGTTTTGCTGAAATTTCTCGGGAATTCGACTTGGTAGAAATGCTGAAATGGGCCACGGGAGGGTTGAGAGTAGCAGACGGGGTTTGTGAGGCGAATCTTTAAGCGCAGCGGCCACAGAAAGAAATGCAGCCCTGTGATCTTCTAAACCATTGAGGCCGGAAGGTTCCATCGTTAGAATTGCATCCGGTTGGCTAAACTCAATTTCTTTTTTGACATGCTCCGCTGCTTGCGGGAGATGATGCATTAGGGCCGAGTCGGGAAGCAGCGGTGTTTCAACTCGTTTTGCACCCAATAGATTCGCAGAGTTTTTCAGTTCTCGAATGCGACAGTCAGTTATGCTTTCTCCCGCTGCACATTCATTTAGGTTTGATTGTGGGTTTGCAGAGCCGTCGGTGAGTGTCAGGAGCGTGATCTGAGATCCTTGATTGGCAAGATGTCGGATGAGCCCCGAATTGGTTACCTCGTCATCGGTATGCGCAAAGACAACGAGCAAGCGTTTCGGGGCATCGAGAAAATTTTCCCTTGGGTGAGTGAGCTTAAAAAGTGTCGGGCTTAACGCAATCAGTGTCAGAAGAATTACAAAAAAAGCACAAATTTTCAAAAGAAGTGATTTCATTGTTGAGAAAGATGTTTTCATACTTTTTGTGCCTTTTCAGACGAGAGGCTCTTTGTCATGCCTAGGCTAGCTCAATTCAGGATAGCAGTTTTTTTTGCAGTCATCCTTGCCGGCGTCGGATTTGGTTTTGTTTTTCCTCCAGCGGGGGCAGCCGCACTCGGTTTACTTCTCACTGTCATTCTTGTGAAATGCTTTCTGTTTGAGAATCCCTTGGACTATTTGTCGCTGCCTAGGAAAAAATCTCACTGGATGGATTTTTTGTTTGCGTATCTCTCAGGAGGATTTTTCTTTTTTTTGATGTGCTGGCTTCTGACATGCATCAATTCAAGTTACTCTTTTACTTTAAGCGAAGACGCATGGAAGGTGTTCCTTGTGGTTCCATTGCAATCGCTCTTTGAAGAGGTTGTGTTTCGTTCAATTCTGCTTCGGCAAATTTTTCTCTCGAAGAAAAACATGGAATGGTTTGGCCTATTTGTTGTTGCGGTTTTTTTCTCTTTTTCGCATCTTTTGAACTACTATTTTTCTGAGAATATTGTGCTAAATTTTTCGGTGCTTTCTTCTTTGTTTGTATTTGGCTTGGCGGGAAACGTGTTATTTCGCATGCAGCGACATCTGGGGGGAGCGTGGGGCTTTCACGCAGGCTGGAACACGCTGCGCTTTTCTCTGATTCACACGTCGTTGCAAAGAAATGTGAGTGAAGGCGAGAGCTTCAATCTTCTAGAGGGTTCACAGGTTGGACTTTTGATTTCATTTATATTGCTGTTTTGTATTCTTTTTTGGAATAAAAAGCGCCGGTGTTCCGAGATATCCTCGGAGCGATTCGTCGGGAACTGAAAACTCCAAAGAACGCTATACAGCCGCTGAAAATGCGAATTTGTAACCTAGATAACAAAAAACAGCCCCCACTGAGCCGAGGATTACCAATCCGGCGAGGAAATAGAGACGAATTGAATTGCGTTTTGCAATTAAACAAATGGCTCCGAGTACAAGGCTGATTTGTAAAAATAGAGTACCGAGATCATAGCGTTCGCCTGCTTCCGATAATCTTGATCGCTGCTCTTCAAGTTCCTCGGCACACGATGTCGACGGAACCCATTTTTCCGTCGACATCGTGTGCCTAGTTGGTTGCCGATTGGGTGTTCATGGAATGTTCCTTTTGATCAAGTCTAGCGCTAGGCAAAATTTTCATCATAGCTTGTATAAATGCTCGTATTGTTGAGGAAATTCACTGGACCGTCAATCTTGTGTTCTGCTGTTTTGATGCGCACTGAGTTAACATTTGTGATGTGTTTAAGAGCATGGAAATGTAAGGAATCAATGCGGATGAAATTAAAGACCATTACTTTTGTGTGCGGTCTGGCGTCGTTGTTTTCGGGTTGCAAGCCCAAAGCACAATTAAGCGATTCTGAACTTGAAACGACCGGTTGTCCGAGCTCCGGCGCCGGACAAGATCTTCGGCGTACACGTGCAATGCCGGATTTTGCGAGGGTTTCGTTACCAATTTTGAAAAGAATTGTGTCGCGCAATAGCGCCTACGACAGTGGTTTTCAGGGAACTGCCGCAGCTGAAACGTCCGCGAAAGAAGTTACAACGATGTTGCGAAACATGGTGGCTAGCAACATTCATCCACTCGCGTTCTTTGGCACTATTGGTGACTATGAAACCTATGAAACACGATTGGGTGGCTTTCCTTGGGCGGAAATTGGAAAGCGTAAATGGGGTTCTGATGTTTATCGTGCTGGGTATTGCGGGAGTGCGGTCTGTACTGGGGTTTTCCAGGTTTTGGTTTATGGGGATTGGTACTCTTGGGCGCAAGATCACAACGGCAAGGGCGTTGGTATTTGGGGTCTGAAGGGCGGACCCGACTGGGCTTCGACTCTTTGGTGGTGGACCAATGAGAGAGATAAAAACTGCACCTATTTGGCCGGTGGTGCTAACCCCTGCACAACGCCTGGAGTGCGCTGGAGCGTATCGCAACATGTGCGCAATGGTAGACGTGCCTATGGCCAGCAAAAACAATGTGGTGTTGAGTGGGATGCAATGTACTGGTCCTACATCGGTGCTATGAAGGGGTCAGCCGATCCACTCGTGAAAAGCATCACTGCCGTTCAAGACTTTGCTGCAGAAGTTGGATTGATTCTCAAAACTGGGGCCAAAGACTGAATTCACTCTGGGTTTGGTAAGTTTTTTGTGCATGATATGCCGAATTTTAGGCGGCGTAACACGAGTGTAAAAGAAAAAAAAAGATGAGAAGCATAAAAAAAAGCCAGTGATCACTGGCTTTTCAAAAGATGGTCGGGGCTGTGGGATTCGAACTCACGACCCTCTGCTCCCAAAACAGATGCGCTACCACTGCGCTAAGCCCCGACGCGCCCACGTAGTTGCCATAGTTTCAGATCGAGTGCAAGCTCCCCTTGATAAAAAGGGGAGCCTGAGTGTCGATAGAACTGACAGCACTGTTGTCGAAGGTGATTTTTGCCTCGCAAGATGGCGCATTTGTCGTGGCTGAGTTCGTTGACTCAAAGTCGGCCAAGCGTTTTCGCGCAAGTGGAAAATCACTCACCGTGGGTAAATTCGACTCTCAGCAGCAATACAAGTTGTTCGGTGATTGGACTCAGTCGACCAAGTACGGGGAGACGTTCCAAGTCATTTACAGCGAACCTCTGCGTCCCCCAACACTGATGGGTGTGATTCCCTTTCTTGTGAACAATGTGAAAGGTGTGGGTGAGGTCACGGCAAAGAAGTTCCTCGAAGCACTTGATGTGCGGACAATTGAAGAGCTTGTTGAGGTTTGTAAGAATCAGAAAGAAAAAGTTTTCGCCTTTTTCAAAACTAAAAGGGAAATGGCTGATCAAGTTATTTCGCTCATCACTGGCGACGAAGTCTATCGCGCAATTATGGTTTTTTTGCATGAGCACAATATCCCAGCAAACTTTGCAAACAGGATATACGAGCGCTACGGTTCCGATGCCATTTCGCTATTGAAAGAAAATCCCTACCGACTGATTTCAGATTTCCGCAATGTTGGATTTCTTCGCGCCGACGCTATTGCGCTAAAATTAGGTATTGATCCTTTATCGCGCTTTCGTCTCGAGGCTGCATTTGTTTACACACTCGAGCGAGCGCATGACGATGGACATTGTTGTTTGCCGCGCGATGTGCTTATCGAAGGTGCGCGTGATGTTCTCGGAGCTAAGCGCGATTCTCGCTTTACTTTTGAATTACTCCTTTCAGAGCTCCGCAGTATTTACAAAGAGAATCGCGAAAAGGGCCTGGCCTCGTTTGTTTTGCGTTTACCCGAGGGAACCGGCGGAGATGAGAAGGCCGAGCAGCCACTGTTTTATCTTCCCGAGGTATATGCTCTGGAGAATTCAACGGCGGGTGAATGCGCGCGAATTCTGCATAAATCTGGAATTGGTGTCGACCCGTTTGAAGCAAAGTACCATGCTGGTGAAGTCACGCTTCAGGAGCTTGTACCAGAAATTCCATGGCAGAAGCTCTCCGATGAGCAGTTGGCCGCGGTAGAATTGTCGATTGGCTCCCGGTTTATGATTCTTACTGGTGGACCTGGATGCGGAAAGACCTTCGTTCTTAAGGCAATTTACAGGATTCAAAAAGCTCTCAAGCGAACTGTTGTGCTGTGTGCTCCCACTGGATTAGCAGCAAAACGCATGACGATGTCAATTGATGCGCAGGCCTACACACTTCATAAAACTCTGCGTATTGGCCAAGGTGATGATGGATCTTCCGAGGGAGGAGAGGGCGCTCTCAAAGACGTAGATGTCGTCATTGTTGATGAGGCGTCTATGCTAAGCCTCGATCTGTTCAATACACTACTCGAAGCGATGGCGCCGCAGACACGTTTGATTTTGGTTGGTGATGTCGACCAATTGCCGAGTGTTGGTGCGGGTAACTGTTTGCGTGACGTCATTGCTTCCGATGAAGTGCCCGTGGCGAGGCTCACAAAAATATTCCGTCAGTCGAGCGAAAGTCCAATTCCGATCGCTGCTCGTTCGATTATCGAGGGGCGCAAGCCTGAATTCGGACTGACAAGCCGAACGGCGAATTTGTTGAGCAAAAACTCACTAGTCATGATGCCCTGCACAATTCAGACATTTGCGGAACTTTTGTTGCCACTAATGAAAGAGACGATTCCGCAGATGTACGGACTCGACCCAATCCGTGACGTCCAGATTCTGGTGCCAATGCGTCGCGGCGAAGCTGGACAGGAAAAAATCAATCGCCTTCTGCAAGCAGAACTGAATCCTCCTCATCCTGACAAGGATGAAGCGCAGATCGACGATGAGCTGGTGCTACGCGTGGGTGACAAAGTGATTCAAACACGAAACAATTATGATAAAGATGTTTTCAATGGCGACCTTGGATTCATTCGCAGCATCCGTGTGGTTCAAAAAAAGGTCGAAATTGATGTTGCGTTCGATGAAAGAATTGTTCGTCTTGAAGATGAAGAAGTTGATGATTTGAGCTTGTGCTATGCAATGACGGTGCACAAATCTCAGGGTTCTGAGTTTCCTTTGGTTGTTATCCCAATGTTCAGTGCCTATTATTCTATGCTCGACAGGAATCTTTTTTACACGGCTCTGACTCGGGCTAGTAAGCATGCTTTTGTGATTGGCGAAGAATGGGCTTTGAAAAAAGCTGTCGCAACGCAAATTGCACTAAAACGCTTCACAGCCTTGCATCGCCTTATTGGAGAGGCGCGCTCTCATATTACTGAAGGCTAGGGTGATGTTCCTAGGTTGACTTTTAAAAAACCAGAAAACATTTGAGAAGGATCATAAGCTTGATTGCGGTCAGTGTAGTTGCCAAGATTGGATGTGTCTTGGAGCGACGTTGTCACTGAACCACACTTTCAATAATTCTTTTCGGATTTACAATCCGTAACTTAAAAATTTATTTTAAAATACTGATAATAATGAATTTTTATTTCTAAGCCTCTGTTTTTCAATTTATAAAAAATAACAATTATCGTTGTAAACAAAAAGAACCGGCAATTACGCCGGTTCTAAATTTGCTGGGGCAAGCGATTGATGAGTAGGTAGCCTAGGAAGGTGCTGATCGCAGAAGCAAAAAGGGAAAAAGAATCAGAGTGAGCGGATGAAGGTGAGAAGTGCTGTCCGCTCTTCGCTGCTTAAAATCTTACCTTCGGGCATGGCTCCTCCGTCCACTTCGCGTTCAATTTTGCGTTTGTTGTTTCGCCATTGTGCTTCTGTTTCCAGGTAAGGGCTTTGGCGCTGTGCGCGTGGCGCCTGGGAGCTGTGACAGCCGACGCAGAGGGTTCGGGCTGTGGTGAAATTGTAAACGATAGGCGCTGGCATGCCGCCGGGGGTGCTCGTAACCCCCAATAACCTGTCTAGGAAGGTCAGCATGCGAGTTTTCTCGTCTGCACTCATTCCGCCAAGCGGCATTCGACCAGCTGAAACTGAGGCCTTCGCAGCAGGCGCGAAGGCTGCCCAATCAGTCTCTGTTCCATTGGCTTTGTCCCAAACGGCCGAGCCTGAGCCGCCTGGATGATGGCAGGCTGCACATTTCACCTTGGCCTCAGCGAGCGTCATCTCGACAGAGCCAGCTCCGGCTCCAGCTCCAGCTCCGGCTCCAGCGCCGGGGACACTGGGTCCTGAAGTAGGCTGTGTGCCGGAATTTGGGGGACACTTTTCGCCGATGAGTGAGTCCAAGAAACCGATAAATTTGGCTTTGTCAGGTGTTGAGAACGCAGGCATTGGCATTCTGTCTGCTGAAACAGACGACTTTAGCACTGCGGCAACCGCCTTCCAGTCTGCTTCGGAACCATCAGCCGTAGCCCATTTAGCTTTACCGATTCCTGTAGATGAATGGCAGGCGACGCATTTGGTTTTGGCCTCTTCGAATGTGAAGGCGACCTCTGCCGCGATGGGTTGGGCAGGGGTGCAACTTCCAGGAACTGCTGCCTCGGCGCCTGCGTCCTGGCTTGGGCTCGAGCTCTTTGAACTCGAGTTTGCGTTTTGAATGCTCTGCTTTGAGAGCGAAATGATTTCATCGCCCTTGTTTGGGTCTCGACCGCATGCACCAACAGCAATACTCAAAATCGCGAGCGCGATCGAATAATTCAAGAACATTTGAGCTTCCCCTTGTTAGGAGTCGCTCCAAGACACATCCATACATCTGATCGGGAAATCTGTTGCGAAAGTTTAGTGAAAGGATGGAAATTAAATTATTCCTTGTGGCACCGTGAATTGATATGTTTTAGCGATTGTCTTCATCATCATCATCATCGCTGTCGCTATCGTCGCTCATGGCACCGCCGCAACTCGCAACTCCAGCGAGAGTGGCGCGTTTGGCTGACAGCTCACCAGAGATGGCACATTCGCCTGAAGATGACTTCTTTGCCGATGAAAACTCCGCTTTGATTGGCTCGTTTGAAGCTTCAACGATAGGAAAGGAAAAGGTTGTGTTGCTGACAAAGGCTCCAAAAATTTTGCCATCTTTTTGCAAAACAATTTTTCCAGTTACGATCTCTAGTTTTTTGGATCGATTAAAAATTTCCGATTCCACCTGAAATTGTATTTTTCCAGGATTTAACGCCGAGACTGTAACGAAGGTTGCGGGATCCAGCGAGCCGACTATCTCTCGAACGCCATTCTCATCAACAGTTTGAATTGCTGATACTTCAACGAGCAGATTTGATGTTGGAGCAAGCCAAGAAGCAAACAGTTGCAACTGTTTCGTTTGAGAGTTTTCACCACTGCCACCTTTTGGGTTTTTCGTGATAACCACTCCATCGGTGTTGTTGGAGAAATTCGTTTGTTCAGAGCACGAAATTAATAAATAAATTGAGAGGATTGAAACAACAATTGATCTCATGTCACTTCCTTTTGGCCTTGGCAGTTAATGGGAAGAGTTGCACGTTTATTTGATAAACTTCATCTGTCGACTGAAATTTTTCCGCGAGCGCGACAACTTGTTCCTGGAAACTGACCACCATTGCTTTCAGCTGGGCGATTCCTTCTTGCGGAACGGCGAGGGTCATGGAACTTATGTCTCTTTTTTCTTCTTCTGATCGAACCAAAGAATCTTTTGCAAGGTCGATCATCTTGTTGTGGAATGCAACGGGTCCAAGGTTCTGTATTTTTTCGTCCATTATGAAGTGAGGCTGAACTTTTATGTATTGCTCGGTCTCAGGATCCCTCCGGATGAGGGCCATGGACTCGAGAAGGTCGAGACTCTTTTGAACCTCATCGGCTCCGGCGTGAGGGATGAGGCGTGCTGAAAGGGTCTCTGCAGAGTGCTTTCCTTCCATGACTTCTACAAGCTCAAATACAACGCCATGCAGCCAATGACTGTAAAATTGTAGTTGTTGACGAGTTCCCTCATCCTTAATTGATTCACTTTTTATCTCAATGATTTTCTCGAGAATCTCGGTTCTCTTTTTTATGTTTCGAGAATTATCGAGTTCAACGAGTCTCAGGAAGTAGCGTCTTTTTTCGAGCACGAGACCAAGCGCAGTCACAACGATCTGTGCATTTTTTCTGGAGAGCTTTCTCTGACCATTCACTATGAGGTTCATTAAATTCGAATGGCCGAGACCAAGTTCCTCGGTAAACAAGATATATGTGAAGTGTGAATGCTCTTTTTTTACAATCTCATACAGTGCGCGAAAAAAAAGTTTGTAATCAACATAGTCGCAAATATTCAAATCTTGTGCTAATTTAGTGAGAAGTCTCGACACAACAGCACTCCAGTTCTTGTGACGCATGTGACGTTGGAGGTTTTATCCTCCAGCCATCTTAAGCTCAGTTCTGGTTTCAAAGAACCTCAAACTGCCAATCGTCTTGCAAGCTCTAAATCATCTTCTTCGGCAAGGCTGCTGCTGAGCATTACAACCCGGCATTCGCCCGAGTCATTGTCGGAGGTTGAGTTAATTGCCTCGATTTCCAAACCGATCAGGCGATCAACAGCGAACTCACCGGGTCCAAAGACAATCAGACTCTGAAAAGAAAGAAACATGAGAGGCGCCAAATTTAAAGCCCAAAGCTGCTCAGGCACGGTTTCTGAGGAGAAAAGTATGCAAAGAGCGCCAATAACAAAAGGCATCTGTGCGACGGCTGCGATGCGTGTCACGAATCCGAGGATGAGGGCTATGCCTCCAGCCAAATGTGTCGAGATGATCAGATGGCATAAAATAAAAGTTAAAAAAGGCAGCGGACCAGACCAGAGGAAGCTTGACAGGAATTCAGTATCTTGAATGAATGAATTTGCGATGTTTAGGAGTGATACTCCGCTCATGATGCGCAGAGCGTCAACAGAATAGCGAGATAAAAACTGAGTGAGTGCCTTCATTTGTGTTCCCTTCAAGTGCGTTAGTTTGAGAAAATGATGGAGTCGCATTGTTCACGATTCTTTTTGATTTTGGTCCAATTCGAGGGAGGCGTCTGTCGATGATTCAAAATTCAAGTCATCCCACGAGAGCATCTCGAAAATCATTTGTTGGAGCTCATTGGTCTTCATTGAGTTTTCTGAAGCCTCCGACGTTGTTTCGAGGGATTCTTCATGCGTCCCTTCCGCTCGCGCATCCGCTGGTTGGAGCAGAATCGTTAAAAGAGCTATGCTTATTGGGATGAAGGTTGGCATTTCGTTTTCTCCTGTTATGTTTCCCTCTATTATTCTTTTCGGATTTATGATCCGTAACTTTTAATTTATTTTTAAATAACCGTTTTAATTGTAATAAAAATACACATAAGCTGGATTTTAGGATCAGAATCGTAAGGATGAGGCGTCGTTTTCGGTGGTGCGGTTCACTGGGATACACGAAAAAAAATCTTCCAGGAGTTGCCTTATGCAGACTGCCTGGAAGAGTGCTGTTGTAGAATTGAATGATGCGAGCGGAAATGAGGCTTATTTAACCCGTGCTTCTATTTTTACAACTGAGCCTGGCGGTAAAACTGCTGCAGTCAAGAATGAGCATCCTGTTCGAACAAAAGAGTTCAAAGATGCAACTCCATTGACGAAAACCTCCCAACTCGCATTTGTGCATTCAATCGGGCTCAAAGAATCAATTGAGAATTGATTTCGTATGCTTTCAAGTGACTTGTAGTTAGCAACAAATCCTGTGTTGTTAGGCAATGGACAATTGAGAGTTAATACATTTTCATTGACGCTGAAATCGAGCTCTGAGCAGAGGCCCTGATCTGGAACCACATTTGTCGAGCCTGGAATTGGGTTAACGGGTAATGGGTGGCTCCCCATCTGAGTCATTGGACTCAGGTGTCTAATTTCGATTCTTCGACCATTAACGAAGTCCGCTCCGTTAAAAGTAATAGTTCCTGAAGAACCTGAGGGTGTGTAGCTGACTTGCAATGGAATTTTTGTCGTTGCATCAACTGCAGTCAGCTCGGCAGGAACTGAGCTACCAAGATTGAGAGGATAGGCAAGAAGGGCGGAGCCCAATTCAACAAAACTAACTGTTATGGCTGCTCCTTCGGGAGGTGCTTGTGTGAAATTGATTGTTTGAGAGTTGGAATCATAGGTGACTGGGATTTTTATTCCCGCCACACTTGCCACAATTGATTGTGGAACTAGCTCGCCCCTGAGTGGAAAACTGCTCTGAAGTGCCTGATTTTTTTTGTAGTTCACGATGACTTTTGACAGCGCTGGTGGCGCAGCTTTGAAGATGATCTGTGACGCCATTCCTGTAGCCACTTGATAGTCGTCGCCTCGTTTGAGAGGGTTTCCGTTGATAGTCACTGCTTCAGATTCTGGATAAACGCTTGAGCTGAGATTGACTGTTGTGAAGGTTGGCGTGCTTCCCACTCGATAAATAAATTTAACCGTCGAGTTAGCTGGGGGAATGGTGGCAAATGTGACAGTGTTCTGGGAGAGGGTGAATCCACTGGATTGCTCAATACCGTTCACTAATACCCTCAATGAACCTGCTTCGGGAACTTGCTTCAGAGACCAGCTTTTTTTCAGAATAGTTTGCACATTTTCTGAGATAGCCGCGAGTGTTGAGGTATAATCCGCATCACAGATTGAACCTGCCTGACCACCTGAACCTTCAATTGCTTGCGTATAAACTCGACCTTCATTGTACCCTGAGCTGCAGGATGTTCCTGGCTTCCAGATGATCCCGTAAACGCGGGCATAAGTGACGAGAGGCCGCCCAATGCTCTCGCTCAAATAGTTGAGCAAATAGGATGCTGATCGACTCGCCTCATTCTCGCAGCCATTTTCTCCAGTGCTACAGTTATCTTCATCGGAAACAATCAACACAGCAACCGATGAATTTGGCCTTAAGAAACCGGGGCTCTTGAGGCCCTGCACTGCCTGATAGATTCCTCTTTCCTTGCTTTCTCCTGAGGTACCTGGGCTAACTGCTGAGCTAAATGCGCTCAATGCGTTGCTGTCTCCGCGGTTGATGATGCCACGCAAAGTGGGAATGCTCTTCGATGTAGTAATAACGCCAATTCGCCAATCACTATTTTCAATTTTGCTGATGAGCGGTTGAAGCTTGCTCGAAAGTTTATCTTGTTCTGCTTTCATTGAGCCTGAATCGTCGACAACGATCATGACGTCCAAGACGCCCAAATTGCTTTGTGTGATTGATTCTTCAACGATCTGTCCGGTTGCACCCTGTGTAAAAATTTCAGTCGCAGTATCTCTTGTTGCTTGGTTAAAAGCTTGACTCCGTACAAGCGATTCGCGGCGCATGGTGAGTTGGTTCTCAGCCTGTTGGCTTTGAGTGGTGAATCGGCTGACTCCATCTACGATGCGCGATGATAGATAAGCTCGGGAAACTAATTTCTCCCCAGAGGCTGTGATTTCGTTCGTCTCAACACTCTCTATTCTCTGGCCATCTCTCCCAATTAAAACCCTCTCGAGGTTGGGAGTGGTGGATTCAGGATTTTGTCCTTGACCGACTGCTCCATTATTTTCAGCGCTTTGCCTGTCTCCCTTTGAATCGAGACCACGCGCGCTTGCATCACGGCCACGCCCATTTGTATCGGTCGCTGAATTTCCGGATACTTTTTTGTTTGATGCAGGGCGAATGAGTTCGGTTGTGCTGTAGAGTTGTTTCTCGTTTGAGCATGCGAATATCATTAAGTAGGTCATGGTGAGCAAAATTAAGTTTTGTCTCTTTGACCAGGCAGAATAATGCATTTTTCCTCTTCCTTTTGTGAAAGAATTATTTGCCAACAGGAAGTTTCATCAACAAACTCTCGAACAATATCCAAGTTTCCTGCATTTCCTATATTCGGAATTTGTATAAAGTAATTTAATTACAACTATAATATTCATTACATTTAGATACTTAGATATTTAAAAAATAAATATACGTATTTGATTCGTAACTCGGCATGGAGTCGAAATATCTCTTTTATCATCGCAAATTGAGCAGTGGCTTGTCCGATGAACCAAGCCCTTTGTGAAGTCCGTAAATCTGTGTGCAAGATTTAAATCGACTGCCTATTGATTTTCTCGCAAATCATTTTTCTTTTTCGGCGTAGGAAACAACGAACCAATTTGAAAGCGCTGGCAAAAAAGAAGAGATGATTGGGAGTTGTTGCGGTTTGAGCGCGCCCGATGGGTTGTAATTAGAAACCAGGAATGCGGGTGCATGAAAAATGAATGAAAGTTGCCTAATAAATCCAAGATAAACCCAATTCATGAGGTGAAATTCTGTGAAAAGATGATGATTTGTAAGTACAATGTTTCGTTTAAAAAAATTCCAATTGCTGGGAAATAGTGACTCGTAGCAGATTAAAATTCGATTTTCTTGGACGAACCTTTTAAGGAGGTCCTGGCCATCGGATGGTGTCTCTTCAATGAAATTCACCTTGGCGGGAATTTGCGAATATGTAATTCCCTTTGATGGGGCTTCAAACATGGGCATATGTTCTTTTTTTACTCTTAATATTCGAACGGGGTTTTCTAAATCATATTTCTGGTTAACTGGGTGTTCATCGCTGACTTGCCATCCGAGAACAACGTTTGAGTTATTTAAAAAGGCTCCTTGGATCCAAGCGATTTTTTTAACCCCGTGCATTTTGTTGAGTGCTTGAAAAACTGGTTTCGCTAACAGTGAAGCATCGGATGGACTCTCGAGCGAAACAAGAGTTTCAGGCAGTATAATGACTAGTTCTGAATTCATTTTTTTAGTTCTGGTTTGTTCAGAAATAGTTTTTGCAAGATCTTCACCGAAAATTGAAAGGGCCAGGAAATTACCGCGTGCAATGTTGAGACGCATTGTTTGATCAATATAAGTTTGAAATAAGATCGTTTCTAGAGGTTGTTGCGAATCATATTCATTCGTTTTTAAATGAAGCGCGGAGGATGGTAGTGGTAAGGGCAGGGCGGGAAAATATGTGATGGGATGCCAGGAGTGAAAAAACAAAAATTCGCTCACTAGAAACAAGAAATAGAGGGTAGCAACTCTCCGGAATCGGGAATGTCTTTTCTTCAAAAAAAGAGATTTAATTGCTTGGGACGTGAGCCCACGAATACCGCCGTACGTCAGAATCCCGAGCGCGAAAAAGGCGATTGCCAAGGAAAGGGCATTTTTCTCACCTGCCTTCAAAAATGACGCGTACATATCTGGGAAGTATGGAAGACAAAGAATGGCTCCGGATATGAAAGACCAAAGCCAGAATTTTCTTCCTGTGTAGGTTTCACACAATGAAATGTAATGGTTGGCAATGAAGAACCCTGTTGCGGCGAGTGCGAGAGGCCTTGTTAGAACGAGCCATAGGAAATCGAGTGTGCTGGGAAGTGAAACAACAGCCTCATGGGCGAGGCGGAGTGTCCAAACCAAAAGCGAGAGGCAGAGGATGCGCAGAGCTGGGTTCACTTCGCCTATCTCCTGAGTACGGATCGATTTTTTGGATGAAAAAGAGCACATATATTCTTGATTGCGGATCTTACAGATGCCAGATCTGCAATCAAGTGGCTCATTCTGTCTAGGTGATGCTAAGTGCATTTGAGTCTGAAAAAGAAAACTTCCAGCTTTGATTTGAAAGCTGGAAGGAGGGGGTATGAAAATTGAGTCTTTGCAAAGCACCAAGCAGTACTTTTGTTGCATGGGTGCTTGAGAGATTCCTGAGAGCGATCGTCCGGTGCTTTAATTATCCCTTAAGGAAGTTTTGAAACTTGGGTGAAAAAGTCAACCAAACTTGCTTTATCTGCCGCTGACAAAGCTGCGCCGAGAGGCATTGAGCCTTTGCTGACAGCCGCTGCCGCTCTGCTTGATGCTGCTTTTACGTCGGCAAATGTGCCAAGCTTTGGATTAGTGCCTGCGTGACATGTTTGACAACGACTGTCGATAATTGCCTTGATGCTTGAAGTGTATTGGGACTGCAATTGTACAGCTGGATCCATTGGTGGTTGCACAGGTGGAGCTGGTGGCTGCACAGGTGGTTGAGTTGGTTTTACAGATGGAGTGCTTGGGGGTTGCTGCGTGGCACACCCGACAGAAGCGTTCTTTGACTCATCGCTCCCTTCTTTTTCTTCGTTGTCATCGTCTTCATGCTCTTCGTCTTCGTCGTCACAATCCTCTTTTTTGCTTGATTTCGACTCGCTCTTTTTTTTGCTCTTTTCCTGGGATGAGTTTTTGCCTCTCCCAATCTCCAGAATTGAGCTTTCTGATTCTGTTCCTCTCAATAAAATCTGGGAATCGGAGTTTGTGGGTTGAGTCCCGCATGCGATGATAGCCAAAATTGAAAAACCCACGACGATGGAACTCTTAATTAAATTCACTCAACACCTCCACACCGCTTCGTTCGCTTGTATGAATCTCTTCGGTTTTGAGTAAATATTTCTTTACAGAAAGATGCTTGTTTTTATTTAAATACATTAAATAACAGATAGTTGTGCGTTATTTTGTTTTTTATTGATTTATAATCCGTAATTTTGTTTGACGTCTGTTTTGTTCCAGAGTGTGATCACAAGTTCTTACCACTATCTATGAGCCGCAGATCTTTCAACTTTTCAAAGACTCTCTCAGCCCATAACTTTGCACCTGCGCCGCGGGGGTGGAGCTTCATTGGATCAGTTGAAACCGAGTCGCGCATGATTTGAAGGTCTGCATTGTTTTTCAAAACATCTTTTCCAACGTTGTAGCTGTCGATGAAGGCACATGTTTTTCCAGTTTCTTTTTGCACAGCGTCAATGGCCGATTTCAGATTTCCAATAAGTGTCAACTTGTTTGCAAACTGTCCAAGCCCTTCGGTTGGCGTTATAAAAGCGCAGTTTGCACCTGTGTTTAATATTGGCTTTATCAGTCGTGGAAGTTCGATTTTAACCGATGCCGGATCGTAAAAATGATTGTCACCGAGTGTTAGAATGTAGAGATCGATGTACGGATGATTTGCTATAATATTTGCAATACTCTCTGTGCGTTTTCCCGCTTGAAAAGCCGGGGCGCAGCTGCTTGCATCTGAAAAAGCATCACAGCCATAGAATGCGTTTGCTGGGATGGGGGCAAACCCTCCATTAATCCATCCACCGATTCGGCCAGAGCTTGCAGCGCCGAAGTAGCTAAGACGTTGTCGTGAAGCATAGCGAATGAGTTCAGACAGGCGTTGTCCGTATCCACCAGTCGATTGTGAGTCTCCCAAGATCGCGACTTGGAGAATATCTGCATGATCTGTGGGTTTGGTTGTGCTGATTTGTTGAGCGTTACTGTCTGGGTTTGAGTTCTCTGCTGGAACTGGGTTGCCTTGTTCAGAAGATTTTCCGCACGCAACAAAAAACAGACAGACCGCGGAGAGAAAAAATGTCGGCAATATTTTGGTTTTCATTGCGATTCCTCCTTTGGCCCAGAGTGCAAGAATCGTTCCAAGCTAGTTTCTCGAACTTATTGGAGTTTTAGGTGCCTATTGATGAGTCAGTGTCAAAATGTTGTGCATCATTATCCATCGCCAAGCCTACTGCAAAGGCGGTATCTCCTTGGGATGAAAACCGTGGAGAAATTCCTGGAATGCATGAAGTGAGAAAAAATCTGCCCAAGCTGCTCAGAGCTGGGCTCCCTTTGGTATTGGTGATGTCGAGTTTTGCAGCTTCCAGTGCAATGGGGTTTTCCCTCAGTGCAGGAGGCACAGCCGGATATGAAGTTCTGAGTTACCGCGACGATCCAACAAAGTTGGATGGCGGAAGTGTTGCTGCAGGCGATGCCTTTGAGCAAGCTTCTTTTAAGGGGCCACAGTTCGGCGTTGCAGGTCAGTTCGGTGTTTATCGATTGGACGACCTTGAGGGATTAGTTGGTGTTGAGCTGTTGAGGAGTCAGTTGACAAAGTCGGCTGAGAGCGAAGGGTATTCTACTGACGGAAAATTTAATTATCTTGATGCGACCCTTGGTCTGGGTGTTCGCATGTGGCTTGGGCAAAGTCTTTCTGCAAGCGCTCTGGCCGGATTTTCACAATCGCTTTCGAATGACATGAGCTCAATAAAAAAGAAAGCCACAGGCGACGAGTCGCTGGGTGAAGTTGTATTCAAAATTGAGAAACACAAGAAAACGACCTTAAAGGTCGGGATTGCTTATACTCCTGCAATGAATGGTTTGCTTCTCGGTTTAGATTTTCGGCTGGGGAGCGGGTGTTTCGATTGTTCATCATCGACAACATCGCTGCAATCTCGTGCCTACCTCACTCGGTCTGGGAATCTCACTGTTGCTTGGATGATGGGGCAGCAAAACGATCAAATGATTTCTTCTCCTCCCATTCAGAATTTGAAGAAGGTTGTCCCACGCCGTCAGCCATTAAAACGAGCACCCCGCGCTCCTGTGCTTGAGGATACAAATGATGAATAATTCAAATCTGCATTTCAATCGTTCCAACTCTCCGAGAGTTGCAAGATGGCTCATGAGCCTCGCAGCATGCATAGCAACCGCAACGTTGATACAAAGCTGTTGTGAGATTTCTGCTGCTTCCGATGCTGAAGCGCTCGCTGGAAGTAATTTGGATTCCTGTTCAGCGAACCATGCGCAAGGGCAAATGTCGGTTGTGGTTTCGAGCAAGGTGGCGCGTGTGAGCAACGGGTTTTTGCTTGAGACGTGGAACGGGGCAATGAAGTCGTTTGTGAATCCGAAGGTTTTATCGCTCAAATCCGTCGATTCGGCGACGGGTGATGCAGACACAGTGCGTTTTCTTCAATTGGATGGAAAATACGGTAGGGGCTTGGGTGTAGGATCTCGTGTTCTTGGTACTCTTTTTAAAGAGGGTGGAAAAGGCAGCGGCCTTTTAGGTTCAGGAACAATCTCTAACATTCAAGAAGCCCTGGAAGTTAAGTCGCCCGACATTAATGCAACGAATCGGTTCAAGAAAATATCCGCATTTGTCGGAATGGAGGACTTTCTCTCCATGCAGCGCCCTGATGGAGCGCTTTCATTGTATGCAGATTATGAAGCCAGTGAGCAATGGGCACCTGCACAAACTCACTACGACACTGCTTTCGATGATTTAAAAGCGGCAGCACTTGCTGCCAACCCTACGAAGACGGTGCGAGTCGCTGTTCTCGACACAGGAATTGATATCAATCACCCCGATCTGAAAGACATCATCGACAGAGATCTTGCCTACAATGCGCTCACAGGAAAGGCCGGTGCTGACAACGTTGGTGATCAACAGGGTCATGGGACACACGTAGCCGGAATTATCGCGGGTCAGGGGAAGGGAAAAGGTCCAGGTGTCTTCACAAATGTTTTGGGCGTCGCTGGCAAATTTAACGTCAAAATCGTTCCTATCAAGGTTCTGGGAGATGATGGCACTGGCTCGACAGCGGCCATGAACCGAGGGATCCGTTGGGCCACACAAAAGAATGTGGATGTTATCTCCATGAGTCTCGGGAGCGGATCGAATTACGACTGCTTGCGAGATCAGGGGCTGAAGGATCCTGTCATTCAAGAGGCTATTGATAAAGGAATAATAGTTGTTGCGGCGGCTGGAAATGAATCATGTCCGTTGGGTGGTGAATGCGAGACAGCTGGCTCGAAATTCAAAAACTATACCGTTCTGCCCTGCGCTGCCGAGAATGTTCTGTGTGTTGCCTCAAATGACTTTGAGGAAAAAGCATCAAAGTTCAGTAACTTTAAAAGTGCGACCGATGGATCTGATGCTTATCGAGTTGCTCCAGATATTACTGCCCCAGGGAGCAGAATACTTTCAACCTATCCAATAATTTCCAAATTTGCAGATTATGAGGGAGTCGCTGTTCTCGATGGAACGAGCATGGCCACTCCCTACGTTTCAGGAATTGCCGCGATTTTGAAACTCACAGAAACTGCCGACTATCCTGTCAATCAGAAAACGTTAAAAATATATCTGCAAGAAGCATCATACAAAAGCGATGATTATACCACGATTTTTGGAGTGGGACGAGTTGATTTGAAGGCCTTGGTCGACAACCGCAAAAACAAATACATTAACAAGAATACAGGAGCGGCAGCGGCTGGTGCGCGAAATGCAGTCCTTTATACGCATTGAACCTAAATTCATTAAACGCAGAAATGCCGTGATGGTGGAGACCAGCACGGCATTTCTTTGAATCATCGAAAGCTTTTATTTGCGCAGTGAGCCGCCTGTGAGAAGCTCACGCAAAACGAGCGAGCCTTCTTTCACCATTTCAGTGCTGCAGCTGAAGGAGAACCGAATCGCGTCAGCGCATGTTTGACCGAATGCATCTCCGGGGGAACTGCCCATGCCCAGTTCCGCGAGCACTCCGGAAAGATCGTCGGCATCTTTCACACCCAAGCGGGTATAAATGGATTTCTCGAGCGTCGCCCAAACAAAGAAACTGCCCTCAGGCACAAATGGTTTGAGGCCGGGAATGCCAGTCACAGCTTCAATCATGATCTCGCGACGAGTTTGATACTGATTAAGCATGTGTGTGACGTAGGTTTGATCGCCTTGCAAAGCGGCAATTGCTGTCCACTGGGCGACGCTGTTCACGCCGTTGATGCTACATCGCATGATCTTATGCAGCCGTTCCATCAGGGTTTCGTCGGATGCAGTTAAGTAGCCCGTGCGCATTCCGCTCATCGCATGGCTCTTCGAAAAACTGAAAACAGAGACAATGCGGTGAAGGTACTCGGGTGCGAGCGAAGCAATGGATACGTGTTTCTGCGGCGGAAAAATCACATCTTCATAGGCTTCATCAGACACAATCCACAGGCCACGAGCTTTTGCCATGCGAATAATTTCGCGCAGTGTTGCGACAGGAAGAACCGCTCCTGTTGGATTGTGGGGAGTGTTTAGAAATATAGCTCGCGTTTTGTCGGTGATTCGTTTTTCAATTTCTGCGGGCAAATATTGAAATCCGCTCTCTTCTCGTAAAGGGACTGCAACGGGGACTCCGCGAGCAACTTTAATGTTCTCGACAACCTCAGTCCACATGGGATCAGGAACAATGACCTCATCGCCAGGCTGCAGTAAGCATTGAAATGCGCAAAAGAGCGCGTGCATTGCACCGTTTGTGACAAACACATTTTCCACCGATGGGAGGTCAATGCCATTTTTCTCAGCTAATTTAGTGCGCAACGCGTTGCGAAGTTCGGGTATTCCGGCGTTTGGGATGTAGTGTGTTTTGCCTTCGTCTGCAGCTTTTTTGAGTGCAGATGTCACATGCGGAGCCAGGCTAAAGTTTGGATCACCAGATTCAAAACGAAACACTTTTTTTCCGTTCGCCTGTGCTTTCAGAATGCGTTCACGGATTTGAACAATTTTGCCCAGGGAGAGCGAATCCAAGAGGTGGGTACCGTGCTGCATAGGAGGCCTCCGGCGAGTGAATTGTTGTGTTGCGACAGGTTTTCTCCAAAGGTTCATGGGCTGTCAATGGGGTGACTGTTGGTTCGCCCCGTGCATCCATTGTGTGGTGGACTGAATCGAGCTGCAACAAATTAGGGAGATGAACAGATGTTTGGCAAAGACGGCGTATTTGCTTCCATGCTGTGGGCAATGCTGGCAGTTGGGATGCATATGGCGGCCTGCACGCCCACCGCGACTCGAGTTGAGATTCCTGTTGCTCCAGTTGCTTCGCCTACATCAACCCAGGCACCATTGCAGGGAAGCGAGCTGGAGCGGGGTCCTCGATCGGAGGCCGAACCTGACATCCCCTTCGATGGTGGCAGGCCTGAAGTTCTTGTCGTACCGCCCTCTCCCCAAACCGAGGGATTGGAGAGTTCCGTGCGAAAAAAAGACATCTATGCCGAGCTCCTCGGACAAACGCTCTCCTGTGAGGAGAGCAAATAATGATAACCAAAATCCGTTCTTGTTCCTCGCTGAGTGCATTGATTTTTTCCACTGTGCTGTTGGCTTTTGGAGGATGCACAGAAAAATCGAAACTCAAGTCGATTAGTTCCGATGATTGGTTTCGCAATGGTGTAGATCGCTTTTATCTAGCGACGGTTCCGAGTTTGGTTTTGCATCAGGCCAGCCGAACAGTGAGGGTGGGCCAAGATGTGCTTGTGGGCGTTGGTTGTATCGGTGAAGCAAAGGAGCCTTCTGAACTGACTTCAGTGAATGAACAAAGTTGCAATACAAAGCGTGCAAAAATTCCACTCAATGAAAGAATTCGCCTTCAAGATTTTCCAATGGCAGCGAATCCTGCAAATCCGAAAGCAGGAGAGTGCGTTTTACTCATCGGCCCTGCTGATTTGGTGAAGCGTGTGCAGGAAAAACCCCAGGAATTTGTCAGCGGACCATATGCAACAGCTGCCTTGAGTGCTGCAACGGCAACCAATGCGTGCGGTTTGAGCTTGGCATTGGGGCAGGCGTTTTATTTGCAGAAGGCCGTAGTGAAGGGGGCAATCAATACTGACAAAGAGAGCATCGATTTCGCTCGCAAGTTGCTGAACTATTTTGGCGATAACAATTTGGTTCCGGCACTTTATGCGAACGAACATCCCGTTTACGCCCTGAAACCAAACGAGGCTCTTCAAGGCAAAGATCCCTCGCAGGTTGCATCCATTGAAAAGTTGATTGTTGGACAAGCTGTTCTTCCTTGCGCCACATTTAATAAGTCAATTTGGGAATTGCTGGGTGTTGCTAATTCCAAGGACACGAGAAAAGTCTTTTTTCAAGCACTGGCAGAAGCCGACAGGCGCACCGCTCAGCGTGTTCGACAAAGCCAGTTTTTTGCTGAATTCGCATCGGCATTGCAGCGCGGAGACCTGCGCACTGCAGCAGGTATCTACAATCCCATTTTTGCCTTCGAGTTCAATCGGAATGTAAATGCGAAAGCTTCCCAGGGGTGGGGGGGCTTTGGTTCACAAAAGTTTTTTGACGAGCTGCGAGAAATCAACAAAGAACTTTCGGCACTCTAGTTTTTTTTGATTCCAACAACCATTGTGCCGCGCACAACCCCTATGATCTCTGGGATCGCGGTCTCGCCAAGGTGCGCCTTAAGTTCGCCCCATTGGTCCACACCCTGTGCAGTAAGATCTCGCAAAAGCATATAGCCTTCGCCGCCTGGAGCGAGACACCAAATAATGGCTTTACATAACTCTGCAAATTCCGAGTCAATGAGATAATGACAACGGTTTTTAAAGGTTGATTTTCCAGGTATCCCGCTTGGGAGTCGAAAATACGGAGGATTGCATAGAATGAGCTCGTACTTTGATTGGAAATCATCGCGCAGCAGCAGTTGTGAGTAATTCATTAAGTGAAAATTAAATTTCTCTGATGCTCGCAAAGCCCGACTCAAATTCTCTTCAAAATGCTCTTTATACTCAGGTTGTATTTCGACGAAATCAACTTCCACGACTTCTTTACACCAATGCGCAATCTCGAATCCCATAACGCCGCAGCCTGCGCAGATATCCATGACGCGCAAAGGCTTTTTTTGTTTTCGTTGGTTGAGAGCCATTCCCAGTTTCCAACAAAGCTCGATGGAATCCAATGAGTAACGATGCTCCTTCGGTTGTGAGTAGTGGTAAGTGAAAGGCTTGTTTTTCCAGTCCATAGTTTGTTGCCAAATGGGATGATGAAGTGAGCTCATGCTTGGTCTTTCACGGGCTAAAATTTTCGATGTCCTGTTTGTTAAATTTAAAAGCTCATTCGAGCATGATAGACAAATTCAAATTCAATCCGCCTTGAGGCGTTGGGATTAATGCAAGTTTAAAATTTTTGGCTGGTGATGCAGGAGTTGTGTTGGCGCGGCGTCGTGAGGAACCATTGTCTAGGTTTAAAAATGAATCGATGACGCCTATGCCATAGATCACTCCTGTGCCGATGAAACAATACATTGCAATGTTTCCTGTTTCTTTGATGTATTTCGCACGACTCGCTTCGGCTGCGGTAATTTCGGCTTTCTCTGCTTTGTTAGTGACTTCCGTGTCTCTGTCTATGACAAACTGTTTTTCGGCATCGGGAATCTGCTTGAATCGGATGTAAAGCCCGTAACCTAACGCGCCTCCCTCCGCAGCGAGGAAAAGGAAGCCTTTGACTGATTCACCATTTTGAAATTGGCCCACTCCGAAAGGAAGAAGAGCCAATCCGCTGCTTCGACCCGTTCTCCTGCGTGTCCCGCCCGTATTGGCGCTATTGCTTCTTCTGTGTCCACGCGGCGCAACCCCATCGGCAGCTTCATATTCCTCTTCGTATGGATTCGGCGCGCCGTATTCATCGGGCGGTGGCGCGGGATAGGAAGGGGCCGCATAAGGATCGGCCGGAGGGTACCCGTAGGCCGGAGGCGGAGCGTAGGACGGTTGTTGGTAGGGAGAACCATACCCGGGCTGTGGATACTGTGGCGCACCATATCCTGGTTGAGGTGGGTAGGGATATTGTTGCTGTGGGTAGCTGGGCTGTTGTTGATAACTGGGCTGTTGTTGATAACTGGGCTGTTGTTGATAACTGGGTTGTTGCTGATAACTGGGCTGTTGTTGATAACTGGGCTGTTGTTGATAACTGGGTGGATATGCTGGCGCAGGAACTGGCTGAGGTTGCGAAGGTTCCTGAAAGAATTGATCGGCTAGGCTTTTTTTAGATCTTTTTTGCTGACCAGATTTCTTTTCCTGCGGCAATTCTTGATTAAAATTTATGGCCCGCTTTGGTTTCTTGCTCACAAAGTCATCCGCGTCAGCGATTTCGTCTTTCGATTTGCTTGGTTTCTTCTTGCTTGCAACGGCCAATGCATCAGACTTTTTTCGAGCTGCGGCGCGCGCCGCCTCACCAGTTTTAGCTAGAGTTACTTTTATTTTTGTTGTTTTACCTTTTTCAACTTTAATTTTCTTTTCAATGCTGTCGTAACCTTCGGCACTGATAGTCAATGTATGCAAACCTGGCTCCATCGAGATCCGTTGTTCGGCCGACCCAATAAAAATTTCGTCGGAGAAAAGAGTGGTGCGGGGAGCATTTGAAATCACCTCGATGGCAGAAATTGCTGGTGGTTTGTTCGACTGAGGTGATTGAACAGTTGGGACCCTTGGAGTTTCAGGCGGAGGCGTTGCAGCAGTTCTTGGTGTTCTAGCCTCGATTTTGTTTTCTCGAATGTTGTCTTTGACTGGTTTTGCGCTCGTTTGAATCATCTTCTGCTTAGCCTTTTCTTTTGTTGCCGAGCGGTTCTTTTTGAGTGTTGCAAAATAGGGTTCAATAGCCGGATCAAGGATATAACGCTTATCGAGAGTTGCGGATGGATTGATGTTTAGCAGCTGTTTGAAAGCCTTCTCAGCCTTGGTTTGATCACCAAGCATAAATTGAGTGATTCCGTATAATTCGAGAGAGTCGGTGAACTCTTTGCCTTTGATGCGTGAAGATGGGTAAAGTTGGGGCTCGAGAATTTTCACAGCACCAGGAAGGTCTCCTTGAATAAATGATTTTCGCGCAGTCACAATAACGGATGCAGATGCTTCCGAGCCTGTGCCCAGTGTCAGCAGAAAAATGGCAATAAACAAAATTCGCATGATCACAGATGTGCCTGTGTTGCGATATTTTGAACTATTTTTCCCGCTCACACTCAAATCAATTGTCCTTTTTTGTGTTAAGATCCGCAGGTGCAAGATTAATTGTGGGTAGCTCTATTGTTTTTCCGCCCTCGATACGAAAACGTCTCGTGAACTCTTGGTAGTTTTTTCCATTCGATTCTTGCGGAGGAATGCGCAAGAGCACATTGCCCGAAGGAACAATAAATGTGCGCGAGAGTCCTGCTCTTGAGCTCAGCCCCTCGAAAACACCGTTGATGTAAACTGTCATTTCTCCCGGCTCGGTTCTGACGACGATTTGGGTCGAGGCCAGCGGTTGTGGTGATGTGTTCTTTGCTATGCTGATTTTACTTTTCTTAGCAGAGGAATTCACAGAAGGCTGAGGTCTTGTTGCCCGAGATTGTTTTCGCTGCGTCTGATTCTCAGGCTTGCGTTTTTTGACTAACGTTTCGAAGTGGGGCGGAGTTGGCTTCGGCACCGATCTTGGCGAAACGGTTGGTTCTGTTGTTGGTTGAGGCGCTTCCTTTACCGCTAACCTAGAATTTTCGCTCCAATCCGGCTCTTTTTTGTTTGCTTCAGATGTTGAAGGTGTCATCTCAGAATGTGGTTCTCTGATCGAAGTCACCCAATCCTGCAGTCGTTCGCGGTCTTTAATGACAAATGAAATCACCAACGCAGTTGCTGCGAGTATGAGAAGTGGAAATGTCCAGAAGCTGCTTCGCTTCGATGAGTCGTTCTGAGGAATGCGCTTAGGAGCCGAGCCTGCATTCGGTTGTCTGCGTGTTGAATCCTGTTTGCCGCTGTTGTTCTGAAGGGGCTGGATTGGCTGTTGCAAAGGCGTTCTTTGGACGTCGAGTTCGACCTCTGCAATGGACGTCTCTGGCAGCTTGGCTGCATTCTCTGTGAACAGAGGAGAACGCCGAATCGTCGACGAGAAAAGCGTAGGATTTTCGAAACCGTCCGCAATGGATTGACGCGATGGAATGACTTCCTGACTGCTGAGAAAACGCAGCAGCTCTCCTACTATTTGATCTGCCGATTGTGCTCGCTGTGCAGGGTCAGCACGCAAACATTTTCGAACTATCAAATCAAGTTCAAATGGCACTGATGGACGAATTTGGTTGAGTGGTGGAACTGCAGCTTGGCTAATTTTTATCGCCAAATCGGTAGGGTTCGAGGATCGGAAGGGAAGTTGACCAGTGAGAATTTCGAAGAGAATAACACCAAAAGAGAAAATATCACTGCGCGCATCTACCTTTCCACTTTGAACCTGTTCCGGTGAGGCATACGTCAGCGAACCTATAAATTGACCAACCTGGGTCATGGAGGAGTCGAAGGGACGAGCAACTCCAAAGTCAGTGAGTTTCACATCGCCATTGCTATGAACTAAAACGTTGTCTGGTTTGAGGTCGCGATGAATCACTGAATGTTTATGGGCCGCTTCCATTCCTTTTGCAATTTCAAATGCGACAAGAGCCGCCAAAACGGGATGTAAACATGGCTGGGAGTGGTTCATGTATTGGCGCAAGGCAATGGTTAAACTGCGTCCATCTATAAACTCGCTGACAATAAATAATTGTCCTTGGGCATCAACGCCAAAGTCATAAATGCGAACAACATTTGGATGATCGATGCGAGCCGCGAGCTTCGCCTCTTGCTCGAAGCGCAGCCGGAGCTCAGCGTTGCTGCTCAGATGTTCGTGAAGAATTTTGAGCGCAACAATGCGCTGCAACCGCAAGTCGTAGGCTTTATAGACAGTGGCCATAGCCCCTGAACCCACGCGAGCTTCAATGCGATAGCGCTCATCTTTATTGAATGCCTCTAGCGTCAACCTCCAACTCCTTCGGGGCGTGCAAGGCCCCAATAACAATCGGAAGAAATTCCGAGAACTCAAGTTTCTAGTTGGGAGAACGAAAAAGTAGAGAATTTGCCATCTCGGGGGCGGGTATGCGTGGAAAATGCCTTCTTTTCATAATGATCCTAGTTTTTTCGGTTGGGCAAGTGTCTTGTTGGCCGAGCAAAAAGAACTCCGAAGAGTCTGAACTTGATGCCATCACAGCGGCAAGTAATCGGCTTTTCGGGAAAAATGTGCGAGGCTACATGTGGGCGCTCACAACCGATAGCCCCGCTTTATTCGCTCAGGCACCAGGCGTGCTGAATTCGACTTCGGCCCCTCAAGTGGTTGTTTTTGACCCCTTTGCCGACAATGTATCTGGAGTCGCCGCTTCCCCGCCTCAAGCAGCAAACGCATCAAAGACGACCCCACTGCCCACTTTGTCAGGCTCACGTGAACCTGCGTCATTGAGTGGAAGCAAGAATTCATTTAAATCGGAGTACTTTCAATGCTGGTATTATGCTGAAACTGCGGTCTACGAAAAATTAGAGGGTGAAGCTCTTAAGACGTTGTTTTTGAATAAAGCAAAAACAACGCGAATTAATAATAATTTTATTGATGTGAGGCATTTGTATGAGGATCTTGAGCGCTCAGAGGCACTCAAAAATCTTGAATTATTTGCCCTGTCGGCTCTTCCTGCAACTTGTTTTCTTTTTAACAGCATAGGTCCGCTACAGGGTAAAGCTCGGGGTGCGCTTTCGAGTGCATTTTGTTCTCTGTCATTGGCCAGCCTGGCTACCACGCGCAGGCCAAGCGGTGATGGCTGGGGAAGCGACAGGGCACGTCAGCATATTCAAAATCAATTGAGAACAAGAGTGAATGAACTTGACGAAGTGAACTGGGATGTTCTTTTCCATCTGAAAAATAAAGTGGCCGAGTTCAACTCGGCCAGCAAATTCTCTGAAACAACTCAGGTGCAATGTCCGACAAATGAGACGTGGGTTGCCGAGCTTATGGGCCCGCCCACACGATAGCAGGATTCAGCCCTTGCTTCCGCCTGAAGCAGCATCACCTGCAGCGGCTTGCTGAACAGACTTCTTGATTTCTGCTTGCAGGTCTTTTTTGGCGTATTTTTTAATTTCTTCCATGATGAAATGCTTAGTTTGGTATTGAGCATCCTTCACAATAACCTGTTTGCCCGTTCTGTTCTTCAGATTAAATACGAGCGGCGCCTTGAGATTTGCGCTCATTTTCTTTGGATCGGAAGGAATGGTGACAATAACCGAAATGACAGCATCATCAGCAGACTGCAGCTTTAAGACCGATATTTCATCTTCCGTCACCTCAACAGTGTAGTCGGGGCGGAAGGTTAGAGGGCTGATGACCACAAATGCCATCGTGCCATCATCGAGTGATTGCAGCCATTTGAAAGGAGAATCAGCATCATGGTCGAGCAGTACGTAACGCACAAGCTCGGGAAACCCAACAAGGCCCTCGGGCAAGGTGATGACGTCGGCATTATCGACTTCGATTTCGCCAAAACGAGATGTCTGTACTTTCAAGAGACCTCCCAAAAGCCAATGCGTCTTCCGAATCTCACCAGAATACATGAATCCAGATTCTGGCGACAAATATCTCTGTTTGGTACAGAAACCCGTCGAAGACTGACGTTACCATCACTTGACTTGAATTTTCACTTCTTAGAATAAATGACAAAATCAAGTTTCGCAACATCCCGGTGCATAGTTGTTGTCTGTCAAAGATTTGTTGGTAATTTCAGGGACCAAGCCAAACTCAACCAGTAGAAATTGCATTTTGGCGTTTCAGTTTGCTGCCAAATGGCGCAATGGAGGTTCGTACCACCCTCCGATTGCCTTTCTATGAGGCTATTTATTTTAAGATGGAATTCGTGATTTCTCAGTTGGGCCAATGAAACACGGGCTCCCGCGTTCAAAAAGAGCCCTTCTGAACCAGGAGTCACCTCAAGCGGCAAGCGCTGGGCTGGGATGGATCCTCCAGGCGACCGGAATGATATAGCACCAAGCAGACCTGTGAATGTGTTTCCTGATTGCAAGAATTGGCTTTCCAATGAGCTTGACAGGCTCCAAGCAGGACTCGAGCTGGAACCGATTGTGTTTGAAACTCTTTCAAAAACGAGAGTCGCTGCGCCGTCAGTGAAAGGAGAAAATCGAACTTCAGCATTTGCTTGAAAGAGTCTCCAGCGTCTCTCAGCTGAATTCCTGATTTCGGCCAATGCATTTGGGCGATGAGATGTAATCTGGCCCAAGATGCCTTCGCTGTCAGAATACCATTCGAGTGCCGCAAAAGTTTTCAGATCGAAACTAGGAAATTTCCATTGAAGTTGAAAACGCGGCCGAGTGCGTTGCAACTTCCTTCGCAATGGGCCGTCATTTGGCGCTGCTAACAGGCTAGCCCATCCATGTTCAAGCTGAAAAGAATATTGTTTTGTAGTTGGAGAAAGTTTTTGTTCGAGTGGATGCAGCGTCACGGTGATTCCAGAAAAGATTGACCTTGCAGCTCCAGCGAAGAGTAGTGCGTTTTCCTCGGGAAGTCCGATAGCCACTTCAATGCTTCTCATTTTGCCATAGCTCACAAGCAAATGGTCGAGTGTTGGGAGGTCAGAGTCTGCTCTGAATTGAACAGGGACAAGACTTTTTTGGGTCCCGGAAAACGACCAAGCCGACTGTGATTGCAGGTTCTCCGAAAACTGCAGAACATCGCGGAAGATTCCGCTAATCCCGTGAAAAATTTTTTTTGATGAGCCCCATCCCGCGTTGTTGGAGATGAATAGTTCTCCGGCCCAGTCGGGTCGATTAAGACGATCGAGATACTCACGCTTCAAGATGTTGAGCTGCGCATTTCTCTCTGAAAGGAGGGGTTGCGAGGCGGCGTCGGAGGTTTGAGAAAGTATCTCGCCTAGCTCTCTGTCGCGTTGTGTTTGTAGGGGGCGGGGGGCAGGTTTTGCCCACCCGGAAGTCAGAATCATCACAAATGTGGAGAGGGCGGCAAGCAATGCCTGTTGTTTCCGGGCATAGAAATTCCGATTCCACCTCAGCCTCTGGGAGGGACTCAGCATGATTGATGTAAAATCTCCGGACGAATTAACTAAAGAAAGTACGGAACTTTCGCGCGCGCTCGAAGAGCTTCGTTCTTGGAGCTTAGAACGGAGGAAGATGCTGTTTGATCTGGAGGAATTCATTCAGCAGGCTCTCCAATCGGGGAAAATGACTGCAAGGCCAAAGCATGAGCTTACTCGACGAGATTTGAGCGAGCGTATGATAGCCACCATTGGACTCGATTGCAGCCTAATAAAACGGAGCATTCTCATGATGCATGTCCGCGAGCGTCAGATACGCAGGCGATTGTCTGAGATTGCGGAACAAACTCAAGAAGAAGAAAAGAGTGCATGAATTATGAATTCAGAGTTTCGCTGCGATGAGTATCTACAACGGCGAGACTCGCTGCCAAAACATCCTTCAAAATCACCCTCGGTACACCAAGTCCACGCAATGCTGAAGACACAACATTTGCAATTGATTCTTTGAGCGCAAGTACCTTTTGGGCGTTGCGCTCAACATAAACCGGCTGATGTGCATCTATAAGAACGATGGCGTCAGAGCCAAGTTCCATTTTAAGATAATCAACACTCGGCTGAACGTTCTCAATGTAAAATTGAAAACGACTCAAAAGTGAAGCTTCATCGTCGTCGGCACGACCGCGGTGCTTCGCTCGTTGGATCATCTCCTGGCGCGAAATGCTCAAATGCAGAACTTTGATAACCGGAATATTTAGTCGTTCAAGAAATTCAAGAAGATGTTTCGCTGCCGAAACGGTGCGCGGATATCCATCAAGAATAAAAGCTCGATTTCGCAATCCTGGAGCGTGTTCAATATGAGCTGCAATAAAGTTTTGAGTCCAGCGGTTAGGGACAAGCAACCCATTCATTGTGCAGAACTCAAGCCATTCTAATTGGCTTGTAAAGGTGTCCATTCCAACGCGATGGAAATATATCTCCAGCTGCGGGAGGTAGTTTTTGACTTTTCGAGAGAGGTCTTCAGTTGTGTCAACGCATTGAAAAATGTTCGAAGCAGCACTGATTTGATAGCGTTCGGCGAGCAACTCTGCATATGAGGTGTCTGATTTAGCGTTTTGAAATGAGCTGCGAAGAATCTCACCCATCGACAGGTGATCGCTTGGTGCAATAGACATGACTCTGCAAAGTGCAGCGGCCACTTCTCCTTTTCCGCAACTTGAAGGACCTGTAAGAATAACTACGCCTGGATGACGCATCGAGATTTTGTCGACTCGGATACAAGAATTCAGCTCGTTGGAAGTGAACATCCTTGACTCACACCTTTGTACCGGACCGAGAGTGGCAGCTGACTGGCACTCATCGTTTCCTGTTTACTTGAGAAGTTCGATTCCAGAAGTTTTTACTTTTTCGAGCGCTTGGGCAACCAGGCGGACCTCATTTTCTTCGAGCACTGTGAGAGGAGAGCGGAGGACATTCCGGATAACACCTAAGGAGTTCAGAGCCCACTTGAGAGGTATGGGGTTAGGGGCGCAGAAAAGCTGCGCATTGACAGGATAGGAGTCGAGATGAAGGCGGGTGAGAGTGGCCAAGTCGCCCGTGTTAGCAGCCTTCCAAATTCCAATCATCGCGCCAGGAATGATGTGGGTGGTCACGCTTATGACCCCAGTTGCCCCACAGAGCAATGCCGGTGCAAAGGTAGGATCGTCACCGCTCAAGATCGCCACCCTTGGCAAAAGGCCTGCTTCTTTGAGGGCTAGGCTCATTTCGCTCACAATTCTGACATCGCCCGCAGCTTCTTTGATGGCGACCACGTTATCGGCTTCTTTTGCGATTGCGACGAGTGTTTTGCTTTGCATAGTGCATCCGGTGCGTCCCGGTACGTTATAAAGACAGACTGGGGTGTTAGGCACAGCTCGAGCAACGGCAAGAAAGTGTTCTTTGAGGCCGGTTTGTGTGGGTTTGTTGTAGTAGGGGGTCACAACCATGATGCCTGCAGGGGTTTGGTTGTGCGCTTTGAAGCTGGCGAAGTGCTTTGAGTTTTCTAGGGTTTCCGCAGTAGAGTTGGAGCCGGTGCCAACGTATATTTTGAAACTTTCGCTTTGATAACTGAGAGCCGTGGCAACCAGGAGCTCTTTTTCGCTTTTGTCGAGCGTTGGGCTTTCTCCTGTGGTGCCACAAACCACAACCCCGTGCAGACCGCTGTCTTTCTGAAGTTGAAGGAGTCGGTGCAGAGCGGGGATATCAATCGAAAGGTCGGTGTTGAAGGGAGTTGCCAGCGCCGTGAGAACCCCTGTAAATGGTATGGTTGTCATAACGTTCCTTTCGGGTAGCAATGAATGAGATCACCATTCTTTAATGCAATTGAGCTGAAAATGCATCCGTATTTTATCGGAGATGCATTTGAGCATTTCACTCAGCGGGTGTTGCCCGCACTTTTGCCCAATCTCTCGCCAGAAAAAGGCGATTCAGCCGAACTGCGTCATTTAATGCTTAAAAAGAAATCAACGCTTCGTTCGACACTCCCAGCACACCTGACGACGTCCTCCGTGGTTCTGGCTCCCGATGAGCGTCAGGTTCTCCTCCTTCTTCATAAAAAGATTGGAGAGTGGGTTTATCCGGGCGGGCATGCAGATGGTGATTGGCATTTGTTGCGATCGGCATTGAGAGAATGTTTCGAGGAAACTGGATTAGAGAAAGTTGAGGTTCTTCCTCCTCGGCAAATTCCCGATTCAAAAGTGGCCATACATTGTCCTCACTTGTTTCAACGGTTTGCTATCAAGCCGAATAGTCGCGACCCAGAGCACGTCCATTTTGATTCAGTCTTTGTTTTCAGGGCACTTTCAAAGAAAGCAAACTTCGATCCGGCGGAGAGCAATAACCTGTGTTGGGTTGATTTAGAGCTATTAAAAGAACACTCGTTGCGGCGGGATGGAAATGTTGTTGATGGGATTGATGCATTAACCGCTCGTATTTGCCTTTTCACAATGCAAAGCGCCCTCGGGTCGTTGTAACCACAAGGGCGCTGTTGTTGACCTCGAGAGAGGCCTGGATTAGGTTTTAAGGCGAGGGCCTGTAGCTAAATGGTTACGGCAGCGTGCTCATAACACGATGATTTGGGGGTTCAAGTCCCTCCAGGCCCACCACCTCGCATTCACTTGGCCATTGGAGCATTGTCTTTCGCACTCGCAGAGCTGTCAGTTGCTGGCTTAATTGAGCCAGGGAATGACTGTGTCAAGATGTCGATGAGAACCGCTGGGTTGTTAGGTGTCACTATCCGGCGGCCACTTGCGATGTAGCTTGGAGTTTTGTCCGCACCCGATGCCTTTAGATTCTTAACGACTGTTTTCAGTTCATCCATTCCATCGCCACTTGTCATGCACTTCTCGAAGGATTTAGCGTCGAGCCCTGCTTCGGTTGCAAGAGTCACTGCTTGCTTGCGCACTTCGTCGACTCCGGCATTTTTTTGAAGGAGATAGTAGGGAGTGTTGTATGCGCGTTCAGAGTACTTCCAGAAAGCATCATTGCTTTGGCGTTTCGCGCAATATGCACCAGCAGCCAACTGAGCAACAGGGGCATTCACGTCTTCGGTTGTAATGACCTGCGTATAGCGAATTGTGTCGCGATGTTTGTCAAGGAAGTTCTCGAGGTCGCTCTTAAAATACCGGCATGATGCGCAGAAGAAATCGCCAACAGCCACAAGTGTTTCATTGGCATTAGTATCGCCACGTGTGGGGAATTTAGCGAAGTCCATTGCAACGCGAGGGCCGCAGGGACTTGGGAGAAGAAGTTGGTAGGCCTTCTTGTCGCGAAGTTGTGCCATCGTTTTGCGAATACCATCCTGATTGCGTTGGGTTTCGAGGTGAATACGCAGGTTCTTCGAAATTGACTCGAAAGTCATGTTTGGAGGAAAGCTTTTCTTATTGGTTTCGTAAAATTTGCGGACGTCGTCTTCGCTGACTTTTTTGTCAGCAAGCAGTTCACCGAGGTCAGGAACCTTGGATGGGTTAATCATTCCGCCTTTCTCTTTTGCAAGTGCAAAGCGGGTTGCATAGGCTTCAAGAAGCTCACGAGCGCGGAGATAATTTTGTGATGTGAGCTCATAGAGTTCTGCGCGGACATTTTCTGGGAGTTCAGCCCCTGCTACAGACTGATTGCCAACAGCGATCACTGGACCTTCGAGGCTTGCATGCAGATTGGTGTCGCAGCCAGCAGGAGCTTCAGCTTTCGTTGTGCCAACACCACCTGCCAATGGGCTGCGCGCAATTCCGTAGCCAACAAGACATCCAACAACGACACCGCCGACGCCCAATAATGCATTCTTATTCATTTGTCCTACCTCACTTTATGAATCAAAGTCCCCAGGGATATTATGCATATTTCCAAAATCAGTGTGGAGGATTACTGATTTAAAGTAACGAGGCGAGTCAAAAAGTCGTCATAGTTGGATCATAAGTGAAAAAAAGAGAGCCCAAAGGGCTCTCAGTAAAATCAACCTTTAATCCAATCCTTAATCGAGGTCAGAGTAGCTCTCTTTGCCGGGGTGGCCAATGTACTCGACCGAATCGAATTCAGGAGATTCGCTTCCCAAACCATCAAAGATTGTAAATGCAGGATTGCGCTTTACACGCCCAGGTTCAACCTTCACATTGCTTGCTGCGGCTCGCTTCTTGAGCTTCTCCACAAGGGTCGTCCGATTCATTGAGAGCAGCTGAGCAGCTCGATTCTTGTTGTGATTTGTGCGACGAAGAGCCTCGGCAATCAAACGGTTTTCGAACTCTTCAACAACGCGATAAAAATCGATGCCGCTCCCAAGATCGATATCCTTTTTGATGAACTGCTCGATTTCTGTCCCTTCGTCGAATTGCGATTGCATTCCCGAACCGAAATTCCCAGGATTATTATACATGGGGTTGTATGCAGAAGGATTTCTGTTCTGCCCCATGTAGTTCATCGTTGGGTTTACTGACATGCTCTGCTGATTTGGCACGCGGTAGTTATTTGGAGCGTGCTGCATCATGTTCTGATTTGTCGGTCGCTGTTGAACGGAATGAGACACACCCTGATGCTGCGGCTTTTGAGGGGGTGGCATCTGCATGCGATCAAAGAACGTATCGATGTTATCAGTGACGAGATTGCGCAGCCGAGGAGGTAGATCATTAACCTCAATACTGCCAGAGTTTTTCAGCACAACTATGCGATCGATGAGATTCTCAAGCTCGCGTAGGTTATGAGGCCACGTGTGCTGGAGAAGCGCGCTCATCGCGTCTGGCGCCAAGCCAAAGATGGTTTTGCTCTTGGCCTGGTTAAATTTTTGTATGTAGTGCTCAACCAAGGGCGCGATATCTTCACGACGCTCGCGCAGTGGTGGAATGTACACGGCACAGCCGGCCAATCGGTAGTAAAGATCTTCACGGAATGAACGCTCTCGAACCGCGAGGTCAATGTTCATGCTCGTGGAGCAAATAATTCTGACGTTTGCAGTTCGAGATGACTGTGAGCCAACAGGAGTGAAAGTCCCCTCTGTTAGAACACGCATTAAAGCCATTTGCAGCCTGGCAGAAAGTTTTGAAACTTCCTCGATGAAAATGGTCCCGCCATCTGCAATCAGAAAGCGACCCTCGCGGGGCTGGTTTGCACCCGGAAAAGCGCCTTTCTCATGACCGAAAAGCTCTGCCTCAAGCAGGTCATCGGCAATGGTGCCACATTTCACTGGCACGAAGGGTCCCGACGCTCGGGATGACTTCTCATGTATGGCGCGCGCCACCATTTCCTTTCCTGTTCCAGCTTCGCCGGTAATCAGTACAGGCGCCTCTGCCTCAGCCACCTTAATAATAAGATGTTGAACATGGCGAATGACAGTGCTTGAGCCTAATAGTGCGGACACTATGCTCACGAGAATCTCCTCATCCCCGCTCCCTGCGGACTTAAAGGTTCAAGATCCACAAATGCCCGCAACTCATCCTTGAACTGCGGATCACCCGTATGATTTTAAATTGTGTTGGTTGCTTGGTTAGTATGACAGGAGGTTGGCCGGATGACAAGTTCGCTCATCCGAGTTGTGGTTAACTTTTTGTGATTAGAAAAAAACTACTTCGCCTTTTGATAAATCTGGGTCGTCATTGTTTTGCGAACTAATCAGGGGAGTAGCCCGTGTTGACGCGGGGTTGTCTGGTGTTGTGGCACCAGTTTGCATCGCTGTCAGAGATGTGACGCTCGGGGAGATTTCGGTCATGTTTTTGATTGCTGAGCTGCTCACTGAAAGAGTTGGCAAGGTGATTTCTCTTCGTCCAACTCGAACCATGAGTTCCTCAACGTTGGTTTTGATTCTCTCAAGAGGCTGTAAAGCATGCTCGATTTGCTGCTTGGTAATGTCTTGAAACTGAAGGCTGAGGACAATTTGATCTATACTCTTCGCAACACTTTCTGAGCTTGTGACTGCATTTGCGATCAGTTTTGTAAACACTTCTGTGCTCTCCTCTGCTGTCTGGACCAGTTCGCCCACCGCTTGATCGACATGAGATTTTTTCTCTGTGTTTTTCTTGATGATTTCGAGAAGATTTTTGCTCATGTCGCGAATGCTCGAATTCACCTTGCTGACGATCTTTATGATGCTGTTAGAGGCGACGCTGGTGCGGTCTGATAGCTTGCGAACCTCTTCTGCAACAACCGAGAATCCCCGACCGTGCTCTCCGGCACGTGCGGCTTCAATTGCCGCATTGAGGGCAAGCAGGTTGGTTTGGTCGGAGATGTATTGGATCTCATCGCTAATCTTGTTGATTTCCGCAGTGCTCACCAGAATCTGCTCAATAGAGCGCGAAGATATCGCATTGAGCTGTGAATTTTCTTCCAGCATTAAAATCATTTCGCGAAGCAAGCCAAGACTCTTTTGAATCACTTCGCTCAGGCTTGTTCCTGATGAGGACGAACGTCCCCCTGTGAACTGGGATGAGATTTGGTGAGATTCAACTAGATGCTCTTGAGCCTTTTCGTAGATGTATCTGACCTTGTCGCCAATTTCGATTGCACTAGATTCTGTTTGTTTGTTTACTTTCAACAACTGATGAGTGATTGCCGGAACAAGTGCAACCATCTCTTGAAGCAATCGCTGTTGTTCAACAACACTTTGCTCTTGCAAATTGACTTCACCTTGAATTCTTGCAAACCGTCCTGAAATTTCTTGGAGTCGAGTTGATGCGCTCTGCGCTCGGCTTTCAAGTGTGTGGTTGAGGCTATCGAACTCCTTCTTTTGTCCCTGAAGGCGTTTTGAAAGGCTTTCGGCTTCTTGTTTCCAAAAATCGACCGATTTGTTGAGAGACTGGATGCGCGCATCATATTCATGTTGAGCAGGCTGAGACAGTTGCCTTTGGTTGCTCTCATCGGCGGTGCGTTGTTGTAGTTGATTTGCAGAATAGGCCTTGGCAGAAATACGCGCTGCACTGGCTTCCGCTTGCAGCTGGACAATCTGTTGCTGGAACTGGCCGACCTGCTGTTGCAGGGAATTGGCATTTTGAATCGCCAAATCACACTTCTGACTGAGAAGCGACTTTTCCTCGTCCCAATTTCTTCTTGCCAAATCGGCTTTTTCTGTCCACGTAATTTTTTCTTCGTCAAAAGACTTTCTCGTTTGCTCTGACTTATCAGCCGAACTTGCTTTTTCTTCTTCCCATGATCTTCGCGCATTTTCGAAATCAACGCTCAACTGCTCATAGTCGCGTCGCGCGTAGTCTGCAGCTTGTTGTACGTCACGAGCGGCAGCCTCGCGACTTCTATCAATTTCCCGCGAATAAACTTCCTTCATTCGCTCGACGTCGGCCTTGGTTTGTTCGCGTAAACGCTCTAGCTCGCGTTGTGCCGTTTCTCGGTTGAATTCTGCCTCACGTAGAGCGGATTCAAAGGCGAGTTGCGCATCGTTGAGGATACCGGCTTTCATTTCCTCAGCGTCCCGGCGTCCGCGTTGGTACGCGTCCTGCAGTTCTTTCTGTGTTCTAGATTTTGCCTGCTCGGACGCAAAGTCCGCATCTTTGCGAGTTTGTTCCATCGTTGCAATGGCTGCTGCAATTCGTTCATCGGCGGATGCTCGTATTACATCAAGCTCTGTGGCATGTCGGAGAGTGATGGCCTCGAGTTGATCGCGAACAGGTTGGCATGCTTCAATTATGGATTGGTCGCGGTTGTCGCGCGTTTCCTGAAGCTCAGCAAGTGCAGCATCTCGTATCTGGTGAGAGAGCCTTAGATCATCTTCACATTGGAGCCGAACTTCGGAGATCTCTCGTTCAGCAGAGTCTCTTGCTTCTTTGATCTGATTTTGAGCGCTTTCGCGAATTTCGTGGAGATGAAGTGCGGCAACAGTTCCTTTCGAATTGGCCTGGGCCAAGTCGGATTCAAGTTTTTGATTCTCTGAGCGAGAGGTAATTAGGTCGCGCTCCAATCGATTGAGATCGCCACGCAAACGCTCTTGTTCTTCTTTGTACCTTGCCAATTCATTATCAGCTGGCGCATTTGCCGTGCGGAGGTCTCGAAGTTCGTTTTCGAGTTCAGCCATGCGTCGTTTGTATCTCGTCTCAATTTCTGAGACGACTTCCGCTCGCAGCGAGGCTGCTGCACTCTCCGCTAGTCTGTCCAACTCCACCGTTGCGCTCTGTGCTATTTGGTTGCTTCGCTTCCAGAACCAGCCGGCCAACATAGCAAGAGCTGACATGTTGACCAAAAGAGCGAGCCTGTAGTCGGAGAATACGAATGTTCCGACCACCACGAAAATCGCGAGGGCTGCAACAATCAAAATAACTGAAAGCGGACGAATACGAAGTTCTTCCATAACAATATCCTCTGCGCCCTCTCGTGAAAGAGGATGTCCTACTCAACGGATTCCATATCGTCCCAGTTTTTTCGCCACGAGACGGTGCATTCTGGCACCACGTCAACCCGATGACGCGTGGTTTGCTGCATTTTTGTCCGCGTCAGGAAGGCGATGAATTCTGTCGTACCAATTTCAGGGATATGGCATCATAAGGTTACAAAATGACTCTGAGTCATGGGAGTTTTGTGGAACAGAGGATAAACAGTTGGCTTAAAAATCTGACAAGCGTTGTTCGGCAGAGATTTGATCTCTCGCAAGCAACGGTTCCTCCATTTGCAATGATAGCCAAGTGGAGTGGTGCAGCCTTGGGAGCACTGGTGCTCTCGGCGGGAGCAAACGTATTTATCACAAAATATATTCTTTTCCCGCAACTAAAACACATAAAACAAGCCAAAGATGCGTTTTCTGGCCCAGCATTGGTGTTTGTAGTTGAACGCCCCAAAAGTGATGATTTTAATGAAATTCTGAAGCGCAATCTGTTCAATTCGGAGCAAAAGGAAGAGTTAGTAAAAGATTCTAATCTTCAAGCGGTTTGCAGTGCAGTGAAATCTGACCTGCCCTTGAAGTTCACTGGTGTGATCTTTGGAGGCTCGAAAGACACAAGTCTTGTGCTTCTTGAGTCGTCGGCAACCAAGCAAGCAGACACGTTTCTTTTGAATGATTTTGTTCCCGGCGAAGCTAAGATTGTCGACATTCAAAGAGATAAAGTTGTTTTTGTTCGAGGAAGCAGTGGCTGCCCCGAGTTTCTTGAATTGCAACAGCCCGAGGTCGCCAAAAAACGAGTCCCGAATCTAGCCCGCTCGCGTTCCAGTGCGTCACAGGCCGCGGGCGGTGCTGCCTATGATTTTACGGAATCCGGATTCGCGCGTGGACGTGATGGAAATATCGTTGCCGATAGACGATGGGTAGACAAGGCACTAACCTCCGACTTTGCTAAAACATTGCAGGATGCTAAGGCGAGTCCGAACCTTGTTAATGGTGAAGTTAAAGGGTTTCTCCTAACACGAATACGGCCTGACAGTGTCTATGAAAAAATGGGTTTTCAAGACGGCGATGTCGTTGAGCAGATCAATGGTATTGATTTGAACGATGCGGCACGTGCGATACAAACTTTGAATGCACTCAAGAACGAAAATGCCATTGAGCTCATGGTGAAGCGCAATGGTGTTGCCGTGCCACTCAAAATTCAGGTAAAGTGAAATGAGCGGTCGCTGGTTCGATCCAAAAAAGAAGACAAGCATGAGGCAGCGGCTGACGAGCTTCTTCGCTCGGTTTTCTGCCCAATCAGGAACTCCTCGTCGCAACAACTCATCGATGCTTCGATTAATGGAATCCGGAGCTTTCTACCAAATTAAAATCAAGATTCTCAATTGGACATTAGCCTTTGGGCACTGGTTTCAGCTCTCTGCGCTTCCGATTCTGAGGCGCTTCAATTGGAAAATGATTCAGGGAATTTTGTCTGTCATGGTTGGGACTTTTTTCCTCGCCAGCTCGATTAGTACCTTTGCAGCGAACAGCATTCTTTCCTTGACGCGGGCCGATAGCAAATCGGTGAATCGAAAACCCTCTAAGATTGGGGCGAGTGATCTTGATGGTGACGGCGCAGTAGCGGTTGCCAGGGTTGCTTTGGGGAGTCCGCCGGTTGCCAATACAGTGTCAATTCGAAAAGACATTTTGTCGAGAAACTTGTTTAATGCCGAAGGCAAGCTAGCTCCAGAAGCAAATAAGGATGAGTCTAAGTCTATTAGAAAAGATCTGAGCCTTGATTTTGATCGGGTTGAGTGCACCACTGGTGAATTACCTGTCCAAATCAACGGCACAATTTTTACAGGTGATCCACTCAAGAGTTTCGTTATTTTGAAGGATCCAAAAATTGCAGATGCTGACATCTACAAGCCTGGGGACGCAATCATCGATTATGAAGACTTTGAAATTTACAAAGTTGAACGTGGTGTTCTCGAGGTTCGTAAAGGTAACAGCAAAATTTGTGTTACCATTAGTGGATACGGCAATAAGTCCGAAATCTCCGGCGAATCCGGCTCGGGAGCTGCTATTGGAAAATCTCCCGGAGAGTCGAAAGAGTTCGAGTTTGACGCTGCATTCATTTCCCAGGAGATTGGCCCTGGATACGCGACCATCTTGAATTGTGCGAAGTTGATTCCGGAAATTGACCCGTCCGGAAAAATGCAGGGATTTAAAATGATTTCAATTGCCACGAGCTGTTTGTTTGATCGGGTTCAGATTCAGAATGGCGATGTGGTGACTGAGGTGAATGGCGTGAGTTTGAAAGATCCGGGGCAGGGTTTTAAACTCTATCAATCGTTGCAGGAAGAGCGCACAACAACAATTAATATTATTAGAAACGGCGAACCGATTACTCGCATCATACGGGTGAAATGAACATGAAGAATTGGATTCGTACAGCAGGTGTGATGAAACAGACAGCTCCCGTTGCTCTTGCACTGTTCGTGGTGGCAAGCGGCTCACGAGTTGTTCCCTTCGGAGTTCAAAGCGCGCATGCGCAGGATGTGCCACCACCACCTCCGCCGCCACCACCACCAGAAGATAATCCGCCGCCCATGGACGACATTCCACCAGCAGATGTTGGAGGTGATTTTGATAGCGGCGGTGGTAGTACTTCGACGGGTAAGGCAAAGACGCCTTCGGCCCCCAAAGCATCTATACCTGCTAAGAAGGTGCCGCGCGGTCAGGAACTTGTGAGCATCGACTTTCCCGAGCCGACCCCTATCAAGGACATTATCAAGGCCGTCGCGCAATGGACGGGTAAGAACTTCATTCTGGGGCAGGGGGTATCTTCGGGTGCGAAGGTCGCAATTATCTCCCCGCAACAAGTCACTAAAGAAGAGGCTTACCAAGCCTTTCTGAGCGCACTCAACGTTGCTGGCTATACAACCGTTGACACCGGGAAAGCCATTAAAATTGTCCCAACTCGTCAGGCCACTTCCTCTAACATAAAAACATTCTACGGCGCCAGCTGGGCCCCGATGACTGACGAAATCATCACTCAAATTATTCCGCTGAGCTATATCGACGCTCAAACGGTATCGAATCAGTTGCGCACGATTCTGCGCGAATCAAACCCAGTGCCTTTTCAAACCACCAACTCACTGATTGTTTCCGATACGGGTCACAAAATACGAAGACTCTTGGAAATTATTCGGCTGCTTGATGTAAAAGGCAATCAGCCACAAGTTGTAATTCTTCCTGTGAAGAACACCGATGTCAATGATATTGGTAAAAAGGTTCAAGATGTTTTCGGTGCACGGGGTGGTGGGGGCGCTCTCTATCTTCAAAAAGTTATTGTCGATGAGAGAACTAATAGTCTTATTCTGATTGGGCCGCCGAGGGGGCTCGATGACGTGGCTCGCCTTGTTGCGCGCCTCGATCGTCCTCTCGACGACATCGGTTCACAGGCACAAATTCACGTCCGCCCGCTCGATTACGCCGATTCTGAGAAGTTAGCAGGAACCCTGCAATCGCTCGCTCAAGGTTCTGCTTCGTTGCGAGGTAGGCGCGGCACATCCACTGGAAACGCCCCGGTGCCGGCAGCTGGAGGCAATGCCACTGCTGACTTGGGTGGTGTGAAAATAACTTCCGACAAGGCCACAAACTCCCTCATCATTCAGGGGTCGAAGGCAGCCTTTAATGAAGTTGATGCGATCATTCGTCAGCTCGATAAGCGTAGGGATCAAGTTTACGTTGAAACCGACATTATTGATGTTAACTTAGGCAACCAAATGTCTCTTTCAACATCATTCTTGGCTGGTGCGACCGCTGCCAATGGCAAAATCAACGCTCCGCTGGGCTGGAAACCGGGAGGTATGGCTCCTTTCGCAATCACTAACCCGAATGCGAGTTCTAGCGAACAGACTGATTTGCTCAGTAAAGCCATTCCGTCGCAAGCACTTCTTGGTGTTCTGAGTAGTAAAAAAGTAAAAATCGGTGGAATTGAGCTTTCGCCTGGTGCTTTCATTTTTGCATTGAAACAAGACAGTAATTCAAACGTTCTTCAAACACCGAGTTTGTTGGTCGCAGACAACGAAGAGTCGAACTTTGAGGCAACCGAACGTGAGAATATTCTCATTAACCAAGAAGATCCGACAACTAAAGTTCGGACCCAAAAAATTGAGACCCTTGATGCAACTCTCGGAGTAAAAATAAAGCCACAAATTTCGAAAGCTGACTTTGTCAGTATGGATGTTCAGATCAAAGCGGAGAGTTTTGGACGACGCAACTCTGAAAATCGGCCTGAACAAACCAACAAGCGCTCATTCAATACGAAGGTTACCGTGCAGAATGAACAAACCATTGTTGTGAGCGGCTTGCAACGTGATCTTGAGATAGACGGCAAAGACAAAGTACCATTGCTTGGTGATATTCCAATCATTGGATGGCTCTTTCGAAACTCATCAACGACTAAAGCAAAAACGACGCTGATGATTTTTCTCACACCTTACGTTGTCCGCTCGTCGGAAGACTTGGGCAGAATTTATGATAAAAAGGTTCAGTCTCGGGATGAATTCTTGAAAGCATTCTATGGAAGCGATTTTAAGAAGCGAGACGTTTTCAAACGTCTGCGCAATTTGGATGAAGGTAAGGTGCCGAAGAATAAATCGGCTAATCCTGCTGCAGATGCAATCCGCGCTGGAGCTGATGTCAAAGGTTCAGTTCCTGCAGCTACTGATAAGCCAGAAGAATCGAAAACGTTGCCTAGCAATGATGCTAATCCGATCATTGTTCCAGGCGCAATAGGCGGAAGCTCTGGCGGCGGAGGTGGTGGAGATATTGCCCCCTCGGCGCCGCCGCCACCACCACCCGGTCCTGCAGGAGAGTGAGGTTCGAACATGGAAAAGGCCCAAGCTGTTGATCCGATTTTTTCGGTTCTTGACAGGTCGCAACCTATAAATTCTCCCGGCGAGGTTGGCCCGGGAAAAATTACACAAACTCAGCCTCAACGTTTCGGACAGAGGACGTTGGGTGAGATTTTGGTTGAGCGCAAGAAGATTACCGAAGAGCAGCTTCGCGAAGCGCTGAGAATCCAGGCGCAACGTGGAGGCGCGCAGAAGGTTGGTGCGATTCTTCTCGAATCGGAACTCATCGACCAAACCGACATTCTTCAAGGCTTGGCTGTTCAGCTTGAACTTCCTTATTTGGAGCATTTGCCAATCAATGAGATTGATGCTGAGCTCGTAAGAGACTTGAGCATCGGATTTTGTTCTCAAAATTTGATTGTTCCTATTTCCCGAGACGCCACCGGAGTCACAGTCGCGGTGCATGATCCTCTCGATGTCTCTGCTGTTGATGATCTGCGGCTCATCTTGGGAAGCAACATATTTCGTGTTGTATGTCCCAAAACAACAATAGAATCAGCCATCAACAGTGTCTTTGAGCGTCAGGACATGTCGCGCGAGTCGGCGCAGGGATTGGCCTCTGATGAGGGCGATGATCTTGCTGGGCTCGAAGAAGCAACTGACCTACTTCATGATACAGAGGATGCGCCCGTGCGGCGCGAAGTGAGTACCATCATTCGTCGCGCAATTAGCGAAAAAGCATCTGACATTCACATCGAGCCTTTTGAAGACCGAGTTTCGGTGCGCTTTAGAATTGATGGTGCTCTTCGCGAAGTACGTGCCATCCCAAAAAAATATCAAGCGAACGTGACAACACGCATCAAGATTTTGGGCAAGCTCAATATTGCTGAGAGCCGCATTCCTCAAGATGGTCGCATTTCCTTGCGTGTTGGTGGGCGAGATTGCGACGTTCGTGTGAGTGCACTTCCTACAAAACATGGCGAGCGCATAGTGATGCGTATTCTCGATAAAAGCTCAGGTGTCCGGGAACTTACGGGAAGCTTGCCGGAAAAAGTGTTTAAACCCTTCGAGCAACTCATCCACTCAAAGCATGGGATTGTTCTCGTCACAGGGCCAACTGGATCGGGTAAAACATCCACACTCGCTTCAGCCTTAATGCACATCAACAAGCCAGATGTGAACATCATCACCGTTGAAGACCCAGTGGAAGTTGGACTTCCAGGGGTTGGACAGGTGGAAGTGAATGAGAAGGCAGGGTTGACCTTCGCAGCTGGCTTGCGCTCTATCCTACGCCAGGATCCTGACGTAGTGCTGATTGGAGAAATTCGCGATTCGGAAACGGCACAAATCGCCGTTCAGGCCGCGATGACGGGTCACCTCGTTCTTAGCACTCTTCATACAAACGACACAGCGTCGAGTGTGACACGTTTGGCCGATTTGGGGGTTGAGCCATTTCAGATCACAACATCTGTTCTTGGTGTTCTTGCAGTGCGCCTGATGAGGAAGGTTTGTTTCACATGTCGCGAACTCTCATCATATAGTGCCGAAGAACTTGCACTTTTAAATCTGACGCCCGATCGGGTTGTCGGAAAAAAACTTTATCGAGCGCGTCCCAATGGCTGCTCCAGTTGCAAGAATATCGGTTATTCAGGACGTATGGGTATCTATGAATTGCTCGTATTCGACGATGCTATACGTATGCAGATTGTGAAGAGTGTCGACGGCGCTGCACTGCGAAAGATTGCCGTATCAAAAGGTATGACCTCGTTGCGTGACTCAGCAGCTGAACGTTTCATAAGCGGGGAAACAACCCTTGATGAAGCATTGCAAAAGACCCAGGTCGATGATTGATCACATGCGTTGAAATGTAGCTAGAGGGCAGACTCATGCCGGTTTTTGTGTACACAGGTCAGAATGCTCAGACCGGCAAGAAGGTCAAGGCAACCGTCGACTCTGATTCGCTGAAAGATGCGAAGCTGAAGCTTCGTAGGCAAAATATTCTGGTCATTGAAATCAAGCCTCAAGCCGCTGGTTCAACCTCAAGTTCAGGCAGTCAGGGATTTTTCGCGCGGCTGAATGAAAGAAAGGTAACGCCTGAAGACCTTGCGTTGGCTACAAAACAGTTTGCAATTCTTACCAAAGCTGCCGTTGATGTTGCTGAGGCGTTGCGTTCAATTTCAGAGCAGGTAGAAAATCCGAAACTAAGGGTTGTGTATGCGAAAATTCGTGACTCCGTTTCCGAGGGCAAATCTCTGTCGGATGCTCACAGGGAATTTCCGGACATTTTCCCAAATGTTTATGTAAACATGCTCGCAGCAGCAGAAAAGGCCGGTGCATTGCCTATTGTGCTCCGTCGTTTGTCTGAGTTTACTGCATGGCAGATCGCCATTAAACGAAAGGTTGTTGGTGCTCTCATTACTCCTGCGATCATGGTTGTGGTTGCAATTGGTGTCACACTCTACCTTTTTGTAAATATTCTCCCAAAAATAACGAAAGCTTTCTCATCGCTGAACGTCACATTGCCATGGTATTCAATTATGCTGAACAATATTTCAGCATGGCTTCAAGATAGTTGGTGGATTGTAGTTATTGGGATGATATTGGCAGTGCTCGGATTTTTTCGCTGGAAAGCAACGCCCAGCGGGCGGCGAAAGTTCGACACGTTTACATACAACATGCCAATTTTTGGTCCTTTGGTGCAGCGTATTGCAGTCTCTCGTTTTTCAAAAACGCTTTCTACAGTTTTGAGTTCCGGTGTGCGTATTGTTGAGGGTTTGCAGCTTACAAGAAACGTTGTTGATAATGCCGTGCTTGAGGATGCGATTGATGAATCAATAAAGCGCGTCCAAGATGGCGAAAAGCTGGCGGCCGCAATTGAGAAAACAAACCGATTTCCGGTGATGGTTGTGCACATGTTGCGCACGGGTGAAAAAACAGGGCGGCTTGAAGAAATGCTTGTGAATATTGCAGAGGCATACGATGACGAGGTTGATTATAAAATTGAAGCAACCACCAAGCTTATCAACCCATTGATGACTATCATGATTGCAGGCATTGTAATGTTGATGGTGATGTCAGTTCTTGGTCCTATGATGCAGGCAATGAATAGTTTGAAGTGACAACGTTTTTTTGCATTGGGGGTTTTTCATGATGAGAAAGTTATTGGCTCGATTGCGTGTCATGCGTTTTGTTGGTGCTCGTTCGGCTTCATCGCAAGCCGGCTTTACGCTTCTCGAAATTATTATCGTTTTGGGTATTCTTGGCACCCTTATGGCGGTTCTGATTGGTGGCATTGGATCTGGTGGAGCAAAAGCAAAACGAAAGGAATCAGCAGTGAAGGCTGCAAATATCCAAGCCAAGCTTTTGCAATATCAATCAGACGTTGGAAGTTTTCCATCAACCGCTGATGGCTTGCAATCACTCATGACGAATCCAAGTGGATCTGCCAAATGGGGCGGGCCATACGCCACCGCAGAAGATGACATCAAAGATGCCTGGAGCAGCTCTTTTGAGTATGAGCTCACCGGCAAAGGTAACAAGCTTGTTTCATCTGGTCCGGATGGTGCAGCAGGCACCGAAGACGACCTGACATTCCTGAATGGCAGAGAAGTTGACAACGCAGCCCCTGCTGCCGGTGGCGAGGGTGGCGGGCAGGCAAATCCGTAATTCTTTGAATTCAATGTGAGTCCCGCTTGAGGAGTGTTGAGCCTTGAAGCCACGTTCATTTCTGAGCAAGCCCCGGCCCAACTGCCCGCAGGCGGGATTCACTCTTTTGGAAATTATTCTTGTTCTCTCCATTTTCGGTTCAATTGCCGCAATTATTCTTCCTAATATTGGGCTCACCATTGGCTCAAAGATGTCGATGGCTCTGCGTGAATTGTCGGGCACAATGCGTGCGACTTACGACAATTCAATTCTGAGTGGTCGAATTAACAGGCTGGTTCTTAATCTCAAGACGGGTGACTACTGGATTGAGGAAGCTCCGTTGGGGTTCTCTGGTCGGCCGTCAGCGCTCAGCATTGATAAGTCTGCGGCCGAGCAACGGTTGGATGACAGCCGTACTCGGCTCGTTGAAGAGCTTGATAAGGCAGCCTCGGAGCAGCGGAAAGCTGGCGGCGGGAATGCCGATCGCAGTTATGGCATTCGCTCAATTTTGGTTGCGCAGCGTACTGCTCTCAAGGAAACTAAGTGGGCTGAAATAGAAGATGCGATTCTGACACGTCGGCGGCTACCAACTGGTTTATTATTTTGGAGTGTCGCAACTGAGGGAATGAGCCGGGCACTGAGTTATACTGAACTCCGAGACGGCGAAACTGCCTTCATCTATTTTTTCCCTTGGGGAGAGGCTATCCGTGCGCAGATTCAACTTGCCTCACAGGCTGCTGAAGGCGGTGGACTCGATGAAAAGAGTCCCCGAAACACACTTTCTTTGGATTCACTTTCAGGGCAAAGTTCCATTCTGGAAGGGCTTCAAGACGCCGAGTTTCTTCGCGAACGTTAAACTTAGTTCTTCACCAGGCTTTACTCTTCTCGAATCACTCTTGGCGATTGGTATTGTTGTCACGGTTTTTGCTCAGATTGTTGGTGTTCAAGCGAGCGCCTTATCAGTGGCCCGTAATAACAAAGCTAACATCCAGGCAACCTGGGCTTTGCGTTCACTTATCTCGCAAATTGAATACATTGTGGATGTTCGCGGTGTGAAGGCTCTACCCACTGAATCGTCTCAGCCACCATCTCTCAAGCTCAACGGGGAGAATGATGAAGGGATGCGCTTTGAATACAAAAACAAACAATCTCTCATCAAAGCTTCGAAGTTTTTAATGGCGTCAATGAGTCTCGGACAAACTCTTGCTGGTGGTGGTGACGAAGGCGGCGGGAACGATCAGTTTAAGCAGTTTGGTGAGCTTCTCGACTCGCAGCTTCCTAGTGACATCTATCGAAGCGTTACTTTGTCTGCATTTTGGAATGATGGGCAAACTAAGCGCTCCACGGAGCTTGGCTTGCTTCTCATAGATCGTAAATCTGTTCATATTGGTATTCCAGGACTGACGCAATGATAGGAATAAACCTCGCCTTGAGAAAAGAGAAAAGTTCACAAGCTGGTTTTACACTGATTGAAATAATTATTGCGATAGGGATTCTGGCCTCAATTTCCTTGTATACAGTTACTGCTCTCACGAACCAGATTGAAACACGCAACAAGCTACAACAATCGAATGAGGCAATTCATGCTGCGCATGCCGCAATGATGCGCATGACTGATGATATTCGTCACGCATATCTTCTCAACGGCAACGATGAGCAGGTGGCTCGTTCCAATAGCGATGTCATTGGAAGGCCGATGTTTGTCCTCAATGGCACACCCCGACTGCTTCTTATGACCCAGGCTCATCAGTCACTCATGGCGAATCGTGCCGAATCGAATTTAGCCTATGCGCAATACCTAGTATGCCCTGACTTGTCGGCTCCCTCGGGAGTTTGCAAGCAGAGCGATTCATCAGCTGCACCAAAGCAGCTCGTGAGAATTGTTGACCCTGGGGTTAAGAAGGTATCTGATGATGCAGTGATCACTGGTGTCTCACAGGTTCTGGTGAATGATTTAAAAGAGCTCAAATTCAGCGCATGGAACGGGCAAGATTTTATGCCAGAGTGGAACACAGAGCGGAGCGATTTTGGAAAGAAGCTACCTAAAATGGTGAAGGTAGAACTTTCTGTTTTCATGCCGGAGGATGCACTTACAAAGCAGGCGCGCGATGAAAATCTTTCAGGAGTGCCCGCGGAACGTCGTTCGATATCGTTGAGTACAATTGTTTATCTGATGTACAGCGCCGGACAGGCAGATCTGAAAGAGGCGAAAGCAGAGCCAGGGTGGATACAATGAAGACACTCCAGATCATTGCGGCAACAGCGGTTCGAATCAAGAGTCATTTTTCCACTTGTGACCGAAAAAAATCACAGCGAGGCATGGCGCTCATTTTTGTGCTTTCGCTCGTTGGTGTGATTATGGCGGTCATGGGTGAGGTGTTCTTCCAAGCACAAATTACCGTGAGAAGCTCATTGGGAGAGCAAGATCGCATGCGTGCGGAAGCGGCAGCGCTCACAGGAGCTCAATTCGCACTTTTCCTCATTGCTCTTGAGACTCAAGTCAACAATGTTGGCGAAAATAAGAATCTTCCAGCTGCTGTTGCCTCTCAACTTTCGGCAATTCCTGCCATGGTAAAGAGCCAGTTGGGTGGGAAAAATCTGTCGGAGCTCCTGAACGGATTCCCGATTGGCTCGCAAGGCCTCGACGACATCAAAGATCTATCAAAGGTAAATATCAGTGCCAGTCTTGATGAGGGTTTACTTGAGGCTCTCAAAAATATTCAGGGATATTTTGTTCTCGAGGTTGCCAATGAAAGCGCCAAGCTCAATTTGAACTTGTTTACTTATCAACCTTCCACTGACGTTGCCTTTGAATCTCTCCTGCGTCTTTTTTCGACGTCGCGCGAAGCTCGTTGGCTTGAAGAAAAGGGATTTCCCCCGAAAAGATTGGCTGCAAATATCAAAGACTACATTGATCGTGACAAAATTGATTCAGCCGATTCTGGCGATGAACTGTCGCAGTATGGTGAGGGAAGTGGTCGAGTTCCAGGGCGGCCTAAAAATGCTGCCCTTGAGTCGATGGAAGAACTTCGAATGATTCCAGGCTTCAATGACGATGAAATTTTTAAAGTCTTTTCGCCTTATTTAACAATTTGGCCACTGGCACCCAAAGACAGCAAACTCCTCGACTTCAACATTGCGAAAGTTGAGTTACTCTCTGCACTCGTAACCCCTGCTGGGCGAGACATTGAGGATACTATTGTTGATCGTATTGAAGACAAGCGTTCCGAAGGAGCGTTTGTGAGCAAGCCCCAGGAACTCGACGATCTAGTTCCTACGCAAGACCGAATGACTAGCGAAATTCGTTCGCGCATGTTCAATTGGAAATCACAGTTGTATAGAGTCAATGTGAGAGGAGTTTCGGGGAAGGTTGAGCGCACTTATCAAATGATTCTTGAGAAGAATTCAGCTGCAGTTGATAACCTTAGGAAAGACAAGAAAGGGGCTGCTGGTGTGGCTGCAAATCCAGCGACAGGTGCAGATACATCTGCGCCGTCTGTTCCACCTGAAACTACGGGTGCGCCTGTTTCACCCACAAGCAGCATCCCTGATTCGCAGAAATCTCCTCTGAGAATTGTGTACCAACGTTTTCTTTGAGGCGGAGCGATGTTCTTTAGACTCATTCTTGCAGTCCTTGTTTTTTTAGCGATAACCTCATTGGTTCACTTGTATATTTTTCAACGATTAGTGAATCCCCTGCTCGCATCCGCTGATCGTAATATCGGAATAGCAGCCGTGGGCGCGCTTTGGTTTATGACGATTGTTGGGTTTCCTTTGGCGCGTGCCATTCCCCGCAGTTGGCGCAGTATTCTTGAAATTGTGATGTTTACCTGGATGGGCTTTGCATATCTATTGATGCTCGTCTGCGTTGCAACTCTGCCTGTCAGTGCTGTCTTGAACCTGGTGGGACGTTCGGAAGGTGTTTTGGCTGTTTTTGTCTTGGGTATCTCGTCGGTCCTGGCTTGGCGTTCCATTGCAAAAGTTTTGCGTCCAGAAAAGCTCTGCTATCAGGTAATTCCCGTCGATAAATACGTTTCAAAAGAGTTGGAGAATCTGACAGCAGTCGTGCTCTCAGATGTTCATGTCGCTGGCCTTGTGGGCCGTGAACGCATGAAGCGCCTTGCAAAAAAAGTGAACGAACTGAAGCCCGATTTAATTTTTGTGACCGGAGACCTTGTGGATGGCAGTGTGAAGCAACTGCGCAATGCTGTGCTTCCACTGGCAGAAATACGCGCCACACATGGTGTTTATTACGTGACCGGGAATCACGAGTTCTACAGCAACCCCAAGCAGTGGAGAGACTTTTGCGCCAGGGAACTCGGCTGGAATGTTCTTTCGAATGGAGCGCATCAAATTAAAATTGGAGAACATCTCCTCAATGTTTTTGGCATTGAAGACAGATCTTGGTTGCGACAGCCCAACGGACTCATTCGCAAGGACACCCGATTGGAACAGGCAGCTGCGCATGTTTCGCAAGACGATAGAAAAAAGGGTCTGAATATTTTGCTCGCGCATCAGCCGAAAGATGCGCGCTGTGTAGAAGATTTTCCTTGGATAGATGTTCAGGTTTCAGGGCATACCCATGGTGGACAATTCTGGCCTCTGCACTTTTTTGTGTACCGCGATCAAACTTACAACACCGGACTCTACACCATTAAGAACACCCGAACACGCCTCTATGTGAGTGAGGGTACGGGATTCTGGGGGCCACCCATGCGTCTTGGCACGAGCTGTGAAATTAGTATTTTACGATTTGTGAGTGGCAAAGGCAAAGAGCATTCGCTTGAAGCGTAGTGATACGAATGCTTACTTTGGTTTTTGTGCCGTGTAGAGATAAACGATACTTCCGCCTAGGGTTTTATACTGAGCTTTAACAAAGCCTGCTTCGAACATGTCTGCAACGAATTGTGCGCCGGCAGGAAATGACTCCACAGTTTCTGTGTAATAGCGATAAGCAGGCATAAAGCCAGAAATACGTCCACCAATGAATGGCAAGAGTTTTGAATAGAGCTTATAAGCAGCACCAATTGGTTTGAGCTCTGGTTTTCCACTTTCAAGCACCACCAGCGAACCACCTGGCTTGAGAACTCTCAGCATTTCGCGCAAGCCCTCCTGAAACGGATTCACATTACGAATGCCCCACGAAATCGTCACTACATCAAACGTGTTGTCGTTGAAGGGAAGGCTGCGTGCATCTCCCGTTTTCATATCAACTGTTGATGCGTGCAAAGTTGCTTTCTTCTCAAGTTTCTCGCGCGCAACTTGTAACATTCCTTCCGATGGATCGACTCCCGTAATATGAACATCACCGCGGATTTTTAATATTCCAAGCACAACGTCACCAGTGCCTGTGGCAACATCAAGGATGCATCCTCGACTCGGAGTGAGTTTGGAAGCAGTTTTGCAAAGCACGCTGCGCCAAAGCCGGTGAAGCCCGAAAGTCATGGCGTCGTTCGCAAGGTCATATGCGGGGGCAATTAAATTGAATCCTGCAACAACATTATAATTTTTTTGCATGATGAAGCGCTCCTTTAACTGAGTAAGTGGCTCGTGAAGCCTACAAAGTTCAGGGAAAGCTTCAAGTTCAAGCGTGTTGCTCTTCTTTGGCTTAATATCTTGACATCCCCAGATCGGGCGTATAGGGAACGATTTGCCTCGTGCGCTCGTAGCTCAGTTGGTTAGAGTATCGCCTTGACATGGCGGGGGTCCCCTGTTCGAATCAGGGCGGGCGCACCAGATAACATGCCGACAATACAAAAATATCATCCTAGTAGCTAATAAACTAGCACATTTTGCCGATATCAGAGATTGGTGAGGTGCTTTGATGTCGCAAACGACTTTCAGAAACGCTTTGGGATTCTACAGGTCTGCACTCTTTTGGGGAGCGATCTGGCTTTTTGTTGCGTGCTCAAACCCGATCGACCAGAAGAACGTGACAATTTGCCTCTCTGGGAATTGTGCGGAGAGCTTGCCGAGAGAGCCGAGAGCGAAGGGAACCGATGCACCACAAACGGCAAAAGTCACACCCATTCCAACCCCAGTTCCACCGATGGAACCCAAGAGAGTTCTCCTCAAACTTCGCGAAGCATGTCACAGCTGTCATGGCATGGGCAAAGACAAAAGCAGTTTTTGGCAGAGCCCAGCAGAATTTGAGCGGCCCACTGCAGCTGAGCTGGAGGTTTTGAAGGCCGAGGCTGCTGCTCAGAATAAAACACTTCCTGATGTCGAAAGCTTTGATGCATATATCGAAATACCCAGCAATGTTGAACGTATTTTCACACGCATGGAAGTGGACCAGTTCTCCGTCGAGGTTTTTCAGACGATCGAGAACAACTTACTCAATCTCGAAAATCCAACTCCTAAGGCGATGCGGCCTGAAATGGATGCCGGCACACGGGATCGATTTTTAGCTCTGATGGATAACCTCCTTACTCCTGCTCCAAACGGCACCGCAGCTTTTACAAACATAGCGGCTAAGGCTCTCTCATTGTCGGAAGCTAAAGCCTGGTGTGCTGGCTGCCACTCTCCGGGCGGAAGCGGATCAAAAGTTTGGGCTAAGGCGAATGGTTCGGAAGCTGATTGGAAAGAGTTTGCTGCTGCATTAAGAGCATCAGTTGCGGCAGGCCGCATGCCGGTTGGGAAATTTGTTGGCAAGGAACGCGATGAGTGGCTTGGAGTTCTTGCTTATTTTCAGCGGCGTATGCCCATGGTGGTTGCTGATGCACGCGGAAAATATCATGGCCAGAAACTCGATTTGGGCGTTGCTGTTGATGTTAATTACAGTTGCGGAAAAATCAGTACAGGCCGGCAATTCATAAACGATTTAACAATGAACGCACTCAATCGCCCACCAACTCTTTCGGAGCTTAGCTTAGTGCCGAATATAGAGAAGCCTGTGAGCAAGCAAACTCGTGAACTTTTAGTCGCCAGGCTTCAAAATCAATGGAAAAATGAATTCATCGAAACTGGTTTGAAAAAGTTTTCTGAGAAGGTCTCTTCAGCAGAGAAAGTGAGAAATTCTTTGCTGATCAGTGATTCTCAATTGAAAGAAGATATTGCGGGTGAATTTTACCAGCTCGTGAAATCCGATTCTTCTGCTGGAAAGTCATACAAAGATATTATTCTCTCGAATCAGGTTTATGCTACAAAATTAACAGGCCCTATGTATAACGAAACCTGTAAAGAGAAAACAAAGAGTTTGCAGGTGGGGCAGTATGTTGAGTGTAACCTCACTGACAACGACTCGCCGCGATCAACGTTTTTCACAACTCTTGGATTCTTGGCCTCAAAATCATCATCAATGTTTCAGGAAAACAACAACTATGGTCGGGTTGCTGCGATGAATGAGGTGATTCGTGGCGAGCCATTACGTGCCAACACGGCAGGCGAAAAAGGCGAAACAATTAATCCGTTGCCCAATTGTTTGTCGAGTCAAGATTGGCGAGTGATGCTTCAGGGCGATTCTCATGCTCCACGGGGAACTATGAGTGTGCCTGCCAGTGGTAATTTTTGTCAGGGATGCCATGTGCGGAGAAATCTTGCAGCCGGTGCCATTGCATTCCGCCCTTTCGGGCCGATTGGCGAGTTTCTTACATATGAGAAAATTCGAGAACTAACGTTTACAGACAGTAATAGCCTCAAGAATCATGAGGTTGCGCTGAAAACGTTTATTCTAACATCAATTGAACCAACAAGTTGGGCATTGATGGCGCCTGAAAATAACGGTTCAAAATTGCCGTTTTCGACTGATTTTTACTCATCCCTTTTGAACATTGGCATGGGTTTTAAACAAGAAAGAGGGTGCATTGTTGATGGCCCGAGCGGAAAACCCATTTCTGTTACGAAAGTTTCCGATTTGGTGAATCACATTTTGAGCGACGACCTCGTTTTAGCCCGCGGACTTGCGCGCATTGTTCCGCGAGCATTGAGTAATCGCAATTCAACCAATGCAGAGGTGATTGATGCAATCACCCAGGCGTGGAGCAAAAACAACGGCCAGCTGATTCCAGTTCTTCAGGCTTATTTTGCAACGAATACATACGTTTGTCAGAGCGATTTGGGAGGACTATGATGAGGAATTTCCTTCTCAACAGAAGGTTCAAAATAATTTTGCTGATTCAGGCTTTTTTGGTTGCGGCATTTGTGGGCTGCAGCGCAGGAAACGTAAAACCAATTGGTCTCCCTGGCGGCAAAGTTATTATTAAACCGGCACCGAGCGAGGGCAATCCTGATGGTTCGCCCGACTCTGCGCAAGTTGGAAGTGGAAATGCGCTTCCTAACGCTGAGTCTTTGTCATTGAGTATCGTTGATTTGAATGGCGCCGGACGGCAACGCAAATCGCTCGAGCAGTTAAAAAACTCAATTGTTGATTGCCTGGGTGCTGGCAGTCAATTCGAACCAAATGCAGATATGGCCGATCCCCAGATCCTCAAAATGCGCAGTGAAATGTTCGTCAGCACTTCGTCTCCAACAAATCCGGCCGATGGACGAGTGAGCTTTTTAATTTCGGGAGAGCAAGCGACCTTGGCCGGTAAAAGCGTGCTCGATCTGGAAAAGAAATTCATTGATATCGTCGGTGCAGATGCTGGCGTGAGGGCAGATGGGCTGGAAGATGAGCTTTTCCTCAATTCACTTGTGACAATAGCCAGTGTGGCTGCATTCAATTGCGACGTTCGTTCGTCATCGAATACGTTCTGCAATTGCTCAACAAAAAGTGCCGCGTCGGCGATGCTCGGGCGTTGCTTGAAGCAGTTCGACCAAAGTAGCGAAGCATTTCAGAAAGCGGTTGATAGCCTTGCTGATGCCGAAAATTGTGGAGCACCCGAAGATGCTCTTGGTTTGTTAAAGCGGCGCAGAGCTATCACATCACTGATTTCTTCGTATGCATTTGCAACGGCGAAGTGATCGCACATTGAGGCGGGGAGAAGGTTTATGAGTCACAAAGATTGGACACGGCGTGAACTTCTTAAGTGGGGACTAGGTGGCGTTGCCTCAACAGTTGCGCTGGAAAGTCTGGGGAATATGCTTCATGTTCCCGGATGGCATCGGCTTTTGGGTGGTAGTTATTTGCCTCAGCCTCATTGGGCCATCAAAGATTCCTTTGAGCTCACACGCGCACTCGGCCGTTCTGGAGCAGTTTCGCAATTGGCAGCAATGCTCCAATTACAGGAGGCAGCAGCCCAACAAGAAAGCGAGCCTTGGTTGCTTATCACAGTGAAAATTTTTGATCAGGTTCATACGCCGCTTGTTTTTGCACTTGGCAAAATCGACCCCAATGATGCTTTGGCGGCGCAAAACAAAATAGGACAAGTTGTAACTGTTTCTGACGCAGATGATAAACATATTGCGATTACAAAAGCTACGCAAGCAACTCGCGAGCATTTGTCGCAGTCTGGTATTAAAAGTTTGAGCAAAAATGAGCGACTCGCCAAGCTTCGTTTCAATGAATGGTTTGGGAGTCGACTCTTCAATGGCACGTACGATGGGCAGGTTCAAAAGAATTCAAACAATGTTTTTGGTTATGACAAGTACGTCAGTGCGTTTCCAGACAATGTCGCGATTCAGGCTGGGCTCTGCGTGCAGCCCATGGATAACATTCCTGTCCACCGGCTTTATCTCGGTAAGGTGCGGAAAGATTTGTGTGACTTAAGTCACCTTGCGGGCCTCAAAGGGCTTGTGAAAAGTCCGCTAGGTATCACCTGTTTGATGATGGGCGAGAATTACGACTCAAATGGAAGTATGCTCAAAAATGTTGTGTTGAGCGGCCTCACGGCGGCTGATAACGCTAAATTTGATGTTGATGGCCGAGGTTTGGCTGACATCGTTGGCAACATTAATCAAAGTTTGTCCGAAGGGTTTGCAGACACGCGAACAAAAGACACGAATCTTACCTATTTGTTCGATCAGTTGAGTGTTGCCAAACCTCAGCGCCGCTCGGCGCTTCTCGAAAGCAGAGAGGCAGTCAGAAAAACGATCGATCAAATGAAAGCACTCGGAGCTCTCGAGAAACGACCTCTCTCTGAGTTGAGCGAATCAATCGCCAATAAACAGGCGTTTTTTGATGGAAAAATCTATTCGGCTGTTGCTGCTCAGCAGGAGTTTATTTCACACTGCGCGTTCGTTGCCGAAACCTTGAAGATTGAAAAGCAGCCCTATCGAAATTTTTCACTGTTTCTTAATTTAAACGACCTCGATGGAAGCAACATCGACAACCCTAAGAACGGTTCCACAGAATTTAAAGCGAACTCATTGAACTACGTTGAAGGCATGCGCCAGCTGGCAATGGGCCTCAATATTCTTGCACAAGCGATTCAAGGCAAAAACGCTTTAGTGGTTGTCGTCACTGATGGTGGCCGCGATGAGAACATGGGTGATGGCGATGGCCCAGGTTTTGCAATGCTCATGGGGCCCAAAAAATTAGGGATGCTCGATGATGCTCTCCACGGGCCCATGGGCGTCATTGATTCGGAAGATAGAACTGCATTAGACCGTTTAGGTCGAACAACCAAAGGCTTGGGATGGAGCACTGGCGAAGCAAACTGGGGGTTGTGTGACAACCTCGGGCGCAGGCTCTCAGACACCCAATGCAATATGGGTGATTGGCAGGTAGGTGCGCTTCAGTTTCTGGGTGAGGCACAAAACAGATCTGTTGTTGCTCCGGAACTCGGAAGGTTTGTTCGATTTAAGAGAAAGACATCGTAGATGCATGAGCGAATTGCCGGACGGTGATTTTGGAGCGAATCAGGGCACGGGTTGAGTGAGAAAAAGGTCTGAAGTTCAGGCCTTTTATTTTTTTAAAAAACGGAAATCACTGCAAATTATTCTATTTCATTCCGCCGCCTCAAGGTTTGGGCAAGATTTGCCGACTCTGTGCTTATACCAGGAGGCAATTCAATGAGCGCCAATTCCAATGAAACTAAGTTATCTGTCGAAGGTTCACCCGAGGCGGCAACAGAGGCAATTGAAACCGCGAGTCCTGCCGCACATCGAAGACAGGCTCTGAGCCTTTCTCTTGTGGGCGGAATGGCTGCGTTCCTTGCCGCTTGCGGAAAATACGTGACTCGCTTTGACGACGCGAGTGGGCGGAACAAGGGCTTGGGTCAAGGTCCTGGAAAAATTGGCGGTGGCGACGTTACTGGAACGACAGGCGACGTCCCTGGCACCGTCGTCCCTGGCACCGTCGTCCCTGGCACAGTTGGTGGCGGCGGCCCAAGCACTCCCGGTATTTGCATCAATACTTCGGGCGCGGTTGCAAAAACACCTGCGCAAATTCTGGCTGTGAGCGGCGGTGTTCCAATTTATGCACTCTATGGCAATAATTTCTCAGCGCTGCTGGCAATTAAACTCAGAAAGAGTGCGGTTGGCGATGAAGTGGCTGTCGCTGAGGGTGACGTAGTGCACATTCTGGCAAAAAAATCAGCCACCGAAAGCATGCTTCTCGCAAGCCGCCGTGTACGCCCAGCTGATATTTATTCCAACGGCGTTGGGCTGATATTTGAATCGCTCTCGCTCTCAGCCGTAGCCACAACCGCAATCGAAATTTTGATTGTGAAAGGTGCAATGCACTACAAGGCTGAGCTCAGTAAATCGTTCAGTAATTCCTTTATGGGCAAGCCCGTTTATCACCTGGGCGAGCTCAATCAAGATGCAGCTAAGTCTGCCATTACATTTGGTTTAGACTTTGGAAAAGAGAATGAAGCTCCCACGCTGGCAGGAACCTCTTCTATTGGCGTTCCACAACAACTCGGAGCTATTTTTCACGGCGATGGAAATTATTTGGCAGCGCAAAGTTCAAGCACCTGGAATGTGAATAGCGTTGTTGCACCCTCAGCAGTTCCGGAAGACGACAGGGCCGTAACAAATATCTTTGGTGAGATAATAGTTCCCAGTAACTCTCTGTTTCGCGAGCATCAATCCTTGGTGGTGTATGTGCGAAAAAATAGAACCGTTGGCGGCGTACCCTACGACGCTTACCTTCGATACTTTATTTACATTGGGTGAAATTTTTCGGGAGTATTGAAATGACAAAAGTAATCACCAAAGAATTTTTGATGGAACGGCGTACTTTTTTAAAGTGGTCGGCTGCTGCGGCTGTCGCCGGGAGTGTTATTGATATCGACGCTGCTTTTGCTGCAGGCGATTGCAAGGCAGTGGGCGACATTTCAAGTGCTGCAAACTCTGTACTCACGAAAACGCCCTCCAATGCAGGTAAAGAGCTGTTGTATTGGATTGATGGTCCGATGAACGTAGGCTTGCCGGGCTACTCCGGTGGTCTGCAAACTCGGGCTCGGTTGTCTTGTACAATGAACTTGCTACACACAGCTGCGAGTTTTATTGAGTCGGTTTCGCTGGTCGAAGTAATCCCAGAGAGCAAAACTCTGATCGCACAAACATTCTACGGCCCGAGCGCAGGAACAATCACAGGCAGAGCTCCGTATACAGTGTTCGAAAATCTCGAACTTGATTACAGCAAGAGCTATCAGATTCTCTACATCAAGAATGTAGGGGGTATGATCACTGCTTACCAGCATACAATTGTGAATCCTCGGCCAAGCCGGTTTGATTACACTCACGCTCCAGGTGAATTAGTTCAGCAAGCTGAAAGTTTTATGCCAGATTTGGTGGGGGAATTGCGGGATTCCAATCGTTATCATTTTACATCTGACCCAACAAAAACAGGCTACGTGACAACTCCATTTGGAACGACACAGGCAGGTCACCACGCACGTGCACACATTAAAAATATTGTGACAAGCGGTGACAATAAGGGTGACTTTGAAATCGAAATCGATTTTATGCACGGTGATGGTGATGACGCTCACTACATGCGGTACTTTTTGGTGCTCGACCCTGTTGGGCGCGTTTTAGGTGGAGTGCGACGCATTCATGGCGATGGTGTCACCGGTAAGGTTCTTGTGAAACGAGGGTTTCACACTCCCAGGCACGGGTCGTCGCCAGCGTCTCTTGTAGAAAAATACAACTACAACGGGAAGTCGTATCTTGAGTTGCATGGAAAAAGGATCACCACTGCTACAAATTCTCCGTCATTGGTTGATATTCAACTTCTTAATGCCGAGCAGAGGGTACAATATATCAACAGTTTGAGCATTCTCGATTGTCCGTTTATTTCAATTTACACCGACGACCGCCATCATGCGATTGCCAGGTTTAGTATTCGCCTGCGCTAATTCACCCTTACTTATTGTTGAAAGAACCGAGCGTTCCGTGAGGAGCGCTGTTTTTTTATGGAAAAATTTTCCTACGCCCATAAGGAAAATTTAGCCCAGTTTCACTCGATTTCGCCACGTGAAGATGCCGCTCTCACTCTCCCGCCTGTACTCTTTATTGAGAAGAACAGGGGGGTAAATAATGAGTCATTTCGTGAATAAACGACAACTGCGTATTTGGGGTGTGAGCGCGGCTTCTGTTTCTTTGTTTTCGGTGGTTATATCCTGTGCTCGTGAAGAGAATTTTCAGAAGCAAGAAAAGTCATCCATTTCATCTCTGGATGGTGAGAGTTTAAACGCTGCCGTTGAGAAAATATCCTTCGAGCAGTGGTGTGAGCGTTGGGGCCTCAATTGCTCTCAAGCTGATTCTGGAAAATTAGGCACTGACGGGGAGTTTGAGCAAAGCGATGACGTTCTCAAGTGGAAAGCCATTGCAGAGCTTTTTGAAAAAGCAATTGCCTCGGGGTCGAATTTTTTATTGGAAGAAAAGGAATTTAACTCTGCACGCGTGCGCATTTTTTTAAATCAGATAGGTTGGGCAGAAGTAAACGCCGACTTCTTAGAAGTTATAAGCAAGAGCGGATTAAAAAGAGTAGGCTTGGAGCCCACAGGAAAATTAAGGTTTGAAGGTCGGACAACTCTCAACGGTCAATCAGGCTCTGTGAGAGGCAAGAGCGGCATGATTTGGGCTTTTGCAAATGATGGTGAGTTTTCCGTGGGAAGCGCAGGGCAATATCTCTTTAAAGGATTAAAGTTTTCGGCAGCAAAATCTTTTGAGTCGGATGATTTTGAGCAGTTGAATTTCAACGATGCCGATCAAACCACATGGTCGGGAAAGAATCTTGCAGTGACACACGTTCCAGATGCATTTTTTATCAAAGACCTCCCAGTGCGATGGGAGAAATTGAGTGATTGGAAGCAGGATGTTCTCATTCGCAATGCCACAGAGGCACGCAATATTGTTTTTAACGCAACGCGAAATTTTCGTTTGAACTCAGTATTCTTCGATACAGCTTCAAAACATACGAGCCTTTTTGTTGATGATGCAAAAATTTCTGGAGCAGTGAAGACGCTGGTGAATTCGTTCGGCAGCTTAGAGATGAAGGCTCCCACATCTTCAACTCCACTGGCTCAATTGGCGCTGCAGCAGGCAGGCAGTGTTGTGTGTCGTATTGAAATGTCTGGCACTCCGGCCATTGATATAACGCTCGATAAGAGATTCGGTGTGCAAAACGTTTTTACAAATGAAAAAACCAATGCCCAAGTGGATATCTACGGAATCAATGTAAAAGCCCGCGTTGGCATTCCAATTTCCTTTAATCTGAAGCGCGTTGATATTGAGCCCACACGCATCGTTGTCAAAGGAGTTCCAGTGGTCGGAGAAATCTCAATTCCTTTGCCCACAGATGATAAAAAATTTGGCAAAGAGCTCAAGAAATTTGAGTGCGTGGAGCGTTAAGAGCGGCTGCCTCGGCCGCGTTCATTTCTTTAAATGATCTTCAACATATTGCGAAGCCTATTATTGAGAATGAGAACGCCCGAAATAATTTTTAATCAGTGACCTGAATCTCAGATTCGTAGCACGTTCAAAAGCAATAATTCCGCTCACCGAGCAAGCCACAACACCCTGCCCAGGGAAAACAGTGTCCCCCATCAAAAGGAGTTTTGTTTGTTTGTTGAGTGGATGGACAAGGCACGATGGCATTGCAAAGAACATAAAGTTAGCAAGCGTGAGGCGAAAACCTCCCACCTGGCCCTCTTTACGTGCTGTATAGTGCTCAAACGTAAGAGGAGTTGCACTTTCTACAGCATGCGGCGTGACACCCAGCGCAGCTTCAATGCGTTTACAGAGCTGTGCAGTGAAGAGCTCTTTGTCAGCATTCGAAAGGGCGCGAGCCTCAGTGTGCACTGTGGCTGTCAGAACCCGAAAACCTTCCGGATTGGCGGGATCATTTCTTGAGGGAATAGAAACATAGAGTGATGTTTGAATTGCCGGGTGCTCAGAATCTTGAGGGAATATTTGGTGGAAGTGCGGAGTCTCGGGCCAATCAGGTTGATCTGGGACGAGCGCATAAAGAGCCAGGGCTCCCCAGCCTCGTTCGCGCTCGGCACGCCGTTGCCAACTTCGATACAAGCGTGTGTTGCGAATTGGGTCGTGGGCAGGAATGAGTCCACCAACGATATCCCAGACTGTTAGGTTAAGAAGAGCTGCACGCTCCACCAAGTATTGGGATTCTTGTTGGTTCTTTTTATTTTTGCTGGTGAGAAGAAAGCCATCGGAGTGAGTTTCTATCTTTACAATTTGTTCGTGAGTTTTATAAACGCCGGAATGTTCTTCAAAGGCAGAAACCATAGGGCGAAAGTAGGAGCGCATCCCTTTTCGGCACCGATAAATACCCCGGCTCAGAATCGACAATCCCATTGCTGCTGCCAACCAGGGCGATTTCTCTGGTGTGGATTGAGTTGTATCAACAAGCAAACCGGAAATCACATCGTTTGCGAGTCCGGAAGAAGGGATTTTGTGTCGGTTCATGATTTGGCGTGCGTTTGTAAAAAACAAATAGGGGAAGAGGAGCTTCTTTTTGAAAGGTACTTCCCAAAAGAGCTCCAGTGCGCGGAGGAAGTCGGAGCCCAATTGGGGAGGAAATCGGGGTATTTGACCGAGCAGATTCCACATCCAATGCGCTTCTGTGCTGCAAATCTTTAAAAAATTCTCAAGCAGCGCAACTTCGTGTTTTTCCTCTGCAGAGGGAGGCCGCTTTGAAGCCCATGTCACGTGCCCCTCGGCGCTGAGCTGCACTGCACGATTTTGCCCAAGCCAATGGTGAGTGATGGTTGGTATTCGCTCAAAGATTAGCGATGCAGCTTCCTGTTGCCGGGCGGGCGTGAGAGAAAAAAGTTGCTCCTGCAGAAGTCCTTCTGCGCATTCGACAAGTTGGGTGGCACCAGCATCAAAGGTTCGCTTGGGAGATCCTCTCGAAAAATAGCCGGCACTGCCTCCGGGTTCAGAGTGCTGCTCGAGCCAAACCACGCTGTTTGCCAAATTGGCTGAGGCAAAACATTTGGCTGCGGCAGAGCCTGCTGCACCGGCACCGACAATGAGATGATGGGTTCGTTCAATCAAGTCAGAGGGTGTCCTCTTCTATGCGTTCCGGAGAAGAGAATCAGCCTGGGGGCCATTGCAGGGGGCGGCCGCCGAGAACATGGCAGTGCAAATAGTCTACTGTTTGCCCACCGTCGTTTCCGTTGTTCAATACCAATCGGTAGCCTGTTTTATCAATGTCTAAAATTTGTGCGACTTTGCGCGCACTGAGAAGCACATGTCCAAGAAGAGTTGCATCTTCATCAGCTGCATGCGCAACATTCAAAATCTTTTTCTTGGGAATCACCAAAACATGAATTGGGGCCTGCGGTGAAATGTCATGGAAGGCAAGGGTGTTGTCGTCTTCCCACACTTTCTTGCAGGGAATTTCACCACTCAAAATTCTTTCAAATATTGTTACGTCACTGCGACTCATTTCTTCAGTGCCCTAAAGCTCACAAGCATGTAAAAGCGATCGTCGTTGCCGAGAGCTCCTAACAATGCTTTGTAAGGCGAAATTCCGAAGTCAGTGAATTTGAGCGCGCCAGCGGCATCGACTTGTAGTTCCTGGCCTTGAAGATTTATGTTGGCGGCGAAGTCACGAGTGACAGTTTTTCCGCGAATGGTGATAGCAACAGTCGCCTTTTTTCCATAATTACGATCACCGATCTTCGAGGTATCATCGGTGATTTTTTCAATTTTTGCGGAGATGTCTGGAAATTTTTCGCTGTTGAGCTGGTCAGAAGCAAGCATGTTTTCTCGGATCGTCTCACGGTCGGAGTCTTTGAGTGACTCAAAGGGCTCCTTGAGCCAGCCGAGTGCTTGCACCGTTGGATACCAACGTTTTTGCAGATCGGCGCGATCGACCTCGAGATCATTCACCTTGGTTTTAAACTCAAATGAACCTTTGTTCAGATTCGATGAATCAGCACTGAGCTTGGCATCAAAAGAGCGTGCCGCAATGAAATGATTGTGCGCGAGCTTTGCTGCCACTCCAGCCTTTTGTGTGACAATTGCAAAAACCGAGTCATCAGACTTGATGGCAAAATCCCAAACCGGATTGATTGTTGCTGCAGGTGTCGGCGATGCTGTGGCCGAAGCAGTGGCTTTGCCAGCTGACTTGCCGGTTTTCTTTGTGGGTGTGGCGAAGGCATTGAGTGAAGCAGCAAACATTGAAGAACAGAGAATCACACAATGAAAGGTTTTTAACATAAAAGTGTCCTTTTCTAACTCTACGGATTTCTGCGAATGACTAATTCATTCAAGTAAAAATAAAGATTGCGATGGCCAAGAGCACGAAAATGACTCCAAACCAAATGAATCCACTGCCCTTGGCTGGAGTAGCAGGAGGAACTTTTCCTTCGAGGAGATTCGTTTTGGTTTCCTTGGCGTTACTTGATACATGGGGCTCGACTCCTTCGCCTTTTGATACTTCTGATTTGTGGGCGTCCGGGGAGTCGCCGTGTGCAGCAGGAGGGGCGGCATGCGAATCTTTTGTGTTGGAGTGATCACTTGCGGGGGAGTGATCGTTCGCGGCGGAGTGATCATTCGTGGCAGGAGCATGCTGTGATTTTGCATCACCATTTGCTTCCACTTTTGCTTTTTTCGGTGCAGGTGTTGGTTCAAAAGTCTCTTCGCCCAAAGGGATTTCGGGCTTAACCTTTGATGCAGCAAGAGAGTTGAGTGATGTCGCGCAGAAGAAGGCTGCAGCCACAAGGAAACTCCATCCGGTAAAAGACCAACGTCTTTTTCTCGACAGCACACCACACCTCACCAAGATAGTTTCCTGTGATGTTACCTCAGACGGGAAGTTGGGGCCATATGTCTGTGACAAGATTGACCCATGTCGTTTGGTCGGAGGGTGTCAAGCCACGGACGTCGAGAAGGTCGATGTTCAAACCTTGTTCGGAATTGTTCACTCGAGGTTTGTGGTCGGTTAGGAGAGTTGCAACAAGCTCCTCGGCCCAATCTTCGGAGTTTTCGTGCTCTGGATTTCCGTTCACAAAAATTCGAATTTCAGTGCGCACAAGCGCTTTTGCTTTGTCGCCAATTTGCTCGAAAAATGTGAGCATCTCTGTGTTTGCAGTTGGCGAAGAAGCTTTGATTCGCAGAAGAAGATTTTCCTCACGGCACGCAACAAGATGCGCCTCGGCCCCGTAGCAAAACGAACCAAAGATAAACCATAGATCAACGGTAAAATGAGACCGTTTGAGCATCAGTCGGACTGCCTTCCAGATTTCAGGATGGCGACAATAAGCCACAGCCCGACCAAGGCTGCAACTCCGAAGCCCAACAACCCGAAGGTTGCCAAAGAATCGAACAAAGGGCCCTTGCGGTTGAAGGTGAGAAGACTGCTGCCCAGAACTAAAGCGCCCAAAATAAGAGCAAGACTAAGCCGTTGTCCCGCTCTTTCAATTTCCGTTGAAAGTCGCCTCACGTCGGGTGACTCGAGCGTGGCGGCCAAATCTCCCTGCTGCAGACGTTTTGTCAGAATCCGCAGGGTGAACGGTAATTCGCGCACAAGGGCCTGTGAGTCACGAACCATGAGCAGGGAGTCTTGTTGGAATAAGTTGCGGGCGAGGGCCCCCTGCGAGAACGTTTTTGCATAATCTGATGTTTCGCGCAGGACTTCAAAATCGGGATCGAGACTTCGGCCGAAACTTTCGAGTGCTATGAGTCCTCGGAAGAATAGAACAAGATCGCGACTGACCGGGGCGTGGTGGCTAGCAGCGATGCGGGCAATTTGCATCAACAATTTACCCAAACGAAGCTCACGCAATGGAATACTGAAGGCAGCATCAACTTTTTCTCTCACCTGATCTTCCAAGCTTTTGCGGTCAACATCGCCCCGTGCTTCAGTGAGTTCAATGAAAAGGCGAGCGAAAGTTTCTGTGTCTTCGTTCACCAGAGAAACAAATAGATAAGTCATGGTCACGCGCATGTCGCGTTTCAGGCGGGCTGTGAGTCCAAAGTCAAGAATTGCAAGTTGTCCCGATTCCATCAGAATAAAATTTCCTGGATGGAGATCAGCGTGAAACATTCCGTTCTTGAAAGTCATGTCAAGAAAAGCACGCACACCAAGTGACACAAGCCCACTATAACTTTCGTTGCGATCGAGACGAGTGAGTTTTTGGCCTGTGATGGCCTCCATGCAAAGCACATGGCGAGTGCAATAGCTGCGCAGAATTCCAGGAATGTAGATTTTTGGATCGTGTTCAAAGAATGCACGCATGCGCTCGGTGTTGGCCGCTTCGCGGAAATAATCGAGCTCTGCAAACAGAGATTTTTTAAGTTCTTCCACAACCACGCTTGGGCGTAGCAGGCGGATTTCAGGAATAGCTCCCTCAAGGACAGAGGCGAGGCCTGCAAGAATCGACAAGTCAGTTTTGATGATTGACTCGATTTCCGGACGCTGAATTTTGAGAACCACTTCGCGACCATCGTGCAAGCGTGCTTTGTGAACTTGGCCAATACTTGCAGAGCCAAGAGGAACGGAGTCAATTGATTCGAAGTGTTCTTTTGTTTTGCCGCGATATTCGCTGTCGAGAATTTTTTGAACGACATCTATCGGCACAGGTTTAGCGTGATCTTGAAGTCGTCGCAGTTGAATGATGACGTCCCGAGGCAGAACATCTTCTCGGGAAGCGAGGAGTTGTCCCAATTTGACGAAAGTTGGACCAAGTTCCTCAAAGGCGAGAGCTAGGCGGCGTGCGCCAGAGAGTTCCTGATTCTCTGAATTGGATTTCTCGGCAGAGTTGGGACCCTCGGGCTCGGTGGGTGTTTCTGTGACGAAAGATGCGAGTTCAGTGTCGCGCAATTCTTTGCTGAACCCGTAGCGACCGAGAATGTTCACGATCTGGCTCAGGCGGCTCACATTTCTGAATTTCTGGGCGATCGTGGTTGCCATGTGTCCTTGTCCAAAAAACAAACGGGTGGCGCGCAAGCCCCCCGTTTAGTGCATGAAATGCGCTAAAAACTCTCAACCACCCACAACTCGTTGCACCGCGGCTAGGAGCTTTTCTGGCACGAATGGTTTGACAATCCAAGCCACGATTCCAATTTCCTTGCCCTGCAGAGCAACTTCCTGACTCGATTCTGTTGTGAGCATGAAGATGGGGATGTGTTTGAAGCGTTCGTTGCCTTTAATGCTGCGACACATATCGAGCCCATTCATGTTAGGCATGTTCAGATCTGTGATGATGAGATCGACGCTGCTTTTCTCGAGCATTTTTAGCCCCTGAACTCCGTCTTCGGCTTCAACCACATTGAAGCCGCCCTTACTGAGCGCAAAGCGAGTGAGGTGACGAATTGTCTGCGCATCGTCCACAACCAGAATTGTTTTCGCCATTACGAGACACCCTCCTCAGCACTTCACCAAACGTCGTTATGACTGATTACCCTTCTGTGTATCGTGAGTTGATTGACTCTTCTTGAGAAGTTGCATCCCGTTGTGGGGTGTCAATAATTGGACGCCGAGCTGCAGGGTTTGCTCAAGGCCTCGAAGTTCCTCAGCAACTGCGACCCATTCGTCAGTAGACAAATCGCAGGCAAATTCGTTTTTAAAAAGAGTTGTCAGGGTTACTAGAAGGCTGGAGATGCGGCTGAGGGTTCGTGCACTCCAGTCTTTTTCGAGCGCTCGTCGAGAGAGTGCTTCACTCACCTCCAACCCTTCGGGAACATCTCGCGAGTTTTTCCAGAGGAGGTTTTGTACTTCGACAAAATGTTTTGACCACTCAAGTTGATTATGACGGAAAACCTTGCGCCAATGGTGTCCGAGTTTCTTGAGGAATTTGAGGGTGTCATATTGCCCGTTTTCATTGAAATTGTTGTCGCGTTCAATGAGTTCATCGACAAGCAACAAAATGGAAAAGCGCTCAAGAAGAGGCCCGCTTAATTTCTGTTGATATTTGAGAGGTGCCCCGACGGCGCATCTGCATTGTCGGGTTCTGGAAAAAACGTAGCCACAGGGACACGGATTTGTTGCAGCCAAAAGTTGGAATTTGGCAGGCAACTCAACCCTTCCGCGAGCGCGCGAGAGTGATATTTTTTCTTCATCGAGAGGTTCCCGCAGTGCCTCTAGGGATGGGCGTGGAAATTCGGCAAGTTCATCGAGGAAAAGGGTACCGTGATGAGCCAATGAAACTTCCCCAGGCTGCAAAAGTGAGCCTCCGAGAAGTGCTGCACTTGATGCGCTGTGGTGTGGGGATCGGAATGGGCGTTCTTTGACTTCATGTGGACTGCGATTTTGAATCAGAGCAACATCCATTTTTTCATCGGGAAGGAGCGGCGGAAGAAGATGTCTGAGGTTCCGTAGCGCAAAAGTTTTTCCACATCCTGGTGAACCGGCAAGAAGCAGGTGATGGCGTCCCGCAGCGGCTAAACACAAGGCCAACCCCAAAACAGGAATGTGCTCAAACCTGCCGAGTGCGCTTATGATTTTGTTTTGCCGCTCGTTGATACTTTCAGGATTGCCCATGGTCTCTTTGATTGATTCATCGGTGTTTTCGATTGCATGAAAAACGCTAGGCTCTTCTGCTGCTTGCACCGCACAAGAGCCTGTGGAAAGCAGTTGAAGACAATGTTGCAGTGAAGTTATTCTATGGAAGCTGGATGTTGTTTGATGGTTGTGAGTGATGCGCCCGTAATTACACCAAATGGTTTGATGAGTGGTTTCTTTTTTGAGAGCCAGAATTTCAAAAGGCAGGGGGTTTTCAAGCGGAAGAATTTCGCCAGCCAAAGTCATTTGCCCCGCAAATAAATGCTTATTTTTAGAGAGTTCGAGAACTATTTTCTTGAGATTTCCGCAATTGATACGTGGAACGTTTTGTTGTTGAGCCAAGGCGGCTAAAATGGCAACAGCACATGCAAGATCGAGATGTTCCAATCCGGTTTTGAACTGTTTGAGAGTTTCGCTTGGACGTATTGAAACAATCAATCTGCGTGCGGGTAAACTGAGTCCCAGCCCTTCTATTGCAGCACGAATGCGTTCTCGCGCATCTCGAGCATATTCCTGCGGCAGTCCGATCAGTTGAACACCAGAAAATCCACTTCCCAAGGCTGCTTCAATGCTCACCGGAACAACCTGAAGTCCTAGTGTGACCGCTGAGCGAATGATAACCGACATATAAAAACACCCCCTTCGTGCGGAAGTGCTCGCTCAAATCGCGCAAGGCTTCCAGGGGGTGATTAATTTCTGGTCAGAGGAAGAGAGTTTAGATGCGGGCCACTGTGTCTTGGCCTGGAGCTGCCGTTGCATCGTCGCGTGGCACTGCCGAAAGATCAGCCTCTGCATGCAGAGCAGCCGCGCCGGAAAGCTCACGTTCTGCGCGCTCTGTGGCTTCTCGTTCTGCGTCAGCTGCAAATTTTTCGGCGAGGTTCGGCTGAATTCTGTAAAGAGTTTCCAGGGTGTCAATTTTTATCGCTGATATTAGTCTCTTAAAGAGATCGAATGCTTCGCGTTTGTATTCTTGCAAAGGATCCTTTTGGCCGTAGCCGCGCAAGCCGATACCGTCGCGGAGATGATCAAGACTCAAAAGGTGATCTTTCCAATATTGATCGATCGTTTGGAGCATCACCCAGCGCTCAATATCACGCATTTGCTCTGCCCCAAACAGCAACTCTTTGCGAGTGTATGCGTCGCGCAATTTGCTGCTGAGAATTTGAGTGAAATCGAGACGAGTGAGTTCGTTGTTTTGCCGTTCTTCCGAAGTAAAGTTCATCACGGTATTGACCCGCTGGAACAAAGCGCGTTCAAGCCGGTGGAAGTCGATTGTGACGAGTTCACCGGGAACGCCCGTGGCTGGGGAATATTCTTCTGCTATTGCGCGGCTGAGATCTTCGAGAGTCTCATCGAGAAGCATGTCGCGCACGTTGCCTTTGCCCAAGATGCGGTTGCGTGCTGCATAAACAGTTTTACGCTGTTTGTTGAGAACATCATCGTATTCGAGAAGGTGTTTGCGCAGATCGTAGTTGTAGCCCTCGACACGCTTTTGCACGTTGGCAATCACGCGGGTGAGCATAGGATCTGCAAGGGCTTCATCGCCCATAGTGCGTTCCATCAAGAACTGGTTGGCTTTGTTGTTGAAGCGGCGCATGAGGTCGTCTTCCCATGAAAGGAAAAAACGACTCTTGCCAGGGTCACCTTGGCGGCCTGATCGTCCGCGCAGTTGATTGTCGATGCGGCGGCTTTCGTGACGCTCTGTTCCAATGACGTAAAGGCCACCGAGGTCTGCCACTCCCTGACCCAGAATAATGTCAGTTCCACGACCGGCCATATTTGTGGAGATAGTCACCCGCCCGCGTTGGCCTGCCTCGGCAATGATGTGTGCTTCTTGTTCGTGGTGTTTAGCGTTCAAAACGCTGTGTTCAATGCTGCGCTGATTGAGAAGATCACTTAAAAGCTCGCTCTTTTCAATGCTCACGGTACCAACGAGAACGGGTTGTCCGGCTTTGTGGGCCTCAGCAATTTCATCGGCCACAGCTTTGAACTTAGCGGTTTGACGCAAATACAAAACATCGTCTTGGTCGTTGCGCACCATAGGGCGGTTGGTTGGAATGACAACAACTTCGAGCTTATAGATTTTATGAAATTCGACTGCCTCGGTGTCGGCTGTTCCGGTCATGCCTGCAAGTTTGTCATACATGCGGAAGAAGTTTTGCAAAGTTACTGTTGCAAGAGTTTGGTTCTCTTGTTGGATGGCAACATTTTCCTTGGCCTCAAGTGCCTGGTGAAGGCCATCGGAGTAACGTCGGCCGTGCATAAGACGTCCGGTGAATTCATCGACGATAATGAGTTGCCCATCGCGCACAATATAATGGTCGTCTTTGCGAAAAACCATATGAGCTTTGAGGGCTTGGTTGATGCAATGGACGAGCTCCATGTTTACTGGGTCATAAAGATTGCCAACACCCAGACGTTTCTCGATTTTCTGGATGCCTTCTTCTGAGAGCGCAGAGCTGCGCGATTTTTCGTCGACGGTGTAGTCGATTTCGCGGCGTAAACCACGGACAGCATCATTCGCAGTGAGGTATTTGTCGGAGGTTTGATCAGATGGGCCACTGATAATGAGTGGTGTGCGTGCTTCGTCAATGAGGATGGAGTCGACCTCGTCGACGATGGCAAACTGATGCCCACGTTGAGAGAAGTCTTCCAAGCGAACTTTCATGTTGTCGCGCAGATAATCGAAGCCAAATTCGTTGTTGGTTCCGTATGTGATGTCGCATGCATAGGCGGCTTGCCGTTCACGGTCGCTCAGGCCACTGGTAATGACGCCAACAGTCATCCCCAAAGCTGTATATATGCGCCCCATTTCTTCAGCCTGAATGCCTGCCAGGTACTCGTTCACGGTGATGAGGTGGGCGCCGCGGCCGTTCAGGGCGTTCAGATAAAGAGGCGCAGTAGCTGTGAGGGTTTTACCTTCACCAGTGCGCATCTCGGCGATTTTGCCTTCGTGTAAGACCATGCCACCTAGAAGCTGGACATCGAAATGGCGTTTTTTGAGAACGCGCGTAGATGCTTCGCGCACCGTTGCAAATGCCTCAGGAAGGAGCGAATCTAGGGGCACGCCTTTTTTCAGACGCTCCCGAAATTCTTCCGTTCTTGCACGCAATGCGACGTCAGAAAGTGCCTGAAGTTGTGGCTCCAGAATGTTTATGCGGCGCAGAATTGGTTCCAATCGACGCAGTTCTCGGTCGTTCTTTGTGCCAAAAAATTTTTTGAAAATATCAAGCATGATTGAAAAAAACCCTTCTGTGAACAGCCTCATGGGAGGAAACGATTAAATAGCACAGCTTTGCACTCATGCCAATTTGGCCACACGGAGCAGATGTTGACCTAAGCCGGCGATGAGAGGGGCCGATAGCGACTTCATTGGAGCTCAGGATGGTTTGGCTCCATTGCTTTGGAGTATGCAATGAAGACTGAGTATCGCGGGCTCTCACTAGAACTGGGTCAGGACGACACAGGCGATGAAGTCGTGATTACAGCTGAATCTCAATTCAAGCTGGCTGACGATTCTATGGTCGATCCTCAATTGGAACGGCAGATAGGGCATTTGCTTGATACGATCACACGAGTGGGTGGCGAAGTGTGCCGCTTGCGTGCTGAGGTTGATGGCTTGTTGGAGCAAAATCATGGCCTCGTGACATCCTTCGACCGTTTGCGGGAAGTGATATCAGAGAAGGGGCAATTGAACCTTGATGATTTCGAACTTGCCTGCGACGTTATGCAGGTGAGTATGAACGACAGTCAGGCATTTCAAAAAAAGATGTCTAACTGATCGAGCTCATCCCCAAAGAGCTTTCGCAACTCTAAAAAAAAACAGGTCTGTTCTTGAGCACTGGTTCGGAACAGGCTCTTAGCTTTTCTCAATCGACAAACGAATTTCTTTCTCAAGTTCGCCAGCTTCTGGTCCAAAAATCCAATTCGACTCGCGTCGCACATTGCGCAGGGGGATTTTGAAGCGTTGTCGCGCCCCAGCTGGCCTTCCGCTCAAAACAATAATCTCATCTGCGAGCAGAAGAGCCTCACGCGGATCGTGGGTCACAAGAATTGCAGCTTGACCCAATTGGTCAACGAGTTCGAGCATCCAACGCTGGAGTTTAAATCGAGTTGTTGCGTCGATGGCGGCAAATGGTTCATCGAGCAAAAGTACTCGGCTTTTCATCATAAGAGTGCGCGCGAGGGAAACACGTGCTGCCATTCCCTGACTCAACTGCCAAGGATATAAATCGCAAGCATCAACGAGCTCAACCCGTGCAAGAAGGCTTTTGGCCTGCGCCGTGGCTTCGGATAAATTCATTCGTGTTGGTGTTGCAGTGAGAATATTTTGCAGAGCATTCTTCCATGGCAGAAGAAGCGGTGCTTGTGGAACAAGTGAGAACGTTGACTGTGACGTGCTCCACTCAGTGAGTGATTCGCTCGGCAATTCATCAATTTGAATTTTCCCTGAGGCACAAACATTGAGGCCTATGAGTGCTTTTAAGAGAGTTGATTTACCGCAGCCCGATGGCCCCATTATGGCAACGAGGCTTCTGTCGGCAACTGAGAAACCCACATCAAGAAGAATGTCTTTGCCATCGAGGCGGACTGAGAGTTCCGAGATGGTAATCATTTTGATTTTCCGGAGGCTGCGGAATCCGTGGGCAAAAATGCGTTGCTCACGAATTGTGCAGCGTCTTCAGAGAGATTGTGAATTTTTTGCTGATTTGCCCAGATACGATATGCATTAAATTTGCTGACGTCCTGATATCCCCATTGGCTCACATTTTTTGTGTATTCCTTGGCAAGATACGCAGCTGAGGCAGCAATAAGTTTGCTGTCCGATTCAGGAACCTGTTTCATAAATAACTGTGCAGCTTCTGCGGGCTTGTTGACGGCAAATTGATAGCCCTCGCTTGCGGCGGCGAGAAATTTTCTCACCATTTCTGGTTTATCTTTGGCAAGTTGTGTGGAGGCTATGATGAGTGGAGAAGGATGATTGAACACAGGATTAATATCTCTCAGGCAGAGGGTTTTTATTGCTATGTTCTCGAGTTTTGCGCGTATCCCATCCCAGCCCATATAGATCCACATGAAATCTGCATTTCGTGCCGTCGTAGGTAAGAAGTCACTGACGCCTGTCGTGACCATCTTTAGTTTTTTAAAATCGGCTCCGGCTTGAGTCATAATGAAACGCAGTTTGGCCTCTTCTTCTGGCGAGCCCCATCCTCCATACCGCTTTCCTTCAAAATCTTTAATGGTGGCAATAGAAGTTGTTCCGCGCCAGGCAAAGCAGCTGGTGTTCTCAGGGAGAATTCCTGCGACAGACATCACAGGGATTTTTTGTAAGCGGGCATGCAGCATGTCTGAAACAAAACTGATTCCGAAATCGGCCTTGCCTGCGCCCACAAGTTGCGTGGTGCTGGTTTGTTTCATTTGGACAAAACGAACATCAAGATTGTGTTTGGCAAATGATCCATTGGCCTTTGCAACATAGAGTCCGAGATGGTTTGTGTTTGGTGTCCAATCGAGAGCTACGGTCACGGGAATCAATGATGCCGCAAATGCACTAAACATTTCGCTCCACTCTCCAGAAAATGGTTTTTCTTGAAATACTTCCAACAACCCAATTGCAGAATAGGCTGAAGGTCACAATAATTGTCACTGCTGCCATAACACGATCGGTTCGATAGGCTGATTGAGCTCTCGATAAATAAACACCCAAGCCAGCTTCACTGCCAATGAGTTCAGCCAAAACCGAGCTCACAAAAGCGTAAGTGACAGCAATTTTGATGCCTTCAAAAAATTGTGGAAGTGCCGCGGGGGCATAGATCGTTCGCAGCGCAGCGCGTTTTTCTAGGCGCAGCACGGCGGCAAGAATTCCGTATTCAACCTGAGCAGTTCTTAAGCCACTCAAAGTTAGCTGAGTGATGGGAAAACTGCAGGTGAGCAGAATGAGGATAATTTTAGGTGCCGCTCCGAGACCAAACCATAACAGCAGAAGCGGCGCGATTGTGAGGTAGGGTATACTTTGGCTTACCACCAATGAACGTTGGAGTAGGTTGTCAAAGATCTTGTTTTCGAATGCTACCCAGCTGAGGCCAAGGGCAATGAAAGTGGACAATACGAGGCCGATTGACCATTCGAAGAGCGTTTCGAGAGAATGGTGCCAAAGAATCTCTCGATCTTCAGCCAGGGTGACCATGACAGCCCTCGGCGTTGGCAGAATGTAGGCTGGAATTCCGCCTGCGAGCGTCAATATCTCCCAGAGTGCCAAAGCCAGAACCGGCCAAAGCAATCGTTTCATAAACAATCCAGTGACTGCATTTGAGCTCTTCACGGAGTGGTCCTTCACACGGAAATGAGTGTCAAAACGAGGACCGGCAATTTTTCCCGTCCAATCCCGCGCACTGCTGAGAAAGAATAGCGATGTCTGGAAGATAGTGGAAGAGATCGGGGGCACAAGATGGTCATTATGACGGGCGCGGGCCGAGGGAAGAATTGGCTTGCCAAAGCTGGAGCGGCTCTTCTTTCAATTTGCGCGTTCAGTGCGCATGGCATTGATTTTAAGATTGAATTGCCTCCCCAAAAAGGAGTCGCAACTCCCGACGATGCTGCTTTTTTTGATGATGCCCTGGCAGTTTCGGAGGCGCAAGCAGACTCGCCTTACTTGCAAAGTGAATCCGACTTGAATGCCGCAGTTCCGAGTCCGTTACCACCTGCTTCGGCGACGGCGAAGAGCAAGGATAAGCTCCCTGTCGTTGTTGCTTCACCCGTGAACTCGTCTCGTAAAAAGACTTTGCAAGCGCAGCAGCAAGCTGACTTTGCGATGCCTGAAATGGGGAGCTTTCCCAATTTGAGTTGTCTGCGTGAGAATGTTGGATTTTGGAAGAGAGTTTATGCAGAGGTAGACACCAACGAAGCACTTATCCACGATCGAGATGATCTCGATAAGGTTTATGCGACCGTGCGATTGGGTGGCAGTGAGCAGCAGCGGCAGCAATCTATTCGGATGCTCAAGGAGCATTACCAAAACGCGATTGGATCACTTGCGCAGAAAATTGATTCTCCGAAAAGCTGGAATCAAACCGAGCGCTCTGTAGCAAAATTTTTCCGCCCATCTGAACTCACCCGAAGTCGTCTTGTTCAGGCAGGCGAAAACGTTCGTGTGCAGCAAGGACTAAAATCGAGATTCAATGCAGGAGTTCAACGATCGCTGCAATATCTTCCAACAATAAAATCGATCATCCGACAACAGAAGCTTCCGATTGACATAGTGTATTTGCCACACGTTGAAAGTAGTTTCGTCAATTATGCGAAATCAAAAGTTGGCGCGCTTGGATTGTGGCAAATAATGCCAGCTACAATGCAGATGTTGATGGGGCGAAGTGCGGTGAACAAGCGCACAGAACCGCAAATAGCAACCGTGGCAGCAACAAAATTGCTCAAACAAAACTATCAGGCAACAGGCTCATGGCCGCTGGCACTTACAGCCTACAATCATGGACTATCAGGAGTACTAAGGGCAGTGCGCAGCACCAATAGCACTGATCTTTGTAAGATTATTGAGCGTTATAATTCTCCCTCTTTCCGCTTCGCATCAAGTAACTTTTACGCTCAATTTCTGGCTGCAAGGCAGGTTGCATTGCAACGTTATTCAGAACTTTCCAAGAACCGAGATGTGGGCCGAATTGTGGCCCCTTTGCTTGCCAGTCGTGACAAGGGAGCACTATGACCGGCCCATCTCCTGCCGCCTACTTACTCAAGAGAAAAATCATTTTGCTCAACCGGGCGCCTGTTGATTTGTCAGCAGCCGCGGTTGTTCGCGTGATACTCGAAGGTGAGGCCGACCCAAACGCACAGTCTTTGATGGAAAGAGCGCGAGCCATTCATGGAGAACTCAAGCAGAAGAATCTTTATGCTCTCCCTGCTGTTGATGCTGAGTCGCCTCGCTTTCTTGCGGTTCTAGCAAATGAGCCGGTCAAGCGATTTGCTGCAAATCCCATTGGTGCTGGTCATCAAGCGACTGCCTGGGGTGCGCAACTGACGTCCTTGTTTTTAGCCAATTCAGCATTGGTTGAATTTCCTTCAATCTTTGTCGATGTCACGTCGAGTCTTGCTGCGAAAATTGTTGGCCACGAGCGATACTTTGTCGTTGGCTTGCTTGAGCGTTCTACGGGTCTCAAAATTAAAGAGTCAGCTCATTTTGAAACGATTGAACGCAAGCCTTTGAAGGTTTGGTGTGCACACATCGATGACGAGTCTCGATCAGCAGGTGAAAAGATCGCAGGTGCGATGCTCATAACGCGAAGTTTAGTGAACATGCCTTCAAACATTCTCAATCCCGAGAGTTTTGAAGTCTTTGCGCGTGAATTGGTTCGCCGTGAATGCGATTTTGAGGGTGATCCGAATCGTATTGCGGTGGAAGTGTATCAACGGGAAAAACTGTTGGCAGAGGGCTGCGGGCTTATCAATGCAGTGGGGCAGGGGAGCGATATTCCACCTCGCCTCTTGCGGCTGACATATTTTCCGCGCTCGGCGGGCAAAACAATGAGGCATGTGGCCTTGGTTGGCAAAGGGATTACCTTCGACTCCGGAGGCCTCGACATCAAGGGTTCTTCTTTCATGCGCAACATGAAAAAAGACATGGGTGGATCGGCGGCGGCTTTGGGAATTTTTATGGCCGTAGCCCGGCTCGGACTTCCGGTCCGTATGAGTTGCTACCTTGCACTCGCTGAGAACATGATCTCTGGTCGTAGCATGCGTCCTGGTGATGTTTATAAGGCAAAAAATGGACTGACCGTTGAGATAGACAACACGGATGCTGAGGGACGTCTCGTACTCGCTGATGCGCTTTGCTATGCAGCAGCGGAAAAACCCGATTGGCTGGTTGATCTTGCGACACTCACGGGTGCAGCGAGGGTTGCTCTCGGACCAAGTGTTGATTCTTTGTTTTGTACTGATCCTGCCTTGGAACGTTTGCTCGTGGATACCGGAGTGTTACTTGGCGATTGGGTTTGGCCATTACCGTTCGTAGATGAATATGAAAGCTGGCTCGATTCGAATGTGGCCGATGTTGTCAATTCAGCGAGCTCAGGGCACGGCGGGGCTATCACTGCCGCTGCCTTTCTCAAGAAGTTCGTTGGGCAAAGTAACTGGACACATATTGACACCTATATGTGGGCAGATAAGCCCACAGATCTGACTCAGGAAGCGGGCGCCACGGCAAAATGTGTCCGGTTGCTGACGCATGCTATTGGACTTTGGTCGAACCAAGGATGACTCTTCAAAGAGAAATGAGCTGAGGCGCGTTTGAGTGCCCTCATTTTTCGGAGCAAAAGATGAGTCAGGAACCACAAGAAGCCGTTGGACAAATCAGCATCCGACTTCGTGAGTGGATTCACGAAGTGAACAATGCCCTGTTCATAACAAAAGGGTTTCTCGAAGAGATTGAGTCCGACGCAAAATCGCAGGCCTATCTCAAACCCCAATTCGATCACGATAATTTTTGCGAAATGATAGAAACGGTTGTCAGAAGCGTTGACAGGCTCGATCGTAGCGTTCAGAAATTGCGGAAATATGCTAAAGAAGAAGTGTTTAGAGAATCTGGCGTCGAGCGGCCAATGCGCCGTAGTGAAACTCTTATTGATTGAAGTTCAATAGGAACGTGAAGTACATCTCTTCATAATTTAATATAAAAAAATGAACCGGCGGTCTGTTCGGTAGTCGCCGGTTCGGTCGTCCCTCGGAGGAGGGAAAGTGAATGGATATTTTATTGTGAGGATATACTTTGAGGCTGGAGTTCAATGGGAAGGAGCGAAACTATTGGGTAGGCGACGCCAGCATCCGAACGATACTGAATTCGGGGAATCCGTTTACTTGGGCTATTCCTATTTCCGGCTCTAGCATGCAGGAATTTGGCCTGCAAGAGATTTTCTAAATGAATTTATAGGGTTTTTTTAACTGGTCAGCCAAAAAAAAAGATCAGTTGTCTGGTTTACAATCAAGGCGAAAGGTCGGAGCGAGTGCTTGCACCTGTGGAAACCTCTCTGGCTGCTTTCAGGATAACCCCTACAGCTGAATCCGCGTTGGTTTCCACAATTCTTGCAACTGCAACACGCTCTCGTATTCCGAGCTCATCCGAGTAGGCGTAGTTCCCGCCTGGGGGCATGAATAACTCTACGTCGTCACCAATGCTAAAAGGGTTATTTCCATTAATACCTTTGAGAAATATTGCCATCCCAGGACCTGCGTGTGTGTAGGTGCCATTTTCGGTTGCCATGACAAATGCAGGTGCTGAATTTGGCCGGCCCGTCGACTCTGGATCGATTGCGACAATTAAGCTTTTCGAGAATGGAACTAAAAGATCAGTTGGTGAAACGTGAGAATTTCCTTCTTCGGCCACCATCAATGTGTAGCCATCGGGAGAAGTTCGAACAACCCCTAAGACACCAACATAATTGTAAAGTTCTGAATCAGTCTTGGTTGTGTCCATACCACTGAGAACTGAAGTGTGTTTGAGGGCAACAAAGCGTTCACCCGGGTTGGGTTGGCGACCATTAAACTGGGCAATCACACTTTGGCCTTTGCCGCCGAGCAGGGGAGAGTTGGGACTGGAAACCACTTCGCCAGCCGAATCAATCTCTGAATTGCTCATAAAACCAGGCAAATCGAAGATGTAGGTTGCATTCATCCCAACGTCCCCGGCGGTGAGGAGATTCTGGTCGCCTGGCAAAACGGTTGGGTCGATGAGTTCACCGTTTCTCCCAGTCCAGCGGTCAGCGTTCATGGTAAAAGTTTGAAGGGTCGCTAATTCAACTTTGGGCTCGCCGAAGGGGTCAATCGAATCGCGGATTGCCAGTTCAGGAGCCCCTCCTCGGGCGCTCGGATAAAACAACAGCTTCATTCCAGGTTCGATTTTGTCAGGGTCTTGTACCTCGGGATTCAACACCCACAAGCGAGGCCACCACATTGAATCATCGAGGAGCTGGTCGCTGATGTCCCACAATGTATCACCAGGTTGAACTGTATATTCTGCTGGACCTTCGCCAGGGTTCAGCGGTGGAATGGACTCAGATAGTTTTCGGGCCAACTCCAAGTGTGCCTGACGTCGTTCGGCGCGTGTCCTTTGTTTCGGTTTGTTCGGTTGAATGGATTGGGGAGAATCACTGGAAGCTGTAGCTCCGGTTCCTGGAATGGCGTTTGGATCGACCACGACGCTCTCAGGAGGGGGAGGAGTGTCTGAATTTTGAGGCGCCGCACTTGCCTCGGCTGGTGGTGGAAGTGCACCAGGTGGATCGATGGTTGGGTTCAACGTACCATTGGTGTTGCCAAGGTTGCTTTTTCCGTTGGCATTGTTGAGTCCGTTTGTGTTGCCGGCATTGTTTAATTCCGACTTCAAATCTCCATTGAGACTGTTCCCGTTGGAGGGAATATTTTCAGTGTTCTGAATGTTTTCAATGGAGCTATTAGCTGATTCTCCACTCGACTTGTTGGAAGAATTATTTGGTATCGAATTGAGTTCTTCGCTGTCGAGAACATTGTTCGAGCTGTTTTTTCTGCTTCCTTTGCTTTCCTCGATTGCATTGGCGCCATTGATATTGCCGAGGTTGTTTAAGTTGTTCTGAGCTGCCGCACTTCCAAGAGCACAACAGGCAGCAACCGTGAGCAGTCCCAAACCCGGCCTGAGTTTCATTGTGCCGCGCCCCCATTCAATTTTTCAAGCCAAGCGCGTGCACGCAATGCAAGGTCGGATTGCGGGGAAAGAGCTATAACTTCGCGGTAAAGTTGTCCCGCTTTCTGAGGAGCTTGCAGTTGTTCTTGAACTCGTGCTTCAAGCCACTTGGCACGGAATATCTGACTATCATTTGGGTGTTGAAGATAGAACGCACGCAAATGGGGAAGGGCTTGCTGTGGGCTGCCCATTTCAACATATGCCTCAGCAAGAGTGAGATCAGCGATGTTGCTGAGTGGGTTGTTCGGAAATCGTTGTTGAAAATCTGCAAGAGTTTGCGCAACGCGGGCGTATTCACCTTGAGAAAGATACGCGACCGAACGATCAACTATTTTTTGCGGGCCTTCGGGAGTGAGTAATTTTGTTTGGTCCACTTTTTCAAATTCGTTTTCAAAGTGGTCGAGCGGCCCTGCACTTCCGAGCGCGGGCACAAGATTCTTTTTAGTTTCTGCCTTGCTGACAGCAGAACGGATCTGTTCAGCATTGTCAGCTTCATAAAGGCCTGAGCGCTGTGCTTTCAATAGCAAATCTAGTTTTCTTTGCAGACTCGCCATTTTCTCTTTCAGAGACATTATTTCAACACGCATTAAAGCTATTTCTGATTCTGAAGCTTGCGACACTGTGCTCTGTAGTTGCTTTTCGCCAGTAGAATTTAAAACGGTCTGTGCCGCTGAGGGTGAGTGTGAGGGTTGAGCCTGAGTTGCTGTTGGAGCTGCGGCGGCCTGAGTCTGTTGTGGTTTGTCCTCGATGGAAGACTGCGCTCTGGGTGAGGAATGAGCGGCCCCGTGTGCTACTGCGGCTGGCGCCTCGCTCGGAGTGCCTGCGCTGGGCAACGCGGAAGCTTGAACCTTTGCAGCGGGCAAAGCGCTGTTTGTAACATCGGCAGGCGGTGTGGAAACCACAGTAGGGCTTGATGCACATCCAGAAAAGCACACTACGCCAAGAAGGCATGTCGCTAGAGCGATCTTGCCAGCATTTTGCTCTGATTTACTGGACAATGTGCGCGATCCTTTCATAGAACTCTCCTCAAGGCGGCAACAGACTCCAGGCGAGCGTAACGGAATGCGAAGGGGAGGAATGTGGACTTCTTTGCCCCGTCGTCATTTCCCGTTTCTTTCGTAGATAGCTTCTTTTCCAGGTTGAGGTAGACGCATGAAGATTCAGGAAAAAAGTTGGATTTTGATGACAGGTGGTTCGCGCGGGATTGGCCGAAGCTTGGCCCTTGACCTGCAAGAGAGGGGCTTCCTTGTCTGTGGATTGATTCGTCCGGGTAATCTTGACAAAGCAAAACACCACTTAGACGAGGTACTAGGCTGGGATCTTGGCTTGGCTTGGGAGGCAAACCCAAGCACAGCTCTGAGAGATTTCGTTTTAAAGAATAGGGTTGTTGGGTTCATTCATGCAGCTGGATTGCTGGGTCCCATGACTCAAACACCAGAACCCGAGAAATCAGAAGAGTGGCGATCTTGGTGGGCTGAGTATTTTTCCACTCTCCGTGTCAATCACACTGCAGCAGTAGAGATAATGCATGCAGTGCAAGCACAGCTAAAAAATTGGGAATGTGAGCTCGGAGAGCGAAGTCCATTTATTATGCATCTTTCGAGCGGTGCTGCTGTAAAACCATATGCCGGCTGGGATGTGTATTGTTCGAGCAAAGCGGCTATGTTGATGGAGTTCAAATGCATTGCAGCGAGAATTTCTTCAGAACAAACAACAATTCTTTCTGTTGCGCCAGGCACGGTCATGACCGACATGATGCAGAAAGTGCTCTCAGCAAATCCCTCTGAATTCCCTGCGCTTCCTAAATTTAAAGCTCTCGAGCAATCGGGCGGACTCTTGTCACCGGAAGTGCCAGCAAAGCAGATCTGTGATTGGCTCATTGCCTCATCACATCAAGAAATTAAGCAGTGGCATGGTGAGCTTTACGATGTGCGGAGCAGCAATTCTTTGACGAAATGAAGAACTGCAAGAAAATTCTTTTCTTCAATTTTTTCATTTGAAAGAGTGAAGATTTTGCTCTGCAGCTGGCCAAGATCATTGATGCACTCTTGCGTGAGTTCTTGCGCGCGGTTTGAGGCGCCTTCAAGGCCAAACAAACTGACCGCGGTCAGTTTGTTTTGCGCAGTATCTTTACCCGCTGTTTTTCCGAGGTTGCTTGAGCTTTGTGTTACGTCAAGAATATCGTCGATAATCTGAAATGCGAGTCCGGCTTTCAAGCCAATTCTTCCGCTCAGGTGAGCAATAGAAGTGAGATTTTCGCGACTCATGGTTCTTACATTCTGATCTTCTGAAAGTGCGCAGCCAATCAATGTTCCGATTGAAAACGCTGCCGACAGCAAAGCTCCTGTTTTGAGAGTGTGAATACTTGCAAGGGTTGTCCAATCGCCCTTTTGTGGAGATTTTTCAAACTCAAGATCGAGCCACTGGCCTGCAATCATTCCTTGTGCACCACTGCAGCGCGAAAGAGTTGCAACACAGCGCAGTGCAATTTCGTGCGAAACGCCATGTTCTGGGAGCTCTGCAAGCACGCTAAATGCTTGTGTGAGGAGTGCATCTCCGACGAGAAGTGCATTTGCCTCTCCAAAGACTCGGTGTGTTGTTGGTTGGCCGCGCCGAAAATCATCGTTGTCCATGCAAGGGAGATCGTCGTGCACGAGTGAGTATGTGTGGATCAATTCCAACGCGCATGCAGCTCTGAGAAGTGCACTGTGCTCTGGGGGTGCTCCGCAGGCTTCGGCCATGAGTCCCACAAGAGTTGGACGCACCCTTTTTCCGCCTGCTGCGAGGGGGTATATCATCGCAGAGGAAATATCTCGCCAACAAAAATGCAGCGAAGGAGTGTTCTTATTGAGCGCTGAAAATGCGTCGTTAAAGGAGTCGAGCAACTGTGTTTCAAGAGCTTCTTTGAAGTTTGATGTCAAACTGACCTCCGCTGTGGGTTGGAGGTTTCTTAACCCAGATTTTTGCTAATTTCATTCACTACGGTCGAAAGCCCATTCAAAATAAACTGAACGGCGACTGCTGCCAAAATGAGGGCCATCAGTCGGGTGAGAAGATTGAGTCCTGTTTTGCCAATGATTTTATAAAGAAGTGGCCCTAACTTCAGAACAAGGTTACAAAGTGCAACAGCAGCTACAATAGCGACGAGAAGCATAATGAGACTTTGGGTTGATGTGGCTTTGGAAGACTGCAAGACGACCGTTGAAATAGCTCCAGGGCCGGCCAAAAGTGGAGTCGCGAGTGGAAAGATGGAAATGTCGTCGCGATTCAAGCTTTCATCACGTTCTTCATCTTTGACTCGTGTTCTGTTGGCTCCCAATTGTTCGAGAGCAACTTTGAAGATCAAAAGACCGCCAGCAATTTGAAATGCAGGAAGAGTCGTTCCAAAAAAGCTGAACAACGAAATTCCCGTCAGAGCGAACAAACTCAGAATTATACAGGCAACAATGGTCGCCTTCCTGCGAATCTTTTTCAGTGACTCATCGGAAAATCGATCGGTGAGACCCAAGTAAACGGGAATCACTGCAAAGGGATCGACGATTACGAAAATTGAGATAAAGGAATTGACGGCATCTGTGATTAAACTGTTCATTTTAAACTCAGAAGATCTGTTGAAGGATTAGATTTCATTGATGCTGCGTAGAGTTCGCCCAATTTAGTGAAATATTGTTTGAACTGGCCTGCGGCAGGCTGAGTCCAAAGGAAGTCGGGATGTAGCGGGGTGATCCACTCGCCACCAATGATTTCTCCCGCTGTATTCAATTCAAGAGTGTATTGATAGCTCACACGGTGGTCGCCGACGTCCTGTTGTCCTGTTTCATTAAAGTTGTGAACGTTGGGCGGATCGATTTCAATTTTAAGGCGCAGGTCGCTTTGAATTTTTATCTCACGAACCGTGCCGGGTGCAGCCTTACCTTGAGTCGGTGGTTGCTCTCCCAAAATGTAGGACTTGTATTCATAGATAGGATAATTCCAAACCTCAGTTCCGTTCACCAGATCGCCCACAAGCGACTGTCCCCATTCTCCAACGTAGTTTGCAAGGACAAGGTGAAAAGAACCTGGGTTCACATCCTGGCACTCTGTCAGACCACGGGGAAAACCAGTATCACCCGATGTTTCCCATCCACTTTTGGGTTGCGTGTTACAGCGGGCGCCCACAAGTCGCACACCTCCATCGGCAAATTGTGCCATATAGATAGCCAGGAGTGCCTTTACGTCTGATGCTCCAAAAGGAATTTCGATGCCCTCGGTACTCGTCACTACAACCGGCCGGGGTTCTCTGTAGTGGGCGGCTGCGGCAGCCCATCCATTACAGAGCCCACGCCATTTTTCATCGCTGGCATTGTTGCGCTTGCGTTCGTAGTCAACCAGAGGAAAAGTCCAATTGCCTGTGAGAATGTCGTATTTTTCGGCCGGCGAAAGCTCGAGCCGCTGACGCGCGGACATCTTCATAACCTGATCCTTACTGGGCAATGAATACGCTTTGAAATCTGCTGTTGCTGGACTGTTCCAGCGCCAGGCGAGCCCACCGCGATAGTTGGGCCAGTAGCTGTCTGACCAAGGTAGTTTTTCTGTTGGAACAATTGCGGCCATTTTTAAGCGGTCAAACCGACGCTCAAGAAAAGAATTTTGTGGTAAAAGGTTGTTGGGATTGTTTGCGGTGTCCCATGCTTGTTGAGTGTCGGAAGGCTCTTTTGAATCACCGATAATTTTCTTGCATCCTACCGACGAGCTTGCTGCGAGAACAGCAAAAGAAAGCAGTGCAAGGCGACAAACGGCAACCCGACGTTTCATGGACACACCTCTTTCAAACGAACACGCTTGTGCGCCCTTCGAGTGTGACGCCCTGACATTGGCTATGAAAGAGCAGGTGTGTTTGGGTGCGTCACATCCTCGACGGTGCAGGAATGCCTAAAAGCCCCAATCCCTCTTTCATGATGCGAGCGGCTCCCTGCACAAGTTGCAGGCGAGAGTTCCGTAGAATTCCCTCGCTGCTGCGGATGGGGCAAGCCTCATAAAAACGATTGAAGGCCTTGGCGAGGTCGTAGAGATAGCCTGCAATCACACTGGGGCGATGTTGAGCCGAAGCTTGTTGGGCAAATTCGTTGAATCGGGTCAGATGGAAAAGCAATGCATGTTCTTCTTGTGCTTCAAATTGCACAGAGAGACTTTTTTCTGGGTGTCCCTGTTTTTCTAGAATGTTGCAACAACGCGCGTGCATGTATTGCAAATATGGCCCGGTGTCGCCATCGAGTTTTAGCCACTCTTCGAGAATAAATGTGACTTGGGTTGAGTTGTCCACCCGAAGCATTCCGTACTTGAGAGCTCCCACAGTGACATCTTCGGCAGTTTTGCAAATTTCTTCGTCGGACCAGGTTCCTCTGTATCGTTCAAGGTAATCAGAGGTTACTTTCTCTTCCATGGCAGTGCGAAGTTGCAGAAGTCTGAGTCCGGTCATGGAGCGCGAGCTAAAGGGTTTGCCATCGCCTGTGTTCACGGTCTCATAGAGCAATGTCGATGATTTGCAGGCTTGTGGATAGCCCATCAGCTCAGCTGTTTTATAGAGTTGCTGAAAGTGAAGTTTTTGTCTCTGGTCGACCACAACGATACTTGAGGTCACGTTGGGATCTGCAAATTTTCGACGCAGCAATTCGAGATCTTTTGTGATGTAGAGCCCATTGCCATCGGATTTTAGGAACATCGCGAATCCGAGCTTATAGGGACTCAGATCAATGCCAATAGCACCCTGGTCTTGTACAAAAAAACCTTCTTCGAACTTCTTGCGCACGAGCGAGCGTGAAGGTTCATCGCATTCACTTTCGTAAAACCACTCGTCGAATTTGACTCCGAGCCACGAATAGATCGAGCGCATTTGCTCGAGGCTCCATTCTCTGGATTCAAGCCAGAGATCGTAGGCAAGGCCTTTTTTGTTTTGTAACTGGCGCAAGATGTCCGTAATTTGTGCTCGATTACCGGCTTCTTTTTCAGTTCCAGTCTCTTGTTTGATGGCGTCATCGGCTTGTGCATAGATATCACCGAGCCAATCGGCACGACCATGTTCGGGCACTGCGCCAGAGTAGCGATTTTGCAAATACCAAAGGGTTTTTGCAATGTGAGCTCCGAGATCTCCAGGGTAGGTGGCTTTTACCACATCATGACCTGCGTATTGCATGATTCGGCTCACAGCATCACCTAAAACGAGGCAGCGCAAGTGTCCAACGTGCATTGCCTTGTGGGTGTTCGGTTGCGAGTATTCGACCACAACTTTTTCTTTGTTTGCCGTTGGAATTTTTTCGTTAGTGAAGAAAGAAGATGAGGAAATTCTATCGAACAGTGCGGAACCAACGGCCGCTGAAGCTTGATGGAAATTGAGATAACCCTGCACAGCATCAACTTTTGAGACAGTGGTTCGGTTTTTCTGTGCTATGCGTGTCGCCAGTTCCTGAGCAATAACGGGTGGGCCTTTTCGAAGCGCTTTGGCAAAACTAAAGCACGGAAATGCTGCTTGTCCGAGGTTAACGTCTGGCGGAATTGATAGAAGAGTTGCAACTTGGTTGGCATCCAACGCGTGCCGGACTCCCCATTCGCGACACAAATCCACAAAAGTCTCGCCAATGAGTGTGACGATTTCTTTTCGGAACGGATCGTGGCTCCAGATGCCTTCGGACATGGGGGTGTCTCTCCTGATTGAGATTAGGATTCTTCGATTGTGCATTTACCATATTTATCAGGGCAAAACGAACAGGCGTTCGACCGTGAATTCGAGCATGGTTTGGTAGGGACCTTCATCGCCCAGAAGTCCCGCATTTTGCAAGCGCCCTTCATTCCAGCTCAATTGAATGCCGCCATAGGGCATCTCATCGGCGCGCCAGCTCGGAACCTCGTTCCAGAGAACCGTGCGGCAGGGCAGGGTTTCATAGAATTGCCGAGCCCGTTTGCTCTGATAGGTGAATATCGAGGCATGGATATTGGCGTCGAAGCGTTGAACTAAATCTGCAAGCTTTTCGACGTTCGTGTTCTGTGGAACCCTGTGAATACAGATAATGGGTGCAAAAGCCTCTTCTCGGGTGAGACGAATTTGATCGAGGGTGCGCGCCTGGGTGTTCGGGTAAACCACAATTGTGGGCGCCAAATGATGTTCCACGGGATTGTGTTCCCCCGCACTCCAAACTTGAGCACCGCATTCGAGAGCCTGATTAAGCAAATTCAGAGCCTTGTCGAATGCCGCTCGACCCACGAGCGGTCCGACAACCGTTTCAGGTGAGTTGGGGTCGCGTTCGCGAGCCAGAGTGGATGCCGTGTATTTAAGATGAGCGATGAGATCGTCGGCAATATCGTTTTCGAGCAGCAGGTGTTGCAGAGAAATACAAGATTGACCAGAGTTTCCGAATGCACTTTTGGCAAGGTCCTGACTGAGTCTTTCAAGCTCCCACTTTGGGACATCGTTGCAGACAATGCTTGTCGCAGTAGAACCAAGTTCAAGAATGAGGCGGCGGTCCCAGTATTTTTGCTTGAGCTGAAAGCCCACCTGCCGGCTACCGGTAAAACTTATGAGCGGTGCTGGGAGGTGGGCCAGCGCCCGCGAGAGTCCCTCGTTAGAAGCGAAATAAAACGCAAAAGAATCAGACTCGAGACCACATTCAATGAGCCAATCGTTCATAAGGGAAAATAATTCAAGGCTCTGGAGGGGGGGCTTGCAAATGAAGGGCACACCGAGCGCAATGGCGGGTGCAATTTTGTGAAGTGTTAGATTCAAAGGAAAATTAAAGGGGGTGATTGCAAAAAGAGGTGCATATGTGAATCGCTGCGAAAGTGATGTGTGCCCTCCCTGGAGCGCATCGGAGAAATCGTAGGCACGGGGTTCGCAAAGTTTATGGGCTGCGTCGCGGGTTTTTTCGAGCGTTTGCACCGAGCGCCTGATTTCTGTCAAACAACTCGCCAATGGGCGATGCGTTTGTTCAACCATCATATTCGCTAATTTGCTTTCGTTGGCTCGAATTTTCTGCGCCAAGCTCTCGAGAATGACAGAGTTGCGTGTCACCCGCTGCGACGATACAGGATGGTGAGATGGCCGCACCAGGATACCACGGAGAGTATCTAAGGTTTTCTGGAAAAGCTTTTCATCATCTGTAAGATTCAGGCCATTCAAAAGCATATGCACATCCTGCGCTACCGGGAGGGACGCGAAAACAATGGCAGAAAAACCTTCGTTGAAGCAAATCTTGGATATTTACTATGCCTTGAGAGCGCAAGGTGTGCAACGCTTTCCAAAGCCACTGTCCGTATCTGCTGCTCCTTCCGAGCGCGCATCGCGATGTTTGTTTCTCATCGATTTCACGGCAGCCCAGACTTCAATTTCCCAAGGCGATTCAGAGCCCATGCTTCTGCCTTCCATTCTAAAACGACTTCTCGATCGACTGCCTTGGAGAGAAAGTGTGGCATTGCATACTGTGTTTAGTGCACAGCCTAAATCGCCGCAGCTCCACCCCCTTGAAGATCAAGTGGTCGACTCCGCTCGCCAAGCGCTTCTGGAGTCTGGAGTTGAGAGGTGTGTTTGTTTTGGCTGGCGCGCCGCCCAGGTTTGTGCCGTTGCTTTGGGAATTCCTTTTGCCATTCCTGCCGAAGCCTATGAACCTCTTGTTTGTGAAGTTGAAGGGGTAGGCCGGTTTGAAATCCTTGTCCTCCCCGATGTGCGAGAAATTGAGGCATTTCCGGAATGGCGAGCACGAGTTTGGGAAAGCCTGCTGGCCTTTGGGCCGGCGCGTTGACCAATGGTTGGAAGCTGGTTTAAGCAATGGCGTTTGTACTTGTGTAGGATGCCCGCAGCATGCGGGGTTTTGCTGGCTTTATTAATCGATTGAAGTGAGAGACTAACCATGACGACAGCTCAGATTGAAGAAATCAACAGCACTCGCCGCAAGTTCCGCATCGAGGTGCCCTCTAATTCCGTCAAGACTGCGTTCAATGTAGCCGTGACCGAAATTCAGCAGACGGCTGAAATCAAGGGATTTCGCAAGGGCAAAGTTCCCCCTGCTCTCGTGAAGAAATTCTTTGCTCAGGACGTTGTAAAGAAAGCTTACGAAAAGGCAGTGAACGAGTCCTACGGCGAAGCGATTAAAGGCATTGACTTCCAAATCGTCAGCTTTCCTATGATCGACGTTGAAGGCCAATTCGAAGAAGGCAAGCAGTTCATTTACACAGCTACCGTCGACATCAATCCTAAGGTCGAAATTCAGGGCTACAAAGAGCTCACTCTCAAAGCTAGCGAAGTAGAGCCAAGCATCGACGATCAATTGGCACGCGCTCTGCGCCAGTTGGCATCCGATGCTGATGCTCTCAGTCTCGAATCATCGGGCCGCGGAGCTACTAAGCAAGATGTTGTCAAAGTCGATTACACGATTGCAGTTGATGGCAAGGAACTCACAGAACGCGCTGCGAAGGGAATTACGCTTCATCTCGACGGCAGCACATTGCCTGAGCTTGAAGCCGGCATCGTTGGCATGAAAACGGGTGAAGTCAAAAAAATCAAAGTGACCTATCCTGAGACTATTGGCGATGAGAATTTGAAGGGTAAATCAGCGGAGTTCAATTTGACCTTGAATTCTATTCATATCCTCGACGTCACCACTCTGAAAGATGATTTTGCGGTCCGTTTCGGTGCAGAAAATCTCGACGCTCTTCGGGTAAACATGAAGAACTCGATTACCAACATGAACGATCGAAACAAAGTCGCAAAGTTCAAGGATCAAATCATCAAGATGATTCTCGAAAAGAACAGCTTTGAAGTTCCAGAGAGTCTTGTTGAAGGTACAATTGATCGCGCTGTTGCAGACGCTAACAGTCGTCGCGAAAAGGGTAGTCAGCTCGATTCAAACGATGAGAAGGTGCGTAGTGAGTACCGTGATTGGGCGCTCGGTGAAGTGAAGGGAGTTTTGGCTCTCGGTCACATCGCTCGTCAAGAAGAACTCACAGTGGACGACCAGGAAGTGGGTCAAGAGATCACCAACTTTGCAATGCAGACCGGAATGCGGCCGCAGGATCTTATTAAGAACTACGGTCAGCGGGTTATCGAAGAATTCCGAGGAAAAGTGCTTGTTGATAAAGTGCTCAAGCACCTTGTTGGCCATGCTAAAATAGAAGTTGAAGCAAAGGCCTAAAGTGTTCGTTTTTTACTAGGCAAAAAAACCATCCCTTTTTTGGGTTGGTTTTTTTGTTTTTGTCATTTGTGATTCAAGAATCATATCGAAATGCTTGTTTGGGATCGCCACTTCTACGTTCGCAGTGTTAGGAAACCTATAAAAAATACATTGGCCAGTTGTCCAGTTTAGTTATTAAATTGTTCTATTGAGTGCACCAGTAATTATGAAATATCCTCGCACTGTCTGAATAATTACAAAATTTGTCGCTTTTCTCGGGTGCCTCTCGCTGCGGTTGATTGGGCTTAGCTTGAGGATTCATTACCGCTTTTGTTGAAAAAAAAATGTGATTGCGGAATAAATGAAGGTGCTGGGACGTATTCCCCGCAGAAGTTGACCTTGGGGCCTTCAGACATGGAGTCGAAGTATCCCGTTCAGCTTTGAACAATTGTTCACTGGAGGTTCTCATGAAACTCGCTATTGTTGCTATCGCGTCCGTTTTCGCATTCTCAACTGCTCTTGCTAACGAAGCTGCTGCTCCTGCTGCTGCTCCTGCTGCTGAAGCTGCTGCCACTACTGAAGCTGCTACTGCCGTCGAAAAGAAGGTAGAGAAGAAAGCTAAGAAGACAGCTAAGAAGGCGAAGAAGAAGGCTGCTAAGAAGGCTGCCGCTCCTGCAACTGAAGCTCCTGCTGCAGCTCCTGGAACTGAAGCTCCTGCTGCTGAAGCTCCTGCTGCTGCTCCTGCTCAGTAATTTGAGTGGAGTGAACTCTCCGCGCTCTGCGCTGGGAGTTGCGAAGAAAAACCGGGCTTTGCCCGGTTTTTTTTTTGAGTGGGGCAATTTCTTCAGCCGTCAGTTCTTGGTTGCATAGCTCTGATTTCAGAGCCGCCGCGCATACGTTCGCTCTCTTTTTCCGGCAAATCCAGGAGACTTTTCGAGGGTGAACCCTCTTTCTTTCAAAATTTTCTTCAATACAGTGCGGCTCGCATAGCTCGCAAATATACAACTTTTGCCACACAGGCTGTCTACCAATTGCATCAGAATATCCGGAGTCCAGAGGTCGGGGCTTGATTCCGGGCTGAAAGCATCGAACAGGACGCAGTTGGGCAAGTTATTAAAATGAGTTCCAGGAAAAATATTTACACCCTTAAAGGCTCCGTGAAGCTCAAGTGAATTGTGAGTCAATAGCTCGCTGACGTATGTGCGAAAGTTTTTGTTTGAAATTCCGACAAAGTCACAAATGAGGGCTGTCGCTCTCTCGTAAGCGTTCAGCAATGGCTGTGGCAAATTTTGTGAGTGATGATGCCCGAACACTTCAACAAAGGAATTGCGAAAGGCCATTTGGCTCTCAAAGGATGTGAGTTTGAGTTGACGCGATGGAAGATTCGCCTTTATCGCGAGAGCTGCGCAAATGAGTTCGTTGTATCCAAGTCCGAGTCCGATAGATGCCACACACCATGTTTCGTCATTTTTGATTTGCCCCAAAGATTCGCGCAGAGCAGGCTCATAAACAAAAAGTGTTTCCGACCATGCTCCCTTTGAACTGTGCATAGGTTCGGTCCATTCTGTTGCGCCAATTGTTCGGTAGAGGAGCGAGTCACTGCCGTCGGCTGTTTCAATGAGACAGCATTCTAAGTCATCCAGTGTAAAACGGGCGCGAATGGATTTTGGAGCCTGAAGGGGTTCATCATTTTGCATGAGGTGGGCTCGAGGCCTGACGTGGTGAGAGTGAAACTGCAGGCGCCAAGAGTGCTGCGAGGCCTCCTTTTAAGCTGAGAGCCTGGCAGCCCACAACTCTGCGCAGTAGCTCGGCGGCCTGCAAACTGCGCTGACCACTTCTGCAGACACACAAAATATGGTCCGGAGATTTTTTCTCCAGACAATCGAGCAAAAATTGGGGCAAGCGCGAAAGGGGAAGAACATGGAAATCGAGGTGTGATTTGCGCTCTTGGGCAAGCTTCTTTGTGGCCCTCGCTCCCAGGAGTTCAATAAGAATTTCGTCGAGATGACTGGTTGCGGATTCAAAGGGCTCTCGCACATCGAGAACCATGAAACGTTTGTGTTTAAGTTGTGCCGCTAATTCCTCGCGACTGCATTCAACTTTCCCGACGTCCAGTGGTTGTGGGCACTCGCCCGAAGGTTGTTCAGAGGAAACGTTTGCAAGACGCGTTGTCGAGCCTTGATGTGCTGAATCTGACCAGGCGATGACATCGTAGGCCGAGAGTGGAGTGGCTTCGTCGGCAAGGCAAATTAGAACATTTTGTCCAGAGAGGAGCTGATTTGCTTTTGCATCATTGAGCGTTTCAACGAGACAATTTCTTGTCGGACAAAATAGAGTGGGAGCTCCATTCGAGCCCGAGCTGTTTTTGAGTAGAAGTGATGTTCCCGAGCCGGTTTCGAATTGATGCCATCCCTCCGGAAGGGCTGAGGGCTCATGTTTTTCATCGAGTACTAGAATTTGAGTTTTCGTGAGACCGCGGCAAGCTAATTTGTTTTGAAGTTCGCACAAAGCACGGCTGCAGTCTGCGACAAGAAAGTTCTTGCTGGAGTTGTTTTCTTCTTGGTAAATCAGCCAGGCACGAGTGCCTTGGGATGAGCGCAGTTCAGAAATTCCTGGGCCAGTCACTTGCATCATTTGCGACAATTGTTCCGCGCGTGCTGGAAGGTTCGGAATCATGCAGCTTGCCTGAAGAGCCTCTCCTGCTGTTCGAATCGCACGGCAAGCTTCATCTATCTCTTCGAGAGAATTGCCTGGGCCAAAAGACAAGCGAATTGCATTTTGTGCTCGCCACTTGTGGAGATGCATTGCCGCAAGAACATGGCTTTCACTGGCTTTGCCCGAACTGCATGCAGATCCTCCTGACACTCGCACACCTGCGGCATCAAAAGCATTCATCAACTCTCTGCTCGAGACGCCCTCCACGGAGAAATTCAAAGTCGTTGGAACGCAATGATCGAGATCGACGTTCCAAGCGAGGGTGGGAAAACAGCTGTTAAGTGTTTGAATCAGTTTTTGTTGACAGTTGAGGAGGTCGGAACGACTCAAAAAAACATTCGACGATGATTCATTCAGCTCGTGTAGTATTCTTCCAAAAGCGGCTGCTCCTGGAAGATTTTCAGTTCCGGAACGCATTCCACGCTCTTGTCCGCCACCAACAATCAGTGGTGTGTAGGGGGCACCACTGCGCACATAAAGAAATCCAATACCCTTGGGAGCATACATTTTGTGACCAGAAAAACAGGCATAGTGAGCGCCGATTTTGTTCAGCTGGAGAGGGGACTTTCCGAGGGCCTGAACCCCATCCACAAACCAGAGGCATCCACTCCCCTCCCGAGTGCTCAAAAGGTCAGCCAATGGTTGGAGGGGTTGAATAACACCTGTTTCGTTGTTTACCGCCATGGTGCAGAGCAGTGCGGTTTCCTGTAATCGAGATTCAATGAATTTAAAATCGAAAATACCCTTGGAATCAACAGGAATGGCTTCAATACTTACCGGTGCACCTAGGATTTCGCTCCAATGTGAGAGTGCAGTGGGCACGGCCTTATGCTCCGTAGAGCCAAAAAGGATTCGGAATCTTTGCAGTGAACCTCGTGCACGATGCTCCTGTGCCAAATGATTTAAAACAGAAAATACCGTGGTTTGAATTCCCTCAGTGGCGCCGCTATTGAAAATAATTTCCTCGTTCGATGCCGCACCTACCGCAACCATCGCCGCATCTCGCGCACTTTCGAGAAAAGATTTTGCATGTAGCCCTGTGATGTGTGTTGAGCTCGGATTGCCGTAGCAAAGTTCCATGGCCTCACGGGCAGCCCGCAGAGCGACAGGGTGTGTCAGCGTCGTTGCATTGCAATCAAGGTAAATGGTGCGCTGCGATTTTCGGTTTTGGGGAGAACTGCGGTCGGCAGAGGTCATTTTGAATTCCGCTTCAAGACATTCGGTTAACGGTTCAGGGACAAAAGGAACTATCTGCTGTTGCACTGACAGCAAATTCACTCAGCCGAGGGGGGTGTGTCAATTATCCAACCCTAGGATTATTCGAAGCTCTCTTTAGGGTGGTCGTTTTTGCCTCAAACATGGCAATATTTCTCAATAACCTGATGGAAATGACCTCAGCAGAGAAGGAGCCCCTGGCTGTGAGGAATAAATTGCCGCTGTGCCCGCAAGGCCTAATGACCTGTGTGGCGTTGTCATCTGTTCCCTTTGCGAGTTTCTCTGCAGTTGCTGTTGCCGACACGTACACTCGCTGTGAACAAGTCGCCACAACCGCTCTGGATTGCCTTCCCGGAAGTGGAAACAAAGCTCTTCCCGACTCTTTCACTCTGCAAGCAGATCCTAGTGCGAACTTGGACACAGTGTTCAATTGGAAGGTGAAAAACTGCAAAACCAAACAAAACCGTCTGCGCGGGCAATTGGCATTGATTCTCGATAACTCCAAAAGTGCTGCAACCACCGATCCGTCTTCAACGCGGGCGGGTGTGTTGAATAGATTTATGGAACGGTACGCGGAAAAATCGCTTTCTTCTGGAGTCGCAGACAATCAAGCCGGATATCCGCAGCTTGCGCTTATAAATTACAACGGTCGGGCTGGAATTGTTGATCCCAACAATCGAGTTGATGATTACAATCCATCATTTACCTCGAGCTATTGCTCTTCCCCAGCGCCAAGCTTTCCCGATTCACAGGCGATCGCGCGATGGAATGAAACTGAGTTGGGAAATAAGCTTTCCATCTGTGAATTTTTGCCACTGCGAGTTGCTGATTCTCTCATTGAGGTGAGCCCACTCCAGCAGTTTGCGAGTTTCGCTGCGCAAGCGCCACGTGGTTCAACTGATTTCACATACTTCTTTAAAAGCGCTGCAACAGTTTATCAGGGAGCAAACGCTGCGAATGTGGGCCGGCATGTGTTGCTCGTCACAGATGGTTTGCCGAATATTCCCAAAAATGTTGCTGCTTCAACCTGCAAAAACACAACTCGGTTGAAAAATGAGGGCATTGTTTCAGGCATATTGCTCGGGCAGCAACGTGATTATTGTGTCGATAGGCAGGCTGTTCAAGCGATAGCCGCGGCTCATACTGAGGCGCTCAACTCCGCCTATAGCAAATTTAATTTCCATCACGTTCTCTATACGGCGAGCCAGAGAGCATATTTCGATTACGACAACAATGGCAATCCAACACTCAACCCAGCCGATTTTTTGATCGAGAATAGCGCTCGCACAGGCAATGGAAAAGTAAAATTCTCCTACGCGAAAGAAGAAAATGACCTCGACTCAGATCTCAATAAAATGTTCGATGTCATGGATGAAAATGCACTCCAATACGTCACTGTGCGTGTACAACCTGCTGGTGGGGGTGAGTTTAACTACAATGCGGTGTCGCCGGGAGCTCCGCAGGGTGAGTTTTCAATTAAGTTCATTGGTCTCAAGGCTGGAGAGAACACAGTGACGGTCACTCCTGTGTATCAAGATGGCACCTCGGTCAGTCAAGAATTTAAGGTCACAGTGGCTGCGGTAACAACATCCGGATTGAAGTGCGAACCGGCGGGTGACGACAGAACCGTGGACGGTGACCCGAAGGGCGCGAAAGAGCCCAAAGGCGATGGTTTCTACAATCGCCCCAACAACAATGGCGACTTCAGAGACTATCGCAATTCAGATGAGGCAAATAGTTTGTCAGAGAATGAATTTGCAGTTGTCGGCGACGATCAGGCGACAGCTGATCTCTCAAAATTAAGGCTCCAAGGCGGCACAGGAAACTGTGGTTCTCTTGCTGCTTTATGGCCGCGGAATTCCTCTAGCGCACCGCTGTTTGTCTTATTCTTACTTGCGCTTCCAGCTGCTGCAGCGCACCTGTTGACTCGTCGTTCCAGGAGGCGTCTGAAATGAATTTAAATTTAAAAAGACAATCGGAAAAAAGAGTCTGTTTAGGAATCAAGAACAAAGCTCAATTTCTTTGTTCCATTTCTTCTTGTTTCTTTGTCGTTGCAGCACTCATGTCGAAAAATGCTTCTGCATTGGGAGTAAATGCAGAAAACTATGCACCCAGTGCCGCAAATGACTCTGCATTGCTGAGTGAAACGCCCTACACGTTGCAAAACAAGTCGTGGATGTTGGGTTTGACATCTGACTATGCGCTGCGTCCTGTAGAGCTAGGTGATGGTAAAGAGGAACGTGTTGGCGTTGTCGACCATCTTTGGATGACACATCTTTCGGCCGGATATGGGCTGACTGAGAATATTGATTTTTATGGTGTGCTTCCGTTTGCATTTGTCAGTGCGTATGAAAATCCATCAAACTACCTTCTTCAGGTTGGTTCGACGCGTGATTATTTTTTACTCTCTGATCTGCGAGCTGGGCTCAAATTCAAAATTCTGGAGTGGGGAACCTCGTTTGCTGGGACTCATTCCATTGCCGCTGATCTTCGTGTTCCATCGGGCAACACTGAAGCCATGCTCTCTGATGGAACAGTTCGGACAAAATTAACCGTTCCGAGTTCTTTGTTTTCAACGGCAGGTGATTGGGAAATCAGCCTCACTCCTGGAATAATCATTTGGGGTGATCGCGAGAGAGTTGTTGGCGGTACCGGATTCGCAGGAGGGCGAAGAACTCTTTTGGCGCGCAGCTGGGCAGCGAGCTGGGACAGCAGTGTGCGTTGGACTTTGTCTGGAACGTCGAGGCGTCCGCAGCATCTTAGCCTTGAGGCAGGAATAAAAACTGAATTTAGCCAAGGCTACATCGCTCTCAACAGTGCCGGAAATCCTTGGGAATGGGCCGTTGGGGCACGCTATCAATGGGATGAAAATTTGAGCTTGCACGGTTCTGCAGGAACTGGCTTTGGCCGAGGAGTAGGTTCGCCTCTGATGCGTGTCATGGCAGGCGTGCGATGGTCCGGTGGCGGCGTAAAAGAAGTGGAGAGCGAAGAAAGTTTCGATTTGCGTGATGTGGGTAAATCGTATTCAGATGTTGAGCTTGATCGGATTTTGGTTGAAAGCCGAGCTGAAGAACAGCCACGACAACTGGCCAGCGACGAAAGTCTGTTGCGTTTGATGGTTGAAGGGCAGGTTGTTGATATTGGTTATGTGCGCTTCAAATTCAACAGTGCTGAGCTTTCTTCTGAGGCTAGCAAAGCGATTAGCGCCCTCATGCAGCGTCTGTTGGTTGAAAAACCGAACAAGGTTCGTATTGAAGGTCACACCGATTCCGTGGGCGCCATTGATTACAATGCTGCATTGTCGAAGCGAAGGGCTGACGCAGTAAAGAAGGCTTTGATGAACAGGGGTCTCGAGGGAAATATTGTGACAACCTCGGGTGCTGGATTTCGCTATCCAGTAGCGAGCAACGCAACCAAGCAGGGCCGTGCAGCCAACCGCCGCATTGAAGTTTCGTTGGATGACTCGTCATTTAGAAAGTCGAGCTTTACGCCTGCTGAGTTGAAGAAATTTCAGGAATGGATTGCTCCGGGCGGACGGCGTCCCACAGGCGATTGAAGCACTCGAAGTTTATTTTCCACGATAACCGAGTGAATTCAAATTTGAGGCAGATGATTGTGGTTAAGAATGATGGGTTCAACACCAGCAGAAAGTCGATAACGATTTTGCATCGAGCTTCTTTCTCAAAAGCTATCAAGTTTTTTGTTCCCGTTCTTTCATTGGCGCTGGTTGGATGTCAGAACCGCATTCGCATTGGTTCAGGGCCTGTTGTCGTCGATAGGCCAATTGAGCGTCCTGCAGCACCGATTCAGGCACCTACTGAAATTAACTTCAATCTCCAAGATGCCATTCAAACTCCGAAGTCGACTCTCATTCTTGCCATTGGACACGCTGAAGGCACCATCAATCGAGATGGGAGTCCAACTCAAGCGTACTACGGACATGGGGATTCTGGATTCAGGAATGTAGGAGTTTTTAGTTGTATTGCCTGCGGAAGTCGCTCGCCCGAAGAGGCTGATTCTTATTATCTCGAGAGCAAGATAAAGCCCATGCGTTTACGCTTTGAAGATGCGGCTCGAGGTGCTCTTTTGCCTGCGAATCATCCCATGCTCGCTGCGGCCTTTTTTACGTTGCTGACACAAAGTCCGGAGGCTGCAACCGAAAGAAAAGGTTTTTTGGAGAGAATGTCTGGCTTAAAAATGCTGGGCATTACCTTAGAAAACCTTATTCAGGTTTCGGTTGATTCATATAGAGATCCTGTAAGCAATCGATTTGAAGATGTAGCACGATTCGACAACGATGAATCACGCATTCGTGCAGATCAGCGCCGTAGGCTGACTCAGGTTGAGAGTTTTTTGCGAGCCAAAGGAATTGAAACTTATCCTCGTTATTGATGGCTTTTCCCGGTGCGTGCCATGCGTTGCGTTGCCTCATGGCGGGTCATGCTAAACATTTGTGCGACCAGGCGTTGGCTTGGGAATTCTTCACCAGCGATTCTTTGCAACGAATCGAGTAGATGTTCAAAAAGAGAGTCAACGAGGTTCTCAAAATTCAATGGAAATGCCGGATTGAGAATTGAATTCAATCCTTCCGGAAGAATTTCAGGTGCTGGACAGAGTGGTGTTTCGTTGATTTGCTGAACTGCCTCGGTTGATTGGCTCTCCGCTTTCTTTTTCTGCAAGAGCCGCGGCGGCAGAGACTCAAGACTCAAAACTCCGTCGCTGGCATCGACGCTCATGGCCAAAATTGTTTGCCAAAGTTCGCGGATATTTCCCTGATCCCAAGGCAAACCGCAAAGTACAGCCATACAACTATTGGTGATGCGAAAATCGCTGCTGTCCACGGGCACCGAGGCATTGAGTCTATCTAATAAAGCTTCAACAATCTCTTGGCGTTCAAGATGACTTCTAGCTCGCAGCGGTGGCAATGCAATTTCGTACCCCCGCAATCGTGAGAGTAGATCAGCGCGAAATTCACCGCTTTCAACCATTCTATCGAGTGACTCATTGGTGGCGGCAATGACTTTGACATGGACCTTCTTTGAGCGTGTTCCGCCCACAGGCCTCACCTCACCATTCTCAAGAGCGCGCAACAGAGAGGCTTGTGCCGGAAGGCTGAGTCGCGCCACTTCGTCGAGAAAGAACCAACCTCCGTCGGCAGCTTCATACAAGCCAATTTTCGAGTGTGTTGCTCCTGTAAAAGCTCCTTTTTCATGCCCGAATATTTCACCTTCGATGAGACTCGCAGCCAGAGCAGCGCAATTGATAGAGATAAAAGGACTCCCCGCTGGGAGGAGTGATCGCAACGTGTCTGCAACCATTTCCTTGCCTGAACCGCTCTCTCCTGAAACGAGCAGCGAGCGCACCGAGGAGTTGAGCACTCGAGCAAGCCGTTGTTGAATATCCCGCATAGCTCGGCCTGTGATATGCGCTGGTAGATTGCGAGTTGTTCCACGAACCGGAAGCTGTGGATTGACGCTTTGCAGCAGCCTCGAGACTCGGAATGTGAGTTCACTTTCATCGACGCCCTTTGAGAGAAAATCGTTCGCTCCGGCGCGCATGCATTCGAGAATAATGTCGGAGGTGCTGAGCGCTGACATGACCATGACAGAACCCTGGTAGCCTTGCTCCCTGATTTCGCGCAACACTTCAAGCCCTTTGAGGGCTTTACCACCAAAGCTCAGGTCGAGCAGAACGCCTTGTGGTTGTTGGCTTGCCAGTTTGCTTTTAAATTCCTCGGCGCTATTTGCTGTGGAGTAATTGATGTGAGCAACATGGGGTGATGTTTTAAACGAAATTGAACAACGGTGCAGAAACAATGCGTCGTCATCGAGATGCAAAACGTTTGTCATGAAATTGAGCCTTCGCTTTGTGCTAAAATAGCTTCAACAAATGGAGTTAAATATTGGTGCGATTTTCGCAGATGAGCAGCAATCAATGCACAGGGTGGCAGGGAACCGTCGGCAGGTTGAAGCAAATCGGCGGCCCATTTTATTGAAAAAAGTGCTGCCATGAGGTCATGCATTTGCTCATCAGAGAGTTTTTGCATGATTTGTGAATTATTGCTTTCCGGAGAGGGGCTGCTGGACATTGTGAAATTCCTCTTCAAAACGCACAGCGTCTGAATCTGCTGCGCGCAGCGAGCGTAGATTCATAACCGGACGACCATCCATGCTGACTCCAATGAGTGTCAACTGCGCCGGAGTGATTCCACGTTGCGCAACTGGCCGCCCCTCTCGCGCAAAGGTTTGCGCGTCATCAAGTGCGTGACAGCTGACACAGCGGGTTGAATGAACTGACGTGCGCTCATGGTCGATAATTTTTTCATTTAATGAAATGAGTTCCCGAGGGTCAATGTCGTTTGCCATAGGCGTTGACTCGAGATCGACGTCGCGCAGAAGTTGTCGATTTGCTTCAGATGCAGGTTGCTCAACTCCCACTCTGCTAGAAAGTTGAGGGTTCATCAAGAGTGGGCTCAGAGTGATCGCATTAGCTCCTCTGTCCCAAGAAGCTGAGGTTGTTTGCAGCGCCACGCGTGCCATTTTTCCAGCCTGCTTTTCCCAGCGGTAGAAGTGCTGGGAGGTTCCGAGTCCTTCAGTCATATGCGCGCGGATACGTATGAGATTCTTTTCAGAAATGAACCTAGCAAAAAAGGGCGCAAGTGCGGCTGGATTTGATTGCAGGGTAGGATGCGCTAGCACTCCTTTTCCAACAATTTTCAAATTACGATTTGCGCCGAGCGATTGTTTTAGGCTCAGCCACTCAGCATTGGGGAATCTGTTCGCTTTGGCGAGGCTCTGCGTTTGCAGTGAATCATTCCATGCTGCCACGATCGCAGAACGGCCATTTTGGCTCGAATTGATGTCGAGCAAAGCTCTTGCGTAGGGCAGAACCTTGTTTTCCGCCTTAACCACTAACTGACTCTCTGAACGACTTTTAGCAGAGAGCTCTTCTAGCCAATCTTGATTGTGTTTTGAAAGGAATGGCAAACTCAGATCAAACGTTAATTGGACAGCGTGATCGAGAGTGTGGACAAAGTCGCTGCGTTCCAGACGTGTGCTACTGCACCAAGGTTGAACTGTGATGTGCAGCTGTATCCTTTGAGCCAGGTCGCTTTCACGTTGTAAGGCGAGTGTTTGCCAGCTGGTGACGTTGCCTGGCAAATCAACTTCATAAAGCGAAAGTCGAGCTGCGGAAATTCGCCAAGCATCAACAGAACGTGCACATTCCGGGCTTGACAGTGTCAAAGGCCGCCCAGTGCTGTTGTCGACAAAGGATTCGGCAAGAACTCGTTGCCAAAGAAGGGTTGAAATTCCCGTGCTGGTGACAGCCGGCAATGCGGCAACTTCCGCAGCCGATTTCGGGATTGGCCACAGGGGAGTCAGTGCGGCGGCCAAAGCTTCGTTTCCGCGCCTTGCAGACATTGCAGTTGAGGATTCCATTGAGTCATTGAAAACACGCGGCTTGCAAGCTTGAACCCCTAAAAGGAAAACAAACGGCAAGCAAAAAAGATGAACTCTAGATGATGCAGTTGAACGGTGGTCCATATCCCGACCCATCCTTGGCAAGAAAAGCTTATTCTAAGCTGATATTGTGAACTGTCTCTGAGAGCAATGCAACGCGCCAAAAGGGCTGTGGTGGGTGGTCGTCGGGTTTGACATCGGGTTTCTGATGTGGGTTTCGGAATATCAAAGTTTCAAGGTATTGATTTTATGAGGGTGCCTCTGTGATTATGAGAATCTCTTTATTTAAGGTCCATGAGAGTTCAGATTTACGCACTCAGGAATCGCTCGAAAGTATTGATTCGTCAGATCCTTGAAATCGCAGAGTGGATTGGATTCGAAACGCGAAATAAATATGAAATTTTAGATGAAGAGAATAAACTTATTGGATTTGCTGCAGAGCAAGGAAAAGGATTCTTAGGGCTCATCATGCGGCAGTTTTTTGGTCATTGGCGAACTATTGAAATATTTTTCTTTGACAATGAGAGAAGACCCGTTTTCAAAGCCATCCATCCATTTCGGTGGTTCTTTCAGTGTCTTGTAGTTCAAAATGAAGTTGGAAAGACGCTAGGTATTATTGAGTCGAGATTTTCTCTTTCTTTTAAGTCCTTTGTTGTCATGACTCCAGAGCACAAAATTCTTTTAGAAGTGCGCTCTCCTGTTTGGAAAATATGGACATTCAGTTTTAAGTTTCAGAACCTTGAGAAGACTGTGGTGAATAAAAAATGGAGTGGTATTTTGTCTGAGGCTTTCACGGATAGAAATAATTTCCTTGTTGAATTTATGCATCCGAAGCTGACAGATTTGGAGCGCAACCTCGTGCTCGCTGCTGGTCGATTTATTGACCTTCAATATTTCGAAAAGAAGAAGTGAGTTGAAGCGAACGCCAAGGTTCCGACTTCTCAGTTAGAGCAATGCAACGCGCCAAAAGCGCTCTGGTTGATGGAAGTCGGGTTTGACGTTTGGTTTATGTTGCGTGTCCCAGCATTCTTCGCTTCCTGAAGGGCTCCAGTGCGGTGCAAGGAAAAAGCCTTCACCCCCCAAACTGAGGCAGGCTTGAATTCTCAATTGCGAATTGTGAATCATAGCCGCGAGTCGGGCATGGTTGAATGTCACTGAGAAGCATTGTTCTTCTCGCTCGAACTTAAAGTCGGGCCAAAATTCAGCATTGGGCGTTGAATGTTCGGGCCGACGTTTGCGCGGCCCCTCGAAGGCAATAGCGATCCAGTGGCCATCGGGAGTGCATTCGAATTCTAGGTAATCGGTTTTTTCCGGATCACCGTTTGCGATAAAAAGTTCTGAGACACTGCTGAGCCAAAGCTCATCAACGAAACCGACAGATTGAGTAGGTTTCAGCGGGAAAAGTTCATTCCAGGTTTTGTTTGTGTTCCTGAGGTGTGTTTCCCAGCGCAGGAAAGGTTGCTCTGGATTGCTTGCGGCGTCAGTGAGTGAAATCAATTGCACCAGCCGGAGAGCTATTTCAGGTTGCCCGCTTCCGGGGGTGCGGAAATAATCGAAGTAGGGCGATTCAAGCAGAATTGTTTCTTGGAATGTGCTGGAGGTTTGATTTGAGGCAGCGCGCGCATGCCAGAGCAAACCCACCCACTTGGAATCATTTTCGGAGACAGTGGGACCAAGACGATCAAGCGCGCAGTCTTTAACAATTTGGTCAGAAAAGAGCCCTATCGGTTGCACTTCAAGTTCAAGATCGGCCTTTTGCAATGTGAGCGCGCGTTCTCGCATATGGGCGGCCAAAGAAAGCATGTCGTGGGCTGTTGCATTGCCGAGATTCCAAACAAAGTTTGCATGAAATTGGCTCACTTCTGATTGCCCGCGTCGGGTTCCCTTTAAGCCGCATTGTTCGAATACCTGGCCGCTCGGACGTCCCACTGCATAATTATTTTTAAAGGTAGAGCCACAGCTAGGATGTTCAAAGTGATGCTTGCGGTGCCTATCGGATTCACAAGATTCCATGATGGCTAAAAGCTCTTCCCTCGCGGCCGTTGTTGGGAGAAAGAGACGAGTTGCAACAACCACTTCTGGAGAGTCCATGAGAAGAGTTTTCTTGTAGCCGTGAAAAACTTCTTTGCCTGAACGAATACGAAGCCGACCTTCAACATCCATCGTAAAAATATCAACTGCGATCTGGGATATTTCTCCACCATAGCAGCGCGCGTTCATACGCACTGTTGCACCGAGCTGGCCTGGCATTCTGTACATCCACGCGGCACCGGATCGTCCTGCATCCAGGCAGATTTCTGCAACCTCGGTGTTCGTGACTCCAGCTTCCACAAAAAGAGTCTGTTCATTTTCCCAGTAACTTGCTGTCAGTTCGCAGAGAGTGATCACAAGTCCGTTGAATGTTCCGTCGGCCAGTAGAGCGTTGCTTCCACTGCCCAAAATGGCAATGGGAAGTGCTTTTTCTCGAGCCCAATTCAAACACGTTGCAAGATCGGCTAGGCTTTTCGGACGTGCGTAAAAGGCTGCGCTGCCGCCAATAGAGTAATAGGTGGTAGAGCCAATGTGTTGATTCTCGGAAAGGCATGAAGGCCCTGCGGCTTTCATCCGAGGACCTCTGCTACTTCTTCTTCATTGCAGTATTTTGGACCACCGCTGTAAGAAAGCAGAGTGTTTATCGCTTGCACAATTTCACTCAACGACCAGCCGCAGTCGTGCAATTCACCAGAAATTTCTCTGAAAAGAACTTCAGTGCGTTGCTCCATAAATGAGACATGGCTCATTTGGCTTGGATCCGTAAATCGCTTGTGAAGATCCGAAACAGCAAATGCTTCGACTGGCAGATGACCCAAGCGTGTTTCAATGTTCCTCAGCTCAAGAATCTTTCCATGCACCGATTCAGGGACAGTTTTGTCGCCGATGGTGGAAGGACCTGGCGCTTGGTTGTTGGATGTTGTCATGGCTTGCTGAGCTCCATTGCAGGGTGTTGAGAATCTTCGTCGTCTTCCGTTGACAATCCGTGCAGCGCCCGTTCTTCGGCAGAGAGCAGATGAGCAAAATATCTACGCGCGGAAGCCCTTGAAACACGAATACGAAAGCGGGCACAATCATCGGTCCATTCAGTGGCAAGAACCCTTGAATGAGCGTAGATAGCAGCCATCAGGCTTGAATTGTCGTAGGCTGCGTCGATTGTGAGTTCAAGCATGTTGCGGCTAAAATATTGCACAAGTGCATCGCGCAACTTGTGAATTTCATCGGGATGTTGAGCGCTCAAACACACCGCTTTTTTATAGGCACGGGCTAGTATTTTGCCAAGCCGTGGTTCACCTTTGAGAGCGTCCATTTTGTTGAAAACGTACATGCGGTCGACTTCGCCTGCACCAACTTCTTTGAGAACGTCGTCGGTGACGCGGATGTGATCTTTGTAGCGAGGGTGACTCACGTCAACAACGTGAATGAGGAGATCGGCGCGTGCTGCCTCCTGGAGTGTGGAGCGAAAACTTGCTACCAGCCCGTGAGGAATACTGCGAATAAAGCCAACCGTGTCGGTCACGAGCACCCGAGGATTGTGTGAGCCCTTCAAGGTTCGCACAGCGGAGTCGAGTGTTTCAAAAAGAGCATCTTTGGCCGATAAGTGGCTATCGGTGAGGGCGTTCATCAAAGTGGTTTTTCCAGCGTTGGTGTAGCCTACGAGCACGACGTTAAATTCTTCAGCCCGGAGTTTGCGCTGAGTGCCGCGCTCGGTTTGGATACGCTCCAAATCTTTCTTCAGTGATGAAATTTTTTCTCGAATTCTGCGTTTATCGAGTTCAAGTTGGGTTTCTCCGGCTCCCTTGAGTCGGGTACCACCCGATCCTCCGCCTCTTTGGCGCTCAAAAGTAATCCACGAATTTGAAATACGCGGAGCGAGATACTCGAGATGTGCGATTTCAACTTGGGTTTTTGCTTCTCTGGTTTTCGCATTTTTTCTGAAAATCTGGAGAATGACGCCGGCACGATCGAGTATCGGGCGTTCGATGATGACCTCTAGGTTGCGCACCTGAGAGGGAGAGAGTTCATGGTCAAAAACAACGTAATCAACTTTGAGTTCACGCGCAGAATTGCGAAGCTCTTCTGCTTTTCCAGTCCCAATGAGAGTGGCAGAAACAACCCGTGAGCGCTTTTGAACTGTAACCCCAACAGGCTCGTCGCCCAGTGAGCGCACAAGACTTCCGAGCTCGACGAGGCTCTCCTGGATTTCCTGGGGATCGTCGTCCATGAGTTCAAGGCTCACGAGATAGGCATTCATGCCTCCCTGGGCACGCTGCTCGAGTTGCAGGCGAGCCTGCTCAAGCGCAATCGAGCGCTCGACCTCTGACAGCTGTGAAAGATCGTCGGTGCGCAAGTTGATAGACTTCGCGTCGGGGATGAGTTTGTGGCTCAATTTAAATCCTCGATGAATTTTCGGATATCGAATAGTTCTTCAGCGCAAATGCTGTGTGCAATTCCTGGGTATGTTTTTGCAATGACACGTGTCAACCCAAGATGGTTTAGGATGTCTTGGGTTTCAAAGTGCTGGGCTGGAAAAACAACTTGGTCGTGCATTCCGTGAGCCAAGAAAACGGGGAGATTTTGGCGTTCATGCGAAGACAACGAAATTCTATGAGCCTGTGCGAGATAACCACTGAGGGCCAGAACGCCACCGAGTTGATAGGGGAACTCAAGACCACACAGAAGAGTCACGAAAGCCCCTTGCGAGAAGCCCAAAAGGATGAATTTGTCCCATGTTAAATTCAGTTGTTTTTGTATGATTTCGAGACAACTTTTTACTTTACCGCATGAGGAACGTAGTTGAGCGTGCGGGCTGCCAAAGAGTTCGTACCACTGACGGCCGTCGCCAGGAAACGGTAAGGTTTCAGGAGCCTGAAGAACGACCCAAAGCGTATCCTTGAGATTTAATTCATCAGCCACAGAAGAAAAGTTTCGAGCGTTGTCCCCGAATCCATGCAGTGCCACAATTACGCGGCTCACCTGTGAACCGTTCTGTCGTACGCAGCATTCCAGTGGCAGTTGAAGCGAATGTACGACCCCGCCAGAGGTCCAGTGCATGGAAGTTGAGAGGGTTACGTTCGGCACAGCCAATCTCCTGACACAGATTTCGTGAGTTTTGGAGTCAGTGTCGGGTTTGACAGCACACTCCTGCTCAGAGGCGTCATCTTACGTTAAATTCAAAGGAGAACAAAACCGGGAGATGGAATGCTGAGAGTTCTTGCTAAAGCGCTGAGCCGCATTTTCTTCCGAAGAATCTCGGTGTCTGGAACACCTTATGTCGGTCCGCACGCAATTTGGGCATCGAATCACCAGAGTGGAATTGTCGATCCAGCCATCATGATGGCCCTTGTTCCCGTTCCACTTCGCCCGATTTCTAAGCATACTCTTTGGGCTCACCCCATTATGAGACCCCTTCTTGAACTGACTAAATCCATTCCCGTGCGCCGCACACAAGACGTGATGATTGAAGCTCAAGCCTACAAGCAGGCTATCGAGCGAGGTGTCAGCGAAAAAGAATGGCGTGCAGATGCAAATACTGGAGCGTTTCAGGCTGTGTCTGACGCAATTGTTGCGGGCGATCGGATTTTGATTTTCCCGGAGGGTGTGAGCCACGACCTCCCTTATCTGCAACAACTCAAAACGGGAATCGCACGCATGGCCCTGCAGGCCATGACGCATTCTAAAAATGAAAACTTCACAGTTGTCCTCCAACCTGTTGCCATCGACTACTTCGAGAAAGATGAGTATCGGTCGGACATCGCCGTGCACTTCTGTGAACCAATAGCGGTGACGAGCAGCGAAACTCCTGTGAAAGACCTCATGGATGCACTGCGGCATTCAATTCTCGAGGCGCTCGCTCAGTTCTCAACATGGGATGAAAAAAGAAATTGGCTTTTCCTCTTTGAAATAGCCTATGGCCGTCCTCCGCAGAGTGCTCGTGAATTTCGGGTTTTTGTTGATGCTTATCGTCCTGAATTCGACAAAGATCCTGTCTTTCTGGCGCGCGTGCAAACCATGCGACGCATGCTTCTGGCTATGAATATTTCACCAGCGCAAATCATCTGGGGAGAGGCTCACGAGAAGAAGCGCTCTTTTTTCAAGTTGATTACCACCCAGGGCCTCTTTTATTTTATCATTGCAGGGCCCATTGAGTATTTGAGCTTTTTCGTATGGTTCATTCCGCAGCGCATTGCCGGGTTCCTAGCCGATATTAGCACGAGCGACAGAGACGTGCTTGCGACAATGAAAATTGCTCATGGTGTTTATGTGTTTGCAATTTGGATAGCGCTCGGCAGTTTGAGCGCAAAGGCGATCCTTCTTTTGATCTGGCCCGAATTAAATGATGCAGTGGCTTTTATTGTTGGATTGGCGTCTGGCCCATTAATTTTGTTTATGGGACTTTGGTCCACGGAGCGTCACGACCACTTTCCAGGCTATTGGCGTCTCGCTAAGTTACGTTTGCTTTTTCCGCGTGGTTGGCGCGAAGTGATTGATGAGTGGCGCGCAATGAGTGAGGCTGTGGTTTCCAAAATTGATATTGTGAATCAGCGCCATATTGAAGATGAGCGACAAATACGTGTCCGTTACGGCCGGGCTACAAGCGTGTCGCAGTAGTTGGTATGACTTTGTCGTCCCATAGGAGTGAGTTGAATGCACCAAAAAAGGAACAAGCACATAAGTGATAGTGCGTTGCCCTCTGAGAGCAAAGTCGCAAGTCAGGCACAGAAAAACAAAGGCAAGACGCAAGGAGATACAGCATTTGAGCGTTATATGAAGAATAATTACTTCGAGCACTTTCGCAGAGTGATGTCGTGGCGCAGAGCAGCACGCTCGGCGCTCTTCGTTTATCCGCTCACATCTGCCATAGCGCTTGCAGCTCCCTTTATCGCGCTTCATGCGGTGGCCAGAAAGCTATACGAGGTTCAACCTGAGTGGTTCACGAAATTTTTGAGTCCTGATACTCAGTCGTTTGTTCTTCCTGCTTTACTTGCATTGATAGCTGCGGCTCTCTTATTGGGACTACTCACTGGAGTTGGTCTTGGCATATCTCGTGCAAGGATGTTGACATTTGAGGCTGAGAGAACCGAGTTGAACGTCCGCCACAGCTACTTCTTGCGGCGCATTGCTCGTACTCATCGAGGCGCGCGGCGAAGCTACCCCGAGTGATGTTTTATTCACTCTGACAATATTTACTTTTTTCTGATAATTCATCTCTTGTCAGCTTGCTGCATCAAACCTATGGTGCGCAGATTCTTCCCTGCGGAAGATGTTTTCAGGAGGAAGTTCATGTTGTTTGTTCGTCGTGTTTTGATTCAATCCAATGTTTTTTTTTGTGCCTCAATTTGTTTCACTTCCGCTTTTGCAGCGGACCCATCAGCTCTCTTCACAGTTGACGGGAAGACCTTTTCACAAAAAGATCTGACTCCCTCGGAGCAGGGGCGTTTGCATGAATTTGATGTGAACAGATTCAAAACGATTGAATCGTTAGCCAGACAGCGATTCGTAGAAGAAAAAACTCGTGCCTACGACAAACTCAAGAGCGACGAGAAGCCTTTTGCTGCCGAAGAAAAGTGGCTCAACCAGAGTTTTGATCCGAGTCAGCCGGAGATCGATAAAGCTTTGGATAATTTCAAAGACGAGAAGCAGTTGCAGGCGTTGCCTGCAGAAGAGAAAAATAAAGTCATGCGCCGCTATTTGAGTCAGCAGAAGAGAGTGAAGGTGCTCACAGAGGCAACCGACAAAGCTATTGAAAAAGGTGAAATTCGCATCTCCATGAAGGCGCCTGAGGCTCCTTTGGTTGTCATTCATAAGAGTCTTCAAGCAAGCCTGGGTGATTCAAAAGCTCCTGTGAGAGTTGTTGAATTCACTGACTTTCAATGTCCCTACTGCAAGAAACTCGCTGTTGTGACGCAAGATGTGCTTCGCAAACATGGGAAAAACGTCAACTGGGAAGTTCGTCATTTTCCGCTCGGTTTTCATAAACAGGCACGAGCTGCGTCGGCTGCTGTTTACTGCGCGTCTGTGCAAGGTAAGCTTGCCGAAGCGAAGAAATGGGTTTTTGATGCACAGGAAAAACTTCCTCAAGAAAATATTTTTGCAGAGATGAGTAAAGCATTGGCGTTGAATTCAGAAAATTTCGATAAATGTCGTAAGGCAGACACGACCGAAAAATTGATTCAAGCTGATGTTCAGGAAGGTGAACGAATCGGAGTTTCTGGCACCCCGTCAGTCTTTGTGAATGGACGTAAATTTCAAGGTGATATTCAGTCGGTGGAAGCTTGGGATATTCTCATAAGTTCTTTTTTGAAGAATCCACAAAACCCGACGACGCTTTGAGGAAATCGAGAGGTTCCTCATATCCTGGTTGGTAAGTGGGGAGTCGCAAAATCACGCAATAGCGTGAGCCATTTCCTGCTTCGCAGAGTTGGACATGAATATGAACATTGTTGTTTTCCAGCATGCGGCGTAAACAAAACCACTCTTGACTCGTCATGTTCATTTTAGAATCGTTGCCGAAGGATGAATCGATAAAATTGGGATCGATTGGAATATCTGAGGGAATGCAAACATCTATAAACCCAGCTGCGATTTCTATTCCAACCTTCAAAGTTGAAATGGGATTTGCAGCTTCTGATGAAGGAATGCCGTTAAGATCGTAACGTCTTTGCGCTTGGCCTGCTTTTTGAAGGATGGCAAAAAATGAGTATGCAATTTCCCAGGGACTTCCAGTTACAAATAAATCCGAGGGCGCCTCATCAGATTCAAGAGTAATATTCATTTCGTCGAGTCGGTTTTTTGCTGAAATCAAGCATAGATTGAAAATAGATTGCAGCGAGGCAGGTTCGATTTCACTGTCGTGCCTCGATGACGATCTAGAGTTGTTAGAGCGCTTTAGGAGTCCCGAGCCACGAATGAGGTCGTCGGCGGAAAGGCGCATGTGTAAGGCGAGCCTGCGCAGGTGAGCAATGTCAATTTGTTCGTTTTTGAGGTTGTCGAGGATGTCTTGGCTGCGCGCGCGCAATACTTCCGACAGCATCAGGAAGGCGATATTTTCTTCGCTGCAGAGTTCATTTGTCAGGCCAGCAGGCGGTGGGGGTGATCTTTGCATGTGCTTCTCCTGAACTGGAGGTCTATTAACGAATTGGGTTTTGCACTGTTTTCTGCACTAGTCTTTCGCAAACGATTGACTGACCGGCAAGTCGTTCGGTGAAATCTTCCGAATATGAAAGAAACACCCAGAATAGCTCGGGTGTTTCTTCTTTTAACTAGTTGTATTTTGCGGAATATCCAGAGACGCTTCCTTTTAAGCGAGCAATCAGACTTCCACTGATTCGCTGCTATTCCAGCCCGCAGATACAAGTTTTTCTTGTTCTTTGAGATGGAGCTTCTCTAAGCCCACTGCCGGACTCGCTCGCTCGCTGCGACCTACGTAAGCGAGTTGGGCTTTGGAATTCAATTGACCGAGAACTTTTTCAATTTTTGGAATTATAAAAGAAGCTGCACCCATGTTGCGTGGCTCTTCTTGAATCCAGTACCAGTGTTTTGCCTTCGGATAACTCTTGAGTGCGGCTTCTAATTGAGCATGCGGGAATGGATGTAATTGCTCAATGCGCACCACTGCAGTGGTTTGGGAACCTATTTTGTTCTCTTGTTTTTCGGTTGAATCGAGTAAGTCGTGAGAAATTTTTCCAGTGCACATGAGAACACGTGAAACCTTTTCTGGCGCAATTTCAGAGCGAGGATCAACGAGAACTTCTTCAAATCGAGTTTCTGCCAGTTCGGCAAAACTTGTGGTTGCGCGCGGATTTCGAAGGAAACTTTTGGGAGTCATAACAATCATAGGTTTACGGAAATCACGCAGGACCTGGCGCCTCAGTGCATGGAAGAGTTGTTTTGCATTTGTAAAATAGCAAACCTGAATGTTGCCCTGTGCCGCCATTTGCAAGAATCTCTCCAGACGAGCGCTTGAGTGCTCTGGACCTTGTCCCTCATAACCATGCGGAAGAAGAAGAACGAGCCCTTGGGTTTGTCCCCATTTGCTTTCACCCGCAACGATAAACTGGTCGATGATCACCTGAGCACCGTTTCCAAAATCGCCGAATTGGGCTTCCCAAATCACGAGTGCTTTGTTGTGTTGGGTTGCATAGCCGTATTCAAAACCCATCGCGGCAGTTTCGGAAAGAAGACTGTCCCAAATTTCAACGCGAGCTTCCCCGCTGAGACAATTGGTGAGCGACGTAAAATGACGCGCTGTCTCGGCATCTGTGAGAGTTCCATGGCGATGGCTGAAAGTTCCACGGCGCGCATCTTGGCCTGCGAGGCGAACGCTGTAACCCTCATTGAGGAGCGTAGCATAGGCTAACAGTTCTCCCATTCCCCAGTCGATGCGCTTTTTTTCGTCGACCATATCTCTTCTCTCGCCAAGAATGATGCGCGAGAGTTTTGCATTGGGGGTAAAGCCCTCAGGCACTTCAACGAGTTTTGCACCAAGGTTCTTGAGTTGTGCTATGGAAAGCTCGCTGCTAAAAGGCTTGAGCATTTCTTCGCTTCCGACATAGCGCCGGAAAACTTCAAAACCGCGATGGGGCGCATTACTCTCAAGCTTTATCTGCTCACTCTTTGCCCTATCGTATGCAGCGTTCATCAAGGCTTTGATGGAGGTGTATTGACCCATCAAAGCATCCAGTGAAAGGCGATCATCGCGGCCCTGATGCGTGAGGAATTGTGCATAGCTCTCGTAGGGTGGAGCTTTTGTGTCGACTCGTTTGTACAGAGTTGGTTGAGTAAAACGTGGTTCATCGGTTTCATTATGGCCGTGGCGACGGAAGCAAATTATTTCCACGACAACGTCTTTTGCGAAGCGTTGCCGATATTCAGTGGCAACCTTCATAACTGCGTGAACTTTTTCAATATCGTCAGCGTTCACGTGGAAAATGGGGGCCTGGACCGTTTTACCAATATCCGCAACTGTAAGACCAGAGCGTCCGTCCCTGGGATTTGTGGTGAACCCGACCTGGTTGTTGGCAATGATATGAATTGTTCCGCCGACTGTGTAGCCATCGAGCTTCATCATTTGCAGTGTTTCATACACCACGCCTTGGCCTGCAAATGCTGCGTCGCCGTGAAGCACAACAGGAAGAACGGCCTTTGTGTCGCCGTTGTGGTGAATAATCTGTTTTGCACGTGCTTCGCCCATTACGATACTGTCAACAAATTCCAAATGACTTGGATTGAATGACAGTGAAACACGGATGGATTGGCCGTCACGAGTTTTGCGATTTGATTCATGACCGCCATGATACTTTACATCACCGTCGCCTTGGAGTCCTTCATGAGGATACCCCTCAAATTCTGCAAACAGTTGTTCTATTGGTTTATGAATGCAGTTAACTAAAATGTTGAGCCGGCCGCGGTGTGCCATTGCCACGGGAAACTCTTTTGCACCCAACTTGGCACCCGTTTCAAAAACAGTTTCGAGCGCGGGTACTTGGGCATCGGCGCCTTCAATTGAAAATCGCTTCTTGCCGATAAATTTTATTGCAATGGTTTTTTCAAGTGCATCGGCTTTTGCTAATTCGCCGAACAGCGAGAGCTGTGTTTCTGTGGTTATTGGTTCGCTCAAATTCGACATTAATTCGTATAAATAATTACGTTCGAATGGGTCGGCGATGTGCTCAAATTCTACGCCAACCGTTGAACAAAAGCGGCGAGTGAGTTCGGCCAAAAGCGCACCAAGCGACATCGGTGCCAATAAGCCAAGGCGATTTCCTGCGGCTGTTAATCGAGACAGATCATTTGCGGTGAAGCCATAAGTTTCCAGCGCAAGTGCAGGGTGCGCAGATGGTTCTATGCCTAGCGGGTTCAAATTCGCATGGAGATGCCCAAAGGTGCAATAAGCCTGCACAAGTGCCGCAGTACGCTGCTCAAACGACATTTGCTCGGGGGTTGTAGGAACCTCTCTAGTCGCGGCGAGAGCGTGACCATTGCCGTTCGTATGTCCGTTTAGATGTTGCTCTTCCGGCTTCAGACGGACTGCGGTTTCGAAGCCTTCGTGGAAGCCTTCAAAATACGCCCGCCAACCTTCGCTGACAGACATAGGATTTTCGCTGTATTTAAGAAACATCTCCTCAACAAAAGCAGCGTTTGCCTGAAAGATGGTTGAAAAATTCTCGTTCACCGTCTTTTCCTCCGCACTTTCCCCGCAGAAGGGTGTGGTTCATTAGCTCTTAGTTCTTCCCGGTCGGGATTCAAGGAACTCCCGAGTTTGCTCAAGTTCAGTTCAATCTTCAGCATATAAGCATGCTCGCGCCGCATCATAACTCAAAAGGTTCACATGACGACACCATTTCAACAACGCTTCAAATTGAAGATCTGGGTCTTCAAACGGAAGCATCATTACGATCTGTTCAAGCGCAATGCTTTTTTCCAATCCGTCGCCCTGCGTACCTTTAACAAGCTCGTATATGGATGCAACCATAGGGAGATTCAAACAGGCATCACGCAAAATTGCTCGACGAAGCAGCGGATCTTGTTCTTCTGCAAAGCTGCGACCTTTCTCTGTCAGTACCAATCGAGTTCCTGGTGTAAAGAGGAGTCCGAGGAGCTCGCCCGAGGCGACCGCAGGCAGCACGTGGTCGACGCTCTGACCCATGTCATCCGCCAGATCATAGAGATCCATGCCGATTTCTTCTTCCGCAAGACGAGTGAGCAATCCTTCCACGAGCACCAGGCTTGTGTTGATGAGCGGTTTGGTGCGGCGCGGCCGCTCCACATCCCCACTCATTGAATTTCCAGTTTTTGCGGGGACCGATGTGAGGGCTTCTTCTTGCACGTTTTGAGTGGGCGCATCGGCTGAAAGATGCAGCTCCTCCTCGTGTTCGGAAAGCATTCGTCCGAGCTGCAGCTCTCCGAAGAGACGCTCGAGGTCATCTTCCAATTTGCGGAACTCTTGCGCGTTCGGATTGCGTGGACGCGCGATTGGGACCTCAAATGTCCGATAAATCATGCCAGGGTTCGCTTGCAGAATAATAACTCGATCGGCCAGTTGCATGGCTTCATCGAGGTTGTGGGTCACGAAAACTGCGGCTCGGATTTTGCGATCCGGCTGAATCCAAAGTCGGCCAATTTCTGAACGAAGAGATTCACTTGTGAGCGGGTCGAGTGAACTAAAGGGCTCATCAAGAAACAAAACCATTGGTTCGCCAACCATTGCTCGCGACAACGACACTCGCTGTTTCATTCCGCCACTTAATTCACGCGGATAGACATCCTCGTAGCTTGCTAATCCAACCAGTTCCAAAATGCTGTCGACACGCGCACTGCGTTCGTTTTTGGGAAGATGGCGAACAGCAATTTCAACGTTTTCACGCACTGTCATCCAGGGAAAGAGAGCAAAATTCTGAAATACGAAGGATACCAGAGGATCGTTGGGATCTTCGGGTTGTGTGTACGTTACGGAGCCGCGCGTTGGTTTGAGAAGTCCGGCCATGCAGCGCAAGAGCGTTGATTTGCCTGAGCCAGAGGTTCCCAGAACGGCCAAAAACTCTCCATCATAGACGTCAAGATTGATACCTTCGAGCACAGTGACAATGTTTCCATTCGGTCTGACAAAGTCGCGACACAATGAGCGCACCGAGACAATCGTTTTGCGACCATTCCGATTTATGCGGGGCTCATGCGCTATTGGAAGAGCATTTAACATTTTTTGATCCGCTCTCTTACTTTGAATAAGGTCATGCCTTGAGCTCCTCAGCCCGATGATTAAGAGAACGCCAAACGGTTCGGTTGAGCACAATCAGTGCAATTGTTATTACAATAATCGCCGCCACAAGGCGTTGATAATGGCCATGCGTGGTTGCTTCGGTTATCTCGGCACCAATGCCAGGAGAGCGCAAGCGTCCACCTGGAAATTCAACAATCTCGGCAACTATGCTCGCATTCCAAGCTCCCCCTGCAGCGGTGATCCAGCCGGTGAGCAGGGATGGAAAGATTGCCGGAAGGTAAAGCTTTATAAATCGATCTTTGAGAGAGAAGCGGAACACTTTAGCAACTGTCTGAAGCTCTTGTGGGATACGACTTGCCCCCGAGATGACGTTGAAAAGCATGTACCACTGATTTCCTATCGTCATGAGCAGTGTTGCAACAAAAATTGGATCGATGTTTGAACGCGCAAGCGACATGGCAATCAAAGGATAAAGAACAGGGGCGGGAAAAGCAGCCAAATTCTGAATCACTGGCGCGACAATTCTGCTGATACGAGGAGATTTTCCTATCCACAATCCAACTGGAACTGTCCACAGGGTTGCCAACACAATGACACTAAGGACCTTCAAAAAAGTGAGCGCGAGTGCATTTGTGAGTTCGAGCCAGTCGGAGCGCGTTACTGACGCCATGCTTGCCGCAATATTCGGAATTGTAGGGAGGAGTAGAAAAACCAATCCACCGACAAGAAATCCTGAAAACCATCGCGCGAATGCACGAAATTGTTCGGTGAGACGGGCACGGGTTTTTCGTTCAATTATTTTAGTTGGATTGGCCATAAAGTGCCATTTGCTCGCGGTAGCATCTAATTCACTGCTAGAGGTTGTAATGAAAAGTGTGCCCTTGAAGTTTTTTCTGTGCAAAAAATCTTGCACTAAAGCAACTGCAGCATGGAATTTTTCTGTTGCTATCTGAGTAAGATGCGACTTGCGCAGCAGGTTTAGAAAAACAGAGCGTTCTCCTGTGCCCGAATCATGTTCGAGGCTTTCTCTGTACTGCGCACTCCAGGCAATGAGCGGGCGCCATAACAGAAAATCAACGCCCCAAACCATAATTATGAGGCAAGCAAGGCCAGCAGCAAAGGATGAATATTGTTGCTTTTCAAATGTGAGGCTCAAAAAACTGCCAAGCCCAGGGAGGCGGTAGCTTTTGTCTCCAAGCACGAAGCCTTCGCAGAGGGTGAGAAAGAACCATCCGCCGGCCATCGACATCATTCCATTATAAACCAGCGGTCCAAGTGCACTCGGCAGATTGAGGCGAGTGAGACGCTCGACAGGAGACAGCCGGGCTATAGTAGCATATTCCTTCAGCTCCGCGTTAAGTGCGCGTTGGCTTTCATAGTATGCGAACACGAGATTCCAAACTTGTCCTGTGACGATCATAAGAATGCAAGAAATTTCCAAACCCCATCGGCTGCTGGGGAAAAGTCGTGTGAGAGCAAGAACAAATCCGGGTAAGAACGTCAGCACTGGCAAGCTCTGGAGGACGTCAAGCATCGGGATCATCAGGCGTTCATTGCGTTCATTGCGGGCTGCAATTGTGCCGTAAGCGATCGCAAACGAGTAGCTGATGACTAGGGCAATTAAACTTCTTATAAGCGACAAACCCGCATATTCAGGAAGATGAATGAGATCAGAACTGATCGGTACTGTTTCGGAAAACGGTGCGCTTCCCGCGGCGACAAAGTGCGCGAGCGCAAGACCCACAAGGATCACGACGCCGAGCGTGAGTAGTTCAGCGGCAAGGTATGAGCCACGCTCCACAAGGGGACGTGAGGCGATACGCATTGGCCGTGCCTCCGTTTACAACTAAGCTTTGGTTTTACTTGCATGCAGATTTGCCAGTGCACAATGTGCGACAATCGACACGCTGTTCGCCAGATTTAAGCTTCGCACACCCCGATCGAACATCGTTATCGTAACAAGCTGCCCACGTTGGTTTTCTTTGCAATCGGATAAAATATGCCGGGGAATGCCGGTGGTTTCTGCGCCAAAGACAAGAAGATCGCCTGGCTCGTAGTGGAAATCAGACGGCGAATTCTGCCCACCTGTTTCGATAAGGACAATTCGGTGGCCAGGGCGAGTTGTTAAGAGGGATTCCCAAGAATCATGAACGTAGAGCTCCACGAAGGGCCAATAGTCGAGCCCCGCGCGTCGGAAGCTTTTTTCCGAGACATCAAAGCCGAGTGGCTCAATCAAATGAAGCCGGCAACTGAAAGCGGCGCAGAGTCGAGCGATTGTGCCAGTGTTTGGTGGAATTTGCGGTGAATACAACACAATCTCCGGATGATAATCTCGCAGCGCTTCCACTGTTTTTTGGCTGAGGCCGCCATCACTCTCGCGTTCCAAAGCTGGACAAAATGCCCTTGGCGGGAGAGGGGAGAGACGAGACAGGGGGGTGAGGCCTCTGAAATTATTCTCATTAGAGGATTCAATTTTTTCCGCGGTTTTTTTGTTGCGTCGCTCAAGTTGGGCGCTGCTTTCACCTGACTCGAGACCGAGCTCCTTTGAGAGCATAACCAAGGTCTCTTCAAGAAGTTCGTGAACAGAAGTTTCGGCTCTAGGAGTGCCCTCCAGGCTCTGCAAAATCTGCCGGGTGAAATCGATCACCTGAGTGTGCAGCTCGCTCCTCAGTGTTGAACGTTCGGTGGTTTCAAGTGTCTTGGCATATGTTTTGATTGCTTGCGCGAGCCAACCACGCGCGGTGTTTCTGCCCCTGCGCCGAAGTTTTTTGAGAGTTCTCAAACTACTCATACCCGCCGTGGTTCGTTTTGGAGAAGCCCCGCAAGGCCACTCATGACCTCTGGAAGGCCCATTTTCTGAAGCGTACTGGTCGTCACAACCATGCCGGGGGGAAGTCCGAGCTGTTTGTTGCGTTGATGAATGACAACACCAAGCTGGGCCTTCGTGAATTTGTCGCATTTGGTGAGAATAAGAAGAACATTCAAATCGCGTTCCAAAAACCACTGCACGAGGCTGATGTCTTCATCATTCACATCACGCCGCACATCCATAAGGAAAAGTAGACCAATAAGTGAACTTCGTTGTTCAAAAAATAACCGCATTGCGTCGGCCCAATGAGCCTGTGTTTCGCGAGGCGAGAAGGCAAAGCCATAGCCTGGGAGGTCGACGAGACGAAACACACCACGTTCGACACCAAACACGTTCATCAACTGTGTTCGTCCGGGTGTTGAACTCACACGTGCTAGCTGTTTTTGACCTGCTAAAAAATTAAGCAATGAGCTTTTGCCGACGTTACTTCGTCCAACGATCGCCAGTTCAGGAACGTCTGCCGCTGGAAGCTCTTCGAGTTTGCTTGCCGATGTAACGAATTCCATGCGCAAAGGGATTTTTCGGAGCATCAATTGGTTGATGAAAGACTCAAGAACGGGGGTATAGCTCATGGTTGTAATCCAGCGGGTGATTTGCCTTTTCTGGTCGGCAGGACTAGATAGCAAGCCCGGGCGGTAAAGGCCCGCGTGTTATGACCCAGGAGAGTAAAAATGTCTACATCTTATGATCTCGTGGTGATTGGAAGTGGCCCTGCGGGCTACGTAGCTGCCATTCATGCTGCACAGAACGGTCTCAAAACGGCCGTCATTGAAAAAAAGGATTGGCTCGGTGGCACCTGCTTAAACGTGGGTTGTATTCCAACGAAGGCCATGTTGCATTCGGCTGCTATGTACGACAAAGCGAGCAAACTGGCGTCGTACGGCGTAAAGATCGCGGGTGCTGAGAAGCCCGGCGCAATTACACTCGACTTCCCTCAAGTGAACAAGCGCAAAGACGAGATCGTCAAGCACGTGAACGGTGGCGTCGCTTTCCTGATGAAAAAGAACAAAATTGACGTGATTCGTGGCATGGGGCGGTTGGCTGGAGCAGGCCAAGTTGAAGTCACTGCAGCCGATGGGAGCAAGAGCAAACTACAAGCTAAGCATATTCTACTGGCCACAGGTTCTAAGGTTCGAGAACTTCCCCATATTAAAATCGATGGCAAAGACATCATGAGCTCCGACCACATCCTTTACCTCGACAAAGTGCCTGAAAGTCTTGCTATTCTCGGTGGTGGTGTCGTTGGTTCTGAGTTCGCATCGTGCTTCGGGCGTTTTGGCTCGAAGGTCACCGTTTTTGAAATGAGCGAACAACTCGTGCCGAGTGAAGATTTTGAAACGGCAGCTGAGCTCGCCAAAGCACTCAAGAAGCAAAACGTAGAAGTGCTCACGAGCGTCAAAGTGAAGAGCATCACGGCCAAAGGCGGCAAGGTTGAAGTTTTGGTGGAGGGCGAAACCGCTCCACGCGTTTTTGAAAAAGCGCTCATCAGTGTTGGTCGCGCTCCCGTGATCGAAGATATTGGCCTCGAGAGCGTTGGTATCAAACTCGATGCCCGCGGCTTTATCCCGGTTGACTTAAAAAACTACAAAACCTCAGCAGCGAATGTGTATGCCGTGGGCGATGTTATTCCTACGCCTCAGCTCGCGCACACGGCCTCAGCAGAAGCTATGTTTGCCATTGATGTGATTTGCGGCAAAAAGCGCACACCCATCAATTACCTCACCAATCCGGGTGCAATTTATACCTATCCCGAAGTTGCTAGCATTGGTCATCGTGAACAGGATTTGAAAAAGGAAGGACGCGAATACAGCGTTGGAAAATTTCCGTTCTCAGCAATTGCCAAAGCGCGCATTGAAGATTGTCCCGATGGATTTATTAAGATCATCACCGACAAAAAATATGGCGAAATTCTAGGTGTGCATATTGTGCACGCCAAAGCAACTGAACTCATTGCAGAATTCAGTTTGGGTAATAATCTCGAGATGACGATCGATGAATTGGCTCACACCATTCATCCACATCCAACTCTCTCTGAGACGATACTCGAAGCTGCTCACGCGGCTAAGGGGCACGCGATCCACATCTGACGGAGAACACAGACTCATGGCCACCAATGTTTTGATGCCTCAGATGGGAGAATCCATCACTGAAGGAACGCTGACCAAGTGGCATAAAAAGGTTGGCGATAAAATTCAGCGAGAAGAGATTCTCTTCGAAATTTCAACCGACAAGGTGGATACCGAAATTCCATCGCCTGTCAGCGGAGTTCTGGTTCAAGTTCTCGCGGCCGAAGGAACTGTGATTGCGGTGAATTCGATCGTTGCTGTGGTCGATGAGTCCGGAGCCGGTGCGTCTGTTTCCGCTCCAGCGGCAGCAAAACCCGTAGCTCCCGTGGTTCCAGCATCCGTCGCTCCCGCGGCAGCAAGCGCAGCTCCAGCAGCTGTTGCATCTGAAGCCGAAGGCGAGGATGCGAGCCGCGGTGTCAAGAGTAGTCCGCTCGTGCGCAAAATGGCAGCGGAACACAATATCGATCTCACAAAAATTGCTGGAACTGGCGAAAATGGCCGCATCAACAAGCAAGATCTCATGAGCTACATGGAAGCCGCCAAGGGCACGGGAAGTGGTTTGGTTGCTTCTGCAGCACAAGCAGCATTTTCTGCGGTCAAAACGGCCTCTGCTGCAGCAGTTGATTCAACCGGCGGCCAGATCTCTGGGTTGGTTGATGGTGTTCGTGTTGAGCGCGTTCCAATGACACAAATGCGTAAGAAAATTGCCGAACACATGGTGATGAGTAAACGCACAAGTCCGCATGTGACCAGTGTCATTGAAATTGATTTGCAAAAGATCGTCGACCTTCGTGCAAAATTCAAAGATAAATTTGAAGCGCTGCATGGATTCAAGCTCAGCTTCATGCCTTTTTTCATGCATGCGGCGCTCGAAGCCATTAAAGCAGTTCCAATTGTCAATGCGAGCATCGATGGCGATACGATTATCTACAAAAAAGATGTGAATCTAGGAATTGCTGTTGCACTTGACTGGGGGCTCATTGTTCCTGTGATCAAGAACTCAACCGAGCGCAGTTTTGTTGGCTTGGCGAGAGAGCTTGAGTCGCTCGCGGGCAAAGCGCGCAACAAAAAGCTCGCACCCGACGATGTGAGAGGCGGCACATTTTCAATTTCAAACTTCGGTGGTTTTGGAACGATCATAGGACAACCTATTATCAATCAGCCGCAAGTTGCGATTATGGGAATTGGCGCGATGGTGAAAAAGCCAGTCGTGGTGAATGATGCAATAGCCATTCGCACGACCTGTCATGTTGTGTTGAGCTTCGATCATCGTGTGATTGATGGATCTGACAGTGGAAAGTTCCTGTCTACGGTCAAAAATACTCTGGAAAACTGGTCGCTGCCCGTTGTGTGAGAAAATCGGGAGTAATGGACACACTGCGTCAACTTCAAAATAATCGTTTTTCGATAGGAGCCCTTTGGATTTGTATCCTAGGGCTCCTTGTTATTGATCAGCTGACAGTGCGTCTCTCTGGATTACGCTTTACAGATTTTTCCAGCTGGCGGTACTGGGCAAATCAATTAACATCTGCCTTTTTTCTGTTTGGTCTCATTATTTTATTAGGTTCATATCTTGGCGCATTGTGTCGACGCGGAAAAATACGCTTGCTGCAATTAGCGCTTTTGATGAACGCGATTGAACTTTCAATCCTATTTACTCTGCAATCTAATCACTTTTTGATTTATCAAAAACCTTTTAGTTCCTTTAGTGTGCGTTTTGTTTTTGAGAATCCTGAGCTTATGGCTGAGCTCGCAAGCGAAAATATTGATATTTGGCAATCTGTTTTGAGGGTTGTTCCAGCTGTTCTGCCAGTTATCTTTTTACTACGTTGGTGCGCAAACTCTGATGCAATATCAAGAGCTGTGAAAATTTCTGGTGGCATGAGTCTTTTGGGATCTCTGGCATTAGCAACCTTTGCTTGGGCAGCTGCGCCGACAATGCAACACTCCCTTCTCAGCGCGAGTGCCGCATTTACTGATCTTATTCGTATGCCTGATAATTTTTATAAGACAGAAGTTCCCGGTCAGCGAAATTTCACAAACCTCAAATGCAATGTCGGTGAAAGTGCGGGCGGGAAACCATCGGTTATCTGGGTTGTGGGCGAGAGTCTCGTTGCATCGAGAATGTCGCTCTATGGTTACAAAAGAAAGACAACTGATTTTCTCGTTCAGGAGTGGCAAGCAGATCGTTTGCTGCGCTTTAATAATGCAGTGAGTATAGGAACCGTCACAAGAGTTTCTGTGTCTTATTTGTTTTTTGGTTTGCAGGGACCAGATAGCAACGGACGTCTTTATCGCACGCCATCGATTTTCGACTATGCGAAGGCTGCTGGTCTCAAAACTGCTTTTATTGGTGCCCAAGAGCTACGCTGGGGCAACCAAGACAAAATCATCATCAACGGGAATGTAGATCTCTTTAAATCTGGAACCGATTTCGATCGCAGCGCAGGTATTTCAAAGGGGGCAGAGGATTTTAAGGTTCTAACTGAGGGGGCAATTCCCTACCTGAATTCTGCACAGGCACCATTTTTTCTGACCTTGCATATGGATGGAAGTCATTATCCCTATTCAACTCATTCCCTGCCACAATTCAAAAAGTTTCTCCCAGAGCTCACTGCGAACGATGACAACGCTTATGACAATACTGTTGTTCAATTTGATGCATACATGCGCGAATTGTTGAACGTCGTGAGGGCTCGTCATCCCGGAACGTGGGTTTTTTATTCGTCAGATCATGGCCAGAATTTATCCAAAGAATCTCGTTTTAATAGCGGTTATTCCGACAATGTGATCCGCAATCCACTGTTTGTATTTCCACCTAAAAATCAGGGGGAAGGGTTGAATCAGAACACTGGCTCGCCAATATCACAAGCTGATCTCTTTGCAACAACGTTGGTATTGTGGGGATGCGCTCCTCCCGAATCAACGCGAGGTGAAAGCATGTCGTTGTTCGGTTCCGTGCCGAAAGACAGACTGAGAACAGTCTCGGGTCTTATGACTTCACACATGGTTGATGAAACTGTTGCAATTGTGCTGCCAAATCGTCAGAAAATTGAAGTTGATTATGCGAAAGGCGCTGTAATGCTGCCGAATGGACGAGTGATTCCTCTCTCGTCGTGGAGGTCGCCTGCTCGGCGTTTTTTGGAACGGTATCAGCCCAAAAACTGAGCAAGTCTTTCACCTTTGTTTAAACAAAGCGACTCAATCAAGTTCCTGCCTGGGAACAATTCTTTTGATCAAGACCTCGCACACTCCCTCGAAAACGACTTGTTTATCAAATTGAATATCGAGCGACGACATTGTGACTGGAAGTTCTGGCTCTCCGAGAAGCAGTTCTCGAAATCCAATTCCAAGCGCCTTTGAGAGTTTTCCAATTGCAATAAGGTCGTGGGGACTGGTGCCGGTCATCCATCCGTGAACAACGCTTTTGTTCACTCCGACCAAGTTTGCGATCGCTTGAATGGTGAGCTGCCTCTCTTTCATTACTTTGGTTAAAATCTTACCAAACGGTAATGGGAGAATTTCCGTGCGTGGCGTCATTAGAACCTCTTGAGATTTCTTTTAACTCGAAAAATTTCAGCTTTCATTGAACAAGTAAACAGTCGATTTATGCAATTACTGAATGTTCCATTTCGATGCATTGAACATCCGTTCCAATTCTTGAACGAAATTCTCTGCAGAGAATGTGAGATTGCTACTACGGAGCGCGCAGAGTTTGAGGCAAGTCTTGCGGATATCCAGGTATTGAATAAAGGAACAGGAGCATGCCTGCTCGTTGCTCTGCGCTGCTCCAACCACCCTTTGGCATCGGGTTCGAATGATTTTTGTCGCGTAAGCGCGAGGCAATGTTAACTGCTTTGTCTCTGTAGTCGGCTTCAGTGAAGATGTCATGACATTTGCCGCATGTTGTGTATGCTTGCTGGGCAGTGTAAGGCGCTAAATTATTTCCCTGCACAACAGTGTGGTCGATAGTGTCATTAAAGAAGCGAATATATGTAGGTGTTTCTTGAATGATATGATTGTCTGATGAACTGATTGCCAAACCCCAGACGCACAACGTTTTGATACCTCCAGGAGTGAAAGTGATTTCAAGTTGCGTTGACACAGGAGTCGCTGCAGATGTTGGTGGGCGCTGATTATTACAGTTGTCGGAGCGATCGAGTGAAGCTGATTTGTAGTGGGTAATACTCAGTCCACCAATGACAAATTTGCGGATGTTATTTTTTGCTGTCGTGCTTCCGTTGGAATTTCGCACAACCTCGATGGGCTGGATTTTAACATCTGCTTTAAGTTTAACTTTTTGGATTAATTTGACATAGGGTGCTTGCTGCAAAAGTCCGCCCTCGCTGCGTGTCAAAACACAGAGCGTTTTGAGGCCGTCACCCTTGAGATCAAGTTTGAGTGGCTCGGTTGCCAAAGTAAAAACAGAATAAACCACATTCGTGCATTGCGAAACTCCGGCTACGAGTGCGTATTGATATTCATAAACCTGCGAGCCTTTAACATTGAATATGAGCTCATCGAGCTGTGTCGCTCCTCCGGGCAGTGGTAATTCTTCCATGACAGGATAGACGGTGTCACGGTTCCAAATATGGCTGTGCGTGAGCTTATTTCTGTTACCGAATTTATCACGCACATCTATGCAAAGATTCCATGCTCCATCGTATCTGAATCGTAAATCTAAAGGCGTGCTAATAGCTTTCCACTGTGCTAATTCCAGTGTCGGACACTGCATTGTTGTTACAAATGAAGCGCGATATTCAACCGCATCGCCGCTATTCAAAAATATTTTTGCAGTTGAAAGATTCGTGTAAAGGGATGGACGCCCAGAAAGTGTATATTCAGGTCCGTCATCTGGCACCGATTTTTTTCTAAAGTTGACGACAAGTGGAGTTCCAAGTGCGCCACTTTTTTCTTTCTTTTGAACACAAAGAGTTTTTGGGCCATCGGACCCGAGCTCTACCTTCAATGGCTCTTCCGTAGAACGAAATTCGTTCCAGTTGCTGCACGATGCACCCTCACTAGGAAGAAGCGAAAAGCGGTAAGATGCTCCTGGAGGAGCTTCAATGGCCGTGATAAAAGCAGACAACATGGTTTCAGAAGGAGGAGTGTTGATGAGAGCTAAACCTGCAGAACCGGTTTTATAAAGCGCATCAGCTTCGGTTGGTTTTGAATTCGAACTTCCTGTTTCTATGTTTTGTTCGGGGCTGAGAGTCTCGTAAGTCACCTGCCGACCAGAGCAGGCACCCGCCGTGCCTATCAGCAGGGCCGACCCCAACATTCCGACTTGATTGAATGAAAGTCTCGCGAACCGCATCTTAGACTCCGAAATCGCCTCTTGTTAGGTCGGTATCGGCATAACTTTGAAAAGTTCTGAATCTGAAAGGGGATGTGGTTTATTTTTTTGTGTTCGATTAAAAAAAACTCAAGCGAGTTGGGTGCATACCGATATCCAACAGATGGCCTTGGTAATTTAAAATCAAATCATAGCCCTGAGAGGCGCAAAATGAATATCCAGTTTATCTGCCTACCAGTTTTGCTTTTGCTTGGCGGCTGCGTCTCCAAACCACTGCTCGAGGAAAGCCCAGCACCTTTTGGCAAGGATACCTGCCTTGAGAGTCCACTCGTGGGGGTCTGGCAAGCAGACTTTCCAGAGGGTGAACGTCTTACATTCAACCAGGATTGCACCGCGGTTTCCTTGCGCTGTCAGAGCCGATTTTTGTTTCCGCCAAACGCGGCTCATGTGGGAATCATTAATATTAAAGTTTTGGAGTCGGACGGTCCGAAAGGGTGCCTTGGCACTGGAACTTATCGTTGCTCGCTGAGTTTGTTGAGTAATTCAGGAACCCTAAATTGCGAAGGTCGGACGTTACAGCTCAAGCGTCTTTGAGGGACTCAAAGTAATAAGCCCATGATAGCGCCACACATAGCCGAAGCGAACATTCCTGCAAACATTGCCTTGACTCCCAGGGCCGCCAGCTCGCTCTTTTTACCGGGTGCTATGCTGCCGATTCCGCCAATTTGAATGGCGATAGATCCGATGTTGGCAAAACCACAGAGAGCATATGACATGATGAGAGCGGAGCGTTGATCGAGGTTAGAACCATTTTTTGCAAGATCGAGATAAGCGACAAACTCATTGAGGATCAGTTTTTTACCAAGCAGCTGTCCGGCAAAAAGAATGTGCTCCGATGAAACACCGAGCATCCATGAGAATGGCGCAAACAGCCAGCCAAGAATAAGCTCCAAACTAATTTTTGAACCAAGGAGAGATGAAAGTCCTGTTAAGTCACTGATCCATCCTAAAGCTCCATTTGCCATGGCCATGAGTGCGATGAAGGCAATGAGCATGCCGCCCACGGTGATGGCCAGTTGTGTGCCTTCCAAGGCTCCATGTGCTGCGGCGTCGATACCATTGGTGTAGATTGATCGGCTTGAAAGATTCACGTTCGCAGCGACTTCATCCTTTTTCATTTCTGGGACTATAATCTTGGCGAACACAATGGTTGCAGGTGCAGACATCACGCTCACGGTGAGGAGATGTCCTGCAATGTTTGGAATCATTCCAGACAGCATACCAACATAGGCTGCGAGAACCCCGCCTGCCACGTTGGCAAAGCCACCCACCATAACGCACATAATTTCGCTGCGCGACATGGATTCTAAGTAGGGCTTCACAAGCAGCGGAGCTTCCGTTTGTCCAAGAAAAATGTTGCCTGCTGTAGATAACGATTCTGCTCCGCTGATCCCAAGAATTCTGCGCATAATCCACGCAAAGAAGTTCACAATCTTTTGCATGATGCCAAAATGATAGAGAACAGCCATGAGTGATGCAAAGAAAATAATGGTTGGTAGAACTTTAAATGCGATGATGTAGTCGCCAATTTTTTCGGGCTGCGTTAGCGGACCAAAAACGAATTTTGCACCGCTGTCTACAAACGATAAACATGAAATAATAGCATCGTTGGCAGCCGAAAAAAATGGATTCAGCGGTCCTTTGATATTCAAGGCAGGAATACCGGCAATCAGTATGCCAAGGACAAGCTGCATGAGCGTTGCCATTGCCACCATTCTCCAGGGAATCGCTTTGCGGTTTTCACTCACGAGCCAAGCAACGCCGAACATGAAAGCAATACCGATTATTCCGATAAATTGGCTCATTTCAATGATGCCTTTTATTATTGATGATTTTAGTTATGAAGGCCCAGCTTTATGAAAAGAGCACTCGAATACAAAGTTGAGGGAGATGCCCCAGGTTCGCCTTCAGGCACTGATATGCCGAATTGTTGGTAATATTTCTTCCAAAAATCGCCTAATTTGGTGAAGTTCATGGGCGAGGGTGGTTGTGGATTTTGAAGGAATGTATTGATGAACTTTACTACAAACTCGGCGCAATAAAGTTTTTCATAATTATTTTCATCAACATTGTTCCAAAGAAATTCATTGTCGAATTGTGTTTTTGAAAAATCCGCCTCAAATTTCTCTGCCAGTTGCCTCTCGGTGGGTGACTGTCCCTCAAAAAATTCCCTGGGTCTTAGGTGGTATAGACTTTGTTTTTTTTGAGCTCGACTTTGAATTTCGCTCAGTTTTGTTTTTGTGGTCTTTCCCCAAGCTTCGTAAACAAAAATCTGACTTTGGTCAGCGGCCTCGTTTGCAACGACAACCGAGTGTGAATACGGAACACCGGTTTCTTTCTCAATTGCATTGCAGACGTAACAATTGAGCGGGACAAGAAGTATATCGCCAGGCCGGAGAACGCTCTGAGCTTCTCTGGTTTCATTCGAGAATTGAGATGGCAAAGCGGGTGTTTGGGCAATCAGGACACAGAAAATGAAAAACACGGCAGATTGCAGTTGAGAGAATGCTTGTTTGAACAAGATGCGCATTTTCATTGGATTTTCCCTAACTAGAGTTGATTCGCTATTGCGCTTTCTCGCTCGGGTCAAGCAATTGTTTTAACAACCTTGAGAACACCTCAGATTGCTGAATTGAATGCCTTTGCGGTTTGCCTGACAGTGTCGGCAGGTTTTCATGCACAAGGCAATAAAGGAGGTAGTATGAATGTTTGTCATTGGCTGATGGCCAGCAGTGCTTTGGTGGTAGGGATCGCCGGCGTAAAGACTGCTTATGCTGCCGGTCGCTCGGAGGTTCACGAATGCACTTTAAAATACAAGAAAAGCGAAGCCGCCGTTCCAATGAAGGAATTCAATGACTGCCTGGCTCGTTTTTCAGAGCGAAAAGCAGATGTGGAGTTTTTCCATTTGCTTGCTTCAACTCACATAGCTGGGGCTGCCAAAAGGAACATCGCGCTGGGCAACCTACGCATCGATAACTTGAAAAAGCTTTTGAGTGCAGATTTTCCGAACGCAAGAATTGATTCTGTGAACATTGGTCCGAATGCGCGGATGGCAGACTCGGTCCGATTAACATCGGTGGCAGTGAAGCCAGAAACGATAGCTGCGATGGAAGAGGGTGAGTCACCTGTGATGACAGAAGAGCGCCCGCTGCATACGACAGCGGGTGCGGGTAAAGAATCCGGCGATGTTCAAATAGATCCTGCGAAGGCAGAAGAGCTCCCACGCGTTTCTATAGAGCCTGTCATTAAGGCTGAGGGAGTTCGAGAGAATTTTGGACGCATCGCGGCGCGTATGGGTCAGGATGCAGACCGCGATTCAGATGAATCATATCCGGCCATAGGTTTCGAAGCTGCCTATGTGCGCCCGAATACCGGAACTCCTCATTTGCGCACGGAAATGGGCGGAACTGCTGTTTCCATGTCTAAGGGCAGTGATCTTTTGAGGCGTGCAAGTGCGCATGCTCTTCTTGGTGCAGGATACAACATTTCAGGTGTTGTCATTGGTGCCCGGGCTCTGGGCGGTGGTGTATGGGACGAAAAGGAAAAATGGCGCGATGACTTTGGCGGCGAGGGCCGTCTGGGATTTGAAAACAATAATATTTCCATTTTTGCCGGCGTCGGTAGAACAGACAAAACGACTCGATTCGGCCTCGATGTTGGCTTAATGCTCTGAGCTGTGTCAGCCATAATCAAAAAAAGGGTCTGTGTGAATGAATCTCACACAGACCCTTTTTTTGATTATGGCACTTACTGTTCAAGTCCGGCAGCAACACGCATGTTTCGCGCGGCTTGGTTTGATGTTGGACATGTTGCTCCGGGGCGTTTGCCTAAGCGGCGCAGAATTCCATCCTGATTTTTATTATCACCCGGGCGTACCAAGGCGTTGAGTTCATCGCCCGTAACCGCAGCTTCTTTCTCTATGTCAGCCACTGCTGCCGCAAATTCCTCGAGAAATTGTTTTTCGGCTTTAAAAAGTGGTGGTGGTTTCTCGGTACCGTCTGTCCAGAGATTGACTGAGCCTTGGATGGCAGCGGTCATGGTGGTCACCAATGCAGTGACGCAGGCAAGGCCCATCACGCGCGCCGTATTTGGATTTCGGAAGCAGAACTGGTGAGCCTTGTCGAAGACACCAAAGGCTGAATTCACGATGACATTTCTTGGTCCTGCAAGCTTGGCAACCATCGCGCCATTGCGGAATTTAGCGAGAACAGAATTTTCGGTGATCCTTTGCCAAAACTGGAGCGCCTTGTCCTTGTTGCCCAGCAATTCTTCTGCGCTCATTCCGCCCAACCGGTCGTTCAGGAACGCTTGGCTTGCAATTGTGCCACCGATGGTTGCGACGTAAACGGGGTTTGACGTGAGGTTCGAAAAATTGCGCTGACTTGCTTCTGTCAAACGGAGTTTGGTGTTGTCGTATTGGGCGCGCATGTTTTTCAAGAAAGGATCTCGCTTCATGGCACCAATGAGTGCTGGTGTTGGCACGAAGTTTGTTGTGACAAGCTCTGCGCCTTCAACGGCGTCGGCTTGATCGGCAGGCAAACTCAAATTGACGTTGACAAGATCGATTTTCTTTTTGCGCACATCGGTGGCTCTGACAAGATACCAACATTGGCCCATTTTTTTGAAGGCTGTGGTCACCGCATCGCTCGCGTCCATGGTGGAGGCGTCGTCCGCTGATATTGCATCACCTGTATCGGGTGACGCTGCTAAGGGAGTTGTTGATGTGGTGTTGGGCGCTGACGCTGGTGCATCAGCAATAGTGTCATTGTAGGGAAGAAGAAGTGCTTCAATTTTCCCAAGTTTGTCTTTTTGCACAAATGTGTTTGTGTTCGACTTTGTGAAGAGTTGGCAACCACCGAGCGCCATGCTGGCAAGAAGGGCAAGCGATAGAGGGCGGGTGCCTTGCGACAACTGACAACGACTCATTGGGGGTATCCTTTAGGCAGCGGGTTTGCCTAAAGGATACCCAAACTGAGCGCATCGCGCACCCGTTGGCGAACTGTCGCTGCCAACTGCCGCGCGCAGTTGTGCGAGGGAGTGAGCAACTGCGCCAATTCGCGTGGACTGTTGATGTAGTGCTCGTAGAGTTCACGTTTGCAGCCAAAAACACGCTCATGTTCATCGATGACATCTTTTTTAGCATGGCCATATCCGTAGCCCGTGCCGTTTCGCAGCCGCTCGTCCATGTAAGCAATTGATTCCTTGCTGCCAAACGATTTAAGGATTTGAAAGACCGCGCAGGTTTCAGGGTCTTTGGGGTCGTCGAGACCTTTTGAGTCGGTTTTGATTTCCTTGATTCTTTTTTCAATTTCCTTTTTAGGAGCAAAAAGCGGCAGGTGATTTCCATAGCTTTTGCTCATTTTGCGCTCGCCATCAATTCCTATGAGGAGCGGTGTTTCTTGTATGAGAGCTTTGGGCTCAAACAAAACAGGTCGCCCGACGGCGTTGTTGAACAATTTCACCATATCGGAAGCGTATTCAAGATGTTGCGATTGATCTTTTCCTACTGGGACGACCTGTGCATCAAAGGTCACAATATCGGCTGCCATCAGAATCGGATAGTTAAACAAGCCCGCAGTAGGCTCTTTTCCGCTGCTTAGCGCGTCTTTGTAGGCATGTGCCCGTTCGAGTAATCCAACCGCACTGACACACGAAAGGTACCACGCGATTTCGGGGATCTCTGGAATCTCGCTTTGAAGAACGATCATGTTCTTTTCGAGCGAAAAACCCATCGTAAGGTAGGTTGCCAGAAGCCCGGCGGTGTATTTGCCCGGTTCAAGAATTTTGGCGCGATCGGTGAGGCCGTGCCAATCGACACACATAAGAATCACTTCTTTTCCGGCGTCGTGTGAGGCTTCAATAGCCGGACGAATCGCGCCAAAATAATTCCCGACGTGAAGCTCCGATGTCGGTTTTGCGCCCGTCAGAACCCGAACACGTCCGGGTGTGTGTGTCGTGTGACTCGGCTGAGGTTGTGTCATCCGCCCATACCTGCCTGATAGCTCAAGCCCAAAAGAAACATGACCGTCACCACCGCCAACATCAAGCGGGTGAGCAACTGGGATGGTTCGCCGCTGCGTCGCTCTTTGAACATCCGAATTTTAGTGATGGCAAGAAGAACGAGAAGGAGGCCGAGTTTTGCATGAAAGATTTGAGGTGGGTATCCCTTTGCTAAAGGCATCCATTTAACAATTCCCAGTGCTGCCACACCCACCACTGCAACCATTTCATAGAGGCCGATCCAGCGTCGCCACGAGACTATGAGTGCGTTGGGTTGAAGAATCTGGGAACCTTTTGAACGAAGAAAAAGAGCGTCCGCGAAGACGGCAGCAAGAAGGGTTGCGGCAAAAAATGCATGGAGGAAAGTCAACATGTCGGGTTTCTCCTGAGCTACGAAAAGCAATCCAGAACCGTATCTAATCGTTCATTGGTTGCCGGGCAAGCAGCTATCCCCCCATAACGCCTGAATTTAAGTAATTTTGGGGAGGCTTGGGAATTTTGACATGGGAGGCGTTGTGGTGAGGGCTAAGGGTATGAAATGATAGTCGCAAGTTGACGCTGCTGCCGTACCGCGGAGAGAGGACGAATTGCCATGACACTCACCAAAGACCGTCTTGTTGAGACAATCCGCCAGAGGACGCAGTTTTCGTCCCAAGAGGCTAAAAAGCTTGTCGAGCTAATGCTCGAAACTATGAAGAACAAGCTTGAGCAGAGTGAGGAAGTTAAAATTTCTGGGTTCGGCAAGTGGACTGTTAAAAGCAAACAGAGCCGCCCTGGCCGCAACCCTCATACTGGTGAGCGCATTGAAATTTCCGCGCGCCGCGTTGTGACTTTTCATCCCTCTGAAAAGCTTCGCGATGCTGTAAAGAATGCTGACCTTGACGATAGCAAGCTGACTATTGTTGGTCCTGGTATGGAAGATGACGACGAGGATATCTGATTCCTTCTTCGCTCCGAGGCCTGATCTTGCGATTGACTTCGCGGATGTTAGTCGGAGGTTTCGTCGGTCGTGAGCCAACTTGCAACAGGTGCTTTGAGCGCGGCCGATTCGCTGCGCTCGTTTGCTTTTTTTACATATTTTGCGGTTGTCGTGATCTGTTTATGATTCAGAAGTCTTTGGATGAATCCGAGCGGAACGCCGCTTCTATGCAGAACTGTAGCAACTGTGGCTCGCGCACTGTGAGGGCTCAGTGTTTTGTTGATACCGGCCTCAGTAGCAGCGCAACGGATCATTTGAAACACGCCTGTTTGTGAAAGCTTTACGGGCTTTCGTGAATCTTGCACACGAATAAAAACAGTATCATTTGCCTCAGCATGAATGCGCATCTCAGCTAAATAGAACTGAATAACTTCGGCACAGATCGTGGAAATGAGTGTTGTGTGTTCGTCGCCACCCTTTGTTACAAATCTCAATTTTTTGGATTCTGATGCAAGATCGAGATCACAAATGCGCATTTCGCATAATTCGTCGACACGCATTCCTACCGTAAATAAGGTGTGCAAAACCGAAAAACGAAGAAGTGCAGTTCCTTTTTGTCGCGTGGCATGTGGGCCTGAGTATATAAAATCGAATGCACGGAAATGCAGATGATGCATAAGGCACTCAACTTCTTCCTCGTTGAGTGCTTGCGATGTTTTACGGTTGGAGACGATAGGTCGCTTAATAAGGGTGCATGGGTTGTGTTCTATCCAACGCCGAATTTCGCAGAATTTCATAAAAGAACTGAGTGATGCTAATTTTCGAGCGCGGGTTGAACTCTGTTTGAATTGCTCAAGCCAGAGAAGAATATGCTTTTCGCTGATCGCATTTAAAGATGGAGCAAGATTTATTCCGCTCTCATTCCAAAATGTAAAGAAATGCTCGATGTCAGAACAATAGTTTCTTCGCGTGTGGTCGCTCTGGAATTGCAACAAAAAATGGGTGAGTGGCTCAAACTGCTTAAGTGCGGAGTGCGCACGGAGCCAACCACCCAACGCATTCGATGGCAATGAACGTGAAGCACCCATAGAATTGACCCTGACACAGAGGAGTTTATATGACCCAATTCGATACTAGCACAATTATTACGTCGCTCGCATATCCACTGTGTGTAACAATGCTTATTGGCCTGGTTTCACTCGGGGTCATTCTCCGTGGCTGGAGCCGAAGTGAGCAGAAGAAGCAGGAAGCCAAGTACCAGGAGTTGGCTCAACAACAAAAAAGAATTGAAAACCAGATCAGCCAGCAATCGGAGTTCATGTCTGCGCGAGTGGACAATTGGAGTCGTGATGTTCACTCTCAATTGGGTGGGCATGCCGAGCAACTCAAAGTCATGAACGAAGCTGTCGGTTCCCTAAAAACAGCACTTGTTGTGCCTCATTTGCGGGGCAGAATACTTGGAGAAACATCCCTTGAGAGGCTGCTGAGTGATGTTTTGCCTCCCCATGCTTATGCCTTCCAGTACGACATCGGAGGCGCGCGCGCTGATGCTGTCATTCGATTTCCGCATGTTGGGTTGGTAGTTCCGATAGATGCCAAGTTTCATTATTCCGGTGTGCAAATTTTGCTTGAAGGAAGCTTGGATGAGCTGGCCGTTAAGGATGCACGAAAGCAATTGGCACAAGCAATAAGGGCCAGTGCACGCGAGATTTCCAGGAAGTACGTGAAGCCAGAGCTCGGTACTACCGATTTTGCATATTTATTTATTCCGTCGGAGGCTGTTTTTCTTGAGATTCTCCACGACGTGGAGCTTTGGCAATCGCTTGTTGATGAACAAGTTTTGGTTGTGTCGCCTCACACTCTGTTTGTGGCATTGCAGCCCTTGTCGCATGCCGTCCGCTATTATGAGATGTCGATTGGAGTGAACGAGAAAATTAGAATTCTGCAGGAAGCCAGCCGCACTTTAGAGGGGCTAAGTGGTCAAGTGAGTGACCAACTCATTAAAGCAACACGTGCAATTGAAATGACTCAGCGCTTGATGAAAACGCTGCCCGACCTTGTCTCTTCTCTGCGCTCTCAACAGAATTACGACTTGCCGCACACCGAAGCAGAGATGGTTGTTATGCAGCAGTAATTCATTGATTTTCAGCTCGCATTTCGTCTATTGCCTCGTCGGAAAGTTGGAATGTTCCCCGGTGCATAGGCTCCAACCGGGATAAAAGAGAAATCCGGAGTGCCGAGTCGGGATTGAATATCCGTAAACAAGATTGGATGATAGCCGGTGTCTCCCACAAAATAGAGTGTCTTGCCTTTGATTTTGAAATAGAAACCTCCCCAAAGAGTTGTGTTGCGAGACAAGAGAGAACGCGGAAATTTTCAAACTCCGCCAGGAAAGAAGAATGACCTATCCAGGTGATTGTCGCTTGCTGTCCTTGAAGAGCTCGTCCCACTTTTGGGGTTTGAGTGAGTGGACGTGATATTGGCCAGACAGCAGGAATGCGATTCCATCGCCATTTCATTGCGATCTGCCTTTGAAGCTGAGGTTTGATTTTTAAAAAGTTGCTGCGCAGCCTTGCGCAGAGTCGCTGAACCACTCAGCGAGCACGTTGAGAGGTGTTTTTGCTTTTCCGAATTCACCATTTGTCAGTTTTGTGGGTTGGAGTGAAATGGGATCGAGTTTAGCCGTGTTTAATTCGGCCAAACTTGTGAACCAGGCGAAGTCGCCATGCATGCTGGAACCCTGTGTGAGGGTGACTCCACCATCCACGGAAAACGGTGGCTGCGGAACAAAGCCAAGCGTATTGGTGAAGACTCCCGGCGAAGCGCCTGATGTGATGAGTCTCTCAATTGTTTTCGAATATACTTCGGCTCCAATGATTCCTTGAGAAATAGGAATTTTTTTGTCGAGCGTGCCATGCATCATAAGGAGCGAGCCTTTTTCGTTTGTGCTCCAATTGCGCAGCGTTGGCAAAAAGAGGGCAGCATTGAATGTTGCGTCACGCTTTTGAAGCTCGAGCGCTGTGCTGGCTGCTGTCACACCCTCTTTTCCATCCCTGAAATCTTTCAGGAGGCCGTTGAGCTGCCGGGCAGTAGGTAAGGAATAAAAAGATGTACTTTCGGCAGTACCGCGCACAGCCGCTTCTAGAAAAACTCTAAATTCGCCATAAACAAATGTATTTGGATTGATTGCCGTTGCTGCGCAACTGAAACGCTTGGCTTCGGAGCGATTGGCAGAAATTAATGCCGCGTTCTTGGCGTGTGCAATGAGTGATGCCATACCACCTCGCGAAACTCCGATGGTCGCCGAAACAGTTGAGCCCGCATAGGCTCCTGCGCTGCGCCTTTTAATTTTGCTCCGCACATTGAGGAGCGCCGTGGGAGCGCTCACTGCTTCCACAACACAATTGTGCGCTGCCAAAAGGTCTTCTGCGTCGGTGTTGTAGGGGTCTGATACGTCTGCTGCTTCAAAAGATTTTGCCGCTGTAATCGACTCTCCTGGATAAGCAGGGGCAACAATAACGTATTTGAGTTGCTCCTGGCCGAGAACGCCAGCGAGTTCAATTTGATTGAGGCCCTGATCGCCTGCATGAGCATATGCTATGACTGGATAGCTTCCAGCATTTTCGGGAACTGAGACTAGGGCTCCATTTACGAATGTATCAGGCTCGCCAGAGGAATTTTTTCTGCGGTATTTCATGAGATACCATTTCGCACCCGAAAGTTCGGTTATTTTAAATTGCGAAAAGTCAAAAGCCTTTGCCTGGCCAATGTCGTCAAATTCAAGCACTTCGGCGCACCCTGTGCGATGAGCTGTTTTAAGATGTTCTGCTTCAATCGCTGCTGTGAGTTGCTGATAGGCCAGAGTTCCTTCAGGCGTGTTTGCAAAAAACTCACTGGGTGCCAGGAGGGATGATGGGGTTCCATCGTTTGTAAGCTTAAGTGCGCTCAGAAGCTCATTCCATCGCTCGGTGCCGCGGAGGAAATTCGGGTCGTCGATGTCCGTGATGGTGATTTCACTCGCTGCTTTGGGAAGATTTGTGTTTTTGCTCTTTATCCCGCAGGCAGCTAAAAAAGTCAGCATGATGGCGAGGGTGCCTGCAAATGAACTATTTGCCGCAGCTGAAAAAGTATTTTGCATCGCTGACGAACCTCTCAGATTTGATCAAGCCAACACCATCGAAACCTCAATTTAGCGATTTTAAAATGCTCCTTCAAAGTAAAAAGGACAAGATTCTGTCCTTGAATGGCAAATGCCTCGAGAGCATGCTGAGAGTGGAATCTCAAAATGGACTTTTGTTTTTTCTGCTGCACGTTGGAGTCTCGTAAATGAAAATTGCACTCGCAAGAGAAATTTCATTCGTTCGGGCGTCTATTTTTGCAATGTTGTTACCTCTTCCTGCGTTCTCGCAGACACCTTCTCCACAGAGTTCAACTTTCCCTGCGTCTCAACAATCGCTCACAACGAGTCGGCCCGTTCAAGGCGAGGGACAAACCCTCCCACAGGGCGTGATGCGCTTTCGGTCCGTGTATCGCCTCGCGGAAGGTAAAACTGCATATGGAGCAAGCGGAAAATCAGAGAATTATGGTTTGAGTTTTTCGGCACAGGCATCTGTCTTGGTGTTTGAATACGGACTGACACATGCGGTCTCACTTCAGTTTATTGCTCCGCACGTTTTTGAGAATAATCTCTCTATGAATGGGAGTGAGTTCCAAAAATCATCCATTTATAGGGAAAAATATGATTTTTTTATTGAGGCTGCTGCGCAAAAATTAGTAGCAGATAAGCTCTGCTCTGATGTGCAAACCTGTGTGACTGCCATCAACCAAAATTCTCTCTCATTGCCCATAAATACAACGCTTACTCTTCCCACGGGGGAAAAGCTCGACGTCAGGGCGGGAGTGCCTCTTAAAACTATTGCCTCAGCGCTTGTAGTCAACGCAGCAGTTCCTACTTCGGGGCGCACTGGTTGGGGTGATTACGAAATTGGTGCGCTTGTTGCGTTGGCTGATCCTGAGGTTGGTTTTGTAAAGAATTGGGATTTGAATGTGTCGCTCGGGTTGGGCCTACGGTTGCCAACAGGCTCATTTACCAATGTCACAGCCGCGCAACGGCCCACTGGCCGTGGCACACTCGATCTCGGAATTCGAAGTAATGTCGACAAAATCGTGAACAGACTTTTCGTTGTTTCGTGGCAAAATCAGATGGAGCTGATGTTGCAATCAGGGAGCAAGAAACGCTCTTCGCTTCTTAATAGTACTGCTCTGAATTCTGCCAACCCCAACATTTCTGGTGCAGATGGCCAACCCAACTTAGGCACATTCAAGCGCGAGGGAATGCGACAGTTAGGCTTTGTGAAAGTGGCTTTGAGTGGTGGTTTTTGGGACGATAAATTTTCGGTTTTGATATTGAACGGACAATTTAAATACGACTTCGATACGCCCGGTGAAGTGAGTGGAGTTGCACTCGGACAAGACACAACATTTTACTCTAGCCAATTAGGTGCAACATTTGATGGCCTAAAGTACTCAGTGCCTTTGCAACTAGACGTCGACTACGAATTTCCAATTGCAGGTAAAAATAAAACGATTGCTGCGCACGTGATGTCTGCGACAATTAAAGCTTTCTATAAGTTTTAATTTTTTCATTACGAAAAATTCTTGACTTATCGCAATAGGAAAATCACTTCTTCAAATTCGCGAGAATATTGTTGCTTGGAAGAGTGTTGAGATCGCGTGTTGCCTTTTCACATTGATTCACTAAATCTTGACCCATCCAACGAGTGAGTGCAAAACCCAAACCGGCCGAAGCCATTTGTCCTACAACAGGAACCCACTTTGCAATTTCCTTGCCAGTCATTCGCGTCGCTTGGCGCTTAATTAAAGAAATAATAAATTCGCGGGTACCGTAGGCTATTAATCTGTTTACCAATGTCACCTGGGCAGAGCTCAGGGGTGTGCGCTTGAGTTGTTTTTTCATGTGTTCTTCATCGAGTTTATAGCAACGCAGGATCCACTGATTCATTTTTACTAAGATCGCTACATCAGTGAAGACATCGGCGCCAGGAATTGGATTAAATCCATTCACAGCTGCGAGGCCAGAAAAGAGCAGGACGTGTCGCTCGGCAACCCCTCTTTTTCGATTCAATTGCTCTGTCGTATATGCTTGTGCAGCGAAAATGAATTTGTCTCTTCTGGTTTCGTCAAAGTCCTCAATGAGTGAATCGCAGAAGGCAGGAAAATCGTGCTTTTCCGGATGCCGATTGGAAACAAGCCAACAGTGATTGGCAAGTCCGAATTTGCTTTCGAGATCTTGGCGAATCTTTGGAAAAACCAGCTCGGGTGAAAGGCCATCGTGGTTTGCATTTTCAATGTCTTGATCAATCATTGTTCTTACAATGTGAATTTTTTTTCCGGTACGCTGTTTGAGTTCCGCGAAGAGTTCTAGGTCGCTCTCCAAAATTCTCTTTGAGACAACGAGAACGAATGCGTCGTAGCGTGCAACTTTCACTGTGTCGAGATATTCATCGAACGGAAAATGAGTTGTTCCACCGCCAGGAAGATCGACAAAAATCAGGCCGTTGATGTTAAACTCTTGTGCTTTCAGGGTAGTTTCAACGGCACCTGATGCAGCCACTCGCTCTCCCACAAGAGCGTTGATAAGGCTTGATTTGCCAGTTCCTGAACGACCCAAAAGTGCAATGCGAACCTCGACATTATCGAGATGATGAAGTTCCTCTTCAATTTTTACGGCTGCTGTTTCGCCGGTAAGAAATTCTCGGACGAGTTTGAAAACATCCATTGAAGAAGTTCCTATTCCGGCATCCAGGGTGTTGGAAGAAAGCTCACTAATTGAATCTCAAAATAATTGTTTTCGAATGAATTCATCCCTTTAAATAGATTGTTTCCAGATAGTTTTAAGCGCAAGGGGAGCGGGAATTGTTTTTCTTTGAAGAGTTCAATTGTTGAAAAGCAGAGCCACAGCCCGTGTTCAATTTGCTGCTTTTGGGTTGTTCTCATAAGTGCATCATAATTGCCGCTGAGCTTGCCCTTAATTAAGTCACGCTCATGGCGTTTGAAGGTGAGTCTGTATTGAGGCTGAAACCAGTCGAACTTAGCATCGATCACTGCGGCGACTCCCCAGTCGAGGCCCGTTTGGATATCCACCCATGCACGGCGTAATGCTGGGATGATTGTCTCATTAACTTCCGGAATTCGCATTTTCTGGCGGCTCGGAAGAAAACCCATTGCATTTCCCTCGACACTCAATGTGAAGGGCTTCCACTTGAGGCTCGGTGTTAAGCCCAAACCCAAGCCCCATGCACCCGTTCCTATCCCGACATCCGCAAGGACATCAGGATTGTCGACATGGCCAGTGGGTGCGCTGATGAAGGTTTCTCCCTGCAGAGTGAGTTCGCCGTCTTGGTGAGTTTCGCTTGGTGGTATGACGTCGAATACAAAGCCACCAATGACGTCTGCAAAGCTACGGTAACTCCACGAGTCAACTCCGGTATACTCTGCTGCCTCTATGCTCGCCTTAACGTCGCGTTCGGTGAGCTGTGCAGCTTGTGCAAGTCCGCTTCGCAATTCTTCATACGCAAGCGAGCCTAGCTCTTCTCGAATCGTTTCGGCATTGTTGGTGCCAGCAAGCTTGAAAGTCGTTCGAGCCTTGATGTCCACCAAAGGTGCTGCAACATAAAACGTGCTGCCTTTGGGTAATCCGAGTGCGAAGCCAAAATACTGAATATTGAGCTCGGCCAGGCCTCCCACATTGAGGGAACCGAGATTCAGGCGCTTGAGGAGGCTTGTGGAATTGTTCGGATTTGGGTCGAACCTGCGTAGTTCATCGGCCAGCGATTGCAGTTTTGCCCCTCCTTCACCTCGGAGAAGGTGCTCTCCATCGAATCGGAGTTGTGCTCTGCTGCTGAGTGGAATCCGCTTTCCTTTGCTATCCCAGGTGTGGGTTTGATTGGTGTAAGATCGGTGAGCTCCAACAATGGCAAGAACCCCCTCTGGCACTAATGCTGCGAATTGTGCCCAAGCCTCTTTTGACAAAGCGAGAGAAACTAACAACAGCAAAGGCGCAACCGACCATTTGGGAGCCCTTGTCATTGCAGGGCACTCCGCTCGAATTGAGTCAGATTTTGTAGAAGTGAATCGCTTCGCTTTTGCAAAATGGAAGCCGAAGGGTGTTCCGGATAAGACTTTGCAAAAAGAGAGCTAGCGGTGTGCAACCAGAGTTGTTCGCCAAGGAGCAGAGGGCTCGCTGAAGCGGCGCTGGGTTCATCCATGCGCTCCGCCAAGCCAGCGGCGAGTTGTGCGATTCGTCCTCTCAGATAGGGGCTAGGCATAGCACTTTTTTCTGCATGAATGAGCGCTGCGAGAACCTGTGCGTGGTCCCGCAAGGGAAGTTCCATTCTGTTCGGCTGGGCCTGCACAAGAGTCCATGGAGTTGTTGGGAGGTCTGAATCTTTTTCAGGACGTGGCCTCAAATGCTCGGCAAGAAGGGTTTGCACGATCAATTGCGCACCTTTCAAGAGTGAGCTCGGAGCTGCTTGTAGCTCTGTTGTTGTTTCAGGGGAAACACTCAGGTCAGTCACGTTTTTAAGTTCTATACTCCAGGCGCTTAAAGCCATGAGAAGTAAACTGAGTGATTGCGGATCAGCTTTGCTGCGTGTGGCTTGCGCAACGCCACTCACCTGCGGACCAACAAGTGCAGATTGAATGAGTCGGGTATTTTCATCGATAAAGCGGCCACCGAGAAGTGCGTCGATCCCGGGGAGAACCAACAGTGAAAGTTGGTAGCCATCATCCGGAAGAAAGGAGTTTGCGAGGAAGAATTTTGCGAATTGCCCACGGTTTGCTGGGCGCAACCGATTGAGCATTCTGGCAGCTGTCCACCACTGGAGAGACTGTTCAGATAGTGGGATTGAATTTTTCCGCCACACCCAGCGCTCCCCGCCGAATCTGGCCAAAGAAAGAGAGTTGTTACTTGGTAAATTCAGATCAAGAAACCCGCTGAGGAAACGTACTTGGTTGAAGGGTAGGCGAGGATCAAATGCGCCTGGGTTGTTGATTTGAAGATCGATAGGAAGAGTGAGTCCGCCCCACTGAGAGCCCTTGCCGTCACCACTAATTCCAAACAGATATTCGCCTTCAGCCAAGACTCTGAGAAGTTCATGCCAGAGCATGCCCTTTTCAGGCAGAGAACTACGGAGGCTCGACCAGGGCCCTCCTTGGGAAAAAACAAGGCCCCAGCGGCTCCAGACGTCTGCCAATTGAACCCAGCGCCCGATAGGTGTCTCTTTGGTACCTGGAAGTGGAACAAACGCGTCGAGTTGTAGCTTGGTTGTCTCCGAGGAAGCACTCCAATCGTTCTCGGCCATCTTTATCTTGGCATAGAGCCCGTCGCTAATTTCGTCGGCAATTGTCGCTTCGTCGGCAAAAATTCCGCCTACAATATTGTCGAGCGGACGAGGCACGATGTTGAGCAGTTTGAGTTTTGGATTGCTCAAGATCTCTCTACGGATTGCGGGTGTTAGAGCCTGCGGAAGTGCGCCCCGGAAGCCATTGAGTGAAGTTGTAAGCGAAGTTTGCAAAGCAGGAAGGCAGTCGCAAACCGCAAGTGCAAACCAGGTATCAACAAGCGACGTATCAGCAATTTTTTTGCCAAGATCGGTTCTGTCGGTCAGCGGGACATACCCGCCAAGCGAAGTAGATGGGGCAACAGCATCAGAACTGTCGGGCACGCGAGAGTCTGGAATTTGATTTTGATTCAGATCCAGAGTTCGCGATGATTTTTTTATACACCCAGTTGCTGCCAACAGAACAGCAATCATGCTCGATGTAATTGGATTGTAGAAGTGTCTGCGCATAAATCACTCCAACGAAGATATGACTCAACTTCCAATGAAGGTGAGCCTCCTCGCGCCGCGGGTATATTCGGAGCTTTGCACAAATAGATTCATGGAAAAAAAATGCCGTGTTGGAATTCCTGATTGCTTCGAGTTCAATCTGAGATAAAACCGCTGAGTTTAATGAGTTACTGAGCTTGCACAATCTCTCCGCAGACAAAAGCCTGTGGTAATTCCTTCATCAATGCTGCAATGTTTTTTTCATCGACGATAAAAACATATCCGAGTCCCATGTTCCAAACAGTGAAGGCTTCTTCCTCAGGAATGTTTCCAGCTTCGGCAATATAGCGAATAACCGGCGGACACGGAATGGAACTTTTATCGACGCGGTGTGTGAGTCCTTTGGGAAGCACTCTTTGGATATTTCGCAATCCGCCACCAGTGATATGGGCCATTGCCTTCACTTCAACTTTATTGAGAATTGACTGCACTGCGCGTGGATACAAGGCCGTTGGGTGAGTGAGAGCTTCACCGAGCGATTGCCCCTGCAGAATCTCAGGACGTGACTTGAGGTCGAGTTGTTGTTCGGCAATGATTTTTCGCACGAGCGAATAGCCGTTGGCATGAAAACCGGTGCTGGGAAGGCCCAGTATCACGTCGCCCGCGCGCACGCTTTGACCATCAATCAACGCGACACGATGCACCTCGCCAACAGCAAAACCTGCGATATCGAATTTTGGTGGTTGATAAAAGCCCGGCATTTCCGCCGTTTCGCCGCCGAGCAAGACACATCCGCTTGCCTGACATGCTTTTTGGATTCCATGAATGACGCGGTGTGCTTGTTCGACGTCGAGCTTTCCGCAGGCAAAGTAATCGAGAAAAAAGAGGGGACGTGCGCCGCAGACAATGAGGTCGTTGACACTCATCGCAACGAGGTCTTGGCCAAGTTCCTCGAGTCGATTCATTTGCAAACTCAATTCGATTTTCGTTCCAACCCCGTCGGTACATCCAACAAGAAAACGTTCATCATCGAGTGGATACAAGCCAGCAAATCCGCCGATTGAAGGATTAGATGCCCTAATTTTTTCAACCAGTTCTTCGCCTGCGGCAATGTCAACTCCAGCACGAGTGTAGGCAGGTGCAAGTGGTTGGCTGTTGTGCGGTTGACTCATGTGGATTGTCTCCTTGAAAGTATGTCGATGGCTTCAAGCACAGCTGCTACTTCTTGGGTATGCGCACGTTCGCGCAAGAGTTCAAAAGTGTCGTTCGGATGAACCACAAGAGATCGGTATGCGAGCAGAGGGCCTTCATCGAGCTTGGCTGTGACCTCATGAACGCTGATTCCCCACAAGGGTGCGCGAATTTTCAGAGCATGAACTAAGCCATTTGCCCCTTTGTAAAGGCTTAATGGAGCTGGATGCAGGTTCACAATAGAACATTGAGGCCATGCCGCACGAAGATTACTCAAGAATTGTTCAGAAAAAACGCGCATATATCCGAGCAGAAATATCATTTTAAAGGGTTTGCACATTTTCAGTTCTGCAAACAAGGCTTCTTCGTGTTCTTGACGCGTCGCGTAGGCACTGTGGGGCACACAGTGTTCTGTCACACCGAGGGAACGCGCCTTTTCACGCACCGGAGCAGTCGCGACATTGGTAATCATGTCGGTAACGAGTGCTCCGAGCACCCTTGTTAGCGCTGCAAAAGTTCTTCCTTCGCCACTGCACAGTGTAACAATCATTTGTTAGCTTTATTCCTTTTCCGCGACAGGAAACGCTATGTCGGTTCTATAGTGAAGACAAATCCCTGCTGCGTTTTGGAATGAAACCTCCTTTAAAGCTTCATAAGCGGCTTGCACTGCATTTTGTTCGCTGGTTGCAGTGCTTAACACTCCACCGATGCGGCCGGCTTGAGTGGTTGAGTTTGCATCGACTCCGGAGGGAATCCATTCGATGTGCGACAGCCATGTGTTGGGAAACGCGAGCGTTCGCTCGGGTGCACTGCGCTCTGGGTATTCCGGAGCTGCAACAACAACAAAGCAACGCTTGAGTCCGTCGTGCTGAATGGAATGGGGTTGCTTCTGATTCAGCCAGGGATTCAGCGTCCAGGGTTCATTTTTTGAAGTGAGCCACATTGAAAGCACCAAGTCGCGGCCAAGCCCAGGCATGATGACTTGTGTCTCTGGATCACCCATCCGACAATTGAATTCCAAAACCTGAGCTCTGTTGTTTTCATCGAGCATCAAACCTGCAAAAAGAAAGCCTCGATAATTCGTCCCCTCAGCCTTGAGAGTTTTAAGAGTTCTCTTAAAAATGTCGTGAATTTGGATTTCGAGGGAAGGCGATACTGAAACGGGGCAAACAGCGCCCATTCCTCCAGTGTTCGGCCCAGTTTGTTGGTTATTACGGCGTTTAAAATCTTGGGCAAATGGCAGAAGAACGTAGTCTTCTCCTTGACAGAGTGCGATAGCAGAGATCTCTTTGCCCGGCAGAAGTTTTTCTATGAGAAATTGCGCTTCGCCTTGCTCTTTGGTGAACGTGGTCACAGAAAGCTCTGCTAATTCTGCAAGCCAGGATGGGAGATTCCGCTCAAAATGTTTGATGGCTTCAAGGAGTTCAGTTTGGTTGAGCACCAAACAAACACCTTTACCCGCGGCAAGCGACTCGTATTTCAAAACGTATGGATACTGATTCAAAGTTGCTGAGAGGGGTGTTGCTTTGCCTTCAAGAGTGGCTGCCTTGAGTTCTTCCCAACCAATTGTCCACGACTCAGCCGTTGGGCAGCCCGCACTGTTGAGAATATTTTTTGTGTGAATTTTAGAAGTTTCAAGGCGCGCTCCCTCGAGATCTGGCGCCAAGCATGGAATTCCAATGGCACGAAGTTTCTCGGCGATGCCTTGTGCAATTGGAATCTCGGGACCAAAAACTGCCCAACCTATCGATTCACTCCGGCAGAATCTCAGAAGTGCCTCGAGACTCAAATGTCCAAGAGACTGCTTTTTGCCTCCATTCCAACTTTCACGGCCAGGCCAACTGTAAACAACGTCAACGTCAGGCTGGCGCTCTAGTAGGGCTGACAATGTGAAATCACGTCCTCCATTTCCGACAACCAAAACCCTTGATGGGAGTCGTTGCTCGGATTCTGCGCGCCGGATGATAGTTGGATCGACTGGCCAAGGAAGTAGATGCGGAGCGACTACATCCCATGTTTTCATTTGTGGAAAAAGACGACTGAAGAGCGCCATGTAGCGTGAGCGAGTTCCGGAAGCTAATTGGCTTTTGAAGCTGGTTTCATTCCAAAAAGAACGCAAAAAAAATGGAGTAGACTCTTCTTTTACTGAGATTTCGCTGCTTGTAGCTTTCAGTACCGATTGAATCTCTTCGCGCAACCACTCCTTAGAGAGATGTTCAATTCTGCCATCTTCGAAGGCTTTCAGATCAACAAAACGCGATGCGTCGGGAGTGTGTATTTCATCGACCAGCATCAGTTTCGATTGGTCATCGAGTGCAAATTCATATTTGGTATCCATGAGCAACAAGCCAGCCTGTGCTGAAACCTGCTGTCCGCGCTCAAATAAACGCACTGCACAGTTGGTCACTTGTTGCAAAAGCGCTTTTGCAGATGAGCCAAATTGAGCATCGGCCTGACTCGCATTTTGATCCAACCAATTTTGCAAATGGGTTGTAGCCTGTTCCTCGGTCACTAGCTCATCGTGTCCAAAGGCTGCTTTTGTTGTGAAGGTAATGATAGGAGCAGAAAAGCGGTGATGTTGTTTCAATCCCGCCGGAAGTTCTAATCCCCATTGTTTTCGAACTTCTTCGATTCCGCCTTGCGTATAGCTCCTCCACAAACTCCCCGTGAGAGTTCCACGCGCTATTACTTCCAGCGGTAATACTTTGCCTGATTTAACCAGCATTGTTTGCGAATCAAGACAGCCAAGGAAGTGATTTGGAATGATGTCGACCGTATTTGTAAAAAAGAAAACCGAGATGGCTTGAAGAATACTTCCTTTGTCTTCAACTTCGAAGGGAAGCACGCAGTCAAATGCAGAAACTCGGTGGGTTGATGTAAGAATGCGTTGTTTCGGGTTGATGGACGTGTTGATTCTCACCTTACCGAACTGAACAGCAGCGCGCGACAGATTCATGAATTTCTCCGCGAATTGGAGGTCAAAGTTTCAAGTTCTGATTGCATCGATTCAAACCGAAGCTTCATTTCAATAGGCTTAAGGTTTCCGCCTTCGCAGATGCCGCGACTCACAGGTAAAATGATCTCCTGTGAAAGATCCCGAGTGAGTGAGATGGCCTGGGTCAGCGTTACTCCCTGCGCACCAACGCCCGGCATCAAGAGCGGCAACTTTCCGTTTTTAAGAGTTGCATGGCTGAGTGCATCGGCGCGGTTTGCACCGACGACTAAGCCAACCTGTGAGGCGAGTGCACCGCTCGGGTCGAGAGCCAAATGAGTTTCCTCGCAGGCTTCTGCTATGGCTGAATAGGAATGCTGAAATGCAGCAAGTTTGTTTTGTGGAAATTCACTGGTGGCTCCAAGAACGAAGACGCGAGCACTTTCGCCACGTATGCTTAAAGCCTTTTGGAGGGCTGATCCGATGATGTGCTCGCCCATGAATGGATTCACCGTGACGCCATCAACGCCAAGATGATCAAAAGCAAATTCGAGATATTGATTGAGGCTGTTGCCAATCTCTCCAAATTTACCATCCAGCAGGAGAAATGATTGTCCTGAAAGAGCCTCACACGCGTGTTCTAATTTATCGATGCCAAGTCGTCCCCAGCGCATAAAGAAGGCTAGGTTTAATTTGACCCACTTTGGTTTCACTTCGAGCAGATCAAAAAGCTCAAGGTGGTTCTCATAGCACTCAAGCCAATCTTTTTGCAGCGCAGATTTGGGCATAGGATCCATTCCCAAACACAAAATACGGTTGCCGGACAGAGGGTGTTGAGCGGTTGTCATGCTTGGCTGCCTCTTTTGAGAGTTCGGAATGAAGAACGGAGGTGTTCAATAGTTTTTTGTGCTTGCTCAGGCTTTGGGGAGGTGATTATGACGTGCCCCATTTTTCGGCCTGTGCGGGCTTCTTTTTTTCCATAGAGCATCGCTTCACAGACCGCGCTGTGCGAGAGCAATTCTTCTGGCCAACGCATATGTTCTGGTGCGTGGTCACTCATCCAAAGATCGCCTAAAGTGTTCCACATTGCCCAAGTGATTTCCGGGGCAATTTGATGGGAAACAAAAGGAAGGTCGAGGAGAATTTGTGCCAAGATATCAAATTGGCTGCGCGACATGCTGCGGCGGGTGATATGCCCAGAGTTGTGTGGCCGCGGCGCAACTTCATTCACCAAGAGAGATACATCTTGATCCGTGCGAACGACAAAGAATTCAACGCACAAAAGGCCAAACACATCCCAACGCTCTGCAATTTGAGAAGCGATTTGTTGTGCCCGAAGGCAGATGTCGTGGCCGATTCGGGGAGGGTGAAGAGTGGTATCAAGAACGCCACCAAGGTGAATGTTTTCTGTGGCAGGGAAAAAAAATGTTCCCAGTGTAGGATGGCGCCCAACAAGAACGCTTAGCTCCAGTTCAAGATTACATTTTTCTTCGAGCACCAGAGGAAACAGAGACGGCTTATCTAGCAGATTTTCGAGGGTCGAGTTCCAATCGGACACAGTTGAAAGTCGCCATTGGCCTTTGCCGTCGTATCCACCACTTGCTGTTTTAAGAATGGCCGCTTTATCTTGTTTGAGCCAGTCAGATTTTTCAGCAACAAGGCTTGCGTGGTTTTGAATTTCCTTCCACCGGGCAACCGGAGCGCCAGCGGCCGCGAGAGCTTTTTTCTCTGCAATTCGGTTCTGTGAATTTTCAAGCACGGTGAGCGAGGGCCAGAGTTTGTCACGGTGAGCAGGATCGCCTAGAACCAGCCTTAAGGCAGATGTAGGAATGTGCTCGAATTCATAAGTAACGCGATCGCACTTCGAGAAAAATTGCCGCAAGGTTTCTTCATCATCAAATGAACCCACTGTGACGAAATTTGTTCTTGCAGCACCAGGAGAGTTTTCATTGGGCTCAAGCATGTATACCTGAGCGCCTAGATCACTCAGTGATTCGCCGAGCATCAGCCCCAGCTGTCCTGCACCCAGAATTCCAATAGTTCGAATGGTGTGCGCAGCTGTGGTCATTCGTTTACCGCTCCCACCGAAATGGAGAACCTGCCTGCGCCTCAACACGTTCGGCTTGCGCCAGTGCCTGCGACTCGATTTCTGTTTTATATCTTTGCATCCAACCGGCTATCACCTCTGAAGTGAGGGCTAAAATCTGCACAGCAAATAGACCCGCATTGCGCGCTCCGGCCGCACCGATTGCAAAAGTTGCTGTTGGCACTCCGCCAGGCATCTGGACAATGGACAGAAGGCTATCGAGTCCTTGGAGCGCTTTTGATTGAACGGGGACACCTAGAACTGGGAGAGTTGTGAGGCTCGCAATCATGCCTGGCAGATGAGCGGCTCCTCCGGCCCCCGCAATGATCACTTTCAAGCCACGTTTTTGCGCATCGCGTGCATATTGAAACATGCGTTCTGGTGTTCGGTGTGCGCTCACAACTGTGCATTCAAAAGGTATGCCGCTTTCCTTGAGAATATCCAACGCAGCTTTCATGGTCTCGAGATCGGACTCGCTTCCCATCACAACACCGACAAGAGGTGTGTTTTCTTTTCCAAGAGATGATGAAATAGAGTTGTTATTTGTCGCGGTCATTTCTTAGCCTCCCATAAACGCTGTTGGTTCTTCACGCAAGCGGCGCTGCGCAAAGTTGTCGGCGTAGCAACCGCTAAAACATGAATCACAAAAGCCGCTTTTACCCTCCTGTGTGCGCTGCGCAGGGGCTGCCATTTGGTGAAGGGTATCGATTGCGAGGTATGCAAGCGAATCAACCTGTAACTCTTCGCGCATTTCGCTCAGGCTCATTTGTTGAGCCAATAACTCACGCCGCTTTGGTGTGTCGATGCCGTAGAAGCATGGAAATTTAACTGGCGGTGAGCCAATTCGCATGTGAACTTCTTTGGCTCCGGCCTCACGCAGGAGCTCAACAATTCTCCGTGAAGTTGTTCCACGAACAATGCTATCGTCCACGACAATTAATTTTTTGCCTTCAATGACGTGTCGCATCGGACTTAACTTCAAACGCAAACGGAAATTTCGAATTGTCTGCGTTGGTTCGATAAAAGTTCTACCCACATAGTGGTTGCGAATCAGACCGATTGCGTAGGGAATTCCAGATTCTTTTGCATAACCCATTGCAATTGGTACGCCCGAATCGGGAATCGGTATGACTAAGTCGGCATTCACGGGCGATTGGATCGCGAGCTTTGCGCCCAGAGTTTCCCGAAATAGAAAAGTTGATTGACCCCATAAATAGGAATCAGGCCGTGCAAAATAAATCTGTTCAAAAACACAGCGTTTGGCTTCCGTTTTCGCGCTGGTGTGTGTGTTCGGCAGAGTGTGTGATTTGAGATTTCCAGTGGCTAGTTCGATTTCAATCAATTCACCAGGCTGAATATCTCTCTCGAAGCGCGCGTTCACCAATTCAAAGGGACAGGTTTCGCTCGAAATGACCCAGCAATCAGGTGTGTGACTTGTGAGAGGATCGGATTCGCGAATCAATTTTCCAAGCGACAGTGGACGATAACCAAGGGAATCAACACACGCATAAAGGTGTGTTTGCGACATGAGCACAAGTGTGAATGCCCCTTCGAGCAACCCGCTCACATGTTTGAGCTTCGCGCCAAGGTCTTCACCTGGAGCTTGGGCTAACAGGTGAAGAATAATTTCAGTATCTGCTGTGCCTTGGAAAATAGCTCCACGCCGTTCGAGGTCTTCTCGGAGTTCTGGTGCATTCACCAAATTACCGTTGTGTGCGAGCGCCACATGCAATCCATTGACTCTCGCTGCGAGTGGCTGAATGTTGCCGCCAGACTCTCCACCTGCAGTACTGTAGCGGACATGACCAACAGCTGCCGTTCCAGGCAGTCGTCCGAGTATCTCCGAGGAAAAGATGTCACTGACAAGTCCGACGTCTTTGTGGAGTGTGATTTGTCCCTTGTTGAGCGTCGCGAGTCCTGCGCTCTCCTGACCGCGGTGTTGCAGCGCAAACAATCCTAAAAAGGCAATGTGTGCTGCTTCACGGTGTTGGGTCAGGGCAAAAATTCCACACATATTCTGCTCACTCGAAAAAAGGTTTGAGGGTGTCCGAGAAAGCAGCATGTGCCCTGTCCCAGTGTCGCTGGTCGTCGACAGTCTGCGACTGCAGTTGTGCAAATTGCCCAAGAGGGATTGCATCCAACCCTTTGCTCTTGGCTAGGTTGAGCAAGAGTGCGTGATTGAGAGATCTTGTTTGCAGACTCACAATCACTCCGGCCTGGCCTTCGGCACATGCCAAATGGAGATTAATTTTTGCAGCCTCATCGCTCCAAACAAACGCTTGTTTGGTTCGTGCACAAAGCGTGAGAAGAGTTCCTAGCACTCCACCAACACCCACTGTCGTGCAGCTCGCGAGAAGTTTAGTTTGCTGCAGATCAGCAATCACTGACCAAAGGCCTTGCTCATGTGTGAAATCAACTTCCGGGATAGGGCCTGCATTCATATGAAATACGTTCCATGCCCATTCCGAATATTCGAAGCGGGCGAGATTTGAAACGTTTTCTGCAGACAACCACCAAACTTGCGAGCCCGGCAAAGGTACGTCTGTGGTTGTATCAACTGCTTTTTCAATGACACCCGCCATTCCAACCATTGGGGTGGGAGGGATGGGTGTTTGGCCCGTTTGGTTGTTGAGACTCACGTTTCCGCTCACAATTGGGATGCGCATTGCTTTTGCCACCGAGTTGATACCGTCAATGGCATCAGAGAGCTGTCTCATGACTGCGGGTTGGCGAGGACTGCCGAAATTAAGGCAGTCCGTCATGGCAAGTGGTTTTCCGCCAGTCGCTGCAATGCGCCGCGCAAGGAGAAGAGTGCTTTGTGCAGCGCCATTGAGCGGATCGATTTCAATCCAGCGCTCTTGGCATCCAGCCACTAAAGCAATTGCCGGAACTGATTGAGCAAGAGGGTCTGCGGTAATTCCAATTTCGCAATATGCATCATCTAAACGAACAACAGCAGCAGACGAGGAGCGAGGTGTTTGGCATCCTGCGATCGTGTTGCCTTGAACTGTTGAGCAATAGTGCCGGGTGAGTGGGTCCTTCGAAGACTGTGAAGGGAGTGCCATCCAACTGCTTAAGTGTGGCAAAATTCGCTTCCATGTTTCACCCAATGTCGCCCGATTGGATTCAAGGATTTGCGCAAGCTCAGTGCGTGTTGAATTAGGAAGACACAAGTTGAGTGACGTTTTAAGTGCAGTTTGTCCGGGCTTAACGGAGCTAGGCGTGCTGTGTGGTCTTTCGATTTTTGCATGATCCTTTAAATAATCACTTCGCTCCTGCAGAGGCCATTTGTACTTTGGTGCGTTGTCGGTGAGAACATCAACGGGCAACGTGCACACTACGGTGTTGTTGTGAATACAGATGAACTCACCTGTGTTGTTCACTGAACCAATCACAGCTGCAGCAACTTGGTGCTTTTTACAGAGAGCAAGAACCGCCGGAGCTTGCGCAGGAGTGACAGCGCAGAGCATCCGCTCTTGAGATTCGGAAAGTAAGTATTCGAAAGGCTTCAGCCTGGCGGTTCGTGCAGGAATTAAATTGAGATCAAGTGCAACCCCACAGCCTGAACGGCCTGCCATTTCAACGCCGCTCGACGTTAGACCAGCAGCACCCATGTCCTGCAATCCAACGCATAACTTTTTCTCCAGAAGCTCCAGTGTGACTTCAAGAAGTTTTTTCTCGGCGAAGGGATCGCCCACTTGGACTGTGGGCTTCAGAGCAGCCGAAGAGTCGTTGAAAGTGTCGGAGCTCATCGTTGCGCCGTGCACTCCGTCACGCCCAGTAGCGCTTCCGAAGTACAAAAGCAGATTTGCATCTGTTGGGAAAAGCTCTTGCCGTTTGCTATCTGAAAGAACAGCTCCAGGAATGAGTTGGCTTGGTTTTTGAGCCAGCACTGGAGTTGAATCGTTTTGTAATTTTCCACGAAAGATAGCATCGCTTTTTATCAGGCCAGCGGTGAATGCATTTACAAGAATATTCTTGCTGTAACCATGATGAAATCGTGTTTGTCCGCCCACTGTTGGAACACCGACAGAATTTCCATAGTCGCCAATTCCGCGCACGGTGTGCTTCAATAAATGTGCATTGTATTGGCCATCGCCGTAACGAAGGCAGTTAAGATTGGCAATAGGCCTTGCCCCCATGCAGAATACATCACGGAGAATTCCGCCTACGCCCGTGGCAGCACCTTGATAGGGTTCGATGTAGCTTGGGTGGTTGTGACTCTCCATTTTGAAAGCCAAGCCAACTCCAGGAGCAATTTCTATGATGCCTGCGTTTTCACCCGGACCCTGAAGGACCCAAGGCTCTTCTGTGTGAAAACGAGCCAAATGGACGCGTGACGATTTGTAGGAGCAATGCTCACTCCAAAGGGCTCCCGCAACGGCAACTTCTTCCAGCGATGGACTGCGATTGAGACATTTTTTGAGGTTGACAAATTCGTCAGCTGACAACCCGAAACCTTGAGCCAGTTCACGCCATTTCTTTTCTTTACTCGTTTCATTCAAATCAGTCATGAGCGTTCATTCCTCGGAATCAAAATTCAAGATGCCTTTTCTGAGTGGAGCTTTCTCCACAGATCGAGCGGACTTCCCGTGCGCACTTCAATTCCCAAGCGACGTGCGAGTGAATCGAGCATGTAGAGTCCGTCAGTTGCTCCAAGAAGAGGATCACTCGCGCGTTCTGGATGTGGCATCATTCCAACGATGTTGCCATCTGGGTTTGAAATTCCGGCGATGCTTTCGGCGCTGCCGAGCAAATTTTGCGTGTAACGGAATAGTATTTTGTAGCCATCCTGCTTGCGCGGAACAATGAAATTTCCCATTCCACAGGAAATCGGCAAGTTCAAGAGACGCCCGCTTTCTAAGGTTGATGGAATCCAGGGTGAAACCGACTCTGCTTCAACGTGAATTGTCACAAATTCATGGACGTGTTGACGAATCACATTGTGCGCGAGCGCGCCAGGCAGCAAGCCAGATTCACAAAGGATCTGAAATCCATTGCAAATACCGAGCACAGCAACCCCGCGAGCAGCTTCGACACGAACCCACTCCATCAGCGGGGAGCGAGCCGCAAGTGCCCCGGCCCGCAGGTAATCACCAAAAGAAAAGCCCCCGGGCAACACAATGACTGAGGTCTCGCCGGGGGGCAGTTGTTCAACGTCTTCATGCGATCGGACAAGAGAGACGTTGAGTTCAAGGTTGCGGGCGAGCCAGCGCACTGTGTCTTGGTCGCAGTTAGTGCCTGGAAATTGCAGAATGGCTGCGGTTTTTCTGGTCATTGAATTACCTCCACCTCGATGGACTCCATGACCTCATTGCAAAGCACAGATGAGACATAACGTAACAGGCTCTCTTTTTCATCGGGCTTGGGCAAGCTCATTGTGAAAACTTTGGAACGCTTGAGGCGTGCGTTCAATCCCTGAGTTGTCATGTGCTCCTCAATCGTTTTTGCTTCAGTGTCGAGGACATCGGTATGCAGGGCGACTGTCACTTTAAAAACAGTTTGCAGGGCAGGCACCGAAACTGTTCCAACAGAACCACCGTGTATGCGTGTGAGCTCTTCTGGTGTGGTTCCGAAAACTTGCAGGAATCGAGCTGGCGTATGCAAAAGGAATTTTTCCAGCTGGAATAAGCCACGCAGTGTTTCTTTGCCAAGGAGTTCAATAACTGCAGTATTGCTCTCCAGAGCTTTCAAAAAAGCATCCGATGGAATAGTTTCTCGCGCCGCTTGAGCGCTCAGTGGAAGAGCAATCTTTTGAACGAGCTCATAAGCTTCAGTACGATTCATGCCGGCAGTCGTGAGTTGAGTCAGAACGCTTTGGCTCGCCCAGAGTCCGCCGAGTCTGTCGAGGTTCCTTTTCATGACGTCAGGCTGAACTACCATTTGCTCAACGAGTTGGGCGCATCGGGCAGTCATGAAATCGAGAGTGACGAACATATCGGGCAAAGCCATGCGTTCAACGCTACTGTGCGATATGTCGCGCTCATGCCAAAGACTTGTGTTTTGCGAAAGCATGCTGACGTAGCCCCGCACTGTGCGTGCAAGTCCGGTCAGATTTTCGGCAAGAATGGGATTCTTTTTATGGGGCATAGCTGAACTGCCCTTTTGCTTGCTGCCGAAAGGTTCAATCACTTCTTGCAGCTCTGTTCGTGCCCAGTGACGCATGTTGGTGGCAAACCGATCAATCGCATTGGCGAGGCCTTCGCATGCATGAGCTGCTGTAAGAATGCGATCGCGAGGAATGACTTGAGTCGCAACGGACTCCGCGCGCAATTCGAGTTTTCGAAGGACGTGTGCTTCGTAGTCGGGGGAAAGCTGCGAATATTGTCCGACCGCTCCAGAAAGTTTTCCTGTGCTGCAAATTTTCTTTGCTTCCAAGAGAGCAAAATGAGCTCGCTGGAATTCCTCGAAGTGGCCGGCAAGCACTTGGCCGAACGATAATGGTTCGGCATGGATGCCGTGAGTCCGGCCCATAATGGGTGTTTGAAAATGAGCAAAGGCTTGTTTGGCGAGTTTGCAGCGCAGGTCGCCTAGAGGCTTTAGTAACAAATCGAGAGAATCGCAGATTCGAAGGCTCAGAGCGGTGTCTAGCACATCAGAGCTCGTAAGCCCTTGATGAAGCCATCGTCCGAAATCACCCATCGCAGCGCCAACTTCTGCAACGTAAGCGATGACATCGTGGCCAGTCTCTTGCTCGCGTTTGAGATAATCGGCGCTGTCTGTGGATCGAATTGCGGCATCGAAGGCTGTCAGAACGGCAGCTTGTAAACCGCGCCGCTCCACAAGCCCTTCCAAATGAGCTCTCTCGACTCGCGACCATGAGGCGTACTTCGCCTCCTCAGACCAAAGTTGGGACATGTCCGGGCGGCTATAGCGCGCAATCATAGGTCACCTCGTCAGGGGGATAGGGCAAATTCAGGTGATTTTATTACTTTCGCGAAACGCCCATTTCATAGTCCGTAATCCCGAAAAAAGACAAGCCCCTGAGACATTTGACCGAGGCCGGAGGGCTAGCCCGTGTCAGTTTCCTAGCCTGGCAGACAAGGTGTCCTAAAGTTGCAACTCGGTGCGCCGATACCCTCCGAGGCAAAGTGTTTCGGGGTGGACGTGGTCGATTTTTTAGGCCGCATACAAAGATCGATTGAGGGAACGGATGTCTCTAAAGAAGCAAAAGCAGCCAAATCAGGATGTTGAGGATTCAATTGACTACCTCAATTTGTTGGTTGCATCGGGTTTGGCGCTCGGAGAGGTGGCCGATGCCGACGAATTGCTCAGCATGATGGCTGAAACGGCGATGATCATGGGCAACTGTGAAGGCTGCACCGTTTATGAAGCCGACGAGGAATCGCTTCGATTCAAGCTGACCCGTAACCGAGTTCTTGAATCTCGGGGTGTGAAGGGATCACTTAAGAACTATACGCTTCCAATTGACCTCAAGACAGCAGCAGGGTTTGTCGCAACATCAAAAAAGCCCCTGAACATATCTGACGTTTATAATTTACCCGCGGAATCTCCGTTTTCGTTCAATCCTTCGTTCGATGTGATGACCAATTATAGAAGCCGCTCGATGCTCGTTATTCCCATGTCTGATTCACGGGGGAATGTATTAGGAGTATTGCAGCTCATAAATCATCTCACAGGTGAAAACTTTAGCGGCGAAGTCACGCCGTTTCCGCATCGCGTTGAAGCTTATCTGAAAGCTCTCTCAAGCCAATGCGGAGTGGTTTTGCGTAATATGCGCATGGCGGAAGAGATCAAGAAATCAAGAATTGAGACAGTCAAGAAATTCGTGAAGGCTTCGGAGTATCACGACACCGATACTGGCGGCCACATCGAGCGAATGAGCCGTTACAGCGTTCTGCTTTACCGGCAGCTTGGATTTGATGATTCCTCAAGTGAAGTTATGCGACTTGCTTCGATGCTCCATGATGTTGGCAAGATTTCAACTCCCGATGCGGTGTTGAAGAAGCCTGGGCGTTTGACGCCAGAAGAATTTGAAATTATGAAATTGCATACTGTGAAAGGCTACGAAGTCCTTCGAGGAGCTGACTCTCCGTTTCTTCAAATGGGCGCCACAATCGCACACACTCACCATGAAAAGTGGGATGGCTCAGGATATCCGCTTGGGCTTAAAGGACATGCGATTCCGGCTGAGGGTCGTGTTGTTGCGATTGCGGATGTTTTCGATGCGTTGTGCTCACGACGTGTCTACAAAGAATCTTGGCCCATCGACAAAGTTTTTGATGAATTGAAAAATTGCAGAGGGTCGCACTTTGACCCAGAGATTGTCGATATCTTCTTTGAAAATCTGGATGAGGTACTTGAGATTAAAGCGCAATTCCCCGCCGACGATCCGCCAGCAAGCGCAGCGCCCGATGCGCAATCGGAGATTAAGAAGGCATCTTGACAATCGCTGTTGGCTCACTTACCCCATTATGAACGATTTTCATGATGGGGTTGGTTGTTATGATGTTCGCTGTTGTTCGAGATATCAAACTCGATTCAGGGCATGCTTCTTTTAACCCCTTTTATTTTCTAAACCCGCGTTGAGCGGGTTTTTTTTTGGCTCGATTTTGTCATAGTCCCAGAGGAGGTGGTTGCGCATGAGTTCCTATGTAAAAGTGTCTTCATACGAAGGTCGCAAGGGTGAAATTCGCAAGGTTGTCCTGCTTTATTCGGGCGGTCTCGACACCAGTGTCATGCTCAAGTGGATCCAAGATGAGTACCAGGCGGAAGTCATTGCCCTCACAATCGATATTGGACAGCAAGCTGACAATCTTGAAGAAATCCGGCAAAAAGCAATTCGTCTGGGCGCGATTAAGGCATTGGTTGTCGATGCCAAAAACGAATTTGCTTATGAGTACCTGGCAAAGGGAATTAAGGCGAACGCTCGATACCAAGGCGACTATCACCTCGCAACTCCACTCGGACGACCTCTGCTAGCAAAGCTCGCTGTCGATGTTGCCCGGGCAGAAGGATGCGATTGTATTGCGCATGGATGCACCGGAAAAGGCAACGACCAAGTGCGGCTTGAGGGCAGTATTCTAACCCTCGCTCCTGAAATGAAGATCATTGCACCCGTGCGTGAATGGGGAATGGGACGCGATGAAGAGCTTGAATATGCGCGCAAGCACAATATCCCTGTGAAACAAACGGTCGATTCGCCCTACAGCTACGACGACAATATGTGGGGAATTTCAGCAGAGGGTGGAGAAATTGAAAATCCAGCCTTGGTGCCACCGCTGAAGAATATTCTCCAAATCTGCAAGCCTATCGAAGAAACGCCCAATGAGGCTGTCATGCTGACACTTGGATTTCTCAAAGGCCTTCCCGTGCAAATCAACGGACAAGATATGGGCCTTGTGCCATTAATTGCGCAGCTTAACGAGCTCGGCTCCACTCACGGAGTCGGGGTCACGCATCACATCGAAGACCGAGTTGTTGGCTTGAAGGTGCGCGGTATTTATGAAGCACCTGCGGCAAGCATCGTTGTAAGAGCACATGAGACTCTCGAAAAGTATGTTTGCACACGCCAAGAAAATGAGTTCAAAACGGTTGTTGATCAGAAATGGGGCTACCTGTGCTACGGAGCTCAATGGTATGAGCCGCTCATGCATAACCTCAACATGTACGTTGATGCTGTAAATGAGAAAGTAACCGGCACAGTGACAATGCGATTGTTTAAGGGTCGCGCCGATGTTGTTGCCATTGAGACTCCCAACAGTCTGTTCGATGAAAAGCTTGCTACGTTCATGAAGAGCAATGCCTTCAACCAGAACGCTTCTGCGGCCTTCACTGAAATTTACACAATGCAAATGCGTATGGCGCGAGAAACCGAGCGCTATGCCCTCATCTCCATTGGCAGCATGGAACAAAAACAGCGCTTTTTGCCCTTGGTCGCCAAACTGGCCGAAAGTGGTTTTGTTCTTTTCGCAACTGAAGGAACCCATGCTGTTTTACAGACGGCCGGTGTTTCTGCTGTGTGCGTGTACAAGGTCTCCGATGGCAACAAGAAGCCAAACCTGCTCGATCTTCTCAAGCAGAATCGTTTCGACCTTATCGTCAATGTCATGAGTCCCGAAAATAACACTGTTGAAGTGCGCGACGGTACCGAAATCCGCAAATGGAGCGTCATCAACGGAGTTCAACTGGTGAGCGAATACGATGTTCTGATGAACATCTGCGAGCGCTTCAAAACTCAAGCACGCAAGCCTGCTGTTGCGCGCAACGAGAATTCAAAACCAGCCCTGATGAACGGAGTTTGAAAATGCAGTGGATGCCAGTGGCTTTGCTCAAAGAAAAGATCCTATCGGCCGGTGGATTCGTGAATGCGCATGCTCACTTCGATCGCGCTTATTCAGTGACACCTGCCGATCTTCATGGCGCCAACGCCACTGTTGAGCGAGCTCTTCAGGAAAAGTGGCAGATTGTTGATTCTTGGAAGCGGGTTTCTTTGGAAGAAAATTATTTTGCGCACATCACTTCAGCACTGCGCTCTCAACAAGAGTTTGGGGTGCGCACAGCTCTGACTTTTATCGATTGCGATCCTGTTGCTGGAACGCGTGCGCTTGATGCCGCTTGTCGAGCCAAAGAATACGCTGCAACACAATTGCAGATGAGGCTTGTTTTGGCATGTCAGACACTCAAGGGTGTGATTGAGCCAGAGGCGCGTCGGTATTTTGAAACAGCTCTTGAGAGAGTTGATGTCATTGGCGGGCTTCCAGGTGCTGATAAAGGACGTGAAGCTGAGCACCTTGATATTTTGCTCGAAGCAGCAAAAGCAACCGGAAAACGGGCGCATGTTCACGTTGATCAAAATAACGATCCCAACGAGCGAGAAACCGAACAACTCGCGCGTGCGGTCATTCGACACGGACTCGAAGGCCGTGTCACTGCGGTTCATGGAATCAGTATCGCCTGCCAACCCAAAAAATACAGGCACGAATTATACAAGCTCTGTTTGGATGCTGGCCTTAGTTTTGTTGCGTGCCCTGGAGCTTGGCTCGATGCAAGGCGCAATGAAACTCTGACACCAACACACAATGCCGTAACGCCCATTGACGAAATGATTCCTGCTGGGCTGTGTGTTGCAATTGGTTCCGATAACATCGCTGACATTTACAAGCCGTTCGCCGATGGTGACATGATGACCGAGTTGCGAATGTTGCTCGAATCAACTCACTACTATGACACTCGAGAATTGATTCGGGTTGCAACAGAAAACGGGCGTCGGGTCTTGGGTCTTGACTGATGTACAACCCGCTAGCCAGCTATGAAGAGAATCTCCGCAAGGGCCCCTCTCCTGAATGGAATGAGGGTGGTTTTTTTCCAAAAATAGAGTTCACTGCCGAGCCGCGTTTTTCCTGTCTTGGCATTCCCCTACATTTGCCACTTGGAATTCCCGCGGGTCCGTTGCTTTCGTCGGCATACATGAAAGTTGCGATCGATGCGGGCTTTTCCATGCCGGTTTACAAAACAGTGCGCAGTTCTGCGTGGGCGAGTCATCCTTGGCCAAACGTTCTGAGTGTTGAACAACTTAATGATCGAGGAACGCACAACCGACCAACGGCCACTGTGGTTCCTCTTTTAAAATCAGTTCTCTCAGATGCGCGCAAAAAATCGGGATTAAGCATCACCAATGCCTTTGGAGTGCCGAGTCTTTCGCCGGGCGAGTGGGCGTCGGATTTTAGAACTCTTTCTGAGCTTGAACGTTCTCCGGGTCACACAGCCGCGCTGAGTTTTCAGGGCTCCCGACGCGAGGGTGAAAATTGGAGCCACTTTCTCGACGACACCTCTCTTTGTGCGCAAATGGCCGCTCAGGCTCTCAGCTCTTCTGGCGGGAAGTTTCTCGAAATGAATGTGAGTTGTCCTAACGAATCTGGGGCACCCATCTACACCGATTTCAAAGCTCTCACTGAGACACTTCAAGCAGCAGCAGCACCCCTGAAGTTTTTCCCAGAACTCAAACTCATGGTTAAATTGGGTGTTTTGCCAATGCAAAATCTGCTCGGCATTGTTGAGTTGATAGCAAAATATGCACATGGAATTTCTGCAATTAATACCCTCAGCGCAAATATCGTCACACCAGCTGGTGAACGTGCACTCGGTTCAAAGGCTGAGCATGGTGGTATTTGTGGAGACGCTATTCGCGGGGTGGCATTGCAAACTATCTCGGAATTAAATCGAGCTCGTCAGGCTCTCGGGCTCGAGAAAAATTCCTTCGCACTGGTTGGTGTTGGAGGCTGCTCTTCGTTTGAACATCTAGAAGAGTTTCTGAAGGCTGGAGCTGATGTTGTACATGCTGCCACAGGAGCGATGTGGCATCTCCAATTGGCAGGAGAGTGTGCTGATAGGCTCGGCATACCTTATTCGCGGAAGGAAACCATTTAATGCAAAATCAAGAAAACGGCCGAATTCAATCGATCGTCGATTTGTTTTTTACGGAAGAAATTATCAAGGTTGATGCGTCGTGCCCGTTTGTGTTGTCGAGTGGTGCGAAGGCACCTATTTATTTGGATCATCGGCGGGCTTTTACAAGTCCAAAGCTGCGAAAGTTACTCGTGCAAGCGTGGGCCGATGAGCTTGAAATGAAGTTCAAACCATTGAATATTCGCCCTCAGAATGTTGTTTGCGTTGGAACTGCCACTGCCGGCATTGCTCCGGCAATGGCATTGGCTGTGCATTGGGATGCACCGTTTCTCTATGTGCGACAGAAGCCAAAAGGGCATGGACTGCAACAGATGGTTGAAGGGGCATTTGATCCTGGGAGGCCTCACCTGGTTGTCGATGACATGCTCACAACTGGTCAGAGTCTTTTGAAAACTGTTGAGATTCTGAAGCAGTTGGATACCCGCATAGTCTGCGCGACCACAGTCACATCTCATGGTTTGAGGCCCGCACATCGTAAATTTGAAAGTCTTAATTTACCTTGTGTCAGCCTGTTGCAAACACAGCAAATTCTTTCTGTGGCCCAAGACATGGGATTGATCTCCCAGGCCGATTTGCGCACAGTGATGTCTTGGATTGAAAACCTGAGCACGGCGAGTGACTCGATCGATTGAGGACAACAGAAAAATGCTTTTGATGGGATTTGACGTTGGTGGAACGAAAATTGAGGCCACACTTTTCCGTTTGTCGGAAAAGAACGAAAAGCATGCTCAGGGTGGCTCCTTTGAATGCGCGCACCCAAGCCGCGGTAAACTTTTCGGTGAGACTCTTGCCCGTCTCAGAGAGCCCACCGAGAGGCACAAAGGTTATGATTCCATCATTGAGAAAATGGCGCGTTTGGTTAAAGAAACATGCGCAGCAGCAAAAATTCCAACCGCGCAACTCAATGGAATTGGATTTGGGTTACCAGGGTCAATTGATCCTCGTACCTTCAAAATGCTCAATGGCAATACCATGGTCCTCATCGATCGCGACCTCGTGGGAGATGTGCGCCGCCAAGCCTCACTTCCTGAAAGTGTGGTTTTGCGTGCAGAGAATGATGCGAATTGTTTCGCATTAGCAGAGGCGCTTTGCGGAGCTGGTTTGTTGCACGAAAAGAAAACGGGCTTACCTGTTCAAGAACACACGGCTGTTGGAATTATTCTCGGGACCGGATGCGGTGGCGGAATCGTGATTCAGGGACGAACAGTGCGTGGTGCGCGGGGTGGGGGAGGAGAGCTTGGTCACACGGTGCTCTATCGAGACGGGCACCAATGCTATTGCGGCCAATCAGGATGCGCTGAGCAGTACCTTTCCGGGCCCGCTTTGGAATCATTGATGACAACTCGCCATTACAGCCAGTTGGGTTCCTCGTTTCTGAGTGCCAAAGAAATTTTCGAAAAGGCCAGCGCTGGAGATCCTGCTGCTTTGGCCGTCTTGAAACGCTATAAAAGTGATTTGGGGCGTTTTTTAGGAAGTCTGACGTCCGTTTTTGACCCTCACTATTTTGTGTTGGGTGGGGGCCTCAGTTTGCAACCTTCCCTTTATGAGAATCTGTCGGAAACGTTGGCACAGAATACCTTTTTACCAGGCAGTCTGATTCCGGTTTATCAACATCAACTAGGTGATTCTGCAGGAGGTTTGGGAGCAGCCTTGCTCGCCCTCTAATCTCTCTCAAGTCCCTGTCTGCCCAACCGATTCTATAGAAGCGTTAGGGTAAAAGGGGACGCAATGGCAGAGGTACCGGCACCGACAGACGGTAGTTCGTTTCAAAAGCGTGTTATCCTCATTTGTAAGAGCAATTCGAGTGGGGTGCTCTACAAACGGTCTCTCCAATTGGCAGAGCTTGAAATCGAGACGATCGATAATCTGCTTGAAGTTGAAAATGTTCTCGCCGAGCGTCCTGCCAAGGTGCTGGTGCACGCACTCGAGGGATTCGAACGCAACCAAACAACACAATTCCACCATCGTTTCTGCATGAAGGCCGTTGCAGCGACTATGCATCGCTTTATGATTTACCGGGAAAATAACATGCGCGCCGTGGCATTCTCTCTTGATTTAGGAATGCAAAAAGCCATCTCCCAAGAGCGGGCCGCACATGCACTTGGTTTCGCAGTCAGAATGTGTCTTGAGGCAGGACAGAACCGCGATAGCCTTCAAGAACAAGGATTAGGAATTGCCACATCTGGTAGGAAAGATCTTTCAGCCGAGGAGGTTGGTTTGGTTGAGCGAGTCTTTAAGGCGTTTCCAAACGATCCCCTCATTCGTGTTGCTTACGCGCGCATTCTTGCTGCGAAGGGAGAGCACTCAAGTGCAGTTGAACTGAGTCGAAGAACACTCCTCGCAGAACCATACAACGTGCGTGGCATGACAATTCTTGGGGAGATAGAGGCCAAAGTTGGAGAGTCAGAGCTCGCTCTTAAGCTCCTTAAAAAGGCGGATGAGTTGGCCGGAGGTAATCCTCAAAGGCTGGCAACGCTCGCGGAAGTATCGATTCAAAAGGGGCTCTATAACGATGCGAAAAATTATCTACTGAGCGGATTGCGTCTTTTTCCAGAGTTTGCTCCGCTCCGAAATGAACTCGTCAAGATCCCACTTGCTGCAGCTGAATTTAAAGAGGTTTTGCAGCTCATGAGTAACGCGGTTGGAGAAGAAGAACTTGTCGCATTCGCGGGGAGTGCCTCCAAGCCTCTGGTTTTAATGCGGCAGTTTCCTGTTTTATCTGAATTCATAAATGTGGGAGTCGAGACGTTACCCCAAAAGTCTCACAAGTGTGCTTTTTTGTTCAGAGTCGCAATTGAACTTAAAGATATGGTTGCAAAAAAAGAAGCTGTCGCGCAGCTGCGAAGATGTCTTGAGCTCGATCCGAAATTTCCAGGCGCTGGTGATATGCTTCTCCAGATCCAGACAAATCTTGCAGCCTGAGAAAAAATTCCCCAATTCTTTCGTCTTTTGACAAGCGATGCATCTCCTGCGCGGAAATATTTTTCGCATGGTGTCAGACTCTCCATGAGAAGGGGAGTGCATGGGAGTTCGCGTTAACACGGGGTCTGGCATCGATCCTGGCTTGGTCAACAAGTTGATTGAGCTTGAGCGTCAGCCCATTAAACAACTTGAAAATCGAAAAAAGACTGTCGAGGAAGACAGAAAAGGCTTCCGCGACTTCGCACAGCTTGTTTCCACGCTCGGTACTTCTCTGAATTCACTTCGCAATCCATCAGACTTTCGCAAACTCAAATTGGAAAGTAGCAATCCAGAGTTGGTGGAAGGAACTGTCGACAACGCGGCACTTCCCGGAAACTATGAAATCGAAATTCGCCATCTCGCCAAAACACAAAAGCTTCTAACGGAAGGTTTTCCCGACAAGGATTCTACCCCTGTTGGCTTTGGCTACATGACAATTGAACTCGATGATGGAAGAACCTTTGATATTGACGTAGATCCTGATGCATCCACTCTCCAAGATGTTGCCAAGCAAATCAACGAATCTAATGCTGGCTGCAAAGCAATTATCCTCAACACGAAAGAAACCCTTGAAGATCCTGAAGCAGACAGCTTTAGGTTGCTGGTGATTTCTGAGAAATCTGGAAAAGCTGGGAGAGTTTACATAGATCCTGACACCACTTACCTTGAATTTAAAGAGCAGATGAGTGGCCGCAATCTTGAGATGCTGTTTGAAGATGTGATGGTTTTTGATGAAGACAACACAGTTGAAGGCCTGATTCCCGGATTGGTGATCAACGCAAAACGAGCAGAGCCAGGAACCAAAGTGACCCTCAAAATTGATTTCGACGCTGAACAAACGTTTGAGTCAATTAACAATTTTGTAGAGGCCTATAACACCGTCTCGGATTTCATCGACAAGCAGTTTCAGATCAACCCGCAAACCAACAAAGCGGGCTCATTGTCCAAAGACTCAACGCTGAAACAATTGCAGCGCAATCTGCAGTCAGCGCTACAATATCAGGGAAATGGTAAGTTTCGGACCCTCTCACAAATTGGAATTACAAGCGATCCAAAATCAGGGACGCTGAAAATTGACGCCGCTAAAGTGAAGCAGGCTTTGGCCGAAGATTATGACAGTGTTGCTGAGCTCTTTGTTCAAACGGAGAGGGGCGCAGGCTTTGGCACTCGAATGAGCGACGCAGTTCGGAATGCTCAAAATCAGCAGACCGGCGTGTTGGGTTCAAAGGATCGCGAATACAAGCGTACTTTGGAATCATTCGATGACGATATTGTTCGGAAGGAGCGAGCAGCCTCGCAACGCGCCGAAGGTATCAAGCGAAAGTTTGCGGCTTTGGAAGGCTTGATCAACGGAATGAATTCGCAGGGGCAGGCTATTGCCGCGCGACTGGGAGTTCCAGCGGGGCCAATGCCGGGGCTGAGCTAAGGCAATAGTAGTTGTGAACTGGTAAGTGCAGGGAGAGTGATCGTCTATGCAGAACAACCCGTACAGAGCGTATCAGAAAACTCAGGTGACGACCGCGAAGCCTGAGAAGATTTTGTTGATGCTCTACGAGGGAGCCATCAAATTTACAAAGATGGCTATCGTGCGCATGCGCGATAAAAATCTCGGTGAAAAAGGAAAGTTCATAAGCAAAACTCTCGCTATTATATCAGAGCTCATGAACACCCTTGATCATGAAAAAGGAGGTCAGATTGCCTCCGACCTCGAGAATCTTTACATGTTCATGATGGACAAGCTCATTGAAGCAAACATGAATAACAAAATTGAAGACCTCGAAACGGTTGAGAGACTTCTCACAACTCTCTATACTGCCTGGCAGGATGTTGTGAATAATCCGCGCCCCGATGGTGTACCGAGTCCAACGCTTCAACCCGAACTCACCGCACTTTATCAACAGGCGCAGGCTGCACCGAAATCGCAGCGCTGATTGCGGAATTCAAACATTACGTCAGAGAATGCGAAAAAGGGGCCAGCTTGCTCTTTTTTTTTGTGCAGTTAGATCCTAAAACCGGATCTTCTCCCGTGTTTTAAACCTGCGCAAATATTGATATTAAAAGTCACCGTTAATTAAAGTTAAATTCAACAGAGAAATCTTCCGAAAAGGAATTAGTATGATTGGGGGATATATGAAACGTATGTTTCATCGAGGTTGCTCTGCGAAAATCGGTGTGGCTCTGTTGGTTACTGCCATGGGCGCATGTAATGCGAAAAACGGCGATTCGAACCCCGTCATCGTTGAACCTGCGGGCAGAAAGCCCACTCTTAAGGCTGTGACTCAAGCCGATGCAAAGGGAACATCGAATCGACCCAAAGCTCTCACAACTCAAGAAGCTCTAAAATTCATAAAAGACAATTGTGGTGAATGTCATTTACCCGGAAAGCCACTCAATGCAGCATGGGGTTTACCGGAAGAAGATGTCCTTCTGAAGGATGTGACTTGGCTTGAGGGGAATGCTCTGAGTCAAACAGCATATCAAGCGATGGTAAATAAACTTGTGGCAATGGAAAAGAAGGTCGATGACCTCGGAAAACCGCCTTCAGCGATGCCACCGGAATTCAAGTCGGAAGCTGAAAGCAAAAAGCTTGGCGGCATGGTGGCCTGGTTTCAGGATACTTTCCCGGCTGCTGTAAAAGAGGCTCATGTTCGCTTTGGCGATGATGCACCGTTTCGCGCGGTCATTCAAGTTGACCTCTCGTACAAGTGCAACAAACTCGTCAGTGGACAAGTTTTTCAAACACGTTTTGCGGAAAAGGCGTTGGGAGCGGCGTCACACGCGGTTGATGCAAATCTTCTCAGCGATGAAGAAAAAGCTTCACCAGCCAACGAAAATATTCGCAAAAAGGTTGTTGATGGATTTCTTGCAAACGATACATATCGCAAAAAATTCGAGGACTACGCGATTGGTTCCTTGGCAAGGCGGATTGCGAACTCTGGCGACATTGAACGAAAGGGCGCCTCTGCTCAGCCTTCAGTTTCTCCTGCAGCTCGTACTGATCTGCAACAAGAATTCAGTCAACTTGTTAAGAAATATTACAAAGACGTGAGCTATCCGGAGATTTTTCTATTGAACAAAGTGATGGTGACGTCCAACACCGCTCCTCTGTACAGTGTTGCTCAGAGCGGTGAAGACTGTGCCACGCCTGCAGCAAACACCTGGGCAGAGTGCACACTCTCGGAAAAGCGTGCCAATTTTTTTGGGACACGTGGATTTCTATTATCAAAACCAACATCAATGTTTGAGAACAACAACAACTACGGACGGGGTGGCGACACATTTTCAACCATCTTTGGTGAAGTGCTGATGGCCAACACAGATGGTGTTTCTGGGGAAGCTCCCAAGCCCATCCCCGAATGCTTGAACGTCACAAAAGACAAACGCTGGAAGTATAAAAAAATAGGCGAGAAGGAAGGTATTGCTGCATGGGGTGCAATTGCGATTCCGTTTTACGGGCGTGTTTGCCAGGGGTGTCACTTGAACCGGCACCTCGCGGCAGCCTCGGTTGTGTTCAGGCCCTTTGGGTTGGCAGGTGAAGTTATCACGCCCGATGCCATAACGGATGCTCCTGGAAACCGGGCTCCGGTGGCTCCATATAACTCAGTCATTCAGCTTCGTTCAGCGCCAGCAGAGCAAAAGTTTCAGGTTTACCATACCGATGCCACCGCGTCTGTGTTTCAGCCTGTTGATCAAAAGTTCTACCGAGATCTGCTTGAAGAATTAAACAATCCAGAGGCAACCTGCTTTCCAGATGCCCGCGATCCACAAAACAAAGAGAAGGCTGTTAAGGCTAATTCAATCGCAAAATATGCAGAGAAACTCATCTATCAAAACGATTCGAAGGATTCGAGAGTCCGCGGAACGGCCGCGGTGCGTGGTTTGAATCGTTTCTTACCAAGTGTTTTTCTGAACAATAAAGCCACAAACTTAGAAGTGATCTCGGCAGTGAATTCTGCTTTCGAAAACAAAGAAGGCAAACTTGAGCCGATGCTACGCGCCTTTTTCTCAACCGAAACATTTGCGTGTTCCGCAGACTGATTTGCATGGGGGTATCTGAATGAAGGTTTATGGTTTGCAATTTGCAGTTCTCACTCTCCTAAGCACCGGGCTTGGAGCTTGTTCAGGCATAACTTCGATGAGCGGCACAAGCAGTTCATCAGGGGGTTCTGCCAATCAATCAGGTGACACAACTCGTTTATCGGATGGATCCGTATCCGTGAAGATTGCAAAGAAAGATAACAATTCCGATGCCGTCTCTGGTTCAAAAGAACTTTTGGGTCAGAAAATCTCGAAAGAAAACAAATTCAAAGGCGTTCAGGGTTTTTTGGTCAAAGACTCTGAGCGGCTGCGTGCCACGATCAACGAATGCCTCGATGCAAATCTCTTAGTTGTGCAAGCGGGTATGATTCAAGGAGCTGCTCCAGTTCCAGCAACTGGTCGCAAAGCAATTTTGCCACTGACGATTCCAGCAGGTGGTGCGGACATTGTCGAGCGCTTTGCTGATGATCTTTACAATCCACTGAAAACGGGTCGCGCCGAAACTGCGGCAGGAACACTTTCATTAGAGTACCTTGGCGCGCTCGCGACAGTTGCTGACGTTGTTGCATGGAATTGTGATTTTGCGAATCCTGCAGCGCGTTGCAATTGTGGCACTGATGAAGGAGCGAAGAAAATTCTTCAGCGCTGTATTCCGAGCTACCCAGATTCGCAAATTGCAGAAGTGGCAAAAGGCTTTGCAGCAAGTTGCAGTGTTGCAGATGTGGCTAAGAAGCGCGAAGCACTTGCGGCCTTTCTTTCATCGTCCACGTTTGCTGAAGCACGCTGAATAAAAATTCAAAAATCTGATTTTTGGGAGTTAGAATATGAGTCAATTCAATCGCAGACAACTTCTTCGCAATGCAATTTTAGGTGGCCTTGGCTATGGTGCCATGGCTGGGTTGAGCAAATATGGCCTCGCGGCTGGCCTGAATGGCTGGTACGAAAAATTCCGTGCTGCAAATCCATGGTCTGAGGGAATGGACGCTATCAGTGTGTTAACTGACGCGCTCCAAGGCGGACCATCGATGCTCTTTGTTTCGGAAGCGATGGCCCAAGGTGCTGCCAACTTGGCGTTCCTCGATATTTTTATGTCAACCTCGGCCGATCCTCGTAACTATTTGAACCTCTCAGGTCTTGGGAATGCAAACAACCCACTACAAACTTTAAATTTCGGAACAATGAATCCGTGGATCACTGCAAATTTAATTCAAACCGACGAACGCTTTGCAGCTTCCAAAGTTAATAAGTTTTTTACCGAAATGGTTCTGACGGGTCGATATAAAATGGCCGAAAACGGTGCAGCAACGACCTTGCCAGGTTTTGAATCTTTGGTGAGTGCGGCAGGTTCACCCATCGATCCAAGCAAAATAGCATTCGCTTCGTTTGTCAGTTACGCGGGAACGGGAGTTCATCAACAGGGTGCAACCGCACAGGGTTCCATTGCTCACCTCATTCAGGCGAATGCTCAAATGAGCCCAATTGGCGTTGCTGCGTTTGGTTCGGTATCGGTGATAGGCAGTGGCGGCACAACGCTAGCCGCTGGAAAATCGTCCGCTAATTTCGTAAACACTCTCGATGCGCTCATCAGCAAAAGCTATGTGGACAAGGATAATAAGGGTGCCGCGAATAGGAGTAACCCGTTCGACGCGCTCAATGGCAATCCTCAGGCCATAGCATTGCGGGCACGCTGGCTTGAGAATCTCGAGAACATTCAAAAAGAAGTTCAGAGTCTCAAATCTGGATACGCGACTTTAGGGCAGGGAATGTTCAATGCCTTTGGAAACATAAATATCGACCGCGCGGCGTCTATCGCTGTTGCTGCCAAATTGGCAGGATCCAAACTTGGCACTGTTGCAACCGTTGGCTTGAATTCTTTCGACTTTCATCAGCCCGATGCGAACCGTGCGCCAAATAACAATACCGGAAACATGGTGACCTGCACGATGGAGGCTGCAATTGGCCTCAATGTTTGGGCAAAAACTCTGATAGAAAAGAAAATGGATGGCATAGCTTTTATCCGCACATGCTCAGGGCGGAATGCGAATTGGGTGAACGATAGTTCAACCGTCAGTAGTATTGCAATTATTGTGAAAGGATCCGGTGGCGGTGTTATCAATTCAATCGCAAACGCCTACTACGGCCCAGCGAGCGCGACAAATTACGTCGATGAGTCATCGATGTCTTGGAGCGAGAATGTTCTCGGTATGCCAGCGGGTACGAAGAACGCAAACATTATCGATGGCACAATTGCACAAACTGTTGTCAACGCAATTGGTAAAGAGCTGACCATGTCTCCGGCTGCACGCCTTGGCAAACTAAATCGCTCGTGAGGAGCATTTAAATGATTCGAATGGTCGCCAATTTGAAGATGGGGTTTTGCTTAGGAGCCATGACTACATTGCTGCTTGGCTGCAGCAATGTAGTCAAAGTGTCTGGTGCACAGGGAGTTAAAAACTTTACCTTTAAATCATTTCAAGATGCTGCCGCGGCGGGTACATTCACAAATAACTTAGCACTGACGCAAGCAATCCAAGATGAATTCAAGGAACCTTTGAAATTAGTGTCTCATTTGGACAAAAATAGGATTGTTTTTGCGAGCCAATCAGGAAAGTCAATTATTTACGACACGGTCGCCGGTTCCCTCAAAGTTGTCTCTGCGTCACTTCCAGTGACTTCGAAGGATGGATGGACAGTTGCGATAGGAGAGAACGAATTTTGGGGAATAGGCGGCGGAAAGCTTTTTTACAGGGGAAGCGCTGCATCTGATTCCGCCAAAATGGAAGACAATCTAGAAAACATACTTGATGCGGCAGATGCACCTCTCAAGCCTATCGCGGTTTCAACAACTGATCTCATAGGGCTTTCGGGGAATCGCCTTGTGTGGCTGACAACTGTTCCGCAGTTGCGCAGAGAGCTGTTTCTGCAGCTCGATACATCATCGCTCGCCAACTATTCTCCCGAAAACGTCAGTGGTGCGGGTGTCATTCAGGGACGGGGTGTTTGGCTCCAGGTTGCAGATTATTTGATTTACATTCTCAAAGACAGCGCAGGTCGCTATTATCCCGAGAAGAGTCGTTTGCCTGAATTTAAATCGGGATCAGGAAAGATTTCAGTTTCGCGCATGTCAGGGACTTTTAGCTCAGATGACAGGGCGGTTATCTCTCCTCAGGGCGTGTTAGCTCTCATGAGCGGAAACAGTGTTTTTATGTCTGGAAGCTCTGCAAGTAAGCCAGTCAGCGAAAAAGAGTCCGATAAAAATCCGGAGAAGGATATTCAAGATCCAGTTGTTTCACTTCCAAAAGATCCTGTTGTGGTTGTGTCACTCGAAGAATTGAGAAAGCAATACAATGATAAATATAAGGCTATTTTTGACGCGAGTTGTGTTGCTTGTCACAGTCCTAGAGCTTCTAAATTAAATACTTTCGAAAGTGTAAAGCTATACGCAGATCAGGCGGGTGGTTTGGTGAAAAGCGGCTCTATGCCACGCGGTGGGAGTCTTGGAGCTAACAAAAATGATGTCACTTTATTTCTCGAAAACCTTGCGAAGCTTCCCTAATTAACCGTTCGGGTTGCTTTTCTCGACACTGTCGGTGGTTTGCGACTTGTTGCCGTCTTTCTTGCGTTCGCTAGGCTTTTTTTCTTTTTCGAAGCGATAAATGTATTCGCCCGGTTGCACGTAGCCGAACTCTTCTTTCAGATAGCGTACCTGATCTGTGGAGCTTGTTTTAAGAAGATGAATTTTTTCTTCCAGCAGCTGATTTTCGATTTTGAGCCGCATATTCACATCAAGCAGCACGTTTCTTTTTTGAACGAGCTCAACGTAATTTGAAATGCCAGATTGTCCTGAAGCCATCGACATGAGCAACGCCCACAACGCAACCACCAATGTCCAGCGGACTGTGGTTTGAAATCGTCGGGAGGTGAGTTGTCCATCGAGTAAGGCCATACCGCGCGTTCCAATGTCTGGTTTAAGTTTTGAGTCACGCAATGCCACTCCCCATAAGAGGAGGCACACGTGCTACTGAAGGAATGTTAACATGCGTCGGGAAAGGGCAAGTGTCAGGTGCTAGGCATTGATTTGCCGACAATCGACTGACGGTTGCGTTCGATGAATGTGAGAAGAAGCGTCACTGCTGCCGGGGTAATGCCACTGATCCGCGACGCTTGTCCGAGGGTGCTCGGAGAATGTTTTCGGAGTTTCTCAACAACTTCGCGCGATAGGCCAGAAATGCTTTCATAGGCGAGTTCACGCGGAATCCAAACGGCATCGAGTTTTTGCAAACGGTCGGCGAGATTCTCTTCGCGTTTGATGTAGCCATCGTATTTCGTTTCAATTTCAATGGAACGCAAAACCCGATGTCCTAAACTTAAGTCTACCAGGCCTGCAGCGCACATTCTCAAAATATCCACTTCCGGACGTTTCAGATATGCATCCAAGCTCGATGATGTGTTTGCGAGTTCAGGCAAACCAGCCTCCTGCAAACGTTGGTTGGTTTCGGGGGTTGGATTCAGCCAGGTTAACTTCAGACGCGCACGCTCTTCGCAGATTTTATCCTGCCTGTCTTTGAGTTCATCGTGTTCGCTATCGCTAATCAATCCAAGCTTCCAAGCGTAGCTGCGCAGCCGTGCATCGGCATTGTCTTCGCGAAGTTTGAGTCGATTTTCTGCACGACTTGTGAACATGCGGTAAGGCTCTTGAGTTCCGAGTGTTGTGAGATCGTCGACCATCACACCAATGTAGCTTTCCTGTCGGCTAGGGACGAAAGGTTCCTTGCCCTTCACACGCAAGGCTGCGTTAATCCCTGCAATGAGGCCCTGTGCCGCTGCTTCTTCGTATCCTGTGGTGCCGTTGATTTGCCCAGCAAAATATAAATTCTGCAGAGCTTTAGCTTCGAGTGTGGGATGCAGCTCAGTGGGTTGGATATAATCGTATTCAATGGCGTAACCCGGTTTCATGATCACAGCTTTTTCAAATCCTGGGATTGTTCTTAGAAACTTCTCCTGAACATCCACCGGTAAGCTTGTTGAAATTCCATTCGGATAAATTTCGTGCGTATCGTAGCCTTCGGGTTCGATGAAGATTTGGTGTGAAAGTTTGTCAGGAAACTTAACAACTTTATCTTCGATGCTCGGGCAATAGCGAGGTCCGATCCCCGTAATGATGCCGCTGTATAGTGGGGATAGGTGCATGTGCTCACGAATGACCCGATGGGTTTCTTCCGTTGTGTGGGTAATGTAACAGGGCAAAAGTTTTTGCGAGATGCTTTTTGTGCGCAAGCTAAAGGGCACGAAATCTGGATCGGAGTCTTGTCGTTCGAGCTTAGAAAAATCAATACTCCGCGCATCTAAGCGCGGAGTTGTACCGGTTTTCATGCGGCCCATTTTGAAGCCGAATGTTTTCAGTGCTTCGGCAAGTTCGATGCTTGCGGGTTCACCAACACGACCAGCAATAATGCGTCTGTCGCCAATGTGAATGAGACCATTGAGGAAAGTTCCCGTTGTAATCACCACACAGCGACTCATCAACTGCTGATCGAGATTGGTTTTTACGCCGACGACAGAATCTTTTTCAATCAACAGGCTCGCCACAGTGTCTTGATGCAGATCTAGGTTGGCAGTGTTTTCGCAAACTTTGCGCATGTAATTGCGATAAAGTTCCATGTCGGCCTGTGCCCGAGAGCTCCAGATGGCTGGTCCTTTGGAACGGTTCAAAATACGAAATTGAATTCCTGCAGAGTCGATGGCTGATCCCATTTCTCCGCCAAGGGCGTCGATTTCTTTGACAAGATGACCTTTGGCCGTTCCGCCGACGGCAGGATTACAAGACATCTGACCAATGCGATCGATGCTGATTGTGAGAAGGCAGGTGCGCAAACCCATGCGCGCGCTTGCCAATGCAGCTTCTATTCCGGCGTGTCCGCCACCCACAACAACAACGTCGTATTTAAGTGAACGCATCAGTGACTCCCAGAATTCACATTCTCACAGCTTTCCGAGGCAAACCTCGGTGAGTGCATGAAAAGGGGTCTAGTGATTCAAGCGACTTTATTCAAGATTTTTCTGTCGCAGCTCTGCCAAACGGGTGCGATTCGAAAGTTGTAGGAAAAACGCATGCGACCAGGCCAGGGGAACCACCCAGGTGGGGGTGCTCGAGGTAGGGTCGATCTGTTCAGGAAGGTATCCGAGGGGTGTTGAGGCTGCTGCAGCCTGACACAGGGCTAGCTTCATAACCTCAAGGGCCTGCGCTGATGGGAGAATTTCTTGTGCACCCAGGCCGAACCAAAGTCCGACAAGGGGCCAGCAGCCTCCACCTCGATAAGTATCATCAACGTACCGCCGGAACCCGACACCATGCTGCAATGCCGATTTTAGGCTTTGATACATTCCAGAACGCTGTTCATTGCTGAGTGGAAACTCCGAGACGGGCATCAGGCACGAGAGCAGACTCGCATCGGCAGTGAAGTCGAGGAGGCCTTGTGGTGAACGGGTTCGAGCCGGCCAGGGATGAAGCGGACTGAAATGACCCTGTGCCAAACGCGCAGCCTCAGCTGCAGCTTTCTGATAATGCTGGGCAGCTGCGTCGGTGAGTGCATGGTCCATGCCGCGTTGTAAGGCGCCAAACGCCGCTACCAATGCAAAGAAATGCTGGCCTTCACGTTCTTCCCAGAGATCAAATCCGCAGAGGGCTGTACTTGGAGAGGTGACAAGCTCCTGTGCCATGGCTGTTAGCATTGTATTGAGCTTACGTCGCAGCTCCGAACGGAGCGGCTCCTGCAACCCCGGAGTATTGAGTAATGAAATCCAGAGGAGACACACGAGCGGCCGTTGATCGGGTTGGCGGTAACACCAGCTCGGCGCAGGTTGAGCTGCATCGGTGTAGCGTTGTTCGAAGTCATCGGCCTCGCCCAAAGCCTTGGCAAGAAAGTGAGCTATGCGCGCAGCGCGTTCACCTTGGCCAAACTCTATGAGGGCAAGACCCGTGAAGGCAGCATCGCGCGGCCACACGAAACCGTATCCTCCGCTGTAGCGCATATCCCAGTCGCACTCGGCAGAGGCCAGCAATGCACCATTGGGTGAGGTCAGAGCATCGAGCACTCGCAGCGAGAGTGATGAGTGGCGTTTGTTTTGATGAGTTGAGTGATGATCGATAAAGAATTCATGATCGGGAATATCGATTGCGGACTGTTTCAAAAGTGGCTTTTCAATGTCTGAACCAGTCCCGAAATTTCTGTGAAGCTCTAGCCCCTCGCTAATTGCAGAATTCAGCGACATTTGGATGGTGAATGGATGCTTCCACCGCATCACAGGAGATAAAGCAACTGCAGCGCAACGTCCCATTTCAATCGAGCGGAAGGCACCCGGATGATTAATGAACGACTGCACGAGTTGTCCCAAGCTGTGTTGGGAATCGATTTGAACGGCGCCCGTATGTTTGAACTCGCTTCCTGAAGTGCCTTGCAGTGTCAGGGTGTATGGATCGGAATCACTCCGGATGACGTTTGCTCCGCCGATAGCCCGCACGCATTGAAATTGGCTGCGACGTCCCGCGATTTCGGGAGCCATCATAAACCACAAGCGAGTATTGCGTATTGTGCTTTGCTCATGAGCATCGATGACATAGGTGTGTTCGAGAGTCTTTTCATCGATGAGCTTGGCTTCCATTCTCACGCGAAGTCCACGCGCCTCAGGGTGATGCACATGCCATTGAATTTGCAGATGCTCGAGAGGAGTGAGCCAATTAAAAGCGATCTGATCCCGTTCGGGGTCGAGCCAAATGGCCTGTTCGCCCTGCACAAGCCCCATAATAAAAAATCGGAGCTGATTGTGAAACGCATCTTTCCGAGGCCAACACCAAGATTTCAACTGGCCGTCGAATTCATAGGCTGCCAATGAGGAATGCGTCGCAAGAAGCGCACTGTACATGGTGAGGCTCATGCGCGGTGGAGGCGGTGAGAAGATTTTTGGTAGACATCAACACAGCGACGAGCCGACGTCTCCCATGTAAAACGATCTATTTCACGCGCACCGTGTCGTTGAAGTTCATTACGCAACTTAGGGCGGCGCACAAGGCCAACGATACGATCGGCCATGAGGTCTATGTCCCAGAAATCTACCTTGAGCGCGTGCATGAGACATTCTGCGACGCCTGACTGTTTTGAGATGATTATTGGAATGCGCTGCGCCATTGCTTCTAGCGCTACGATACCAAAGGGCTCCGAAACGCTCGGCATCACGAAAACATCGGAATCGGACAGAAGTGTCTCAACCTTTTTCGCAGACTGGAATCCGTGGAACGTGAATTTTTCGAGAACTCCCAATTCCCATGCCAGCTGTCGCATGGAGGGCAGGAGGTCACCCGTTCCAATGACCTGAAAACGTAAGTTGGGTTGCAACTGAAGCGCCCTATGCGCTGCTTGAACAAAATACGCAGGACCTTTTTGGTAAGTGACGCGACCGACAAACGAGATTAGAGCCTCTTTGGGTTTTTCTTCGTTCAATGTTGTTTGGTATGCGAAGCTCGACTCAAGTTCGCTGTTGTTTTTTTCATGCGCCAAATTCGAAGCATTGTAGACAACATCAATCTTTTCGCCAGGCACTCCATAATGCTCCATGAGAACACGGCGAGTGAGGTTTGAAACAGCAACGAGGCGATCGGCTAAATGGAAGCCCATGCGCTCGAGTGATTGAATTTTTTGATTGCCATATTGCCCCGCGCGATCGAATTCTGTGGAGTGAACATGCAGCACTACAGGAAGAGCTGAAGTTTTGTTGAGTTGCGCAAGAGCCTTCAGGCTCATCCAGTCGTGAGCGTGAACTACATCAAATAAATTTGCATGTGGGCCACGGACAACATCATTAGCCAGGAACGAGAGAATTTCGGTTTGTTCCGAAACATCGCTGCGCATGGGTGTCCACGATTCCTGCAATTCCGACTGCAGAGCACCAGCTCTGCTTCGCACAAGAATCTGATATTCAATAAGTCGAGAGCGAAGTGTTTGCTTCTCCTCGGTCGAAAGAGACAACGACTCGATGTTGGCGGTGTCGTAGTGACTTAAGAGTTTGGATATTGTGTTTGGATCGCTGATGTCGACAGATGCACCAGCGCGTCCCGCCGAAAGCACTGCCGACAAAGCATGCGATTTCTGCAAACTCTCCGACACAAACGTGTTGTCGATTGGTCGCATCAGCCGCTGTGGTTGAAACGGGTGTTCAGGACTCACGATTGTTAAATGAGGATTGAGTTCTTCAATCTTCTCAGCAGTTTCGCGGGGAAAATAAGGAAGCACAAGAGCAATCTGGTGACCGATTTTGGTCAAACCAGAGACAAGCCCTTCTGTGGCAGTTGCCAAGCCACCAGAAACTAGAGGAGGGAATTCCCAGCCGATCATCAGAATCTTCATCACACCACCACTATAAGCACTTGGGATTAAGGTATTAAAAAGCGACTTTCATTCGGAATCATTTAACGAAAAGGCCTATCGTGCGACAAGTTGCAGATCAAGAGCTTCCGGAAAAATCCGAGTCGAAGGAGTGACTCGTAATCCAAGTGATAACATGCACGGTTGGTCGGGATTGAAAATACATTCATAAAGATAAGCATTCTCTTGACCACCGCCGCGGAATTGCAGATCAAGAATCTGACCTTTTCCTTGCGCAGGAATGAGCTGAACGTCGAGCCATTCATGCGGAAGGTTTGTTCGGATTGTTGCACGCACAGTAATGGGCTCACCAACAAATGCAGCACCTTTGGGTGTCATGTCTATCGATTGAATTTCAAGTTTGTTCCATTGTGCGCGCAGTTGTCCAAGATTCTTTTCGTGTTCGTTGAGATTCTTGAGCGCCTCTGGCGCGTTCAATCCACGCTCCGCAGCATTTGCAATTGCAGGCAAATAGGCTGTGTTGAAATAATCAAGAACCATACGCTGCGCGCTAAAAGCAGGAGCATAACGCACAACGGAGCTTTTCATCTTCTTGATCCATTCAACCGGAACGGGCGCGTTGTAGTACAACGGTGCCATTTCATGCTCGAGCAGGTCGTAGAGCATCTCGCTTTCGCGCTCGTCGCGGCCGTCATCGCTTGAGTGACCGTCTCGATTTCCAATTGCCCATCCAGCGTCATCATGGTGAGCTTCATCCCACCATCCATCGAGAACTGAAAAGTGTAGGCCACCATTCAAGGCAACCTTCATGCCACTGGTTCCAGATGCTTCAAGCGTCCGAACTGGAGTATTGAGCCAAACATCAACGCCCCGCACCAAACGATGTGCAAGATTCATGTCATAGTTTTCTACGAATAGAACACGGTTCGAGAGTTTCTCGCGCTCAATGATCCGAACAACCTGTTGAATGATTTCCTTGCCATGATTGTCGTTTGGATGCGCTTTTCCAGCAATTAATATTTGCACAGGTCGATTTGGGTCGTTTAGGATCTTTTTGAGTCGCTCGATGTTGCGGAACATAAGTGTGCCGCGCTTGTAGGCAACGAATCGGCGAGCGAAACCTATTGTCAAGGTCTGTGGCCTGAGAGTTTGTCGAAGTTCTGCAAGCGCATGTGGAGACATTCGTTCGCTGTTGCTCATGGATTTCAGTACGCTCGAGATAAGGCGACTCTTGCGCAGAAGGTGAACGTCCCACATTTCCGAATCTGGGATATTCCAAATGCGTTCCCATGTTTCTGGATTTTCGAGGTGGGTATCCCAGCCTCTGCCTAAATACATGTCACACAAATCGGCAAGTTCATTCGACATCCAGGTGCGTGTGTGTACTCCATTTGTGACGTGGTGAACTGGCACTTCATGCTCGGAAAGATGCGGCCACAAACTCTTCCATATATGGCGAGAAACTTCACCGTGAAGCGCACTGACTCCATTGCGGAAGTGAGAACTGCGGAGTGCAAAAACTGGCATTGAGAATTCTTGCGTGTGTTCAGGATGCTTGCCTAAAGCGTAGAATTCTTCGTCAGGCAATCCATAGAGGTCGTTCGTAGAGCCCATATGGTGCTTTACTTTATCGATTGGAAAGCTGTCGTTCCCGGCGGGAAGGGGCGTATGTACGGTAAAGATTTGAGTTGATCGAACCTGATGCAAAGCTTGCTGCCAACTCAAACCGCGCGCAACAGCCTGTTCAACACGCGCTAGTGTTAGAAAAGCGGAGTGACCTTCATTGAGGTGATAAATGTCGGGAGAAATTCCCATGTTCTTGAGTGCTTTGACGCCGCCAATACCCAGAAGAATTTCTTGGCGCAAGCGAAGATCCTGGCCACCTGCATAAAGGCGACTTGTGATGTTGCGCGCTTCTTGAGAGTTCTGTGTTAGGTTGGTGTCAAGAAGATAGAGAGGAATGCGGCCTACAGCAAGTCGCCACACCTGCACATGTATCTTCTCGGTCGAGATTGTTATTTGAAATGTTATTGCATTTCCTTGCGCATCGCGTACGAGTTCCATGGGCATGAAAAATGGATCATTGCCAGAATAGTGTTCCCGCTGCCAGCCGTCTTTGCCAATGCTTTGGTTGAAGTATCCTTCGTTGTAGAAAAGTCCGACACCCACGAGAGGTAAAGCAAGATCACTTGCTGTTTTAAGATGGTCGCCCGCAAGAACTCCCAATCCTCCGCTGTACAACGGGATGCTTTCGTGTAGTCCGAATTCCATTGAAAAATATGCAATGCCATTGGTTTTGCATGCAGCAACTTCGGGGTGTGCTGGATTGTTGGTGCCAAGCATTGTGTCAAACGAGCTCTTCACTCGAGCGAGATGATCGACAAATCCTTGGTCGGCAGCCAAGCGTTCGAGCTGATCGCCCGCAAGGTTGTTCAGGAACAGAAGCGGGCAGGGGCCACTTTGTTCGTAGGCAACAGGATCAATTCTGCGGAACAGATTAACCGCATCTGCATTCCACGACCACCATACGTTGCGAGCGATAGTCCAAAGAGGTTCGAGAACTGCAGGTAACTGAGCTCTGACATGGATTTGCAGTACGTGGTTCATTGCGGCCACTCCCTTGCCCTTGTGCCTTGCAGGCACTTTTTTAAGTCATGCTAACTTTGGCAGTGATGGTTGCAGTCATTGATGGGAAGATCAAATGGCGAGAGTCAACAAGACTCGCATCAACCAAAAACTCTTGGTTGGATTCAGGGGATCAATTTCACCCCATGCATTTAATAATGCAAAGAGAGCGAATGCGCGGCTTTGCGAGAGTCCGCCCGACTTGAGTGCTTCTGATGTGTTTTCAACAAGTGCGTCCCGGAGAAGATCGGCTTCGTAGCGGCGTCCTGCTTGATCAGCCCATTGCGACATTTCTTGGAGAGGTTGAGCCGCGACATTAAATTTCTGTTGAGATGCTAGGCTGTCGGCAGGGAAGATTTTCGGTGGTGAATTTAAATGAGCGGCAGTGAAGATCTTTTCTAAGAACTGTGCGTCTTCGGGTTCAAGTTGTTCTCGTGCCGTTTTGAGCTTTTCCCAGGCGGGCAGGAGAATTTTTTGGCAACGGCTTGCAATTGTGGATGGAAGAGCATTCGCTCGCGCGGTGGTAAGAACAAAGACACACTCAGCCTGCGGTTCCTCGAGAGTTTTAAGAAGCGAGTTGGCGCTTTGAGTATTCATTCGTTCGGCGCGCTCAATCAATAAGAACCGCCGACGTGCGAATGTTGCAGGATAGAGAGAGCGTTCCCGAAAAAGTTCAACATCATCCTTACGGAGAATGGAACGATCAGGATCCGCACGTATCAAATCGGGGTGGCGAGTAAACGCCTCCCAAAATGATTCTGAGGAAGGTTTTTGTCCCGTTTCAAACAACGAGATGCCTGCGAGCTTGGCGAGCAGAATCTCTATCAATTCGATAGGGGTGGTTTCCGCCGCAAATGAGCGGCTCATGAAAAGATAAGCGTGGTGCTGAGCACTCCCGAGCGATTGGTCGAGGAGGGGGGCAATCTTCTTCAGATTCATTGAAAAATTGAACCGAAGTGTTTGCGCAGGGCCATGAGGATTCGTTCCTGCACCGTTTCAAGCGAACCGTTGCCATCAATCAGCACTCGTTTTGGAACCCGGCCGTCTGGATAGGGAGTTGACGAGGTTGTCAGAGCTTCAAAGGCAGAGTGAAGTGAAGCATCTTTGAGAAGCTCTGTGTCGAGGCGGTCGAGTTCAGTTCCGGGCCGGGCGGAGACCCGGCTTTGCGCTGTTTCACTTGAAACTCTTAAAACAAACGTGAGATCGGGCTGGAGATCGCCAAGCACAGGAGCGGCGACGCGATCAATCTCTTGCTTGTCTAGCCCGCCTCGAAAACCCTGATAAATATAACTCGAGTCCAAGAAGCGATCGCAGATGATCCACTCGTTGCGCTTCAGGGCCGGACGGATGGTTTTATCGATGTGCTGCGACCTGGCTGCCATCACGAGGAGCAGTTCGGTTCGGGGAGTGGGGATGTCGCTACTCTGGGGGACGCTTTTAAAAACCTTTCGAATGTCTTCAGCCAGGGGAGTGCCGCCCGGCTCACGTGTTTCAAGAACTGGGAAACCTTTGCCGCGTAGGTATCCGGCGAGCAAAGCACCTTGGGTACTTTTTCCTGAGCCTTCGCCACCTTCGAATACAATAAAAGGCATAGGCGAGCTCCTTGCAGGGGGCGAGCATGGGTTGAAAAACGTCAAGTCTCTGCCCGTGACACGGCGAGAGACGATAGGTTACCATTTTGCACAGAGTGTCCATACGAACAATGGCTGTCCGAAAGTAACGCAGAAACCTCCAAAGGAGCTTCGCATGCGAGTGGATTTGCTCACTCTCTATGCTTTCTCCGACAAAGCCCACGCCAAACAGCGGGAACTTTGGCGGGGCTTTCTGACCCTGATTATGCCTGTTTTGCTGGAATGTGAGGCGAGTGAGTTTGAGCGGATGCTCGAATCGGCTCAGTGCCGTTCAGTGGATCAAATGATTCAGTCCATCGACGAGCCCAAAACCGTTGGCGAGTTGATTTGGGCGGTCTCGGCCCAATTTGCTGATGTCCTTGGTTTCGAGCCAGAACTTGGGCTCTGTGCATTCTTAGACGTCTCGTTACCAACTCGGGTCCATGCTGTTGGTTTTTCTCATTCTCAGAACAAAGCTAACTCAGTTGTTGGTCTTTGGTTGAAAGCGTTCCGTGACATTCAACAGCGTCCAGAATTTATTGAAATCGTCAATGAGTGGAAGCGTGCCTTTGAAGTTTTCTTCGAAGACGAGGAAGCCGTTCTCGATGAAGAAGGCACGGAATCGGATGAGGCTGTGCAAGAGTCTTCAGAAATCGCTCGGCCATCGGCTGCAAATCATTCGGGTGATGAGCCTCCGATGGAACGCAGAGCTCAAAGGCGACGCAAAACAGGTTAAACTAGCCAGCATAGAAATAAATTGGTCAATCAAAAATCACGAAAGCGTGAATCATTTTCCAGAGGAATATTCTCAGCACCGGCAGCCTTGCGCAAAATTTCTTCTCCACTCCGGCGTTGCGAGACGTTTTTGGGGCGTTTTGTGCGTTGATCGTTTCTCGACTGAATGGCCTGAAGACGCGGCTTCACAACTGGTTCGGGAGCAGGATCAAAATCGATTTGTTTTATCGAGTCATGCTCATCATCTTCATTTTTGAAACGAGCGCGCTTGGATGACGATTGACCACCCTTGACGATCGTCACGAGGCTGCGAACGATTCCCCGCAGGCTCTCCGCTTGAGCCGACAATTCTTCAGCTGCGGCAGCGCACTCTTCAGAGCTGTCAGCTCCTTTTTGAGTCATTTGTTCTAATTGGCCCATTGCCTTGTTAATTTCTGTGATTCCAAGTGACTGTTCGTTGGATGCACCGCTCATTTCGCCGGCCATGCGCGACACGTTCGAGGAATTCTCAACCAGTTCGTGCAGAACAACTCCACACTGCGCTGCAATCGATGAACCCAGTTCAACTTTCTCTCGCCCCGTGGCAATCAGTTTTTCAACCTTTTGCTGTGTGTCATGAACAATTGCTTCAACCTTCTGAATACTGACGTCTAACATCGCGCTGATTTCTCTCGCAGCGTTGCCACTCATCTGAGCAAGGTTACCAACTTCCTCGGCGACAACAGCAAATCCTTTCCCATGCTCGCCAGCGCGCGCAGCTTCGACGGACGCATTGAACGATAAAAGTTTAGTTTGGAAGACAATGTCGTTAATGACTTTGGTTTTACTGCCGATCTCGACGATAACCTTAAAAATTTCTTCAATCTGGTGGTTGCTAACGCTTATCTGGTTCATGATGTCATTGTTGCTCTTATTGATGTCTTCCATTGCAGATACCATGCTCTCAACAACAAACTTTCCTTTTTGCACATGATTCGAACTCGAAACGGCAACTTCGGAGGTCTGCTTTGCGTTACCTGCGTTGAGGTTCACCATCGATGCAAGTTCTTCCACGGACGCTGCGGTTTCCACAAGAGATGAAGCTTGAGTGGTGGCAGACTGTGAAAGCTGTGAACTTGAAACAGCGATTTGCTGCGAAGCATTCATCACCTGGTTTGCAGAGTCGAAGAGATTTTCCGCAACACGAGTGAGGCTTTTGTTCATGCTTATCATGATGGCGTGAGCAAGGAACACACCAGCACCAAGGCCCACGAAGGAAATGAGCGACATCCAATATATCCAGTTTTTGCCTTGTGTCGCAATTTCCTTCTTCACCGAGACAACCACTGCGCGTTCGGTGTCGGCAAGATCTGTTACGAGTTGATCAATTCGGTCTTCGAGGCTCTTCACTGGCTCTTCATTAGGATCATGAAAAGCGAAGGCTGTTTCGTTGTCGCCTTCTATTGCAGCTTTAAGAACCTTTTCGCTCAGCTCTTTTCGCTTGAAATACAACCTGCGGAGCTCTTCGAGCTCATTCTTTTGGTTTTGATTAACTAGTTTCGGTGCGAGCGCGTTGAAAGAGTTTTCCCATTCTTTATAAGCGTCGGCCATGCGCTTCGGATAGGTTGCAAGTTGGTCGGAATACGGTTCCAAAATTGCATTCGCTTCCAGTGCGCGGATTTCTTTTGGACCAGCTTCGATGGCATCGAGCACCCATTCAACATCGTAGCTGAAGCTCAATACATCAAGCGACTTATCGAGCCTCGATAAGCCTATGATACCCATCATCGCAATACCGAGCGAGGTGGCTACAAAAATCAGGCCAACTAGTAGAACTTTTCTGTTGAAACTCCAGTTTCTCATGGCAATCCTCACGCCACAGCCGTGGAAGGGCTTCCCACTCCTGTCACGACAGACTCTTCGAACGAAAATAGTTTTTCTGAACCAAGTACGACAATGAATTGGCGATCAATTCTTGCCACCGCATCAGCGAATTTACTCAACGCATTGTTACTGAGTGCAGGCGGAGATTCGAGTTGATCGGGTTGGAGGTGTAAAACGAAGTCGACACTGTCAACACAGACACCAAGTAAATCGCCATTAGATTCAAGAATCAGGGTGGACATTTCTGCTGTGCTGTCGGCGGGGGGAAGACCAAAGCGCGAGCGGAGGTCAATGACAGAAATAACCTGTCCTCGCAGATTCAATATTCCGCGCATGTAATTTGGAGTAAATGGCACACCCGTGATCTCAGATTTGCCAATGACCTCGCGAAGGCTGGTGAGTGCAACGGCATATTGTTCGCCAGCCACTGTAAATGCGAGGAAGCGATCATTGAGCTGCATGATGAACTCCCTTTTTTAAGCTACTTTTCCGCTGGGTCGTCCAAACGAACCCTTCCGCTGTGCTTCTATAAGCTCAGCGAGATCGAGGATTACTGCTGGGTTTCCATCTCCCAAGATTGCGGCCCCGCTGAGTCCTGCCAGTCCTTGAAGTTCGCGCCCTAGCTTTTTAATGACAACTTGTTGTTGGGATAAAACGTCATCGACAATGACGGCAAATGGGTTTTTCGAATTCTCCATTACAACAAGTGCAATTCCCTCGAAGGTTGTTTTAGCTTCAACCAAATGGCTGTTTTTCTGTAAAAGAGTCGCGAGATGGAAAAGGGGAACCGTCATTCCACGCAAATTGAGGAGTTGGGAACGACCTTGAGCAAGATTCACGTCAACTTCTTGTGGTCGGAGCGTCTCTGCAACCTGGGCTTTGGGCACAATGTAGCGCTCCTCACCGAGCTTAACGATAAAGCCATCAACAACAGCGACGGTCAGAGGAAGTAATATTCGGAAAGTTGTTCCCTGACCAACAGCGGATTCTATTTCAATGCGGCCTTGCATCGATTGAACATTAGATGAAACAGCATCAAGTCCAATTCCCCGACCGGAAAGATCAGTGACTACTGCTTTGGTTGAAAAGCCCGGATGAAAGATAAAAGATCTTATTTTTTCTTCTGAAAACTGATCGAGCACTGTCATGAGTCCGCGTTCAATTGCCTTTTCTCTGATGCGGCCGGAATCAAGACCACGTCCGTCATCTTTCACTTCTATGACAATGGCGCGTGATTGTTGGAAGGCGTTTATTGAAATTTTTCCTTGTGCAGGCTTTCCTGTCGCTACGCGTTCTTCTATCGTTTCAAGACCATGATCAAGCGCATTGCGGACAAGGTGAACCAGTGGGTCACCGATTTTGTCGAGCACTGTTTTATCGATTTCAGTTTCCTCACCTATGTATGTTGCATGAACGTCTTTGTTGAGAGCTTCCGAAGTGTCGTGGACTATTCTTTGTAGTTTGCGAAAAACAGGTTTGAGTTTGACCATGCGTAAACCCATCGACAATTCTTGTACTTCTCGGATGATTTTCGACATCCGTGCGACACTCTTTTGAAGGAGTGGTGAGGTAAAGACAGCTTTGTGTTCGTCAAGCACACTTTGGAGGATTACCAATTCTCCAACATAGTCGCGCAGTTTATCGATGCGCGCGAGATTGACTCTGACGCTCTCATCGCTTTGGGTTTGCATTGGTGTCTGCGGCAATATGTCTGTAATTATTGCTTCGGTTGGGGTGTTTTCTGTGTTCGTCTCAATCGGTTCGGGTTCGCTCGGTAATTGTGGAATTTCAGCAATTTCATTTGGAATTTCAGCAATTTCATTTTGCGGCTGTGCATCGAGGATCTTCTGCACACCTTCGAGAGACCATTCTTGTTCATGTGAAGGGTTGTCAGAGGCGATTTCTGCAAGAGCACTTGCAGTTTGAACTGTGGTTAAATTAACCGCTGCAGCAAGTTGCGTAAGCCTAAAAATCTCCGCATGAATTGCCAACATTTTTGGATCGATGGGTGCTACTTCTGGCTCGGTTGCTTTGGCTGTAGGTTCGGGGAGTTCAAACAATTCTGCCTTTAGACCTTCGCCGACAAACCAGATGTCGCCAGCCGTGGGTGGTCGTGAAAGTTCTATGGCTTGAGCGACGGGCTTTGGCTCCTTCTCTCGAGCCATTGCTTGCACGAGACGGTCGCCTTTTTCATGTGATTTCCTACCAGCACGGAGACTATCGATGTGGTCGCTGATGAAATCCCGACCTTCAAGCAGCAGTGAAACCACATGGGCTGTAACAGGAATTTCCTTCTTTTTAAGTGAAAGCAAAAAAGATTCAAAGTGATGAGTAAATTCGGCAATCTCAGAAAATCCAAGCGCTGCGGAGGAGCCTTTGAGGTTGTGTGCGGTGCGGAAAATCTTGTCTAGGAGAACGTCGCTTGGACCCTCTCTCTCAAGTGCGAGAAAGCAATGTTCAAATTGCGAGATAGCTTCATCCGATTCATGGATGAAGATATCTACAATCTGCTTGAGTTCCGACACGTCCACGCTGACAACACCTCACATGCAACATGAGTACCCACCCCGACCAGCGGGGTGGGACAAACCCACGTCGCGGCGAATCAGGGACTCTTGGTTCTTTCGGATGAATTCAATTTAAGAAGAGGGGAGGAGAATTCAGGCAGGCCGGAGCTTTGACGCAATCCAAACGAGCGGATAGCTGATTCAACTGCCGACGAAATGGAGCTGCGCAAAATGTTCGAGAGAAATCCAGGCATTTCCAGGTTCTCCATTGGAATAACTTCCGTCTCAGGGCCAGACTTGAGACCTGCAAGTTCTGCCGCCTTACTGACAGCGTCTTGACGATGACCGACAGCATCTACGAGATGTCGTTTTGCAGCCTCACTCCCCAAAACCACCCGCCCATCGCTCATATAGGCAACCGTCTCGTCAGTGATTTTCGGTCGCGCGGCGCGAACGTCAGCAACAAACTGGTCGCGCGTGTCGTCGATGAGCCTTTGGAGATACTGCTTATCTTCTGTTGTCCATGGACGAACAGCGGATCCAGAATCTTTTAACTGCCCGGTTTTGAGAGTCACGGGTTTGAGCTTTAACCAATCAACAAGTTGAGTGGCTTCGAAGCTGCTTAAAATAACCCCAATGCTTCCAACCATTGTCCCTCGGTTTGCAACGATCCAGTTGGCCGAAACCGAGGAGTAGTAGGCACCGCTCGCAGCAACTTCGCGCATGTATCCCACCACAGGCATCTTTTCTTTGAGACGCAAAATAGTGTCGTGAATTTCTTGGCTTGCCACAACGGAACCGCCCGGACTGTTTATTTCCAGGAGAATACCTTTGATGCGTTTGTCTTCCCGGGCTTCATTGAGTTTCTCGACAATTTCTGAAGCCTGCTCTGGGCCTATGGGGCCCTCGAGTTTGATGCCAGCCAGGGCATTGTTGAACGAATGGTGTCCCAAATAGCGGTGATCTGTGTTGCCGAGTCCCGCGGATGTTGGAAAAACCTTGATTGCAAAAATTGCGAGCGCCACAAATGCCAAGGCCGCAATGAGAGCGAGAGCTCCCACCACGGCCAAGACGAGTACGACGCCCGACGGTCGTTTGTCACGTGCGTCAGGCTCTTTGTGCATAGGAATCACTCCTCAGAGCGTTCTTTTTGAGTGCGGTTTTTCGCTCGAGCGAAAGCTTCCGCGAAACCAGTTGATGATGGCGATGCAGCTGCGGTTTGGATTGTGCGATTGTGTGTTTCATCGAGACCGCGAGTGACTGCTTTGTGTGAAAGCTCAAAGCGGCGTTCGGTGAGGTCAACACGCAGAACAACGAACTCGAGCTCGGTGCCTTCGTCGGGCAACTTACCTGGTTCCATATCGAGTTCTGAGACGTGGATGAGACCTTCAACACCCGGGGAAAGCTCAACGAAAGAGCCAAACTCTGCATTGCGTGTCACCTTGCCCTTGGCACGTGCGCCAGGAACAAAAACTCGCGAAGCGGCTTCGTAGGGGTCTTCCTGCAGTTGCTTGATTCCGAGCGAGAAGCGCATGTTCTCAACGTCGATCTGGAGAACTTTGGCCTCGACTTCGTCACCCTTCTTGTAGAGATCTTGAGGATGCTTAACGCGTTCGGTCCAGGAGATATCCGAAACGTGAATCAAGCCGTCAACACCTTCTTCAATTCCAACAAAGACGCCGAAATCGGTGATGTTGCGAATCTTACCGCGGATGACGTCGCCAACCTGATATTTCTCGAGAACGAGTTCCCAAGGATTAGGCTCAGTTTGTTTCATTCCGAGAGAGATGCGATGGTTTTCGAGGTCAACAGCCAGAACAATAACTTCAACTTCGTCACCGATGGCAACAAGCTTCGAAGGATGTTTAACGCGGCGGTTCCAGGTCATTTCGGTGACGTGGATAAGACCTTCAACGCCAGGCTCAAGCTCAACGAATGCGCCGTAATCGGTCAGGCTAACAACCTTACCTTTGAGTCGCTGGTTCGGGTTGTAGCGCTCTGCAACCTTGACCCAAGGATCTGATTGAAGTTGTTTGAGGCCAAGGGAAACACGGTGTGTCGCAGCGTCGTAGCTGAGAACCTTAACTTGAATTTCGTCGCCGACGTTGAGAACTTCGGCTGGGCTGTTGAGACGCCCCCAGGACATATCAGTGATGTGAAGAAGGCCATCGATGCCACCGAGGTCAATGAACGCACCGTAGTCGGTGATGTTCTTGACAATCCCTGCCATCACGCTGCCAGCTTCGAGACTCTTGAGAGTTTCGCTGCGCAGGCGCTCGCGATCTTGCTCGAGAAGAACACGGCGGGAGAGAACGATGTTGCCGCGTTTTTTGTTAAACTTGATAATCTTAAATTGCAGAACTTGGCCAAGAAGCTTCTCGAGGTTGCGAACAGGACGTAGGTCAACTTGTGAACCAGGAAGGAATGCCTTCACGCCGATATCAACCGACAAGCCGCCTTTGACGCGGCCAACGATGCGACCTTCAACCAGCTCATCTTTTTCGTAAGCGTCGGAAATGCGATCCCAAGCTTTGAGGAGGTCTGCTTTGTCTTTTGAGAGAACCAACTCCCCGTCATCGTCTTCGAAAACATCAACGAAAACGTCGACAATGTCACCAACCTTGAGAGAGAAAACACCATCAATAGTAAATTCACTCTTTGGAACAGCGCCGGCAGCCTTGTGGCCAATGTCCACGACAACGGAGTCGTCGAGGATTTCCATGACGCGTCCGTTAACGACCTGACCTTCTTTGATGTTGGAGCCAGTAGCACCTTCGCCGAAGAGGGCAGCAAAAGAGTCTTTGTCGGACGTTTCAGGACTTGCAAAATCTACGTCTTCGTCAAGCCACTCGAGGCTCGAATAGCTGACCTTGCGCTTGGATGAATCAGAGTGAACAGTTTCCATGATGGAATTACCTTTCTCAGCAGTCTCAGGACGCGCCGTTGCAAAAAAAAAACGCACCAACGTGGTGCGTCAGAAGCGGATCGCTCGTGAACTACACTGTCGCGCTCGTTAACACATGAGCTGCGCGCTGTACAGTAACACTATTGCTTTCTTTTTCGAGCGCTTGCGAATGCCGCAGCGAAAATATTGGAGTTTTCGCTAGTAAGGCCAGCGCTAGGCTGATTCTTCTTGGTTTGGTAGGATTCCCAAGCCGAGGATGAATCGCGTTCTTCGGCCATTAATGCACCGGCTGTTGCTCCGCTTTTTCCCGATAATTTCAGCATTAGTTCTTCTGGCATCGCCTGCTTGAGACTGAGAGCGACACGGAGACGTGGTGTGTGTTCGATTCGAATGACTTTCACATTCACCGTTTCGCCAATTTTTACCACATCTTGAGCTTTGCCGACTCTTTTCCATGCGAGTTCCGACATGGGGATGAGTCCTTCGATTCCGCCAAGATCAGCAAAGGCGCCAAAATCGGCAAGTCGGGTGATGGTCGCCGAAAGTTTCTGGCCAACTTCGAGATTTCGAGCAATTTCTCCTGCCTTGGCTTCGCGTTCATCTTTCAAAATTGTCTTTCGGGAAAGAACAATATTTTTGCCACCTTGCTTGAACTCGGTGATGATGAATTTAAGAACTTGGCCAATGTAGGACTCAGGGTCAGCGACGCTGCCTAGCTCCATCTGGCTCAGCGGAACAAATGCGCGTTTCCCTGAAAGTGAAGCCTCAAAACCACCCTTGACGACTTTTTCAACTTTCGCCTCAACAGGCAAACGTGTTTCGTGAGCGCTGCGCAAAAGAGTGTCGTCTTGTTCGCCGCGGCGCAGAGAGCGAGTCAGGATAATTTCCGAACCATTATCTTTTCGGACATAAGCTTGAATCTCATCACCCAACGCAGGAGCGGTGAGGCCGGCGGTCAGGAACTCCTCAACAGCCAAGGTTGCAGTGCTTTTGCCGCCAAGATCAACAAAAACGAACTCTTCACCAACTCTGAGAACGCGCCCTGTAACAGGCTCACCAGCCCGGTAGCGCTTCAACGAAACTGAAGTGGAGTCGGATTCAAGCAACTTTTCAAATTCTGTGATTTCATGTTCCTCGGACGCGAATGGATCGCGGCCAAACTCTTCGCTATCAATAAAACGGATTTTACTCATGAAGCAGTCTTTCCTCTCTGCACGGATGAGGCTCGGCAGTCTGAGAGGTCTTGCCACAACGGATCTGCGAGATCAATTCACCTGGCTCTCGGTTGCGTTGTCTTGTCTGTTTTTCTTTTTTGTCCAAACTGCGGCCGCAAATACGATTCTTAACATTCTCACCCAACCTCAACGTCTCGATGCCAACCTTGTGGAGGAATTCGAGTTGAGTCGAAAGGTGTCCGTGCGAGTCGAGTTCGTCTCGTCGCCTCTCGACTATGAATCTCGGATAAAATCGCTGCCTCACAGTTGGGATTTGGTTCTTGCAGACGAGCAACGTATTGTGACCCTGAGTTTGGCAAAAATTCTTAAAACCCTTCCCGACTCAGTTCTGATTCCTCCTAATCTTTCAGGTCTGCACCGAAGGGCGCGAGCGAATGAAGACGGGCGGGCCTACATAAACCTCATGGCTGATCCCATGGGCCTCATTTACCTCAACAAAACTAAAACTGGTCTCGGACCTGTTGGGTGGACCTGGATCATAAACCCCTCACTGAATCCTCTGTGGCGTTCACGAGTCGCCCTTTTTGCTGATGATCGTTTGAATTTAATGACCGCGGCTGTTGCAACTGGTGTTACTTTTCCGGTTGAGCAAGAGGCAGATAACCGGAAGGTGTTTGATTGGCTGACCCGGGCTCAGCTTCAAGGAAGAAATGGTTCTCTTAACACTGCGGTAACATCATTTTTGGCAGAGAAGTATGCTGTTGGATTAGCTTGGCAGTCTGATTATTTGCACGCGCTGCGATACGTGAAGGGGCTAGCTTTCACCGTTCCCATCGAAGGAACCTATGTGGAGCGGGTTGGAGTGGGATTGGTTGCTGATTGTCGCAATGAAGCGCTGGCGCTTGATTTTATAAAGTTCATTCATGAGCGGCGCGATCAACTTGCACAGCGCAGGGGCTTGCTCCCTTTGCACGTTCAAGATTTTCGGGGAAGCCAGGTCACAAACTGGAGAATCTTTTCGGACGATGTTCCTCGCTTGAAGGAACTTGCAAATAGCGTGGCAAAATTGAAACGCGATAGAGACTTACGTGCGGAAAAACGCAGATAATCTGCATATTAATAACTCGAATTCAGCTGATCAGGAAGCGATTGAAAACGGACTGTCGACTCGGTTTTTTTCGGTATCAGGATCGATATAGAAAAAGAGTCGCGCCAAAGCCTCTTGCTCAAACTTTGTTAAAGGCACTTCGCTCTTCACAGTGCGTCCAAACAAAGCCAACTCGGTAAGATATTTTTGGCAGAGCGCTGCATCACCTGATGTGCTTTGCAACGCCGCGATCGCTTTTTCGTCATGTCCACACATTGCCCAGCATTTTCCAGCAAGGATCGATAAATCAATTTTTTCATAAATAATGGCTCCGGCATGCCATCGTCCAGCGTCATGTAAACCGCGTGCAGTCCATTCAATGTTTTTCCTCTTTTTGTGGACGAATTCGCCATTAAAGTTCTGGCTATGAGAAATGAATTTTTCAAGCACAGCGTCGTCAATCTGTTCGGCAAACTTTTGCGCAACATCGCGTTTGTCTGCAATAAAATTAAATGTCGCCAAAACCCATTCACCTTTGAGGCTTTCGTTTAACCACATTATGACTCGGGCAAGAGGCTGGATATGATCTGGAGGCATGTCTTGAAGCATGTGCTCGATGTCAGAAATCGTGAGAGAATCAAGAATAAGCGCCCTGGCTGCCTTTTGATCTAGAAAAACTGCGAGTTCCTGATATGCAAACGTATCACGCGTGAGTTTGATAATTTTTCCGCGATCATTTATTCCAGCAAGAAGCCGGAGAGCAGTAGACTTATCGCCAGCTTGAGCAAAAAGAACTGCTAATTCTGTTGATAGAGCGAATGTGTATTCCTTTATCTGCGTGCAGCAGCGCTTCGCGTCATCTACAAGCTTAGCGCGCAGATAGTAAAGAGCCGCTTTTTCGAAATTCTTGTTCCGTTCGAAGATAACTCCTGCACGATTGGGACGATTGATTTTCATGAGCATGGCAGCGGCGTCGTCGAGAAGTCCGTTTGCTTCGAGAAGCTCAATTGCTTCTCGCTGAAGCTGTGCCTCCTCAAGCAACTGTGCTGCGGCTTTGAAATCTTTTGCTTTCGCAAGTTGGAGAGCTTGGTTTCTTTTTCTTTCATTTTCAGGAGAAAGGGTCAATGCGTCGAGCGTTCGCGTGCCGCCCCGCTTTTGCTCGGGAAATCGCTCCGTCATGGCTGGAATTTTTGGCATGCCTGAAATTTGTTTTCTGCGCTTTTGAGGTTCTTCTTTCTTTCTGCCATTGAGTAAATAAAGCAGAATGGCAACGCAACCCACGAAAACGAGCAGAGCTGCAAGGGTTGGCAGCTTGAATATTTTTTCAACGGTGGCAACCGTGAAGTTCATTTTTACAAACTCCAAGTTAGGCCAATGCTGACAAGTTCGTCGTAATTCTTTTTCACACCAGGTTGGTGAACTGATGGAGAAAGACGATAACTGACACGTGCACGGGTCCCCATTGTTATGTAGGCCGATATTGCTAGGCCGGCGTTCCAGGTGATCTTCTGATTCGTGCATCCGTAGTCTTGGAAAGTGTCTTCAAGGCAAGACCGACGCCAGAGTGCACCACCAAAAAGTGTTGGTTTGACGTAGCCAAACGAGTGCCCAACCGATGCATTAACACTTGTGTCGACAATTTGTGTTTTCTGTTCGATTGTTCCCTCAGGAAGTTTCACGCCCTGAGCCTTCTTAGCTTCACGGTATGCTTCGTTGTACTCATCTCGGTCTAAAATCTGTGTATGTCCGATGCTGAGATCGAGAACGTCGGTCAGTGGCAGGCCAATCTCGAGTCCGACGCTGCGCCTTGAGCTAATGACGAACTGTTGAATATCTTTTTGGAAGCTCCCCGTGAGAGAAACATCGAGGAATTTGCTTCCTCCGCGCGCCATTGCTTCATCTGAAAAAGAGAGTGAGGCGATGATCGTTGAAATCGTGCAAAATGAATTTATACCTTTGAGTCTCGTCTTTTTTTTATCCATCATTTCATCGAACTCCAAAGCCAAGTCAAAGGGGCTGCATTAGTTTGTCCGGGCATTCTGACCCGACAATGAGGCCATCAATTGTTTTTGCGTTCTCTCGAGTATCCGTTCCAGTTCGTCCGTAACATCCTGAGTTGGCAACCATTGGGTTGGATTGTTTTCATCAACCCGCTGAGCCGTTTGGGTGTAATATTCAATGTTGTTTTTAATCACGAGATCGGCTGAGCGTTGGTTGAACGGAAAGACATTGATAGAAATACGATTCCGGAAGAGTCGCCCGTCGATGAAAAATTTGTCCCACTCAGTGCTTAAGTTAAGTGTCTGACGATCCGCCTTTGAGACGATGTACGTTTGCGAAAGAATACGCGCGACAGTTTGGAAAAGATGAGGCGCTGAGGTTGCAACTCTCCAGGTGTTTTTATTCAGTCTTTGGAACAAAAGGGGGGAACTCACCATGGGGTGAGCAAATCCGCCATGACTCGCGTTTCCAGCCAAAGCGCCACTCAGCTGCGGAAGAATCGCACCAGAGGGAGTGACGTTTTCCATATTCTGCAGTGCCTTTCCAGACACCGCAGGCATTTGTGAGCCAACTGCAGAGCTCGGAGGAAGTGGAAGACCTCGCGGCGCGCGTGAAGAACCACCGAAAAGGGAAGTGCGTTGCGCGGGATCGCCCGCCGGCACGACACATGCTTGAGTAGAAACTGCGAGAAAGCATGCAAAGAGAAGTTTTTCTGAGCATTGATTTTTATTTTGTCCTGTCATCATAAACTCCAGCTGCAGTCTTGACTTCACTTATTTTCACATCAGTTGATTCACAGACCGGATGCATCTTTTGGTCCGCTGGCAATTTGACAGGATTGATTTGCCCATCATGCTTTTGCGTCGACCCTGCATCTTTGCAAGGGGAGGGCAGAACATGCCGGCGCTTTGCTTTTTCAGAGAATCAGCGAAACGAAATTTTCACAATCAGCGAAAATCAAAGGGACTGAAGAGAAAATGGTCTCGCTTTGTTTGTTTGTTCTCTCTATTTATCGCTTTTTCAAACAATGCTGTTGCCCTCGAAAGACGAGATGTCAGCGGAGAGATGCAGTGGACTAGCGCAGCGCTTCAGGGCGCTGCCGGCATGGGAGCCTTTTCTGAATCGTGGGTCGATCAGGCACAAACTGATGTTTCACTGTTGGCTCGTCGCAGAGGCTCATTCGAAATGGAGTTCATTTCTCCAACGCTGGTTGTCTCTCGTGACGCGAGCAATTCGATTCTTGATACAGTTAAGACTTTTAGCGAGAGCAACGGCACTTCAAATTCAACCTCAAGCGCTCAGTCGACCGCTAATGCTCTTGACAAGGTGAGGGGAGTCTTCGGAAAAAGTATGACTGCACAATTCAATGGTGCAGTCATTGCTCCCCGGATCGGACGGGTGGGCATTGCTCCATATCTTTCCGCAGGACTCGATGCCTCGATTGACAATGCAGCATGGCCCAAACTCGACACCTTTGGAGGAGGTTATGCTGGAGTCTTGATGAGCTATGCACAGGTGATAAAAAAAGATTTTGATTTAGGTGTAGCGTTACGGCCTGGTGTTGGAGGCTATCGATCGTATGATTTGGATCTCTCTTTGTTTGGTGAGTTCATCACTGGCCGAGGAGATAATTCTGCCCAAGACCCCGCCAAAATGCTTGAGTTTCCAACTGCTTTTTATTGTCCACTGGATATCGCCGCAGCTTGGTGGATGAGTCCCTCAACTCGATTTCACCTAACTTCGAAGAACACCTTTGATGCTTTGCCTTTAAGCTCCGTCAGTGGCCTTGCGGGCCCCATTCAAAATCGTCTCAACGTCGGCTTCAGCCAGGACGTTTCGTTGTCGGGGAGTAAAAATCAATCACTTCTTGTGGGTGGCGAAATTCAGGATTTGGCAGGTATGAAAAGGGGGTGGAATGAATTACTTCTCCGCACGCAATGGGCTGCCCGCTACGCAGTGAAGCTTCCCTTTCGCGATCAAAGCACTTTCGCTCTGAATGTAGGACTCCATTCGGGATTTCCGGTTGTCTCCATTTTTCTTGACCTCTTCATCACAAAGTTCGAATTCGCACTTTCGGCGCGCGAGAACGGTGGCTATCCGGGGCAAAGACCCAATAGGTTGCAAACTTTGAGTCTGCGATCTCAAATGCAATTCTGAGAGGCGTTGTTCCCAGGCATCTTGACGTTTTTTCGAAAAAACCGTTCACTCGACGATGTACTTTTTTGCGAATTGTTGGGGGAATAAATGTATTCATTCGGATTCAAAAAACTCGACTCCGCTCCTTCAGGCGGCTCTGAACAGGTATCTGCAAAACTGAATGCAGTGTCACTTGTTCTTGGCCTGATAGGCTTTGGCACATCTCTCTACGCTCTGATTTTACACATACAGGCGAAAAAGTCGGCAACTGCTCTGGGGTGCGACGTCAACGATCTGATCAACTGCAGCAAGGTTATTGGTGGTGAGTACGGTGAGTTTGTCAGTATTCCACTCGGCGCATTCGGAATGGCCTATTTTGGCTTAGTCATTGCATTATCAATTCTTCCTGCATTTGTTGTCTCATCAGCCGCATGGATTGCCAGGTGGCAGATGCTGGTCGCAGCTGTGGGCGCATTGGTTTCGATTCTTCTCGCATATATTTCATATTTCAAAATTCAAGCTGTTTGTCTGGTATGCAGTGGCGTTCACATCATCAGTGTCATCAACTTCGCTTGGACGCTCGTTGGTTTCATGAAGGTTCGCCGGGAGCCACAAACTGTTGCAGAGGGCGGATTCGTTAAATTGCTTGCAGCGAGTTTGGCCTTGAGTGTGCCTCCGCTTTTGGCAGGAGCATTGCTGCCGCTGATTTCTTCAACTCTCGGCGCGAAAACCGAGTCTGCGTACGAAGAGCTGCCGCCCTCTGCTGTTGGAACACCCTTTCCGCAGGAATGGGTTCAGGTTGCCTCAAGCAACTATGTTGGCAAAGGTGAAGATTATCGAAAGGGAAATGATCAAGCCAAAGTTGTCGTGCATATGTTCTCCGATCTTGAATGTCCTCATTGTAAGATTTCCGGCGATGACATTGCATCTGCGCAAAGCGCAGTCGGTGCTGATCAGGTTCTTTTTGTCTACAGAAATTACCCGCTGAGCAGTAAATGCAACGCCAACATCGCAAGCGAGGGGCATGCCTATGCATGCGAATTGGCCACGGCACTTCGTTGCGCAGGTAGCCAACGCAAAGATGCATTTTGGGAGTTTAAGGATTGGGCCTTCTCTGGAATCGATATGAATCCCGAGGAGCGTCAGCAGAAATTTTCCTCCATTGGAATACGTGCTCAGGCTGAACAACTCAAACTCGATGTTGCTCGCTTTGAATCATGTCTGCGAGATAAAATTGAACTTCCTAAGATTCAGGATGATATTGAAATCGGCAAGAAGATGGGCCTGACCGGTACGCCATTGATTGTCATCAATGGTCGCGTTTATACGGGTGAACGCAATCCTCAAGGCTTTACTCGGGCATTTCGCGCAGCCCTTGAGACAAAATAATTTGCGCTGCTGATATAAGATAAGACTGCCAATAAAAGACAAAAAAAAGCGGCGAAGAACGCCGCTTTTTTTTAGAAATCGCTAACAAGCTCAATCCATTCTGGATGATCGATGAACGGGTTTCGATTTCCCTGAACCGACTTAATTTTTTCTGCACGTTTTACATCACTAAGTTCAACAGGATGGCTGTTTGCCCATTCACGGAGAGTTCGCTCTTGGTCGTTGTCGATCTTCATGCTGTAGAGAACCGACATGTAGAACATCGCACGAGCAACGACGCCTTTGTGACCTTCAGGTGGCTCAAAGCCGTCGCCGTGGCAAAGTGTTCCTTCAGAAGCTCGGTTGTGGTTGCACTCGCGGAATGGAAAGCTCCCGCGCATGCCATTGATTTTCATTTCAGTTGGAAAAAGATGGAAGAGATCCGTCTTTCCTTCTCCAATGGTCCCTGCTTTGCGGAGAAATGTTTGCGGCCAGGTATGCTCCGTGTTGACACCGTTTCTTGGAATGCCCTCACCCACTGGAAACGTGTCTGAAGAATAGACGCATTTGACCATGCGTTCACCCTCTTCATTCAGATAAACATCAACCTTCTGGAACATCGCTTGCCGCGCGCCTTCATAGCCAAGATTGGCTTTATTTGCTCGAGCGTACTTTTGAAGGGCGGAGCGGATGCAGTCTTGGGATTCGAGTTTGCAGTCGGTAGGGTCTTCGGGGTCGGCAAAAGCGAGAGAAGCTGCCGGGAGTGAGAAAGTCAGTGAGAGGCTAAGGAACAGTACGAGCTGACGGCAGTGGAGCCAAAACATCGATCCGCGCAAATGCATAAGCAAACTCCCGGGCTTTGATCTTTTTCTCGTCGGTTGGGCCTTTGCTAAAGCAGGTTTTCGCCGTCGTCAATAGTTTTATGAGGGTAATAAGGAAATACAATGATTTCCCCCAGAGGGTGGTCTTTTTTTACAGGAGACTAAAAGCCTCGGTAAACCGCCCGCTCTTACGAGCGGTAGTCCATCGTTGGTCCATGGCCCATGAGAGCCATCGTACGAGCGCGCTTGACTGCGATAGTCAGTTCGCGCTGTTGCTGTGAGCTTGAACCGCTGATGCGGCGTGGCACGATTTTACCGTGTTCAGTTACGAACCTGCGGAGCAACTGAGTGTCCTTGTAGTCAAATCTGATGTTCGGATCGAGAACGCGCTTTGGACGTGAATAACGGCGTTTTTTCTTGGCTACGGATACTGCCATGAGAACCTTCCTTAATCTGTGGGCAGCAGCGTCGCTCAAAAATGGCGACGCAGCCTTATTACCAAATGGAACTGTTTGATAAACACAGAGGGGAGGAACCGTCAAGCATTAATGACCATTGGTCTCACAAGTTATGTCGAATGGGCTCAAATTGGCCCCGGTGGACATCTCCGGGGTCCCACTCCTCGAGCGCGACTTTTATGTGGCCAAACCGAACTATCGCCTCAATGTAAAGAGGTAAGCGTCTGGAATCTTTTGAGAACCAAATGCGGATATCGCCTTTTTGCTCCATGAGTCCGCCAAATGTCGTAATAAGGCGAAAGACGTCGGTTTCATATTTCTTTTTGCCAATTTTGCGGGTGTCGCTTCCAAGGTAATCAGCTTTACCCGTCCAGGTTTTCTCAGATGTAAAGATGGGAAAGTTCAAATTCAGTGGAGGAGGGTTGCTTGCTGCAAACTGGGCTCGCAGATAATAAAGAGAACTCAGCGCATCTTTCGTGCCTTCAACGAGGGTGAACTGTGATTTTGTTTCGGACCTGTCTTTGCGTTTCGTGTGCTGAAAAATCAGTGCCTTACTCTGGTCGAATTCCAGGATTTTAGAATTTCGAAATGAGCTTTCCTGCTGATTAATATAAAAGCGTGCAGGCGCGAATGAGGCGCCTTTGTAGGATAAAGTTTCAATTGAATCGTGAATTTGCATAATCCAACGATACCAGCTTGCACTTTTTACTTCACCAGTGATTCTATGCGCCCAGGTATCAAGGTGTTTCACTGGCTGTTGAATGATGATTTCTGCCGACCCACCGCTGACTCCGAGGTAAGTCACCACGAATCTCATGCGTTCGCCCACTGAAAATGGCAATTGAGTATATGTTTTGTTGGCTTCTTCACGGAGCGAGTCGCCGTTTTCAAGAGTGACACTTGCAGGGATTTGGAGTTGCCTTTCAAAATCGCCGTTCGAAAGTGTGCTGAGGGGTGTGCGTTCTGCATTTGCGGAAAACGACACTGCAGAAATCACGCACGTTAAAACTGCTGCGCGACGATTTCGTTTCAAGAGATTCAGTGCCTTTCGCATACGCGTATTTATCCTTCCACCGTCAACTCACGTACCCGCGGGTTTGTTTTGCGGGATTTTATTATTGAGGGGGAACGGCCCGATAAATTTTCGATTTCTTGGAACAACGCAGCGAATGCCTGTGAAACGAAATGTTCCGGGTACGCGCACACAACCGGACAGGATTCGGAATGTGATTCGCGAATTTTGATGCTTGAAGGAATGAACGGCTCAAGAACTGTGTAACCCAGTTTGCGCAGATCATTTACGATGTTTGCGGCGTGTTTTGTTCCTTTTTGATACTGATTAACAACCATTCCTACAACCTTGAGTTCTGGGTTGTGGTCGGCCTGAACTTCGCGAATGATATTGAATATGTCTTGAGCAGCGCGCACACTGAACGCGTCACAGTCAATGGGCACAAGAATTTCATGCGCTGCAATAAGGCTACTCAATGCATAAAAATCATTGGCCGGAGGGGGATCAAAATAGACGGAATCGTAGCTGGTAGTCCGAATGCCATCCCGAAGCTTCATTATTTTGTGCTTATTTTCGAGTTTGTTGCGTAGTTCTTCGAGCTGTCTGTCGGCTGCAACCAAATGAAGATTTTTAACTCCAGTTTCGGTTGTGACATAGTCGAGCAAACTTTGCCGAAAGAGATTGAGTCCGAGGCAGCTCTCGTAAAAGTCCGAAATGGTTTTGGCTGGCTGTGCATCGGGACCTAAAAGATGGCTCGTTGAATTACCTTGAGGGTCTGTATCTACAAGCAAAGTTCTAAGGCCTGCACGTGCAGAACAAGCAGCCAGATTAACGGCTAAAGTGGTTTTTCCGACTCCGCCTTTTTGATTGTAAATAACCCGCAATGTTGGGTTTGAAGTCATCTCTGAACCTCCGCATTTTTTTTTCAGCCGAACCAAATGCTTCGACGAGTTTTTAACTGCTCAACGATAACCTCTTGGATTTGATTCTTCACCCTTTGCGCCAAACGATAGACAAGTACCCTATCTTTTTCTGCTTCCGGGCCATACTCGGAGAGATCGATTGCTGGGAGAATATGAATGAACCACTTACTCGGGAGAGGAATCAAACCAGCGGGACCGAGCCAGGGAAAGGTTGGCGTGATTGGCACGTAGGGGATACCCAGCATACTGGCAAAAAAAGTTTCGCGCGCCATCATGGGATGAATTTCCTCTGGCCCAATGAATGCAACTGGAACAAGTGGTGCGCCAGTTCTGAGGCAGAGGCGAATGAATCCACCGCGACCGAATCGAGCAAGATGATATTTGTCGCGATAAAGCTTTCCAAGGCCTTTTACGCCTTCGGGAAAAACGACAACAGGCATCTGAGCTTGCAGGAGCTGTTGTGCATTTTCTTGACTGGCACGCACTCCACCGAAACGGTTCATCATGCTTCCGAGAAATGGGAAGTGGAAAAGGAAATCTTCCACCATGAATCGAACTTCACGATGTGATGCGTGCTCTTTCAATACAGCCATTTTCAGCATCGTTGCATCATAGGGCAATGAACCAGAGTGATTGCCAACCATCAGACAAGGCCCACTTTTTGGTATATTGGAAATTCCAAAAGTCTCAACACGCCAGTATTTCGTGTATAGAAATTCAAAAACAGGTCTAACGAAACGATCGAAGATCGGATCGAAGCCAAAAGCATCTACTTCTTCGCTTCGCATGCTGAGAGAAAATTCGTGATATTTGCGGCGTAAATTGAAAGGATTGAGACCCGTAACGATTTCATCCAACGAACCCTCTCCTCCTGCTGGAGAAATCTCTGCAGCCTCAGTTGCAAGGTTGCGGAATGATTCTGCGGAATGCTGGATCCTCTCCTCAATTTTCAGCAGAACACTGTCTAGTTCGCCACGAAATGCAGAGAGTTTGTCCATGACCGAGTTGAGTTCTTCGCGCGAGGCGAACTGCTCCCTATTCATTTTCGATCGTTTTTCCATGTCACGTTCGATTCGGCTGAACTGATCAAGCAAGGTGCGTCGAACTTTAAAGACATTGCTTGAAAGACTTGTAAGGTCATCGTGTTCTTTGAGATTCTTCTGTGATCCGGGTTGCGCATGATTTGTTGTTTGTGATTTAAGATTGCCCATTTAGCACTGTCCTTTGTCTCGAATTCAATCCATTCTGAACTCAAAAAATCATTAATTCACTCTGACGAAACCTTCGTTCGGTTTCAAAGGTTTTTCTTCTCCAAGTGCCGACGAAGGTATAGAGAATCCGACGCTCCGTAGGCGAGCTGCTTCAATGAGAGCTTTGAGCGCTTGCCTGCTGGAATAATGAGGTCTGAATCCGAGAACTTTTTCTGCTCGGCTGCCATCTCCCACGCAAAGATATTGAAAAAAGGGCACCATTGCCGAGGGTAAATCCCAGACACGGAGCATAAATCCGAGTGAGAAAACTGTTTTGCAGATGGGAGTTGCGACCGGAACTGGAAACCGACCAGACAGATGGATACCCGTGCTGAGTGGGAGAACTCCTTTTCCGACGATGTTGAAAGCGCCACGCGCCTTTGAAAAAATGGCAAGTTGTGCTGCAACAGCGGCATCGTCTTCGTGAATGAACTGAAGAAGAGGGTCGTATCCCAAAACCTTGGGTATAATTCCGACAAGGAAATAACGCGCCCTCACATTGGTAGAATTTGGTCCAAGAATAGGAGCGAAGCGAAGAACACAGACTTCACAGTTCGTGTAGTCTTTTGCGAACTCTATCAATTGCTTCTCAACATCGACTCGTGCGCGAACGAAATCAGGTCCCAGGGCTCTGAGGGAGTGATTCTCGCTTATAAAATTCGGATTCTGACTATGTGCCCCATAGACGAAAGTGTCGCCTAAGACCACACATCTTTCCACTTTCGCTTCTGCAAGGGCATTGAGAATATGGAATGTTCCAATTGTTTCCACTTCCCTTCTCAAGGAAGAGTTCCGACCTGGACCAGAAAACAAGCCGCCGTGAACAAGACACTTTATCTCATTTTTAATGAGCAAAGACGCAACCAAATCGTCGGCGCCATCGCGTGTGAGATCGACTCGATGAAAAATGACTTTTGGCGCATGAACCATTGGAGCTTTGATATCAAAAACATGAATTTCCTTGATGTGCGGTAGATCGGCAAGGCGTTTGAGAACCAAATCGCCGCGGAAGCTGGAGCCGCCAGTCATTGCTATTTTGGCGTAGACTTCTCCATTTACCGGGGGTAAGTCAGCTGCGAGTTGTTCGATGTCGGATAGAGGATCTTCCTCGCTGCCTTTTCGGGAACGTCTTGACATCAATTCACCCTTTACCATTGGGGTCGCGGTTTTGGATACGGCAGTCAACGCAGGTCTTGCGCAGAAGACTCTGACTCACAATGGAGTTCATGGCAGAGCCAGGGTTGGACTTGCACCCATGGAGGGTGTCACTGATTTTGCAACCCGCTTATGGATGGCTCAAACAGCAGCTCCAGATGAAGCGACAACCCCCTTCCTCAGGGTGACAAAAGAATACCCCTCGAAGCGTATTTCAGCAAATTTTCTTCCCGAAATTGAATTGTCAAAAGAGCATGGAGTTGTGTCTTGTGTACCGCAGCTCATGGCCTCGGAAACACCCGACCTCATTCGCATCGGCGAGTTCTTTTTGAAGTCAGTCCCTTTTATCGACATCAACTGCGGTTGCCCTTCTCCAACTGTCGTTGGGCACGGAGCAGGCAGCAGCTTGCTTCAGTCGCCTGAGAAATTTCACCGCTATTTAAGCGAAGTGGTTTCTGCTTTGGGAGCAGAACATGTCAGTGTTAAAATGCGGGTTGGTTTCCTTGATGAAGGAGAATTTCCCGCGCTGCTCGATGTTCTGCGATGTTTTCCATTGGCGCGGCTGACCATTCACGGAAGAACGCGCACCGACAGATATCGGGGGCTGGCGCGTTGGACGCATATGGATTTCGCTTCGCGTGAGCTTGCTTGTCCGGTGGTTGGTTCTGGAGATGTTCTCAGTTTGGAGTCTTTTGATGAAAAAATGAAAGAGGCCCCTTGCTTGGCTGGTGTGATTGTTGGTCGGGGCGCATTGCGTAATCCTTGGTTATTTCAGCAGCTACGTCAGGGCGAGAAGCGAGTGATTGTGAGTCGCAGCCTGGTGAAAGCAAGAATGCTACAGTTTGTTCTCCTGCAAGAGTTACAACTACAGCACTGGGAGCCGTTTTTTAAAACGGTCCGAGATGGTTTTTTTAATTTAGGAAATAAGCTTTCAGGTTTGGAGGCTGAAGAACGGAATGAGTTATTGGCCGCGCAAATTTTTAACGGAGACGATCGTGAATGCCTCGCTGCTGTTTTGTGGCCAGTGAGTCGAGTGAGCCTGGCGCGAGGTAAGATGCTTTGGAACTATCTTCGAAGCGGGCTCAATGCCCCGCCTGAATTGAGCGTGGCTATTTTGCGTGCACCAGACTGGTTGGCTTTTCTCAATGCGCTTGACGCTTTTTTGGTACACCTTTCGGCGGAAGATGTTTCCGTTGGATATAATCAGGAGTGGGATTGGGTTTACTCTGGTGCTGGGTCAACTATTCAAGACTCAAGGGAGATTAAATGACAGCTGATGAACCAAAAACTTTGGGAGACGAAAAATCTGCGTCACCTGTGAATGATAGCGCTGCAGACCTTTGGCAAAAGTATCAGGACAAAAAAAATAAAAATTCGCGAGTCGTCACTCTGGGATTCTCAGTTTTCGGCGCTGTTCTTATTATTCTTCTCGGCGTCGGCCTGTGGATCGTTGCAGTACGCTAATTATTCTGAATTTGTTGACTTTGGCTAACCGGCCGATAATAATGCAGTGAGAGCCTTTTAACGGAGTTTAATGCTGCGGTGCAAAATCTAAACTCAATTTTGTCGCAGTTTTTCCGATTCCACTCAGGGATGGTGGCATCATGGCGAATTTCGAGCGTCGAGTGCTGATTCTGGATTCCCGCTATGAGCCCGTCAAAATTGTCGGGCTTCAAACGGGCTTCGTTCTTTTGTACACCGACAGAGCTGCTGCTCTGATCGACTCCCCGAGAATTATCCGCAGTATTTCGAATGCCTATACAGTTCCATGGATTGTCCGATTACAAAACTGCTCGCCCCGCAGCCGTAAAGCCTCTGGGCCAAGATTCTCAAGGCAAAATGTTTACCTCCGCGATGGATTTCGTTGCCAATATTGCAATTGGACTGGCTCGTTGTTGAATTTGACTATGGATCACCTGATTCCGTTAGCGCGTGGGGGTAAGACGAGCTGGGAAAATATCGTGACCGCCTGCAAAGCTTGTAATTTACGCAAGGGCGCTCGAACGATCGAAGAACTTGGCCTGCGCCTGCCTCGTATGCCCGTGCGGCCCAATTTTAACAGCACTGCACTTTTTGCACTGCGCTATGGCCTCAATAGTCAAAATATCCCCGAAGCCTGGAATGGATACGTTGACCTTTCGTTTAGCAATCGTCTCAATGAACACAGAATTTTTGGCCGAGCCGATGATCTTGCCGGATCGGGAAATTCATTGATTTTGGGGCAGCTTCCTGCCGTCGGTTGAATGACGGCCCAGCAAACGTCTGAGTGGAACATTCCGATACTCCTCGCGAGAAGGTGCGTTTAGGAGTTGGCAACCATGTGGTTTGTTTGGGACGGAAATGCCCGGCAAGGGCCTTACAGTGAAACGGAAATCTGTCGTCGTATTGCGATGGGGCAGTGGCCGTTGTCTGTTTGCGTTCGCCCAGAAAGCTGTTTGGTATATCGACCTGTCGTTTGGATGATGCCTTCGTGGTGTAAAAGTGAAATTCCTGTGCAGCAAACTCGAGTCCGAGGTTTCGAACCAACTTTTCACGATGCAACTCGAATTGCTTCGCTCGAACCTTACAAGAAACAGGGCACCAAACCTGAATTGGAAGTTCAGTTTTTGAGTTTGCAACCGCAGGCTGCTTTCGCGCCCGATTCCCAAACTGATGTGAGGGATTCCCCTCAGCTTGTCAAAACGGGGGACTTTCATTTCCATCCGGATACGAAGACGGGTGAAGAACGAAGTGAAAATAAGCCTGATCGACAGGATTTTACTCACTTTGAATTATCAGCAACCCCAGCCGCATCAAAAGCGCAAAATGTGAGCAAGCCAAAAAAAGGCGACGAGGGAATTGCTGAGCCTAGCGAGAGAAGAGAGTTAAATGTTGGCAATGAAATCGATTCACCAACACTCATGGTCCGTCACCCACGCAAGAGCCGTTTTGGAAATCAAAGACCTCTCATGGTGAGCGAAGGCTCAGTGAGCTTGATCGATCAAAAATCTGTAACTCAAATTCGTATTCGACGAGTGAATCCAACGGCGCCCCGCAGAAAATCGAAAAGTTTCGCGCCACGGATTCCAGAGTTCAAAAAGCTCTTACCTCGCTCCTGGAAGGCAAGTAAAGATGTTTCATCGTTGCTTGTGATTTTTTCATCTATGCTCGCCTCGCTCTTTGTTGTCATTTTGGTTTTTTGGCTGTTGGGCAAAAGAGTGCCAAGTGCCGGGCCGCAGCAAGAAGGTTCTTCGCCGACACAGAAAAAGAAACTGACTCAAAATGCCAGCAATGGCGAGATAGTAACGAAAAAAATGAGTGCCAGGCAGCCTTCCGCAGATCCTGGAGAGAAGAAGATTAAAAAGTTAAAATCTAAGATAGCAGCTGATGTTTTATCAAACAGCAGTGATATTAACTCATACTTGTCGTCGACTCCTCCAAGCCAAAGAAAGTTTGTTTTTGTTGGTCCACTCACTCTTGTTGATAAACCTCCTGCCAATTGTTCTCCTTGCCAAGGGAGTGCACGGCTCCCCGACGGAGCGATCGTCACGTTGAGTTCGGTGATGGAAGAGCCTTGGGCAAAAGGCAGGGGAGTAGATAAGATTTACGTGCGCGGGTTTGTGATCAAAACAACAAAATTCATCATGACGGTTAATGCAATTAGAACGTCTCCACCGCGTTGATTAAACACTGAGGCGATGATTTGCATTGCGAATTCAAAAACAATTGCTCAGCCGAAACGTCCCGAGATGTAATCTTGTGTCGCCTTGCAGTGGGCGTTTTCAAAAAGACGCTTTGTGGGGCCAGCTTCAATCAAACGACCCAGATAAAAAAATGCTGTGTGATCAGAAACACGCGATGCTTGAGCCATTGAGTGCGTAACGATGACAACAGTAAATCGTCCTTTCATCTCGAGGATGAGTTCTTCAATTTTTGCGGTTGAAATTGGATCGAGTGCCGAACATGGTTCATCCATGAGCAGAACCTCGGGGTTCCCTGCAATTGCACGCGCGATGCACAGGCGCTGTTGTTGACCACCTGAAAGGTCAAGAGCACTTCGTTTGAGTCGGTCCTTGACCTCATCCCACAGCGCAGAAGAGCGCAAACTTGTTTCAACAGCCTCTTCCAGGGTTGCACGACTCGTGATGCCACTGACCCGCAGAGGGTAACATACGTTTTCGTAGATACTCATTGGAAAAGGATTGCTTTTCTGAAAAACCATCCCAATGCGCTTACGAAGCGATGTAACATCGAGATGTCTCTCATAAACAGAGCGCTCTCCAACTCGAATGTCTCCATCGACTGTGACGTTGTCGATGAGGTCGTTGAGGCGATTGATGGCACGCAATAGCGTTGATTTGCCGCAGCCGCTCGGACCGATGAAAGATGTGATTTCGTGTTGCAAAATAGGCAAGTTAATTGCGTGCAGTGCCTGCGACTTACCGTACCAAAGATTGAAGTTCTGGATAGAAATCTGAGCAGGACCGGAGCTGGTTTCAGGGTGAATAAATGTCGATGGAAGATCTGCTGGATTGAGCATTAGAATGCACCTCGTCCTTCAAAACGCTTGCGCAGTTGGGAGCGGATTTTGATGGCAATGAAATTGAGCGAAAGCACTACAGCCACAAGGAGTGACGTCGATGCAAAGACCATGGGGCGACTGAGTTCGGTTGAGCGCGATTGAAATCCAAGATCGTAGATGTGGAATCCGAGATGCATGAAGCTGCGTTCGAGATGAACAAACGGAAAATGGGAGTCCACAGGCAGCGCCGGTGCAAGTTTTACAACACCTGTCATGAGAAGCGGGGCAACTTCGCCAACGGCTCGCGCCATGGCAAGAATGAGTCCTGTCATCACGCCCGGTAGTGCTTTGGGCAACACAATATTCCAAAGAGTTTGCATCCGAGTTGCCCCACAGCCGTAGGAAGCCTCACGAAGCGAACGCGGCACCGCCGAAAGAGCCTCCTCTGTACTGACTATGACAACCGGAACCGTGAGAAGAGCTAATGTCAAACTCGCCCAAAGAATTCCTCCTGTTCCGAATGTTGGGTTGGGTAGTTTTTCTTGAAAGAAAAGTTGGTCAATACTGGCGCCAACCGTGTAGCAAAAGAAACCGACTCCGAAGACGCCGTAGACAATACTCGGCACACCCGCGAGATTATTCACAGCGATGCGAACAAGACTCACGAGCGTTCCCTGTTTTGCAATTTCACGCATATAAACCGCAGTCATGACGCCAACTGGTAATACAAACACTGTCATGATTATTGTCATTGCAACCGTTCCAAAGAGAGCCGGAAAGACTCCACCTTCAGTGTTAGCCTCACGCGGTTCCTCGGAAACAAAACCCCAAAGACGCGAAAAGAAAATTCCAAGACGATCAATCCAATTCAAGGAATTTGGCTGGAAAACTCGAAGAATTTGACTCACCGGCAGAGTTTTAGTTTGTCCGTTATCTGCGAGGAGAGTGATTTTGATTGCTTCATCGACAGTGCGTAGTTCCTGAACTTGAGTTGAAAGTGCTAAGTGATCTTTTGTTACGCTGGCGAGTTGACTCTCGACAATTGAGAACCTCGTATTTGCCTCGTTGTCAGAGATGGCCCCGGCTTCAAGCTGACGCTCGAGGCTCTTCTTATCGAGCCGCAAATCCTCAATTTTGGTGTTGAGGTCGGCTAATGCACCTTTTTCGATGTCGAGAAGCTGTTTGCTTCTTTCCGCTCCGCGCAAAAGCATTGCGGGGAGCGTTTTGGGATCAACGTCGGCGGCAACACCGCTGCCCTCTGTGCTTTGAATGCGTCCTAAGAATGGCCCCCACTCGCGTCGTTCTGCAAACCAAACGTCGCTGGGGCGTTCACTTTCAACAAGGCGCTCGACGGAAACAAAAGCAAATTCATTGACACCAAAGTCACGGTTCGCTTGATAGACGAGACTGCGGATCTGTCGAGCGTTTGTGTTTGGGTCAGTTCCCTCTTCTTGGCGCATCGGAATTCCGAGCACCAGCGCATTTTCAGACTGAATCTTAATCACTTGGTGAGGCCAGAGGGCACTCAGACCTTGCGATAGAATAACCCCAAAAAGGCCAGCTATGAGGAGAAGAATAGTTACCAGTGCGCCTGCACAGACCCAAATCCAGGGAACTCCCTCTGTGGCGTTGTTCGCTGCACGACTGCGAATGCGCACAGTCGTTTTGAAGAGCACGGCAGGCTGGGGGGCCTGATTTGCGCCCTGTGAGTCGGATTGTTTGGAACCAAAACTAAACATCATCGCCTCAAAGTGCCTTGTTGCGTGCGCGATATCTTGCACGCATGAACTCGGCAAAGGAGTTCAGTGTGAAAGTGAACAGGAAGAGTGTGAGAGCTGAGAGAAACAAAATGCGGTAGTGAGTGCTTCCCTGAGCGGCTTCAGGGAGCTCCACCGCGATGTTTGCCGCCATGCTTCGTAATCCATCAAAAGGATTGGTTGTCATGACAGCAGTGTTTCCAGTAGCCATCACCGCAATCATCGTCTCACCAATTCCTCGTCCTAAACCAACCATGATCGCCGAAAATAACCCGCTGGCTGCGGTGGGAAGTACAACCCAGGCAGTGGTTTGCCAAACGGATGCGCCGCAGGCGAGCGATCCGGCCCGCAAGCTATTAGGAACCGAAGTAAGCGCATCTTCCGCAAGCGAATATATGATTGGGATAATTGCGAATCCCATAGCAATGGCAATCACCAACGTGTTGCGTTGAGCGTATTGTCCCAAGAGATCGGCCCGCAGTTCAGTGTGTCCTGAGATGAGAGCGCCAATTCCAACAGCTAAAACAGGGCCGAGCAAGAAAACAGCAATCCTGTACCAATTGCGAGCACGCCGGATAGGCAAACTCCAGAGTGTGATGAAAACAAGCGGCAGAAGCAGAAGTCCCCAGAGAACACCTTCGGTACCTGGCCCGCCCGAGAGAAAGGCTTTTAAGTCCCCGCCAAAGGCCGTGCGCTCAATAAAAAGGCCAGCGCGCGCGAGGAGCCACAACAAAGCGGCAAAGCCAACGATAACCCACATGAGCAGGCGCCGCGACGCATAGAGTCCACGAGTCGTAAGATGCCGTGCAGACGGCACTTGAAGAAACACACCGAAAACATAAAGCAGGAATGGCATCGATGTTCCAACGAGAAGAACGCTCACAATGTGAGATTCAATCCAGGGAGCAACAACAATTGCTGCGAAAAATCCAAGGACAACTGATGGAACACTGGCCATCATTTCAAGGGTTGGTTTGACAACATTTCGGGTTTGTCTGTCGAGAATTTCACTGCTGTAGACGGCCGCAAAAATTGCCAAAGGCACAGCAAAAAGCAGTGAATAGAGGGTTGCCTTAAAAGTTCCCCATATCAATGGAATGAGCGAGAATTTGGATTGAAATTCATCGGTCCCTGATGTGCTCTGCCAAGAGTAAGAGGCGTTTTCGTAACTTTCATAGTGAATTTTTTCAAAGAGACTTATGAGCGATACCTCGACGTGTGGTGCAACGAATTCCCGTATCTCGGAGAACTTCTGAGATACATCCAACCAAGCAATAAGATTTCCGTAGGTGTCGATTTTTAGGGAGTCGAGGGAGGTCAAGGGTGCGTTCATCTGAGCCGCGATTCGCCCGGTTGTCAGTTCCCTGGCCTCAACAAGTAGCGAATCCCCAGAGCGACCTTGAACAACACGAAATACGATGCGCTTGTGGGGATGAGCTATGTTTTTGAGGGCTGGTTCGCATTTGTCCTGCCAAAGGACCCTCATTTCTGCTTTTTCATCAATTGAGTTATGCGTGAGTCGAGTTGCGCGGCCAACATCAAGGTAAGCGCACCGGCTTGCAGTAGGAGTGTTCAAAGGAATTGAAAATTCGGCGAGTGCAGCGGCTCCGCCGAACGCTGGAGTCCACTGAGTTAGGCTGCCAAGGTGAGTTGGAACGCTTAGAATGCTGTATTTTAGATTCGCATCTTCGGTGTCAATGGATGCAAATGTTTTGCTTTGGAGCGGGACAACAAGATAGCGACCCTCAATCCAAGCGGGCTGGAATTTTTCAAACTCTTCGAGAGGTACGGCGGGTTCCGGAAGTTTCACCTCTCTGAGTTCAGTTTGCTTTTCCCCGGTGACGCTGTTTTCATTTGAACTCAGCAAAAATAACTGACTTTCAATAAGATTGTCAGGCCTAGCTGTGTGGCTTACTATCAGCCCGTCTTTTTTGCCGGGCCTCTGAATGTATTGAATACTGGCAAGAGACGATCCTGGACGCTGAGAAAAATAATCGCTCACGTTCCAATTTTCGCTCACCTGAAGACCCAATTTGGCAATGGGTGATTGCGCACTGGCTTTCACGAGAATCGTGTTGTCGGTGGTCAATATCCATTTCTTTTCAGTGAGATATTTGCGCGATTCTGGCGCGAGTGCTTTGGTTTCCTCTGCCGAGAGGAACTCCCGAACTATTCGCACTGAAACGCTTGCGAGAGAGTTGCCCGAACGCACAAGCAAATTGCCTTGCTTGCTCGCACCACAGCTGACTTTATTTTTTGCTTCTGCAGGACTGTTTGAATCCGTTTTTGATTCGGAGGCAATGAGGCTCCATGGGTTTATAGAGTCGGTACTTTGACCAGCAACGCGGGTCAGTTGATACGAATAATCAGCTGCCTTGTTTTGACTTTCGGGTTCGTTTTTCTGGACCAAACTCGCCTTGAGTAAACAAGTTTCGGATGTCACTGGCAGGAGAACAACCAATGGCGCAATTTCGTCAACAATCATTGCGATTGACGAATGAGTCAGCTCAATACGCCCAGCACTCACAAACTTTTCAGTTTTGAAAAGTGGCCAGCTGCTGCTGATGAGAAAAACCATCATTCCGGCAACGGCCAAAATTACGCTGAGGCCAATGACAGTGATGAACGCGGTTGCGAGTTGATCGATAATCAGCACGCGGCGGCGAGTGTTAAGCAAAAGACATAGCCTCCCCTAATGACGTTGCGTGAGGCACACTTCCGTCTTTCTAGGCCTTTGTTGGTTATCAGCGCAATACTCAGTTGCAAAGTGTGGCTGTGAACAATTTGTGACGAGAGTGGTTTGTTGCTTTTGCCTTATTTTCGCTCTCTTCATGGAGAAGTGTGTGGAAGATAATTCAAGGAGGTGCTCTGCAGTGGTCACGGTTCTGGGAATATGTTACCGTTTCAACAGTTCAATTGTTCTTGCCGCTTTTGGGTGGTGATGTTCTAAATGAAGGGGGAGCCTTTTCATGCACCTGATCTGGAAACGTCCAGATGGATTCCACAATGCAGCTCCGGACGATTTTAGACGCGTCACTTTGAGCAATGGAGCCAGCCTTTGGTTGCATCGCGCAGAGTGTGATTGGTACCCTTTCCAGGTGAATGGAGATTGGGCGAGCCAAGAACAGACAGTAAAAATTAACCGGATGGTTAATTTGCTTGATGCTTCCGTTGATGCTTGGAAATCTTTCATAAACCAAGATTGTGGAGATGATCTCTCGCCGCAGGCCACCCCTGATAAACATTCAAAAGGCCTTGTTGAATGGCTTGAGAGTTTGAAGTCGTGTTTGCGCGGCAATACTTGGGAGGTCGACATCATGACTTGTGCATTGTCGGATGCGCAGAAGCGGCTGAATGACCTTCGGACGTCATTGTCTTGAGGCGAAGGAATCCCTAAAATTCCACCTTCCTTTGATGCGGCTTTTATGGTTGAGGAAAACTAAAGGAAACAAAATAAAAAAGAGGGCCACGCAAAGCGTTTCCCTCTTTTTTATTACCAATTCAGTTGCTTTTAAATCGGAATCAACTGAGTTTCGCTCCTCAATTCAGCCGAGCTTGAGCCCGACTTTTGCTGCGTATGCTTCAACACCAATTTTACTGATTGTGCGCAGAGCTGCCGTGCTGACGCGCAGGCGAATGCTGCGACCAAGCGAAGGCACAAAAATGGACTTGTCTTGGAGATTCGCTTGGAGGCGAACTTTGGTTTTGTTGTTAGCGTGCGAAACGCGGTTGCCAACGAGGCTTGCTTTTTTAGTGAATTCACAAATGCGCGACATGAGAGACCCCTTGCTCTTCGTGACCAATACGGTCTGAGCTGGTTAACAGTCGATTTCAGAAAAAGCAAGCCCCAAGAAAGCTCCCTGGTTTTCACATGCAAGGCTGCTTGTTTTCAGAGTCTTAGTTGACACCTGGCGCGTGCCGTCCATATTCGCCACAGTCCCAACAGGGGAGGACTTCATGACAACACAAGACAAAGATTCTCGTAACTTGCTTGATACAGGGGCCTCAGTTGGTGCACTTGTTCCCGTGAGCAGGGTGTCCGACGATGATAGCGAAGAATCGGAGAGTGGGGAGCAAGGCAATATTCTCACAATTCTCCCGGTTAAGAACGCTGTTCTTTTTCCTCACAACGTGGTGCCTGTCACGCCGACAGCCCAATGGGGTCATGAAGCGCTCGAAAAAGCTGCCCGCAAGGGGACGCCCCTAGGGATCGTTGCACTTCGCAGCGATCCTCACGATCCTCTCCGTCCTGAAGACCTCTATTTGGTCGGAACCGAGGCGAAAATTGTCAAGGTCATCCGCTTTCCCGATGGAACAGCGGGTGCGGTTGTGCAGGGGACACGCCGTTTTAAAGTTGAGCGATTTAATTTTCAAAGCGGCAAGCCTATTATCGCCAGAGTTGAGTATCTTCGCGAGGTCACTCCCGAAGATTCACTCGAACTTGCAGCGTTGGAGCGCGGTTTAAAGCAACTCATCCAGAAGGCTGTCAGCCTGAGTCCCCACATCCCGGCAGAGGCGAATGTTTTTATCGAAAACCTATCTGATGCCAACTACCTGGCTGACCTTGTGGTGCCATACCTGAGTGTTGATACGTCGGAAAAACAAGCGCTGCTGGAAACCGAGGATGCTCTCGATCGTTTGAGAAAGGTGCAACTTTATCTCACTCGTGAAATCGAGATTTTGGAAATGACTCAAAGGATCCAGTCGGAGATCAAAGGTGAGGTCGGTAAGCAGCAAAGACGATTTTACGTTAAGGAGCAGCTCAAATTACTGCAAAAGGAATTGGGCGAACTTGATGGAAAAACTACATCTTCCTCGGGAAGTGAATCTCAAGACCTCAAGGAACGTGTTGAAAAAAGTAAAATGTCGGTTGAGGCTAAAAGTGCTGCGCTCAAGGAACTAGAGCGTATGGCATTAATGCAGACGGCGAGTCCCGAGTACACTGTGAGCCATACCTACGTAAATTGTCTGCTGGACATTCCTTGGGGTGTTTTCACCCAGAGCAAAGTTAACCTTGCTGCTGCGCGAGAGCTTCTCGATTCAGAGCATCATGGGTTGGAAAAAGTTAAAAAACGCATGTTGGAATTTCTTGCTGTCTATGCCCTCAAGGGAGACCTCAAGGGTCCAATATTGCTCTTGGTTGGTCCTCCAGGAGTTGGAAAAACGAGTCTCGGCAAGTCGATTGCAAAATCGTTGGGCCGGAAGTTTCATCGCATTGCGCTCGGTGGAATGCGTGATGAGTCTGAAATTCGTGGACATCGCCGAACATACATAGGTTCGATGCCAGGTAAAATCGCTGACGCACTCAAGAAAGCGGGAAGCATGGATCCCGTTATTCTCCTTGATGAAGTTGATAAGATATCTGGAGATTTTCGCGGAGATCCCTCATCAGCTTTGCTTGAGGTTCTTGATTCGGAGCAAAACAACTCCTTCACAGACCACTATCTGAATGTTCCCCTAGATCTTAGCAAAGTACTTTTCATTGGCACCGCTAATACTATGGCAACTTTGCAAGGGCCGCTTCGAGATCGGATGGAAATAGTTGAGCTTGATAGTTACACTCTTGAGGAAAAGTTGTGTATTGCGCAAAAGCATTTGCTTCCTCAGGTGACCGAAGAGCATGGTTTGGCGGGTAAACTTGAATTTAGTTTATCCGATGAGCTGCTTTCTCAAGTTGTGACCGGCTTCACTCGGGAAGCCGGTGTGCGTCAATTGAGGCGAGAGTTGGCCTCAATTGCGCGCGGGTTAGTGCATGAATATGTGGAATCTATTGATGCTGAAAGCAAACAAAAAGCGGCGCGGAAAAGTTTCAAAAAGCGCGCCTTGACTCGCAAAGATGTGAATAAAATTCTTGGCAACCCCACCTTCCTTGAAGCTGTAAAGCCTATCCGCTTGGCTTTGGGAGTTGCAACCGGCCTTGCATATACCCCTGTGGGCGGTGATGTTCTGCATATTGAATCTGTGCAAGTTGAAAACGGAAAAGGCCAGCTCACCATTACGGGCCAGCTCGGCGAAGTTATGAAGGAAAGTGTTCAAACAGCGTTAGCTCTCATTAAATCGAGAGCTGCTTTGTGTGGGATTGAATTATCAAAGTTGCAAGCCTCCGATCTGCATGTTCACTTTCCCGCTGGTGCCGTTAAAAAGGATGGGCCAAGTGCTGGTATTGCGGTGCTCTCTGCTCTCGTTGGCTTGCTCTCATCGCGAACTCTCCCCTCCGATCTTGCAATGACAGGTGAGATTTCTCTGCGAGGTGATGTTCTTCCAGTGGGCGGCATTAAAGAAAAACTGCTTGCTGCGCATCGCTATGGAGTGAAGCGGGTTTTGATTCCGCAAGACAACCTTCGAGATGTGGCCGATCTTCCGGAAAGTGTCAGGAAAAGTTTGCACATAATTGGTGTGCGCCGTTTTGAAGAAGTGCTTGAGGCAGCGTTCGGACGTAAGTTGTCTTCTGGAGTGAAAAAGAGTGGCCGTTTATCTTGATCACAATGCAACCAGTCCGGCTTCGGCCGAGCATTTGGCGCAGCTTTTTGCGAACGTGCAGAATGCAGCTGGTAATCCATCTAGTCCTCACGCCGCCGGCCGAAATGCGAGCGTAGCTCTCACGGAAGCACGTAAAAATGTTGCCACGAGTCTTGGATGCGAGGCTTCAGAAATCATTTTTGTTTCAGGAGGTTCAGAGGCTAACAACATTGCCACGAAGGGGGTGTTGAATTCGCAACATCGCTCAATCAGCGAGCTTCATGCAATTACATCTGCTGTCGAACATCCTTGCGTCCTTCAGCCGCTGCGACACTTGGCAGAACACGCAGGCTTGCAACTGACGATTTTGCCAGTAGATGCAAATGGGAAAATTCGTTTGAGCGATTTAGTTCAAGCGATGCTTCCTAACACCGCACTTGTCTCTGTGATGGTTGCAAATAATGAAACCGGCGCCGTGCAGCCTGTGCAGGAATTCGCCGAGTGGTTGAATTCAGTTCGTTGGATAAAATGCAAACCAGGAGTCGATTGGCGAGTCTCGGGCGAACCAACTTGGCCAGATTGGGCGCGCGCATTGCCGCATCAAGTTGGGCAAAAAGAACTTCAAGCCCTCCATTTTCATGTCGATGCGGTTCAGGCCTATGGTAAAATTCTTCCCTCGCAATGGTGCAGTTTGGGTTTTGACTCTGTGAGTGTCTGTGCTCACAAAGTGGGTGGTCTAGCGGGCGTTGGTGCGTTGCTCCTGCGACGCGGCCGAAAATTTGAGCCTTTAATTATGGGTGGTGCCCAAGAACGCTCTCGTCGCGCCGGAACGGAAAATCTATTGGGTATTCTGAGTTTGGGCATGGTGGCGCAAAGCCTCAGGCAGCCAGAGTGGTGGCATAGTGTCGCCACCCTTGAAAAGCGTCGCAACACACTTTTAGAACTTCTGCGACACCAGCAGGGAATTGTCATCAACACTCCCATTGATGGGAGTCTTCCCAACACTCTCAATGTTTGCCTCAATCGACCTCGATTGAGGGGTGAAGATCTGCTCATGGAGCTTGATCTTCGCGGATTTTATGTGAGCAGTGGGTCTGCTTGTAGCAGTGGGGCAAATCGTCCTTCACATGTACTTCTCGCACAAGGCCGGAGTGCTGAGGAAGCCCGCAACGGACTCAGGTTCTCCTTGGGTTTGAACACCTCTGACCACGACATTGAATTGCTGTGTGCGGCTTTGCTTGATATTTTCTCCAAGCGTTGAAATCCTTTTTTTTTCGCCCTATAGAGACGCTCGTTCACGACGTGTTCGTTAGTCGATTTTGCCGCCAGTTGTATGCGGCACAAGGTGGGTGGGGCGATGGATTCTGAACTGCTTGTTTTTAGTGGTAATGCAAACCTTCAACTTGCCAAGCGCATTTGCGAATGGCTCGATGCTCCACTGGGTGCGGCTCTGATTGGGCGATTTTCCGATGGGGAAACTCGGGTCGAAATAGAATCAAATGTGCGCGGTCGGGATGTTTTTGTTATCCAGCCCACGTGCGGTCCTGCCAATGAGCACATTATGGAATTGCTCATCATTGTGGATGCACTTCGGCGCGCCAGCGCGCAGCGCATCACGGCTGTGATTCCCTATTATGGCTACGGTCGGCAAGAAAGAAAAAGTGCACCCCGCACGCCTATCACGGCGAAATTGGTTGCCGATCTTCTTGAAAGTGCTGGGGTGACCAGGGTTCTAACCCTTGAACTACATACGGGTGCAGTGCAGGGTTTTTTCAACGCGCCAGTTGATCATCTGTTTAGCAAGCCAGTCTTTTTTGAGCACTTGTCGCGCATGGAGCTCCCGAACCCAATTGTGGTTTCACCCGATGCTGGAGGCGTTGAGCGTGCTCGAGCGCTTGCGAAGCTTCTCGATTGCGGTCTTGCAATTGTTGACAAGCGTCGCGATAGGCCAGGTGTTTCCCAGGTGATGCATCTTATTGGCGACGTAAAAGACAAAACCGCGATTATCGTTGACGACATTTGTGATACAGCTGGGACGTTAAGTCAGGCTGCCAATACTCTCAAGGAACGTGGAGCAACTCGGGTCATTGCAGCTGTCACCCATGGAATCTTCACAGGACCTGCAATTGAGCGTATCGAGAAAAGTGCGATCGATGTGCTCCTGACCACAGACTCAATTCCCCTGGGAGAAAATGCGGCTCAGTGCAGCAAGATTCAGGTACTCAGCGTGGCTGAGTTGCTTGGTAAAGCGATCCGTCGCATTCATAACAGCGACTCTGTCAGCAGCCTCTTCATTTAAGAGCGATAGCCAGCTCTTAAAATCCTTTTTCAGGCGTCAGTTTCTTGACGTAAGTTGGCCGAGCGGTTAATCTTCATCTCAGACCTTACTTTTTTATATGAATCACAGCTTTTTTCGTGGTTCATTTTCACCTGAGAGGGGGATGTTCCATGAAGGGAACTCGCTTGCAGACCATGGCTTCCATTTTGGTCGCCCTTGCAACGCCCGCGGCGTACGCGGTTGTCTCACATCCGTCTGAAAATAAGGCTTTTCAAAAACACAAATCCCAAGAATCATTTGCTGCTTGGCAGATTCCGCAGCCTGGGCAAACCCTCGGCCGCATGGCCTCTGGCGCGCCTCTGCGCGAGTCCGTAGGAATCCTCGGAACGGTTGAGACAGTCGACCCAGTCACACAAGCCCCTAAGTCTCGCTTTGGGCGTATTGCGCTCAATTTACATGAGGCCTTTGGTAGCCAAAAGTCTTTCGAAAGATGGCTAGCCTCTGCCGGCAAGTCTGCAAATTCACGGACTGCTTTTGCCCAGCACATCGAGAAACATCTGCGCCATTTTGTTGCTACGCACAAATCTGAGTTGGCCGTAGATGGTTTGAAATTGAGTTGGGATGCGCAAAGATTTTATTTCGATGCTGAGCACACCTTTGCAAGTTTTTATCTGACTGCAGCAGATACGTTGGTTGAAGGTGCAGAGCTTACGTTTCGTTTTAGCCAAGGGCATCTGATCAATATTGTGAGCAAAACTTTTGGTGCTGGAAGCGCACATTTGAATCCTATTCATGTCGAGAAGAACCGCGCCGCTGAATCTGCTCGCGCCATTCTCGGTCCGTTGGCCGAGCTTGATGAAGCAACAGTGACCAAACGCTGGGTTCCACGAATTGATGGCTCTAGCTACGTTTTTGAGCCATCACTTAAGTTTCATGCAAAATCTGCAACCGGTGAGCTTTTCACTGTGGTTGCGCACGCGCAACGCAACGAAATTCTGTCTTGGAATGCGCACACGATATTCCTCGAGGCTCGGATCAACGGTGTCATCAATCAACGTTTGCCAAATGGGCCTCAGGCAACAGTTGGAATGCCATACGTTCAGGCTCAGGTGCGCAAAGGCGGTTGGTTTGGAAGAGCTCAAACGGTAGAAGCTAATGCATCTGGCATTTTGCAATATTCCGGCAATCAGTCAGCCCGTGTTCGGCTCGCATCAAGCCGGGTCAAGGTTGAGAACAGCGGCGGATCTTCTGCGGGAATAAGTGTTTCTGGAGATGGCTTGTTTGATGCCCGGAGTAATTCTACGCTTGCCGAAAACACAACTTACTATCACCTGCACGTCGCTCAGAATTGGGCTCGCCCCGTGATAAACCCCAAGTGGTTTTCAACCCAATTGGTTGCAAATGTTAACATTGGTGACATCTGCAATGCCTTTTGGGACGGACGCAGTGTGAACTTCTTCCAGGCTGGAACCAAGAATACGTCAAACGGAAAATCTCTATCGTGCACTAACACTGGAGAAAATGCCGACGTTGTCTATCACGAGTGGGGACATGGGCTACATCACAACACCGGTGGAATTCGTGACCGAGCTTTTTCGGAAGGAATCGGCGACACTGTTTCTCAGCTCATCACAGGCTCTGCTGATGTAGGACCTGGATTCTTCTCAGATGGTCGACCTGTCCGCAATTTGGACAGCAACTATATGTATCCACCCAAGGACAATGAACGCGAGGTTCATAAAGAGGGGCTTATCTTTGGTTCAACTTATTTCCATTTGACCCAAGACTTGGTTGCTAAGTATGGAACCGAAGTTGGTCGAGCAACGGCGCGTCAATGGTTTCTGAAAATGCTTTATACAGCAAGCCAATACACTGATACGTATGAGGCACTGTTGGCGTTGGATTCAGAACCGCTCGGCGAAGATGTTCGCGGCCCAAACTACTGCATCATCAACATTGCTTATGCGCGTCATGGTTTGGCAAGAAAAGATGAAACCTGCAAATAATAACCGCTCATCCGCGGAAAAGTGAGGCGAAGGAGGTCCTAATTTGGTTCCCTCCTTCGCCTTCAAATATTTCGCCATGGTTAACAATGATTCGACGCGGATTGAGCTCTGCCATCTGTTCCACAAATGCAAGCAGTTCTGAAATGTCACTGGTGAAAGCCCACTTAAGAATGCGAGTCGGAGCGCAGCAATCGCCTATATTATTGAGCTTGAATAAAGTTCGCTGCAGCCGAGAACCTTCAGCCTTCATGTTCATCATAAGGTCGCACACGATTAAACTTCGAGTGAGGGAATGAAACACCACTGTTTCCTCGATCCGGATTCCGGGCACTGCGAAAAACTCAAGTTCCCGACAGGGAGTGACGTAAGGAACATCGGTGGTGAAAAGAACCCGTTCTTGCAACGGAGTATTCTTGTCCAAGAAAGATTTCGGGCATGCAATTTGGGCTTGTGGAAATTTTTCTGACATCCAACAGAGGTCACTCACATGTCTTTTATTTGGAGCAATGATTCCGCGCACAAATCCGAGCGATGCAAGCCAGTTTAAATCTGCTTCCATCAGTTGCATCGGATTGTGAATCCACACTTCATTGTTGCGCAATCGCAGGACAGTCATGCGACGTCCAAGAGAATTAGACCACGCACCGTCGAGAGCCCACAACGACGACGCAATTTCTCGCGGTGGCGCGTACGGGTACTTGATTGATTCCGAAGGCACGATTTTTACTGTCATGCGTCAATTGAAACATGGAACGATTGGAATTTACACAGGAACAGGTGTTGATGTATTGGCATCCAAAGTCCTGCGTAAAAGGAAACGGAGCAATGGAGCAACTCGACATGACGAACAGCCGATATGAATTTAGCTCAACATCTTTGCCATTGGTCGATGTCAGCAAATCGAGTGGTCTTTGTTACCTTGAACACGACGGTGCGCGCTTGGCTTTCGACTTCGAACCCCCTTCAACTGGTTTGCAAGCGAAACAGTTGTTGTTGTTGGTCAATGGATTTGCACGTCCACGCTCAGATTTTCGAGCGTTCCGAAAACGTATCCACGCGCAGATGCCTCATTTGGCAACTTTAGCTCTAGACAATCGAGGAGCCGGAGAAACGGAAGGCGGATTGGAGGGGCTGAGTGTTCAGCGAATGGCTTTAGATGCCGCTTATCTCGCTCAAGTTCATGCCGGCCAACTGCAGCTCTCTGGCTACCACATCCTTGGGATCAGCATGGGTGGCATGATTTGCCAACAATGGGCCTGCGAAGATTCTCGGGTGGAATCGCTCACCTTGGTGAGCACAACTCCGGGAGGCGATGTCCGGGTGTGGCCTCAGGGGGTTGACCCGGCAACGGCAGGGAACAAATCCTTTGAGGCCTGGCCGCACGATCACGAAACTATGCACAAACGCATGGTTCGGTATTTTGGGCCGAAATTCCGTAGGTCATCTCCGTTACTTATAGAAATGATGGTCAAAAACATGGTGAAGTCTCAAACCGGGCCGGAGGCACAGAGTCGTGGTCGAGCACAATATAACGCAACTCTCGGTTTTGACGGCACTCAGTGCGACATAAAGATCGCTTGCCCAACCCTCGTTCTAACGGGAAGCGACGACGAAATCATTCCATCTGGCAATGCCGACGCACTTTGTCGCCTTGTTTCACAGGCAAAAAAGGTTGTTTTTCCCGACATGGGGCATCTCCTCCTCATCGAAGATCCCGAAAATTTTGTTGCGCAAGTGCGTTCTTTCCTCGAGGGTGTGTCTGGCTAAATTGGGGGACATCCATGAGTCGAATCCATGCTTTGAATATGTCGGAATCTGCTTGGAAGGAGTGGTGCGTCGCAAGTGGCACCAAGGCTTTTCTAGGAACTCAGATCATTGAATGGATGACTCGGAAAAACTGCATGGATCCGATGCAGTTTTCAAATGTTTCTCAATCCCTCAGGAACAAGCTCCAGGAAGATTTCGACTGGAATCTTCCTGGCATCGACACACTTCTCGAATCTGGTGATGCATCAGAGAAAATTCTCCTCAAAACGCATGACAATCTTTTTACCGAATGCGTTTTGATGCCCTCTGAAAATAGAGTCACTCTTTGTGTGAGCAGTCAGGTCGGATGTCGGATGGCATGTACATTCTGCCAAACAGGCAAAATGGGTCTCACTCGCGATCTTTCTCGTGGCGAAATATTGGCCCAGATTATCATCGCAAATCGTAGGCTTTTGGAAAAAGGTAGCGATAGACGCGTTACCAATATCGTTTTTATGGGAATGGGAGAGCCGCTGGATAACTTTGACGAAGTGGTTGCTGCCTGCTCTGTGATGCTTGACGAGCGGTTTTTTGGTTTATCCAAGCACCGTGTCACGGTTTCTACATCTGGCCTCGTTCCCGCAATTGAGGAACTCGGAAAGCTTGTTCCTGTGAGCTTGGCAATTTCTTTACATTCCGCCGATGAAGAACAACGGAGTGCGATGATGCCAATTAATAGAAAACACTCGCTGGCTGAATTGAAGGAAGCGTTGTTGCGATATCCTGTTCAAACTCGACACGGGATTACCTTCGAATACGTGATGATCAATGATGTGAATGATTCCATTCCGCACGCAAAGAAGTTGGTAAAATTCTTGCATGGTTTAAAGGCTAAAGTGAATCTTATTCCAATGAATCCGCATCCAGGAACTGACATGGTTGCCACAGATCCAGAACGTATGCGCGAATTTCAAAAATATCTCACCGATCGATCTATTCCCGCGCCTGTGCGCTATTCGCGAGGTCAGGATGTCAGCGCTGCCTGTGGACAACTTGCAAGCAAACGCCGCGAAGAATTAAATCATGCACCGCGCACTGTCGCTTTGGCGCGACGAAAAGAATGGTTGGCACAAAAAGTCTGATTGTCGATTTATTATTCGTTCGTGTAATCGAGGCCAATGCGAGCCGAGTAGCCGCTCACCATTTTGCGGTTGGGTCCGATGCCAAGCTGCTGTTGGAATTCGCTGTAAAAGCAAATGCCCCAGCAAAAAAATGTGAAGCCGAATAAAGCAGACACTCCAGGCCCCGAACCGTTGCCGTCCAAAACGAATCCCGCTGCAGGAAGAACGAAAGCGCCTGAATTGAATTGATAAACCCGACCCACGAGAAGATGGTTTGCTGCCAGGCTCAAATCAATTTTATTTCCGAATGTGACATGAGCTTTATAGGCTACCGGTGAGGCAAAGTCGGCCGCATTAGAATGACCTGTGCCCACCCCAAGAGAACCACCAGATAGACCAGCGCGAAAAGCCATTCCTTGCGACGAGCAGAGAATTGAAATTGTGCATAGGGTGACGAGGAATTCTTTCTTCATTCAGAAATCCCAACCCAGTCCGGTGCTGACTGACTGAGCGTGGCCAAACGTAAAATACAAAACACTCAAACCAGGAGGAACGTAGAGCGTGTCCCAGGAAAGCCGAAACTTAAGTTTCCTGCCAAGAAGAAGTGCAGGCTTCCATCGCAGCCCCATGGCAATGCCCGCAGCCTGACTGATGTGGCTGGCACGGGTTCCGGCTTCTTCTGATTTGGAAAGTGTTGTTCTGCTGAAAATTCCACCAAGACCAAGGCTGGCTTCGAGTGATTGACTGCCAGGCAGCGAGGTTGCGTAGCTCACATGAGCGAGGGCTGTTTGTTGAGAAAATGCTGAATTCTTTTCGCCGCTGTTGGTGATTCCCGCGAGAAGCCCAAACGATGTTTGCATCCAGCTCTGCACTGAGGGTGTCATTCTGTTATCGCCTTGGGTTATAAAACCAGGCCCCGTTCCAACTTCAAATGCAAAAGCACATGGCCAGATGAGCGCAGAAGTCATGAGGCAAAAAAAGAACCGCCTCGATGTGAGTTTCCAGGAATTCAACTGCCTAAAACCTCGGCGACGTAAGGAAGATTGCGGTAGTGACCATCCAGATCCAAACCATAACCGATCACGAAATTACGGCCAATTTTGAATCCGACAAAGTCAGCCTGCATGGCCTCCTCATGTGCTTCGGGTTTATCGAGCAAAGCTGCAACACGCATTGATGCAACACCTAGTGAGTTGAGTTCATTGCGCAGAAACGCGATACTCCGACCGCTGTCGATGATGTCTTCGACAACCAAAACATGTCGCCCCTTGAGGCGCGCAGGGAGCTGCGAAAGGAGTTCGATTTTGCCGGTCGATTGCGTGCCGTGGTAGCTTCTAATTCGCACCGATTCAATTTCTGTGGGCATGGCGATGTGGCGCACGAGATCGGCTGCAAACAAGAGTGCACCATGCAGAACGACTAGTACGACTAACGCAGATTGATCGGGCGTGGGGCAGGAATTAATTTCTGCTGCGATTTCGACGATTCGATTGTGGATTTGCTCTTCTGAGAAAAGCACCCGAACCTCGCGAGGTTTTCCTCCGACCAAAATTTTCATTGAAACCTCAAATTGACTGCAGTTCCGAGAACAAGCTCTGACATAGTTTTTGCCACAGAGGCCCCCATGTGGACAACGTCTGCGTGATCAAGTCGTGTTTCTGGGTCGAGCATTCCTGCACCATAATTTGTCATGCAGCTGAGCCCTACAACCCGGGCCCCCATTTGGCGCGCTGCGATTGCCTCAAGAACTGTGCTCATACCCACCGCATGTGCTCCAAGGGTTTTGAGCATGCGAATTTCAGCAGGTGTTTCATAGGAAGGCCCAAGCACTCCTGCATAAATCCCGCTGTGAAGATTCACTCCCAAACTGGCTGCCCGCGTGATAAATTCTTGACCCCAGTGAGGATCATAACAGCGAGTCATGTCGCAGAACCGCTGACCGAATCCGTTTCCAGGAACGCCTGAGAGGGGATTGAGACCCGAAAGGTTAATGTGATCGTCGATCAGCATGAAGTCACCGAGCTGCCAAGAAGTCTCGAGACAGCCAGCTGCATTCGTCAGAAGGATTCCTTTAACTCCCCACGCGATCATGGCACGCACATTGTGAACAACGTCACCTGCGCTGAAACCCTCATAAGCGTGATTCCGCCCACGTAGAAACGCTATTTTTCTGGAGGTTGTTTTGCCATCGATATTGCTCGGTCCGCTGATTTCGCCGATTCTCAGTTCGCTGGCGTGACCAATGACTTCAGTGACTTTGAAGCCTGGAATTTCTGAGAATTTCAAAGATGGCATGGAATCGATGCCAGGAATTGCATTTCCGAGGCCAGAACCGAGCACGATGCAAAGCTCAGGAGCAGGTTCCTTGAAATGTTTATTCAGAAATTCTGAACTCGTTTCAACTCGGCTCTTGTAGCTCGTGTCCATCGAATTTAGTCCTTTTCTTCCAGCTGACAAGCTCAACGGTTGCCAGCGCAACAAGTGCAATGAGTGGGCCAGTTAAAACCCGAAATGCGGCTTCAGAACATTACTAGAGTAGCACAGGCTCATTTTTTTAAGAATGCGGTTTCTGCGCGAGCAACGAAGCGTTCGTAGGCCAAAAATGCATTATCCACTGGCGCGGGAGTCCGGAAATCGACACCTGCTTCAAGCATTATATTGAGTGGCGATTTAGAGCCACCCGCTTTGAGGAGCCCAAGGATCCGGGTGCGCGCTTGTTCTTGGTTTCCTGGCTTTTTGAGTTCTTCAAAAAGACTCAACGAAGCACAATAGCTGGTTGCATATTTATACACGTAGAACGTTGAATAAAAGTGTGGAATGCGCATCCACTCGTGAGCGTTGCTTGGATCGAATCCGCTCTCTGCTCCATACCATTCCTTGTTCAACGACGTATAAAGTTCATCGAGGCTATCGGCTGTCAATGAATCACCACCATCGACACGTCGGCTCGCATCGCGCTCAAAGGTTGCAAATAGGGTTTGTCGGAGAACAGTTCCTTCGAAACCTTGCAGCCAATGAGAGAGAACGTCGCGGGCTAATTTGCTCTCTGGCATTTGCGTCAGAATGTAGTCGGACAGAAGAACTTCATTGAGCGTGCTGGCCACTTCCGCAACAAATATTGTGTATCCGGCGACGTGGTAGGGTTGGTTTTTATTGGCAAGCCAACTGTGCATGGAATGTCCCAATTCATGCGCGAGCGTAAACAGATCGTTTAAGCTGCCTGTCCACGTGAGCATCATAACTGGATTGGAATCGTATGAGCCCCAGGAAAATGCGCCGGATCGCTTTCCTTCATTTTCGGCCCAATCAACCCATCGTTCTTCAGTAAATCCCTTGCGCGCAATTGCGATGTATTCCTCGCCGAGAGGAGTCAGACTTTTTAGAATGAGTTCGCACGCATCTTTGAAACTTATTTTGGTTTCTTCGCCATCGCCTGCGAGTGAAACGTATCTATCGTAAAGGTACACACCGTCGATGCCTAGAACCTTTCGTCGCAAATCTAGGCTGCGATGCAAGGTTTTCAGATTGCTTCTGACCGTTGAGATGAGATTGTCATACACTTGAACCGGGATGTCATCGGGAAAGAGTTGAGACTCAAGAAACCCTTTGAATCCACGAATTTTGGCAAGAGTGCTGCCAGTGAGTAAGCGTGAGAAGAAGTTGCTCGCAATGTGATGTCTCGATTTTGCAATTTCATTGTAGAGCGAGTTGAAGGTGTTTTTTCGCAATGTGCGATCGGGTGAAGCTAAAAGCTGAGAAAACCGCCCATTGGAAACAAGATGCTCTTCACCCTTGGAGTCTTGAGCCTTTTGAAACTTTAAGTCGACATTGTTCCACTTTGAGTGGATTTCTGAAAATTGCCCAAGCGGGGTAGAAAGCTGGGTGAGGAGAGCTTCTTCACGCTCAGAAAGCACGTGTTTCTGCGAGCGCACGAGTTCAGAAAGTTCATATTCAAATTCGCCGAGCGGCGAGCTTTTGAGCCAATGGAGCAGCTCGGGAATGGCAAGAAGTTCTGGGTTCAAGAAGGCCCATTGGGCCATGAGCGTTGCACTGACCTGCGTGATTTTTGCAATTGACTCACTCGAAACAGTGCCCCCTACATCTTCAGAGTTTCTCAGCCCAGCGTAAACGTGGAGATTTTCCAGTTTGCGAATGAGGGCATTGCGTGAGTGCAGAGCTTCATGAATCAGCGAAGGCCCGCCCTCGGTCAGGCGCCCCTTGAAACGGCGTGCGATCTCCTCTGCCAAGTCAGATTCACTTGGGAGGGAGTTCAGTGCGCGTTTCCAATCTTCAAAATTAACAAAAAGTTTATTGAGGTCCCATGTTTGAGAGGGATCTATTTCGGTGCGTTTGGGAAGGGCCATGTTGCTCATGTGAAGTTCCTCAGCTCAAATGGTGTGCGGAGCATAGCTAGCGATGCCTTGTGCGGCAAGCCGTCCTATGGTTATCCTCACGCCTCATCCGGAGCACATCATGAACCGCACTTTGTTTCCCCATTTTTTCGCGTTTTTGCTGACAGGCGGATTACTCGCGTTTCCTGGTGCCTGCCTCGATCTGATTTTGCGCGACTTTTCATGGTCGCCAGGGCTCTTTGGCACTGCCATGATGCTCCAAGGTGGTGCATCGTTCGTTGGGAGTCGATTTGCGAGTCAGCGATCAGGTGGTGACCACTACCGCTCCTGGGTTGTCCGAAGTCTTTGGTTTTTGTCAGTGGGCGTTGTCTTCTATTACTTTGCCGACTGGACAACCTTGCCGCTAGCCAAGCTCATGGGCATGGCAGATGGGCATCTTACATTTGTGCGCTTGCTTGGCATCTGCCTGATTGGATTTGGAATTGGTTGCAACGGAATCCTGAATAACACTGCAGCCCTCGTGAGTGAGAATCCCTCGTTCGCCCTGAACTTGTTGAATATGGGATTCACGGCTGGTGCAGTTCTGTTGCCTCTCAGTGCGAGTCAATACTTGCAGATCCCTGGCCTCACCGAAGGAAGTTTGGCTTGGCGTCTTCCGCCAGCCGTTTTGATTGCAGCATATGCACTTCTATCACTTCACGTTTTACGTTCGCCCGACCTTTCCCAGCCAACGCAAGTGGCTGCTGCCTCTGAGAGTGTTGATCGCTGGAAGCTTCCTTTGCCTGTTTTGGCCACGAGCCTCGTGCTATTTTGCTACGTTGGTAGCGAAATCAATCTGTCGAACAGTTTGGGTTTAATGTCTGAAACCATGTTCGGCTTCTCGAGCAATGATTCTCGTATTGCAAGTTCAATTTTCTGGGGTGGACTCCTCGGCGCGCGGTTGTATTTCTGTTTTCGTTCGCCATCAGCGAAAATCTATCCTAAAATAATGTTAGGATTATCGTTTATTTGCGTGGTATTATTTGCATCTTTACTACTTCGTGCTTTTGCTATTGGAAATTCGGCGTTGTTTTTGAGCCGCGTTTTTATCTTGGCTCTCGGTGTTTGTATTGGGGGAATGTACAGCCTTGCTTTGGGTGCTCTAACGGAGTTTTTTGATTCCTCGCAATCCAGATATTTTGCAAACATAACTGTACTCAGCGGAGTTGCTGGGGCTGTGCTGTTACCTTTCACATTCGGGCTCATTTCCAACCAGATTGGTTTAAATAGCGCAACAGTTTTCATTTTAGTTCTGCTCACAGGAATGGTCACAGGCGCTGGACTGCTTTTTTATGCAAGCCGGCGCGAGCGGAGCATTTCACATTCAATGTGAGATTTTTTCGCTAAATGCTGCCTTCATGCTCGGTGGGCGTTCTTCAAAAGCGCTGAAGATTTCCAACTTTATTTCTTCCGCGCGCACAGCGATCATGACGGGCATAAATCGTGAAAACTTGCTTTCCATATCTGGGCCTTCAGCGGCGGGACCAGACGAAAGCTTGAAGAAAAGATTGTCAATTTGAACTTTGAAGTCAACCTTTTGAGTTGCGGGATAATCTTGCTTCACTCGCTTCCGAACGGTTTCAGTGAGCGCTAAAGGCGAAAACATTTGATGCGCTGCGAGAACGGGGTTACGACTCATGTCGAGCGTAATGATGTCGACATCAGAACTTTCCAGCTTCGCTCTTCCGTTCACATAACTTCCGCCCATGTAAATCGTATACTGAGAAACTAAAGGTCTTTTAGTTTTTTCATCCTTGAGAAAATCTTGGAATATTTTTGCTACATCAAAAACCTGTTTCGCGTTGTAGTTACCGCGCGAGCCATCAGGAAAAATGTATTCTTTGAACACCGATAGGTATGAGTCGTATGCTGCAGCAAGATCTGTTTTTACTTTTTCGTGGCTGCCGATGATTTTTAACGGATTGACCGCATAGCTCAAAATGGCATCAAGACACCGTTTAGGCGCCACCATGGTGGTTTTCCAAGAGTGGTCGCCCTTCGAAGCGGTGGCATACGTTTCTTTCACCGAGTCAATGACTAGGTCACGAATGTCATCGGGAAGCAGAGATAATTCTGTGAAGCCATCAACCTGAGTGAGTCCATCTTTGGCGCAAACGCCGACGTAGCGTTTCCACTCTGTGGCATCAAAAACGACGCGCAGAATTTTCTGTTTGCTCTGTTGAGACCCAATCATCGATTGAGCTTTCGCAACGAGCTCTTTGCGTTCCTCAAGGTTGACCTTTGAACTTGCGTTCGCGAGTTTTGCCAACAGTTCTTTATTTTCAACAAGGCGCTCGAGTGGGTTGGTCTTTAGAATGGCCAATGCTGTTTGAAAATCCTCAGCGGTTTTCGAACGGAGACCAGTTTCGTTGTTTGACCTCGTTCTGCAAGAGGGCAGAATGACGGCCGTTCCCAGTAAAATTGCCAAAAGGGGTGACAAACTTTTTGACACTTTTGACGCAACAAAAGTCATCTGGGAACTCCTCATGAACTTTGCTTTTGTAACAGTTTTGCGCAATTATCCCTGTCTGTCGTGCGGAGAGTCAAGTGCTTCGTCCGACAAAAACGTCACTCTAAAATATGGACTGGACGGCTTGCGCAACCCTTGCTAGCTGACTGGCCAGAAACGGGTGACCCAAAGAGGTGGGCTCATGGATTCACGCATACCGCGCAGACGGCTCTTGAAATCTCTGGGACTAGCGCTGTGTAGTCCCTTGCTTTCTAAACTTGCCTTCGCTTCTGAGAACGAGTGGGTTCTCGGATTTGGTTCCTGTATGGATCTTCGCAAAAGCCAGAGTTTCTGGGAAACATTGAACTCCCGTCGCTTTAGTCACTTCGCGTTTTTGGGTGACAATCTATATCCCGAGCGTGATACCCTTGGTGAACTCGAAAAAGCTTATCAAAAGCTATCTTTGTCAGAGGGCCTCACGGCGCTGAAGAGCAGGGTCAACATTTCAGCGATTTGGGACGATCACGATTTTGGTGCCGACAATGCCGACTCAACTTTGCCGTTTCGTAGAGAATCACTTTCTCTTTTTAGAAGCTTTTGGCTGCAGGACTACGCGAGCGAAGAAGATGGTGTTTACTCGAGTCGAATGATTGAGCATCAGGGGCGTAAGATTCATTTGATTATGCTCGATGCGCGTTATAATCGCACTGCTTACGGCGCCGCTAGCCTTGAACCTATCCAGCCTGGAGACGTTGAAGAAGTCGTGGGTGATCCGATTCTGCTTGGAAATCGCCAGTGGGAATGGCTTGAGACGCAACTCGAAGTGCCTGCAGATCTCAAAATCATTGGCTCGAGTATTCAGGTTCTTTCGTCGGATCACCGCTTCGAGAAATGGATGAACTACCCTTCCGAACACCAGAGGCTCATGAAAGCTTTGGGTCGAATTTCCGCACCTTCACTGATTTTGTCGGGCGATAGGCATCTTCATGAAATCAGTCGAACTCAACTGGTGAGTGGCCGTACAATTTATGACTTCACCTCAAGTGGTTTCAACAGGGCTGAAGGACTGTCGCGCTTTGAGAAAAATCGTCTGCGAGTGCAGCGTAGCCTCGAGGATGGCTTTGGCGAGATTCGTCTAAAGTGGGTCGATGGTGTTCCATTCGTCACGATGTCCATGGTCGATAGAAACGGCGAGGTTCGCTTCACACATTCAGACTATCTCGTCTGAAATCGAAAACCTGGTTTGAGGTGAAAATAAAAGAGAGGGTGCTGCATAAGCTGCGCCCTCTCTTCTTTTGTGTGCGTGACTCACTGATTTGGAATTATGTTCAGTGCATCGATCTCTTTGCAGCTTTGGTGAATTTTACACATGAGAGTGCGGTATGCTTTCTCAAATTCGGCCCTTCGAATTGTGGCATTGGGGATCTTGAATTCGCGCAATAAATTACCAACTTCACCATCGAAGAGCATCGACTGTTTTAGCTGCTTTTGAGAGATTTGCAGTTCCTCTGCAACTTGGGCAAAAGTCATTCCCGGGATAGCCCAGCTTCGATAGGTATCCACAATGGGCTCAGGATCTTTGTAGTTAACGCCCGTTTTGCCCAGTGCATCTCTGAAAATTTCGTTGTCCTTAGCCATTTGTTGCTTTAGTTCGTCGAAGGGAACGTAAAATGCTTCAATCTTCGATTTAACACGATTCCAAAATTCTTCGCTCACGTTGTCGGGTCGGTTTGTCTCCTTCACATATTTCGCGACCTGGTCTTCTTTTTCAATGAAGCCTTGTGTGTGACAGGAAAGACAAGAAACGGGTGCACCCACCACGAGGAGTTCACTGCGATCGTGCGCTGGGATGAGCAATGCCTCTTTGTTCTCAAGGGCCCGTTGGTTGGGGATTTTGTAATCAAGATGCTCCGCCTTCAGGCCAACGTTCACAAAAGCCTGCAAACCATTTCTTTTGAGGAAAAGGTACTCGAGAGTTTCATGTCGATATGCAACTGGATTCGATTCTTCGAGTTCGCATTGAATCATTCGATTTCCAGCAAAAAGTCCTGAGCTTTTAAGTGGCAATTGTTCATACTGAGATATGTAGGAATCCGATTGCCATCTCGTGTAGTCTCTGTGTCCAAAAAGATCCTGAAATTCTGAAATAAGTTCGTTGAATTTTGAATTACCTGTTGGCTCAGGAAGGGTTATGTTAGGGCGAATTAATTTCAATTCTTGCACAATTCTTGGCTCAGCGTTGTTTGGAAGCTTGGAAGGGTAGAACATTCCGTGGTCGAGCAATGCGAGAGTGCGGACACTTGTTCCGTTGGCTAGTTTTGTAAAACGATTTGTCATGAAGTTAATACATTCAAAGCCTGGCTCGCCATCACTTCCGATCTCGAAAATAGGGCCGGCAGCATATTTGAATAGGTCGTGCTTTTTGTATTGCTCCTTCAATTTATCTTTAAATTCAAAAGCACGCCAAAGCGGCCGCCCCGGGACATAGTTGAGCGCGATGCGCTCAAAGGATCTGTGGTTGATAGATACGCCCGAATTGTTGAAACCAGCTTTAATGACCCTCTGATCCTTGGGGATAGAATCTCGGTCAAAGTTCGGATCATTGTCATAGATTGATCCTTCAACATCATCAATCCCCAAAGCCGCATCGAGCGTGACGGTATCGTCGTCCATGCCAGCGGCGTGGTAGTAAATACGCATCCTCATGTTGCCTGCAACCTGCGCAACGAACCAATCGGCTCGCACCAGCGGGAGTGGGTTTGAGCAAACAATTCCAGCGGGATTTTCCTCTTGCTGGCATCGAACCGATTCATTCATCTCCACCTGAGAAATCTTCCCAAAACCAAGCAAGGATGAAGGATCGGATTTCTGTTGCGCTTCTCTCATCTGACGCGCCATTTGCAAAAGTATTGGATGATTTGCAAGCGGCAATCCCTTTTTAAATGTGTGAAGGTCTGGTTCCACAAAAGTTGCTTCGCTCAATTTGCCTTCAAATATTTCCTTGTAACGCGCACCATAATAGTTTTTGACTTCAGACTCGGCAGGATCAGGAAGCCATTTCTCGCGGTTTTCGGCAGAAAGACTCGGAAAAATTGTTTTGAGCATGAATGTGTACATTGTTTCTGGTCTATCGAGTTCATATTTTTTCAAATCGACTCGGTAAACCAGATTCAATGAATCAATTGCAACTGGCTTTACGATCTCTGCTGAGGTGCTCAACATGTTGAGCACCTTTGAGAGCCCTTTTCTCGTTTGTTCAAGGACCTCGTCAGGCGCGCCGCCATTGTAGTTATTCACTAAATGAAAATAACGGATGTTGACTTTGTCTTCTTGTTTTATTTTTTTAAAATCTTCTTCTATTGCCTGGTAAACTGAATCATAGCTTATGAGTTGACGCGTTTCCGGCTTCATTGCCATCCATGCCTTCACAAGATCTGTTTTGTCTTTCGAGAGAATTCCTGTTGGGGGCATGGGCTGAGTGGTACTGAGCATCCTTTGATAGATTTTACTTTCAAGCGGAGAGCCAACCTTAACGAGCCCTTTTTCTTTGAGAGCTTCAAGGTTGAGGATATTTCCAATACTTCCTGAGTTCGCTCCGCTCTGTCCATGACATGAGTAGCACTCTGATTCAAAAAGCTTGAGAACAGAGCTCTGCAAGGCTGTTTGCGACATGTTGACTTGAGTTGAGTCGTTGGTTTTTACTAGCTTCGAAATCTTAACCACATCGTTTGCAGTATTTTTATCGCGGCAAGCCGGAAAAAATAGAACGATGACGACCGAAAATAACGTTCTGTTTAAAGACAACTTGCACCCCTCACGAAAGTAGTGAGGGTAGTATCGGTAAAACGCATTTAAACTTAAATTTAAGCCAATAGTGCCGCTATTTATTCGTATTATTGGGTTTTTAGGTGAATTTCCGGAATTTCAAAAAATGTCGATCTTGTCACGAGAAATGACTGCAATTTCATTGAAAAACCACAGTTCAGAGTTGCTTAATATTCCTCGCGTCAGATGATTGTGGCGGAATACCCTCCACAATGACATCGTTCAAGTTGACTCTGAGCTGCAATCCTTCTGTGTTGGAGTTGCCTCTAAAAATGACCTGATACGAAGTTCCAGCAGTTCCTGGACGTCCACAAATGGCAGCAAGCGACATTGTTTTTCGATCGTTCATATGAGCTTGAACTGCACTCAGTTGTGCATTGTGCCAATCGGAGAATTCCTGAAGCGGATCAGAACAAAACACAAGGCGCCCTAATCGGCTGTTCAGGGTTGCGAGTAAACTTCGTTGTTCGCGTGAAAGTTGTTGATTGTTGTCACGGAGAATAACAACGTCAGGGTCGTTTCCAAAGCAGACTCCGTCGAGCAGTGCCCGAGTGACGGTGTTCACTAAAGTTGCTCGCGTGGAAACCTTTTCCCGACTTGAGGTTGCGCCCATTTCATTGTTTTCCCAGGTTTCGCCCACGTCGGGGCCAACACGGGAGTAATCGCACCGACCATACGCCGAGCTCAACGTTGCGCCGCAGGACAGAAGCTTTGCGCCATGTTTACGGCATTCATCGTAAAGGAATTGGTGTGCACGTGAAGCGCGTTGTGCTCGAGTGAGTGATCCAGAGGGGATTCTCGCTGACGCATAGAGGAAGTCGGCCTTGAGAAATGAGCAGCCCCATTCTTGAAAATAGGTTCGCAGAACCTCGCTTAAATGATGTCTGAATTCCTGGTTTTCAGTATCAAGCGCAAAAAAGAGGCCTCCCCAAAGAGGGTGGTTGCCACATACAACTGGTTGACCAGTGCGGTCTTTCAAAACCCACTCGGGATGAAGTTTGACAATGTTCGAGTGCTCGAGAGCGATAAAAGGCGCACACCAAATTCCGCGTTCAAGCCCCTTTTCTTTGGCCGATGAAAATATCGACTGCAGACCGCGTGGGAAGCCGGGGGACATTTTGAGCCAGTCGCCAACGGCGGCCTGATAGCCATCATCCACCTGGAAGACACCGTAGTCGTGAGTTGAATTTATGCCTGCAAGATCTTCTGTGAGGGTTGTTTCGCTGATGTTGTTGTAACGGTGATACCAGCTCGTATATCCCCGCAGTGGAGCGAGCTTTGCCGCGAATTCATCTTGTGTGTCACCACGCGGGGTGCGCTCGTTTTGGCGTATGAGTTTCATCCAGAGTTTTGTGACGGCAGAAAGCTCCGGTAAGAAGGAATTGCTTGGATCAGCAAGCATCCAACAGCCGAGTAATTGATCATTTTGTCCCGCATCACGTGGTGAACGGATTTTTGAGATGTGAGCGCCCTCGCACTCGATCGCAATGTCGATGGTTTTTTCGTTCAGATTCAATTCGAAAACAGTCGAGAAAAGATCTTCATCGAGTGCGCCATAGAAGGCATTGTGGGAAGTTCCTTCGAGTGAGGCATAACTGAACGACCAACTGTGGAAATGGCCAGGCAATTTTGCGTATTGGTAAATTCCTGAATCACCAAAAACCTCACGTTCGGGAAATGATTCGGGGTGAAGAACATCGTGCTTGCCGAGTACGGGTGATTCGCTCCAGCATTGATAGCCATTTGCCAAGGCAGATTCTGCATTTCCATGCATTTTAAACCCGCAGAGTCGGAGCCATTTGAATGGCCAAAGTGCAGGTCCTGTGTTTCCAAGAATTTTAAAGCGGAGCGACCACTGGTTGTAGGCACGCAAACCGAGGGGTGCAAGGTTCTCTTGTTTTAGAGTGAAGGTTGCCAATCCCTTCTGCTCCGGCAGCTCAAGATGGGCTTCATACTCACCTTGAGCCTTCATTTTGAAACGAGCTGCGCGGTTGAAGTGCTGAGGATTGTCAAAGGTTGCTTCAATAAAAAGAGTACTCATTTGCCTGCTCCCATGGTCAGTCCGCGGATAAAATGTTTTTGAAGTAGGGCAAAAATCAACACCGGCGGAATCGCTGCAATAACCGCTCCAGCGCTTTGAAGATGATAGCTCGCTATCCACTGCCCCTTAAGGTTTTGAAGGCCTGCCGTGATTGGCTTAATTTGATCTGTCTGTATTAAAATCAGCGACCAAAGATAGTCGTTCCAGATCCAAGTGAACAACAGCGTCGCTAATGCTGCAAGCGCAGGCCGCATGAGTGGTATAACCATCGTTGAATAAATGCGCCACTCACTGCACCCATCGATCCGGGCAGCTTCGATAATTCCGTCGGGAATTGTTTTTATAAAATTTCTCATAAAAAATGACGCGAAGCCAAGCTGAAAGGCGATGTGAAAGAGAATAACTCCGAAACGTGTGTCGTAGGTGTGAAGAAACTGATTAGACAAATAGAAAACAGGAATGAGTAAGATTTGGAAGGGTAGAAGCATCCCTCCCAGAAATACGAGAAGAAGTTTATTGTTCCATTTGAAACGAAGCTTGGCGAGAACGTAACCGTTGAGTGATGAAAAAAACAACACAGCCACGACTGTGGGGGCAGTGATGATGAGTGAATTGAGAAAATAGGTAGAGAATTTCCCCACAGTGAAGGCTTCAACATAGTTCTGAAGACTAAAAGTACGAGGAAGTGTCCAGTAATAGCCTTCATTCAACTCTTCGAGAGTTTTGACACTCGTGAGCAAGCTCGCAAGTATCGGAGAAATCCAAAGCAGCAACAAAAGTGTTGCCACAATCCAATACAACAGGCCCCTGCGTTTGGGTTCCATCTTTCAGCTCCGTCCTGTTTCATCTTTCAAAGTTTGTCTGAGGTACAAGAGAATCAGCAAAAGGCTAATTGCAAAAAGCACCACCGAAATTGCTGCTCCGTAACCGTATCGAAAGTTTTCAAATGTTTGCTGGTACATGTAAAGCGCCAGAACGTTTGAGCTGTTGGCCGGCCCACCGGCGGTCATGATGGAAATGAGATCAAATGCGCGAAGCGCGCCAATCATTGTCACAATAACTACAATTACAGTGGCGGGGCGGAGCATGGGAAGGACGATATACCACAGCAATTGCCAACGGCTGACACCTTCAATTTCTGCAGCCTCAATGACGTTTTTTTGTAGGTTGGAGAGGCCTGCGAGATAAAGAACCATGCAATAAGCCGCATGCGGCCATGAGGCTGCCGCGATGAGTCCGGCAGTTGCCCAGCGATCGCTGGCCATGAGCGTGAAGTTTTCGCCCTCCTTGAGCAAACCAATTCCCTTTAAAAGGAATTCAACAAGCCCGAATTCAGGCTGAAGAAACCAGCTCCAAATTGTGCCAACAACAACGAGACTGAAAACCATCGGCATGAACAACAAGGATTTATAGAAATTGGCTGCTTTGGCTTTCACATGGAAGAGCAAGGCTAGTGCGAGCCCCAGTGGAGCTGACAAACTGAAGAACAGAAGCCAAGCAATATTGTTTTTCAATGACATCCAGAACACGTCGTCATTCCAGAGATCAATGAAATTTTGGAAACAACTCGTTTCACCATCGAGGCACATCGGAGTCACTGCGGCGCTTACGCCATCCCATTGGGTGATGCTTAAGTACAAAGAGAAGAAAATGGGGAAGATCACATAGAGGCCATAGAGGACAAGCGATGGCGCGAGGAAACGCCATGCTGTTTTATGGTCGCGTTTTTGCATGAATGACAACGAGCCTACCATGGCCTGTGACTTCCTTTTTTTTTTTCAGCGGTGAACTCGCTTACGGGTGTTCTCGATGCGGGATAGAATTGCATCGGTGCGCTCAGGATAGCGCATGAATTCAACAAATCCGTCCATTCCAACTTTAGCAACTTCCGGCTCGGCATCGCGGTCGAAGAATTGCGAAAGACCGCTTGCTTGTTCGAGAATCTGCTGGCCTGATTTCAAGAAGGTGTTTGTCATATCAATCTTGGCTTTGTTGTTGACTGGCAGCAGACCTGTGACTTCATTATATTTCTGTTGAACGTCGGCTCTGGCAAGAAAAGTCATGAATAGTTTTGCATTGGCTTTATTTTTAGCCTTTGCAGGTATGAAATAAACATCGGTGGGTGCCACTTGAGCTGTGGGAATTTTCGGGTCGATGATCGGGAAAGGAAAAAACTCAACTTGTGCTTTCACGCTCGACGGAATCTCGGAGGAAATGAAATTCCCCATGAGATACATGCCGGCTTTGCCTTGCCAAAGGAGGGCAGAAGCCTCTTGCCATGTCATTGCTGGGGCAATCTCAGGGAAGCCTCCGACCTTAACAAGCTCGGCCCACGTCGCCATAGTTTTCTTGACCTCTGGTGACGTGTAGTTGCCTTTGCCAGACAGCAAATTCATGTGGAACGGATAACCGTTCACGCGCATGTTGATGAAGTCGAACCAAGCTGCAGAGGGCCAAGCCTGCTTTGTGCCAATTGCAATCGGTATTATTCCTCCCGCTCTGAGTTTTTGCGCCGCGGCAATAAGTTCATCCCAAGTTTTGGGTGGAGCAGCGATACCTACTTTTTGGAAAAGATCTTTACGATAGTAGAAGCCCCAGTGGTAATAGTTGGTAGGCATCAAATACTTCTTGCCATTGAAGCTGATGGCCGCCATTGCACTTTCTGAGAATTGGCCTTTTGATGCTGAGAAAACATCGTCGAGTGGCTCTATGAGTTTCTTCTCAATAAAAAATTTTGCGCGGTTTCCGGCAAACCAGGTGGCTACATCCGGGGGATTGTTTGGAAGCCAGGTGCGAATTTGAATTTTGTACGACTCGTGATCGATGGTGTTCACTGTCACCTTTATATTTGCATTTTCTTTCTTGAAGTCACCCAGGATCGTCTCAAACGCTTTCTTTGAGGTAGGGTCGGAGTGCATTGAATTAATGATTAACTCCCCTCCTGCAGCCAGCGCTGTTGAAGTTATACTTGCCAAGGCAATGCCAATTAAACTCAACACCTTCATGGATTCTCCTCGTCAACCAGAAAAATAAGAATTCAAGGTCGCTAAAAAAGATACGTGTCAGCGTCTGAACTTACGGACAAAATCCGTAACAAAAGAAACGTTTTCGACCGGAGTGGTTTGGCGGATGCCATGTCCGAGATTAAAAATGTAACCTAGATCATTCAATTCGCATCCTGCGGAGAGAATTTTTTCGAGCGCGCTTTGCAGCTCGTGCTGACTGGCGTGAAGGACAAGCGGATCGAGGTTTCCTTGAAGAGCTCGCACTTTCCCGCGGGCTGAAGCAGCGACGCGTGAGAGGTCTTGGCGCCAGTCAACTCCCAAAACATCTGCGTCGGTTGTGAGAACTTCAGGCAGTAGTCCGGCACTTTCCCCGACAAAATGAATGACCGGAACTTGAGGCTTCAGCGCGCTGATAATTTGTTTGCTAAATGGCAAACAGAAACGCGCATATTGGCTTGGACTGAGAGCGCCTCCCCATGATTCAAACAGCTGAATGATTTCAGCGCCTGCCTTCACTTGTCGCTCCAAGTACGTAATAGTGAGCTTCGTGACAACCGCCATAACTCGCTCAAAGAGGCTTGGGTGTTGGAGCATAAACATTTTCGAGGTGTAGAATTCCCCGTGAGCGCTTTGTCCTTCGAGCATGTAACTCGCAACTGTCCAGGGAGCGCCTGCAAAACCGATCAGTGTGATTTCAGGAGCGAGTTGCTCTTTTACCATTTGCAGAGTTTCATTTAGATAATCGAGCTTCGCCATAATTGCGTTTGTGTCGGATGCTTGTTCTTCCAGCCACTGAACGTCGCTTTCGCTGCGGATAGGACGACTGAAAACAGGTCCTTCACCTTGAACAAACTGCAAGCCAAGTCCGAGAGCGTCGGGAATGAGCAGTATGTCAGCATATACAATCGCAGCATCCAATGACGGAAAGCGGCGCAACGGCTGCAATGTGATTTCCGTTGCGATGCGGGGGGTTTTGAACATTGTCAGCGTATCATTTTGGGAGCGTATGGCGCGATATTCTGGCAAATAACGTCCGGCTTGACGCATGAGCCATTGGGGAATGTGTGCAGGGCGCTGTCCTTGCGCCGCAAGCAAAAGTGGTTTGTTTGTCATCCTTGACTCCCTTTGATTTAGAGCAGTTGTTTTCGATTTTGGCTTTCCAAATGGGCGATGACTTTCTTCACGTCCTGACTTCGCGACGTTGGCATCACCAGAATAGCATCCGGTGTCGCAACCACGACGAGATTTTCAACTCCGATGGTTGCAACGAACGGTCCACTGCTGTGGATGACCGAGTTTTTAGTGTCGGAAACATAGGCGTCGCCTGAGATGCTGTTGCCGTTGTTGTCTTGTTCAAAACACTCTCGCACCGCTGACCAACTGCCAACATCATTCCAGTCGAACAGGGCTGGCACACAGGCTACGTGGCTCGTTTGCTCAATGAAAGCAATGTCGATGGGTTGTGAGTCGAGCTTTGCGTAGTCTTCAGAAATAGTGGCAGGGGTCATGTTTTCGATGATTTTGGCCATCTCGGGTTGAATGTGTGAAAACGCATTCCAGAAGGTTCGCGTTTTCCAGACAAAGATTCCCGCGTTCCAAAGATATTTTCCCGTCCGAATAAACTGCTCGGCAGCAGCTTGGTTGGGTTTTTCGCGGAAGCTACGGACACTATATCCCACGGCATCTTGAGGTGTTTCATTAAATTTTGCCGCAGGAAGAATTTGCGCGCTTCTGTCGAGAGGGAGTCCCCACTCGATGTAACCAAAACCGGTTGCGGGGTGGGTTGGTTGAATACCAACAGTCACGAAAAGATTTTGTTTTGCGAGCTGAACAGCATCCGAAACAGTTTGTTCAAAGGAACGGACATTTTGGATGGAATGGTCACTCGATAGAACGAGCATCACGGAATCTGGATCTTGTTGCATGAGTTGCCATGCTGCAAGAGCTACGGCTGGGGCCGTATTACGAGGCTGAGGTTCGGAGATGATTTTGGCGACGTTGTTCAAAGTTTGCTCTTTGGCAAGGCCTTCTTGCTCAACAGAAGTGACAATCCAACGTTTTTTTTGCGGTGAAATGTTCTTCACACGATCAATGGATGTCTGGAGCAGTGTGTCGTCGGTGCCGCCAAGAGCAAGAAACTGCTTTGGCCGTTGCTTTCGTGAGAGAGGCCAAAGCCTGGTGCCCGAACCGCCGCAGAGAATGATAGAATAAATGTTCTCACCGGCAAAAAGGTCGTTTTTGATAGGGGTCGCTGGCATGGGTTGTGAACCTCAATACGTGGTAATGGTGCAGCGACTATTATTGTCACACGGAAACATCTTTCTCAACTTGTTGACAACACGCTCTCCTTCACGGTTGAATCGCCCCCCTGACCACCGACCACCGACCACCGACCACCGACCACCGACCACCGACCATCGGACCAAGCAACAAGGAGACTCCCTTTATGGCTGCCAGACTTAGAACTCTTATGGACCTTGATTTTAGCGGATTTAATCGTCCACTTGTGTTTCTGCGTTTGGATTTGAACGTGCCTCTCAAGACAGGGGTAGTCACCGATGAAACGCGTATTACAGCAGCATTACCTACAATTAACTGGCTTCTCGAGAAGGGATGTCGAGTTGTCATGTGCTCACATTTAGGCCGCCCAAAGGGTGAAGGCTTCGAGAAAGAGTTCAGTTTGTCTCCCGTGGGTGAAAAACTTGCCGCTCATTTGGGCAAAGATGTTCTTCTTTGCGGCGACTATCTCATGGATGGTTTCGACCGAATTGTTCAGCAATTGGCTCCTAATCAGCTCGTTCTTCTCGAAAACCTCCGTTTCCACAAACAAGAACAAAAAGGCGATAAAGATTTTGCAAAAGTTCTTGCCAAGGGAATGGACTTCTACGTGAACGACGCCTTTGGTACATGTCACCGCGCCGATGCCTCAATGGTTGCCGTCGCTGAAGAGTTCCCCTTGGAGCGACGCTGCGCCGGCCTTCTTGTTCAGAAAGAAATCGATTTCCTCGAGGGTGCGTTCCGAAATCCTCAGGCGCCAGTGACAGCTATTTTTGGCGGTGCAAAGGTCTCCGACAAAATCGCAATTCTTCAGAAATTCACTAGCATTGCAAACAATATGATCATCGGCGGTGCGATGGCATACACCTTCCTGCGCTCCATGGGTCACAACGTTGGAAAGTCGCGGGTTGAGGAAGATAAGCTTTCCCTCGTGGGTGAGATTTTGCGCGCTGCAGAAGCTCGTAAAGTGAAAATTATTCTTCCCGTTGATCACGTGTGTGCAACGGAATTTGCAGAGGGCACGATGCCTATTACATGCAATACGGCTGACATTCCCGATAATCTCATGGGGCTTGATATTGGCCCTCGTTCGTCAGCGATTTTTGCTGATGCAATTCGTTCCTCGAAGGTTGTGGTTTGGAATGGTCCCATGGGAGTTTTTGAATGGGACGCTTTTGCAACCGGATCGCGCAGTGTTGCCGAGGCGCTTGCCCAATGTGAGGGTTCAACAATTGTAGGTGGGGGCGACTCTGCAGCTGCGATTGTAGCCTTTGGGTTGGCAGACAAGGTGTCTCACGTTTCAACAGGCGGTGGAGCAAGCATGGAGCTTCTTGAAGGCAAGGAACTTCCTGGGATCAGAGTTTTGAGGGCAGCACTATGATGGCGCGTCGTAAAATTTTCGTCGGCAACTGGAAAATGAACAAAACTCCGCAAGAGGCACAGGCATTCTGTGAAGCCTTTGCACCTGCCATCGGCGGAGTGAGCAACGCAGATATCGGTTTGGCTGCAAGCAATCTTCTTTTGCCCAGCCTCACGACGCGATTTCGCGGAATTCAATGGTTCGCTCAGAACTGCCATTGGGCTGCATCGGGTGCCTTCACGGGTGAAGTTTCAACATCGATGCTTAAGGCAGTCGATGTCAGCGGAAGTCTTGTGGCGCACAGCGAGCGCCGTCAGATGTGCGGCGAAACTAACCTCTCCGCTGGTCAGCGAGTTGCTGCGCTCCTGGGAGCTGGAATGCAGGCAATTCTCTGCGTGGGCGAGACCTTAACCGAACGAGATTCAGGCCGTTGGACTGACGTTCTCAAAACTCAGCTCTCAGAGGCGTTTGAAGCAACTGGCATTAAACATTGGACCGCCGCTTTGGGTTCTGACCCCGAGCGTCCCTTGCTCACCCTAGCTTATGAACCGGTTTGGGCTATTGGCACAGGGCGCGCGGCGACGTCGGCACAGGCGCAGGAGGCACATGCCTTTATTCGCGGTTGGCTCAAGGAAAATCTTGGAACGGAGGTGTCACAGCGTCTTCGTATTCAGTACGGTGGCAGCGTCACACTTCAAAATGTCGACGAATTAATGAGCATGCCTGACATCGATGGTGCGCTTGTTGGAGGTTCGAGTTTGAAAGCCGACGACTTTGCCCAGCTGGTCACGCGTGGAGCTAAAAGCGTTTGAAGCGCATCAACGATAGTTGCGACATTCAAATTTTAGTGTGTGTGAATGAACGCCCTGCAAGTGATCCACTTTCAAGTTGTGGTCACTTGCGGGGTCATTCTTTTTTTAACGCGTTGCGAATTGCCACAACGGCATGGGCGGCGCGGTTAGGTGTGCGTGTTTTGGTGAACCGAACTTTATGTCAGGGCTTTTGCAGCAAGACTGGTGTGAGTGTGTCTGTGTTTCCGGGTCAATTGAGATGGCACTCGGTCAGTGAGAGTGACATTGCAGAGATTTTGAAAAGCATAGAAACGGAAATTATCCCACGAAATTGTTAGACTTTTTTATTACGTCGGCGTTTTTTGAGATTTCCCTTCAAATCCTCAAATAAAGGACCGATCCCTCCTCGGTTAAAACGACGGTGCACGTCTGTGCCCTGCGGAGGGCCCATGAAATATTCTTTCAAAGCAAAACAGTCTGCGTCGAAACTTTTGTGTTTCATTTTTGTTCTAGTTGCGTTGGCGTGTAAGCCGGTCAAAGTCAGTGACTCGAACACAGAATCAGTTCCCGCATGCACCGTTTGGCCAAGCCATTTCATGGTAAGCAAAACGAACATTCCGGTTTTTGAAAATATCGATGATCTTGAAGACAACAAGGGTGCGAAATACGTTGGTCCAGGGACCCCAGTCATTCGCGAGTTGACTATCCTTAATGAGGAGAACAATGCGCGTTTGATGAAGATCGTCGTGCGTGGCGGTTCTCTCGCAGGAGAAACACGCTGGTGGACTATTGCTTCGAATCTTGTTCACCGCACGAAATCAAATTGTCCAGAAAATACTCCTCGAAAGTGCTCCGAGAATGCCGTGCATTATTGCGATGGAGGAGGATGTCGGTGCATCGATGCCGGTGCAGCGCCAGATGACGAAGTTGGAAATTTAATTATTGAAGGCATTGCAACAGGTGGAGTGGGGCCTGTTGTTTTCGGAGCACGCACGTTAATTTCAAGTTTAGGTGCGATTCGCATTGTAGCCGGGACTGTAAAATCAGCCCCTACAACATTTGCCAATGGTTCTCTAAATCTCACAAAGCACATTGCAAGTCAGCAAACGTTGATCAGTGCCGAGCAATTTATCGCCACACACTCAATGCACAGCTATCAGTTTGCAAGGTCTTTGATTGGAAAAAATCCACTTGCGGCTAAGCTCGACCTCTCAGAGCTCAGTTCACTTAATTATTACACTCGATTGGGATACGGAGATATCAATCAAGCACTTAGAATGGGAGATAAAGTTCTATTGCAAAAGTTTCAACCGGTGATTGAGGCTGCAAGTTCGGGTTTGGCAAAAATGGTTGAGAAATCATTTGTGGGAACTGTTTACCGGGGAGCACACTTGAACAGAAATGTTTCAGAGGTTTACCAAGTTGGAGCTCGGGTCACTGAAAGAGCATTTACGAGCACGAGCCGAAAATTTAACGAAAAGTTTAGCGGCAACACACTCTTTGTCATTCAATCACGCACAGGCAAGATGATCGACGAAATTTCAACTTTTGCCAACGAGGCAGAGGTTTTGTTTCCGCCGGGAACCGTTTTTAAGGTGGTATCGCGCGTGTTCGATGGCAAAACCACCAAAATTTTGATGGAGCAGATCTCTCCCTGAAAATACATTCCTACTGCTTTTTGTCTCATTGAATTAAGTTTTGGCTTGATGAGTTTTCAAGCAATGAGATTTTTCCGAATATTTACTTTGCACTGAATTAGAATGTGGCTGCTAAGCCAATACCCCGCCGAAATGTTGACGTGTCATTCTCGCACCCTCTCTTAGAGATTCATTCAGAAGTACAATCGAGGCTTCAAATTGCAAACTGAAGTGATTCGGCGAGTTGTATCTGAGTTTGTTAAAGTAACTAGTGGTGAGGAGTGGCAGATGCAAAAAAGATATATTTTGATTCTTGGTTTGGCTTCGTCGGTTGCAGTGATGTCGTGCGGCAAAAAGAAAAGCACCTCAGCTCAGGAAGTTTCAGATGCAATCAATAATGCATTGGCGATCGGCTATCCAGACGGTTTGAGTATCCCAACTTTTCCAAAGACAACAACGACAAGTTCTTTGGCTTTGAGCGAAGATGACGCGTTGGGCCTCGATGAAAACGATACAAAAGGCCAAACGATAGAACAGAAGCGTGATGATGCTAAGAAGATCTTGGAAGGCGGCGTTGAAGATTGCTTTGCAAATCTGAAGTCCCGCGGCAAACAACAACTTCCACAGATCGACACATGCTACGAGTTCGATCAAGAGATGATTTATGGATACCAGGGTAATGCAACTAATATTTTCGGAACTACAAATGGGCTGAGCCGAAAATCAGGCTCAACAGAAGTCTGTATGGTTTCTTTTGCACGCGATGAAATGAAAGAAATTGAATCGATGATCGATCAGGCCCTCGACCGTGCGCAAGCGATGGCTTGTTTGGGTAAGAAAGCAGGCAAAAATCCGCCAGCGAATGTTGGAGATGTGGTTGATTTGAAAATTGAAGTGAGTGATAAAGCTGGTCGCGATCCACAGGCGCCACAGTTTAGCGAAGTTTATTTGAAGAGGCTTGACGACAAAGACAGCAGGCCTGTGTTTGAAACTAAAATCGTAACAACCAAAAACAATAAGTCCGAAGATATCACAATTGTTCACAGCCCAGCGAGTTCTTCTGACAACAACACCTACAATGGTGTTATCAAAATTAAGCGCACTGGCGGACCATCCAACGACCCCAACGCCTCTGGCATGGTTCAGGCGATGAGCATCAACTATGCACGCTCTGAAGATGCGGGCGTTAAGAAAATTAAAGCATCGGTGCGTCGTGCGCGTTTTAATTCAAGCTACACGACTCTTTTCGATACCGATGGCCGGGTCGATTTCTCTGTTGTTCCTGAAACGGCTGATAACTCTGCCGTCAATGGCATTGGGATGGTTGAGTTCGATATAAATCAAACAGACAGCACCGGTTCGTTGGCTTACTGGCGCAACCCGGGTGGTAACTACGTTGAGGCAGCTCGGGGCTTCGTGTTCAAAATAGAAAAAGACTCTACGGGAGTTCTTAAAGGGTGCTCGGTAAGCGGAGCCACTGACGGCATAAGCATTCGTAAATCAGCTAAGGAAGGCAACGAGCTGAAGCCCACCGGTTGGCTCCATCCGTTCTTTTATATTGGTGTAGGTGAAACCGTTTTGAACGATTCAACTTATACGCACGGTGTGACTCGTGATAATAAAACTGCGAAGTGGAACAAGCCTGCACTTTCAGATGACAGCGTTGCAACGACCTATGTAACGGCTCAAAAGGGGACATCTGTCACTCGCCAGTGCTTCAAGCAAGATGCGAATGGCAATTATGCCCTCGACAACTCCGACATCTTGGGCACGGCCGGTTACGAACTTATCGGGACCAACTCGCCGAAATTCATTGCTCCTCCGAATCTTCAGGCTATCCGAGATCGCAAAATGAAGTGATTTACAAAGGGTAAATCAACTTGCCGCCCTTTTGGGCGGCCTTTTTTATGCCAACAAATAGGGCTGGTTGTGCTGCATTTTTGCTCTTTACACTTCTTTTACAATGAGCTGAGGAAAGACGAGCCGACTTTATGGATAAAGGAAAGCAAGAGATTTGTTTTCCGTTTGATGTGGAGGTTTGTATGAAACTCAGGTCGTCGTGGCAGCAGTCGGAGTTTTCCTGGCGCAACGCGCTCTGGATTGGCGCGGTGCATTTGATTGCTCTTGCGGGTGCTGTTCCGTATTTCACCTGGACAGGCTTCTGGACCTTCATTGCTCTCTATTACGTGAGCGGAATGATTGGCATTACGTTTGGTTTTCACCGGATGCTCACTCACCACGGGTTCAATGCTCCTCGTTGGCTTGAAAATGTTGCTGCTTTCTGTGGAACTTTGGCCTGCCAGGGCGGTCCGATCAGTTGGGTTGCCACTCACCGTATTCACCACGCTTATTCCGACACACCTCGCGATCCGCACGATATCAACAAGGGTTTTTGGCATGCGCATGCGGGCTGGTTTTTCAATTTACGCTGTGACCTCTCGAATTTCGAAGAGTACAAGCACTACGCTCCCGATCTTGCAAAACGCCCATTTTTTGTTTTTCTCGATAAAAACATGATTCAAATTCAGGTTGTTTTTGGGCTATCCTTGTTCGCTCTAGGTGGAACTCTATTGGGGAGTATGCCGGGAGCCTTTGACTTCGCCACTGCTACTAGCGTGGTTGTCTGGGGTATTTTTATACGAATGATATCTATGTATCACGCAACCTGGTGTGTGAATTCAGTTGCACACATGTTCGGTGACAACGCAAACAAAATTGCTGATAACTCTAAGAACAACGCATTCGTTGGTTTGTTCGCGTTTGGCGAAGGTTGGCACAACAATCATCACGCACAGCCTCGTATCGCGCGTCATGGGTGGCGTTGGTGGCAGCTCGATCAAACCTGGATTTTTATCCGTGTACTCGAAACAATGGGCATTCTTAAAAACGTGATTCGCCCTTCAAGAGCAATGATCCTTGCGCAGATAAATGTCCGCAGCGCTCATGCTCAGCAAAACTCAAGGTCTCAAGATGCCGTTCCGGGAGTTGGATTGTGAAGATAGCCGAGGCCTCTGACAGTTTCGATGGCCGATTCAGTTGACTTGTTGCTGTCTGTGTAGCGCCGCAGCTTTGCAATAAAGACGTCAACCGTTCTTGTTTCAGTTCCACTTGAATATTGCCAAACCGATTCGAGCAACTCTTGGCGCGATAAAACCCGCCCTGGATTGCTCGCAAATGTTTTGGCGAGAAGCATCTCAGTTGGGGTTATTTTTACCTTTTCACCCGCTGCCGAAAGTACCGTGTGGGTTGCAGGTGAAAACTCTGCTCCTCCCAATTTGAAGGAGTCTTGCAGATTGCGTTTGCTCTCCCGTGCCCATTGTCCACGGCGCACTAAACCATGCGCGCGGAGCATCAGTTCATTGAGAGAAAAGGGTTTTGTGACGTAGTCGTCCGCTCCCAATTCCAGTGCCTTAACCTTGTCGAGATCGAGGCTGCGAGCACTCAAGACGAGTATGGGAAGACGTTCCGCGAGCGGCCGAATACGCGCAAGAATTTCAAAGCCACTCAGATGAGGCAGCGTGAGATCCAGAATAACCGCATCGTATTGATTCGCGTCAGAACACAATGCATCAAATGCCGTCAGTCCGTCGCGTTTCCAGTCGACCTCAAAGCCTTCGCTGACGAGATTGAACTGCAGTGTTTCACCAATGGCTGGCTCATCCTCGACGAGCAGCAATTTTCCCTTGAAATTCGACACGAAATTCTGCTCCTTTTTCTGGACCTTCGCTCTCGACGGTAAGATTTCCACCATGTTCTTGAACAACCGATCGTGCAATAAATAGGCCCAATCCGGAGCCTTGAACCCTGATGCGTGAGGTTCCCTCAGCACGATAGAATTTGTCAAAAATCTTAGGGAGCGAATTTCTCTCAATTCCTACGCCGTTATCTTGGATGTCTGCAGTAAAGTTCTTTGACCCAAGCGTGCTCACAACCTTTATTTTCCCATTTTCAGACGTGTATTTGAAGGCGTTAGAAAGAAGGTTGTCAAAAACCATTTGCATTTGAATTGTGTCTCCTTCAATCAGGAATTCATTCTTATTCAAAGGATCGATTTTTTCAAAAATGATCTCACGTTGTGTTCCGAACCTATCGTGGAAGTGAGCGACAGTTTGTTCCACCATAGCAACGATATCAATTGTTTCTCTTTGCTCTGTGTAACTTCGGGATTCGAGTCTTGCTGCAACCAGAATGCTATCGACAAGGTTCTGCAGGCGAATGCTTTCCGAGAGAGTTCGGCCTAAGAATTTCTTCTGATCTTCGGGGTTGAGTTCGCGCAGCAACATGGTTTCGGTGGCAAGGCGTATGCTCGCAATGGGGGTTTTGAGTTCGTGTGTGATGTTGCTAAGAAACGACTTGTGCAGGCGATTGAGTCTGACCTGTTTCCGTTGTGAAATGAAAGTCATGAGCAGACCCAGTAAAATGAGTGCAAGAAGAATTCCCCCTTGAAGAAGAATGATCCATTGACCCGCCTGCAGATCAGGTGGTGCGGGAACTTTGGCTAGTACAGCTGAGATGGCTTTTTCGCGGTCGAGATACCACCAAATCCAGGTAAAAACGAGCAGTGCCCAGCAGATCTGTGCGACGACAAATGCAGTGATGGGATGGACGAGCCAACCGAATTTTTTAATAATCGATTTTATCACCTTGGCTCTCCAGTGAGTCTATTCTTTTTTTGAAGGGCTTCATCGAGGAAGTTGAGAACAGCTTTTTTACATTGAGTGACTTCTTGGTCTCCGGCAAAACAGGATGTGTGACCACGTCCAAGTTCTGTTCTCATGATAACTCTGTTGGTGCTTTCTTGTTCAATAAGGGAGGCGAGCATGAGTCCTTCGGAATATGGAATAACTATGTCGCGGCTTCCATGTATAATGAGAGTTGGAAAGTTGTACTGCGAAATAAACCTATCGGGACTTAAAGTGTCGGTAATCAGATAGGAGAGTGGCCATTGCAGCGGCCATGTGAGAAAGAAACTTGCAAGCTTATTGCGCGCGATAGAGCGATAAGAGGAAAACGTTGATTCAAGGACAACAGCAGCAACATTGCTCGATTTACTCCTTTGCAATGCCACTGTTGCAATTGCCCCTCCTAGGCTCTGAGCAACAACAAGCACCGGTGTGTTCTTTTCACGGTCAGATGTCCAATTTAGCACGGCGATGCCGTCTTCGACAGTATTTTCTCGACTGACCTCTCCACTGCTTTTTCCGTATCCGCGGTAATCGAAGGTCAAAACATCAAAGCCTTCTTCGAGAAGCCATGAAACAAAAAGCACATGCGCCGTCATGTTTTGTGCGTTTCCATGAAAATGTACGACCGTGCCTTTTTTGATTTTTTCGGTTCTTAAATGCCAGGCATGGATGCTTTCTCCGAGTTTCCCAACAACAATGCGATGTTCGCTGAAGTTTTTGGCAATTTGTTCAGGCAAGGTCCAATTCATCGCATCGGGACGATAAAAAAGTGAATTGCAGGCTGTCAGAACAAAACAAGCAACAATGGCAAGAAAGCGAAGCGCAGATTTGACATCTTCTCTTGCGCAATTGTTCGATTCTCTGGGTTTGCTGATTTGCAAAAGAAATGTCCTCAAAAAGCCTCCCTGACTGCTTCATTCGAAGGAGGCTAGCATATCTGAGATTGGGCATGAAGGTGAAGTCAGGGTGACCTTAATGCAAACGCGTAGGGTGAAAAATTGAACGCCGTCTCATTGTCGTAGATATTTCGCTCGTGGGTGAAATCCTGATTGTCTATAACGAGTGCTATGCCTAAATTTTTACGACTCCAACCCTGAAACATGTAGGTATGAGCTGGATAGCCAGGATAGGAAGGGTTGTCGTGGGTGAAGACGATGTCGCCAGCGCGCAACTGAGACGCTTCCCCAATGCGCACCCAGTTGAGCTTTTGTTCTAGATAATTTGCAAAAGGACGCGTGACGAGCGAAGGCGATTCCTCTTGTTCGGTTGCTATTGGAATCTCGACACCCACTCTGCGCAGAGCAGCTGAAATAAATGCCACACACCCATTATAACGAACGGGTGCATAGAAACTGCGAACATCATTGAGTACGAGCGCGTAGTTGCTGCGAATGCTATACCACTCGGCTAAGGTGTCGCTTACCTTCGCGACGGAACTATCGTTCGGGCCAGTCGCTGCAGGAGTTCGAGGCTTCGGAGAGGTGGCTTGCCGTTGAGGGATGGGCAGCGGCGGCGTACTTCCGCCTTTGATTTCAATTCCCTCTTGAATACAGGCCACCGAAAGCAGCTGAGCTGTCAATAGGAGTGCTTTGATTGGCCAAAAGTGCATTTTTTGAAACCTCGTTCACAGAAACCCGAAGTGGGGTTCTGTGCAACGTGTCATCAAGTATCATGCCGAAATGGAGAGCAAAGAGTTTCGCGAATGCAGGGGCTTGCGCTTTCGCTGAGGCACTGAGTGTGTTCAAGGATTAGACACCCTGAATTTGAAGCCCGAAATTTTTAGCGTGCCGACTTACTTGTTTCGGATGATTTAACCGAAAGTAGTTCAACTTCAAAAATCAGCGTTGAGTTTGGGCCAATGTCAGCACCAGCACCCTGTGCACCATAGGCGAGTTCCGATGGAATGAACAACTTCCACTTCGAACCTTCCTTCATCAATTGAAGCGCTTCAGTCCAGCCTTTGATAACGCCATTCACAGGAAATTCCGCCGGCTCTTTTCGGGCGTAGGAGCTATCGAACTCTTTGCCGGTGAGGAGTGTACCGCGGTAGTGTGTTTTAACCACATCGGTCGCTTTTGGAGACTTGCCTTTGCCTTCGGTCAGAATCTGATATTGAAGGCCACTTGGAAGGATTTTTACACCACTTTTCTTAGCGTTGGCTTCAAGAAAGCTTTTGCCTTCTTTCATATTGGCATCACCTTGGTCACGCTTTTTCGATTCCATTTTGGTGCGCAGATTTTGCTCGAATTCAGCGACAGCCTTTTGCATGTCGTCTTTGGACATGGAGCCGGTTTTTCCAGCAAGCGCATCTGCAAATCCTTTGCTGAATGATTCAACGTTGATTTCCGCGCCGTAGCTGTGAAGATTCTGACCAAATTGATAGCCTAGTGCGTAGCTCGATTTGTCTTGGCTTCCCTTTCCTGCGGTTTTGCCTGCAGCAAGGGCAGTCGTGGAAACAACGGCAGAGCAGAGTAAAATGTTCAAAAAACGCATCTCGACGTCCTTTACTTGGGGCGGCTTTGCCGCGACACTTATGCACTCAATTTGTCTTGGCAAAGGTGGTAACCCGATAACGTTTCGGGGTCAATTTTTTCGGTGTGACTTAGGAATTCGGATGATAGCTTTCACTCTGATTCTTTTCTGAACAGAAGCGATGCCGCTCAAAGCAAAAGGAATTCCTAGAAGAAGGCCTATGAGGACTGAGCCTGAAGAGTGCGAAGAATTTCTTGACTCCCTCTGCCGCAAGGATGTGAGGTCTCCACATCCCCAGCGTTTCTTCTTGCTGGTTGTCTGGGTGGAAGAGACTGTGCTTAGCAATGCATCGGCTGGTAAAAGCTCTCCACTCGGTCCAGAACGCGCGAACTCATATTTGACGAAAGTGTTGTTTACTATTTTTTGAAGCGCACTTGCGTCTTCCCCAAAACGTTCAGCATATCTTTTCGTGCTTTCTGAAATTGCAACCACGCCATCGTTCAGGCCTCCATCACTTTTTATGAGATCGATGCTGTCCCAAACAATCTTGTCCATTTTGTAGCTGCCGGCGCTATTTCTTCCGAGTGTTGTGCGCAGCTCCCAGAGGATCCCTGACAAGAATTCGCCAATTGAGTGAGGTGCGCTCAGATAATCGAGTACACCAAGGTATCCGCCACCGGCGCGCGGTTTGAACTTTGTGAAGGTTGTCCCTGGTTGAATATTGCCCTGGCGAAGTGATGCTCGCCCCGGAAAGCTATTTTCTGCGAGAAGGTTGTTGCCACTGACAGCGTAGGTAAAATAGTCGGCGAAACCCTCGTGCAGGGCCACACTCTGTTGCTTGCTGTTTGAAAGTCCACGAAAAACAACGTGATGGCCGAATTCGTGCATGACAACATCCATATCTTTTCCGAGTTCTTTGAGAGTGCCGCAGCTCGTTGAATTATAGCCGCCATAGCCAATCAGTATTTCAGGGTTGCCTCTGCCTGTTGGACCCGACCACAAGTACTGAGCGTTATCGGGTGTTGTGTCTTTACCGCAACGATTCGTTGTATTTGCCTGGGTCTCTGTGCTGACGAACACGGCAAGGCGTTTTTCTCCGCCACCATTGCTTCCAATGGGCTGCAATCCGAAATTCGCACGCGACCCGGGCCACTTGCTTTGGTCCCACTCGGAGCGGAGGCTCCCTTCTTGATCCAAACTTCTAAATTTCTCCATTGCTTTTGAAATCGCAGCGTATGCAACGGCCTCATCGTATCGGTTGTCCGCGTATTCGAATGAGAAACTTCCGCCCGTTCCAGTTGCAACGGCTCTGCAAACACTGCCGTCACCCGTTTCCAAAAAACGAGCACTTTGTTGGCAATTAAAGACATCAAAAAGTGAATGGTTGAGTTTGTCACCAGCCTGAAGATCGGGAAGAGGAACGGCAACAAGTTTTGATGATGTTCTTATGTTTTCCACATAAAGTTGCGCACTGCCAACTGCGTGCATAGCCAGCGGACGTTGCCAAAGAATTCTTCCCAGGTCCGCATCCACTGCAATTTCCAGTGGAACGTAAGGTCCGCGCTCTCCTGGAACGTGCTCAGCCGATACGGTAAAAATATAAGCCGCGCGTGCCTTCGTGCTCTCCGGAACGTAAATTCTTTCCGCAGAATGAAGACGCCATTCTGGGTAGTTCAGTTCACTCGCAGCACTTTGCCGTGCTTTGTCAGCGTTCAAAGAAAATTGGGTTGTTTGTGGCCGTTTCCCATGGTTTAGCCACACCGGCTTTGAGCCCGTGAGCCATGTAGTTGCACCATTTTCAACAATTGCTTTAACCCTAGCGTTGTGAACAGGAACACCATCGAGTGAGAGTTGCATTTCCGACAATGCGGCAAGCACCCCTGATTCGTCGTGGGGTGCAAACAGCAAAGGCCGAACTGAGTCTACCCGTGTCCACTGCATCCCGTAGCCGAGAGGTCCAGAATCGCTCGTCAAACCCAATGCATCGGCATGTCCTATCAACCCTAATGATTCCGCTTCCGAAATTACGTTTTCGGTCAGGTGCCCCTGTGAAGCTGAAAAGTTGAGATTTTCAAGCACCAAGTTCAAACCGCCGAGAGTCGCTGATGGTCTCAAAAAATCTGACGCAAGCGGGATTAATTCTGTTGAACTTAAGGTCGTTGGCTGCGCGCCCGAAGCACTCTCATCAAATTCACGTGAAAGTTTCGTTGAAGGCACTCCAGAGAACGAGGTTCCCTGGCTGCCATCGCCGCAAGCAGCCAAAATTATAAAGACAAAAATTATATATGGAGACCCCAAGTCACCACCCCTCGCTGTTAAAGCCGTATCGGCCGAACAGAGGGGGGACTTGATGTGCAATAAT